>Ga0193742_1002102_pt1 | contig 11574 bp, 11 predicted proteins | sample L2c1metaG_FD_165511 | JGI IMG/M metagenome (GOLD analysis project Ga0193742, IMG submission 165511) | Soil microbial communities from a riparian zone of the East river system, Colorado, United States - L2c1 | ecosystem: Environmental > Terrestrial > Soil > Riparian zone | place: USA: East River... | reverse complement strand
TGCGTTCTCGGACCGCCTGGATATGCCCGATATCCAGGCGGTCCTCGGCCTTGCCAGCCGCCGCCTGGATCACCGGATCCGGCAAAGGAAATCGGACACGAGACACTAGGTCAGCCGCTGGGCTGGTCCGAGCCGGTGGTCATCCGGTCCGAACCGGGATGCACGTGGTGGTGCGTGCCGGGCTGTGGCCGGTGGCGATGCGGGTGGCTGTCCGGCGCCGGGGGAGAGCCACTGGGTGGGGGAGGCGAGGTCGCGGGCGTGACGGACGGCCCTCGGGGCGCCGGTGCCGCCTCCCGGGCCACGCCGAGTGTCTCGACCAGCTTCCGCACCCCGAGTTTGTGCTGGATCCGCCGGCGCCGGTGTTCGGGCAGGACCGGCCAGATCTCCTGGATCGCGTTGTTGAGCTGGGCACCGAGCACCACCGCGAACCCGATCAGGAACGCGAACAGCAGGAACGCGATCGGCGTGGCCAGCGCGCCGTAGGTGTAGCCGGCGCCGGCCAGAGCCGCGATGTAGATCCGCAGGCCCAGGGCCGACACGGCGAACACCAGCATCGCCAGCACCGCGCCGGGCAGCAGCCGGTGCCACGGCAGGCTGCGCGGCAACGACACCTTGTACAGCGTGGTCAGCCCGATCACGATCACCATGACCGCCACCGGGTAGTAGAACGTGTTGATTGCGTTCAGCACGTTGGGCGTCCAGGAATTGGGCAGCACCCGGTTCAGGATCGCCGGACCCAGGGTGAGCAGCGGCAGCGTGATCACCGCGAAGACCAGCGCCACCAGGTAGATCAGCAGCGCGAAGATGCGCTGCCAGACCGGGTGCCGCACGCTGTACTGCTCGTGCGCGAAGGTGATCGAGTCGACCAGCGAGGAGATCGCCGAGGAGCCGGCGACCAGCGCAATGGGAAAACCGATGGAGATGATGTCGGGTCGGCCCCGGTTGAGGATGTCCGCCACGGTCGGTTCGATGAACTGGCTGACCACGTCCTGGTTGAAGATGGTGCCGGAGAACCGGATGATGCCGTGCTGCACCGACACCAGCGTCTCCGGGCCGAACCAGCCGGCCACGTAGCCCATGCTGCCGAGCAGTCCGAGCAGCAGCGGGGGCAGCGACAGGGTGGACCAGTAGGCGGTCTGCGCGGCCATCGCGAAGATGCCGTCGTCCCACGCCTTGGACAGGGTCCGGACAGCCAGCCGGCGCGCCGGCGACCCGCTGATCGACGGTATCGGCCGAGGTGGTTCGTCGTCCCCCGCTTGCAATCTCATGTCACAGCCAAGTGTGCGGCACCGGCCCGGAATCCTCGAGCTCTCGGCGACGACTCGCCGACCCGGGTGCCCGATCCGGTGGGCAGGCGGGGAACTAAACTTCCCCTCGCCCTCACGGCCGTGCGGCGTGACTGCTCCGCCGCGACCACCCCCGGGTCCTGGCCACCGACGTGGTGGCCGGACGGTACGGGAGGGCGTACTCGCCAGTGTCCCCGACGTGGCACCGCCGCTGCGTCCTGACGCGGCCGCCGCCACCCGGCGCCGCCGCCGCGGAGAGGAGTCGCGTGTCCGAGCCGGGCTCTCGTTCCCCGTCGACCGCCTTACCCAGCACGGCACCGCCCGACACGGCACCGAGCACCTCAGCGCCGGGCAGCTCAGCGCCGGCCGGCCCCAGCCTGCGTGGCTGGCAGCGGCGGGCGCTGGCGCGGTACCTGGCCGCCTCGCCCAAGGACTTCCTGGCGGCCGCCACCCCCGGGGCCGGCAAGACCACGTTCGGGCTGCGGATCGCCGCCGAGCTGCTCGCCGACCGCACCATCGCGGCGGTCACCGTGGTCACCCCCACCGAGCACCTGAAGTACCAGTGGGCGGACGCGGCCGGCCGGATGGGCATCGCGCTGGACCCGGAGTTCCGCAACACCAGCGGCGCCACCTCCCGGGACTACCACGGCGCGGTGCTCACCTACGCCCAGGTGGCTGCCCATCCGGTACTGCACCGGGCGCGCACCGAGGCCCGCCGCACCCTGGTCATCCTGGACGAGGTGCACCACACCGGGGACGCGAGGTCCTGGGGGGACGCCATCCGGGAGGCGTTCGAGCCGGCTACCCGCCGCCTGGCGCTGACCGGGACACCGTTCCGCAGCGACGACAGCCCCATCCCGTTCGTCACCTACGAGCCGGACGGGGAGGGGGTGCTGCACAGCAAGTCCGACCACAGCTACGGCTACTCCGAGGCGCTGCGCGACGGCGTGGTGCGGCCGGTGGTGTTCCTGGCCTACTCCGGCCAGGCCAGCTGGCGGACCAGCGCGGGGGAGGAGTTCACCGCCCGGCTGGGCGAGCCGCTGACCGCCGAGCAGACCGCCAGGGCCTGGCGCACCGCGCTGGACCCGGCCGGGGAGTGGATCGCCTCGGTGCTCGCCGCCGCGGACACCCGACTGACCCAGTTGCGGGCCAGCGGCATGCCCGACGCCGGTGCGCTGCTGATCGCCAGTGACCAGACCACCGCGCGGGCCTACGCGGTGCTGCTCACCCAGCTGACCGGCAGCCCTCCGGTGGTGGTGCTGTCCGACGAGGCCGGCGCGTCGGCCCGGATCGCCGCGTTCGCCACGTCGAACGAGCGCTGGCTGGTCGCGGTGCGGATGGTGAGCGAAGGGGTGGATGTGCCCCGATTGGCCGTTGGGGTTTACGCCACCAGCGCGTCCACCCCGCTGTTCTTCGCCCAGGCGGTCGGCCGGTTCGTGCGCGCCCGCAAGCCGGGGGAGACGGCCAGCGTGTTCCTGCCCAGCGTGCCCGCGCTGCTCGAGCTGGCCAGCGCCCTGGAGCGGCAGCGCGACCACGTGCTGGGCAAGCCCGACCGGCCCAAGGAGGGCTGGGAGGACGAGCTGCTGGCGGACGCGCTGCGGCAGAAGGACGAGCCCGGCGAGGACGAGAAGGCGTTCACCTCACTCGGCGCCGACGCCGAGCTGGACCAGGTGATTTTCGACGGGGCCTCCTTCGGCACCGCCGCGTTCGCGGGAACCGACGAGGAGCAGGACTATCTGGGGCTGCCCGGCCTGCTCGAGCCGGACCAGGTGCGGGCGTTGCTGCGGCAGCGCCAGGATCGGCAGCTGGGGGACAAGACGACGCCGGTCGCCGAGGCTCCGTCTGCCGTTGCGGACCGGCCGGTGTCGGTGCACCAGCGGTTGTCCGGGCTGCGCCGGGAGCTGAATACCCTGGTCGCGTTGCATCACCACCGCACCGGGAAGCCGCACGGCGTCATCCACGGCGAGCTGCGCAGGTCCTGTGGGGGCCCGCCGACCGCGATGGCTAGCGCCGAACAGCTGGAGGAGCGGATCGCCGCGTTGCGTACCTGGCGATGAGCTACTCCCGGCTGGAAATACGCAACGGGGCGAGGGCCGTGTCAGGCCCCCGCCCCGTCGCGGTGGTCAGTGGTGTGTCTTGGTCTCAGGTCCCCGACTGCATCTCGACGGAGAGCTCGCGCAGCTTTGCCTCGTGGGCTCGTGCGTGATGTCCACAGAAGAGAAGTTCCCCGCCGGACGGCAGTACGGCGCGTACCTTCGCGGCGGCCCCACAGCGGTCGCAGCGGTCGGCGGTGGTGAGCTCGGGCCGGACAAGTGTTCCTGGCATGGCTGCCTCCTCCGTCTCCGACACCGGTTCACCCGGTGCCCTAATGCGGGACGTCACCGCGCAACCGCGGTTCCATCACTCTTCCAGACGTTCGGCCCCCCCGCACGTGTTCCCGACTCAGACGCGACATCCGTCACTGTCATTTAGCGTGTCAGTTACACAGCGAGTTCCCAGCTGACTACCCAATGAATCATCCGCTGTAGCTGCCTGTTCAGGCAATCCGGCAACAGCGGTAACGAGGTGTGGTGAGCTGGTTCCTCTGGGTGACCGTCTGTAAGCGCCCGGGAGACGTCGAGAAGGGAACGATGAGCGGAAGAATTTCTCAGCAACTCGCGCGTGTCCCGGCCCCCGCGCTGTTCCTGCTCGGCGGCGGTTCCCAGTATGTGGGAGCCGCGATGGCTGTGGCGCTGTTCCAGACGCTCAACCCGGCCGGCGTGGCGTGGCTGCGGATGCTCGGCGCGGCGGTCGTGCTGGTGCTCTGGCGCCGCCCGCCGCTGGCCGCCTGGCGGGGCCGGCGGCTGCTGCTGGCCGGGACATTCGGGGTGGTCACCGGCCTGATGAACGCGGCGTTCTACGAGGCCATCGACCGGCTCCCGCTGGGTACGGCGGTGGCCATCGAGTTCTGTGGCCCGGTCGCGGTGGCCGCGTTCGCCTCGCGCACCGCGCGGGACTGGGCGGCGCTGGTGCTGGCCGGGCTGGGGGTCGCGCTGATCGCCGACGTGCAGTGGGCGGGCAGCGCCGGCGGGGTGCTCTGGGCGCTCGGCGCGGCCACCGCCTGGGCGGGCTACATCCTGCTCGCCAAACGGGTGGCTCAGGGCGGCAACGGGATGGACGACCTGGCGGTCGGGTTCACCGTCGGCGCCGTGCTGTTGGTGCCGCTGGCGTTGGACTCAGGGCCGGTGTGGGGCAGCCCTCGGCTCCTGCTGCTGGGAGTCGGAGTCGGCGTGCTGAGCAGCGTGCTGCCCTATGTGCTGGATCAGGTGGTTTTGCGGCGGATCGGCAGGGCCCGGTTCGCTGTGCTGCTGGCACTGCTGCCGGTCACCGCGGCGCTGGTGGGGCTGGTGGCGCTGGGCCAGGTGCCCGGTTGGGCCGAACTGGCCGGCATCCTGGCCGTGGTCGCCGCGGTGGCGCTGCGGTCCAGGGACGAGGACCCCCCGCCGGAGGACGCGGACGCGGGGGCCGCTGAAGGCACCGGAAAAGCCGGCTGAAAGGGCCACAGAGCGCCTGAGAGGGTCTGGCCGGGGAAACGGGCCAGAGCCCCCGGGCGGAAGAGCCTAGGAGACCGACTGCAGGGCGACGGCGGCCTCGCGGAGGCGGCCCTCGTGGGCGCGGGCGTGGTGCCCGCAGAACAGCAGCTCGCCACCATTGGCCAGGACCGCGCGGACCTTGGCTCTGGCGCCGCAGCGGTCGCAGCGCTCACTGACTTCGAACGGACGAGTCCCGGTCAGGGACGCACTCTCGATGGCGGACATCGGCGTCTCCAATTCTGTGCGGGGAGCGGAGCGTTGTACCTGGAAGATCGGGATCGGGATACCGGCTGTTACCCGGGCGCCGGGGATAGCAGCCATCTTCACCCGACCGGGTAAACCCGGGCCGCGCGGGGGTCGGTCGGCCCCGGACGCGCGGCGAGCGCCGGCCAGCCCCTTGGGCCGTCCGGCGCTCGTCACACGAGGTTCGCCGAATGTGTTCGGATCAGTCCAGGTAGTCGCGCAGCACCTGGGACCGGGACGGGTGGCGCAGCTTCGACATGGTCTTCGACTCGATCTGCCGGATCCGCTCCCGGGTGACCCCGTAGACCTGGCCGATCTCGTCCAGCGTGCGGGGCTGGCCGTCGGTGAGCCCGAAGCGCAGCCGGACCACGCCGGCCTCCCGCTCGGACAGCGTGGCCAGCACCGACTGGAGCTGGTCCTGCAGCAGCGTGAACGACACCGCGTCCACCGCCACGACGGCTTCGGAGTCCTCGATGAAGTCGCCGAGCTGGCTGTCGCCCTCGTCGCCGATGGTCTGGTCCAGCGAAATCGGCTCCCGGGCGTACTGCTGGATCTCCAGCACCTTCTCCGGGGTGATGTCCATTTCCTTGGCGAGCTCTTCGGGGGTGGGCTCGCGGCCGAGATCCTGCAACAGCTCGCGCTGAATGCGGCCTAGCTTGTTGATGACTTCAACCATGTGCACCGGAATACGAATGGTGCGGGCCTGGTCGGCCATGGCGCGGGTAATGGCCTGGCGGATCCACCACGTCGCGTAGGTGGAGAACTTGTAGCCCTTGGTGTAGTCGAACTTCTCCACCGCGCGGATCAGGCCCAGGTTGCCCTCCTGGATCAGATCCAGGAACGCCATGCCGCGACCGGTGTAGCGCTTGGCCAGCGAGACCACCAGCCGCAGGTTGGCCTCCAGCAGGTGGTTCTTGGCCCGCTCGCCGTCCCGGACGATCCAGTTCAGGTCGCGGCGCATCTGCGGGCTGGAGGCCTTGTCGCTGTCCGACAACTTGCGCACCCGCTCGGCGGCGTAGAGCCCGGCCTCGATCCGCTTGGCCAGCTCCACCTCCTCCTCGGCGTTGAGCAGCGCCACCTTGCCGATCTGCTTGAGATAGGCCCGGACCGAGTCCGCCGAGGCGGTCAGCTCGGCGTCCTTGCGGGCCTGCCGCAGCGCCTCCGACTCCTCCTCGTCCCAGACGAAGTCGCCGGACTTGCGCGCGCTCGGCGGGAGACCGCGAGGCGCGCCGGCGGCCACCTCGGGCTCGGGCTCGGCCTCGTCCTCGTCGTCGTCGTCCGCCGGGGCGACGACGACGCCGCCCTCGGCGACCGGCTCTTCCTCGGCCTCCTCCAGCGCCACGTCGACCTCGACGTCCACGTCGGTCAGATCCTCTACGTCCGGGCTGGCCGCGTCGAGGTCGAGATCCTCACCGTCGACCAGTGCCGCCTCGTCCTCCGGACCGCCCTTGGCCTTGCTCGGACCGGGCTTGGCCGAGCCGGCCTTGCTGGCGCCGCGGGCCCGGGTTGCCGTCTGCGTTGCGGTCCCTGAGCCACGGCGCGCGCGTCGCGCGGAGGCCGCCGTACCGTCGACGGTGGTGTCCGGTTTGGTTGCGGGTTCTACGGCTGCCACAGGGGCCCTTTCGCGACGTTTACGGCTTGGCGAGTGACATTCCGACCTGGCCGGTTGCCCTCAGCTCTGTGGGTGCCCGTCGAGCCGTGATCGGTCGATTGGCCGGTGCGTTCCGGTGCGGGCACTCGACATTGTAACGAGCCAGTGGCCGGGTGTGCTGGCCTCGGGCTCCGGCGCGTTGAGCGGAGCTATTCCGGGCGCCCGTCTGGGCCGGAAGTTGTGCTCGAATAGCGGGTATGAACGGCAACCCTGACGGTTCGGATCCGTGGCAATTGCGCGAGGTCGCGGTGCGGGTGGCCGAGGAAGCGGCCCGGGTCGTGGCCCGGTTGCGCGCGGAGGCGATCACCCAGGTTCGCACCAAGTCCACCGACACCGACCCGGTCACCAGCGCCGATACCGCCACCGAGGAACTGCTGCGGGCCCGGCTCGCGCAGCTGCGCCCGGCCGACGCGGTCCTCGGCGAGGAGGGCGGCCTGTCCAGCGACGAGCGGGAGTCCCGGCCCGGCCAGTTGTGCTGGATGATCGATCCGATCGACGGCACGGTGAACTATCTCTACGGATTTCCGTGGTACTCGGTTTCGGTGGCGGTGACCCGGGACGGCGTGCCGTTGGCCGGCGCGGTCGTGGAGCCGGACTCCGGGCGGGTGTGGAGCGCGGCGGACGGGGGTGGGGCCAGCCTGAACGGCCAGCCGCTGCGGGCGTCCTCGGCCAGCCAGCTCGACCTGGCACTGATCGGCACCGGGTTCAGCTACTCCAGGGACCGACGGGAGCGGCAGGGCGCGCTGGCCGGGGCGCTGCTGACCCGGGTGCGGGACATCCGGCGGGCCGGCTCGGCGTCGCTGGATCTGTGCGCGGTCGCCGCCGGGTGGCTGGACGGCTACTACGAGCACGGCGTCAACCCGTGGGACTGGGCGGCCGGCGCTCTGGTGGCCACCGAGGCCGGCGCCATCGTGCACCCGCCGGACCCCTCGGCCGCCTACGGCGACGCCATCGTGGCCGCCGCCCCGGGCATCCAGGCCCAACTCGCCGGCGCGCTGACCGAGCTGGGCGCCGCGGCGGTCTAGGACCCGCTCTTAGCAGGCCACCTCGCGGGCCTTGACCAACAGGTCCGGGTCGGCGGTCGGGGCGGTCACCGCGCCCGTGTCACCCACATCGGTCTGCCCGACCGGTCCGCCGAGTTGGTCCAGCGCGTCCCTGGCCGCCTTGCTCGGGTTGACCTCGCCGAACGAAGTCCCGATGGCCACATCCACCGAGTCGTCGGCGCGGTTGTCCGGAAGCAGCGCCAGACACGGCAGCACCAGGCTCACCGTGCGCGCGGCCGACGCGCCGTTCGGGCCGTACCGGAGGTTGCCCCGGCACGCCAGGTTCCCGTCCGGGTAGTACGGATCGTTGACGGATTCGCTCGCCTCGGTGAAGCCCAGCTCGCCGAGCTGGCTGGCCACCAGGTTGGCCTGGCCGCGCTGCCCGCCGCCGTTCAGCACCCGGATCCGGACCACGCTGGGTGGCGCCGGGGCCACCTGATCCAGGGCGTTCCCCGGCTGCACGCCGCCCAGGCCGGGCTGCCCGGCGGGGATCGCGCTGGGCGCGGGGCAGACCGAACCGGTCGGCCCGGTGGAGGCCTTGCTGAGCACCAGGGCCCAGGTCGCCACCGCGACCACGGCGAGCACGCTGACCAGGACGGCCACCGGACGGGCGGTCCGCCGCTGGTAGGCCCGGCTTCCTCGGGGGCCGGTCACGCCAGCCTCTCGCGCAACACCTGCCGACCGACCGGCTCGGCGAGCTGGCGGCGGCTCGGGAAGCCGGGTGCCTGGCTGGGGCTGGGCAGCAGCTGCGCGCGCCGCCACACCGGCGGGTCATCCGCCCCGTTCCAATAGACCATCAGCAGCCCCAGGTCGGCCAGCGGATCACCCAGCGTGGGCATCTCCCAGTCCAGCACGGCGCGCACCCGGCCTGGGTCGTCCCGGTCGTACATCAGGTTGTCGATGCGGTAGTCGCCGTGCGCGTCCACCGGCTCGCTGTCGCTGCCCGCGCCGGCCGAGCTGGTCACCCGAAAGGTGAGGTTCGAACGGCCGTGTCCGATGCCGGTGATCGAGCAGTCCCGCCAGGCCGGCTGGCCCAGCCGCTCGGCCAGCCAGCGCCCCACCCTGGCCGGGTCGGCGCCCTTGAGCACGGTGGTGCCCGGGTTGGCCTGGTCAGCGGGCGTCTGGGTCACATCGAGCACCCTAATGTGGTGTGTGTCCGAGCTCGCGCGGCGCGCGAGCATCGCGGTGCCCCTATCTGCGATGGGCTGGGCTACCCTCTCCCCCTCCGACAGCGACGCACCCTGGGGGGACGGCGCCCGGAGGGCGGACGAGGACCCCTCTCAGGATGAGACGCGCGTCACTCGGATGCCGGGCACAAAAGCTGGAGCTGGGACGTTGTGCTGCGGCACGACATAGGACTGAGTTTGTTGAGGGTGGGAGCAATGGCGACCGACTACGACGCACCGCGCCGCAACGAGACCGATGACATGGCGGAGGACTCCCTTGAGGAGTTGAAGGCGCGTCGGAATGAGGCGCAGTCCGCGGTGGTGGATGTGGATGAGACGGACACGGCGGAGAGCTTCGAGCTGCCGGGTGCGGACCTGTCCGGTGAAGAGCTGACAGTGAAGGTGCTGCCCAAGCAGGCAGACGAGTTCACCTGTTCCAGCTGTTTCTTGGTTATCCACCGCAGCAGGTTGGCCGCGCACCACAATGGCCAACCCATTTGCCGCGACTGCGCCTGACACGGCCACGCCGCAAGGTGTGGTCCGCTGACCGAGCGCGCTCAGCGCGAGTGCGCGGTCCGGAGGCACTCCAGTAGTGCCTCCGGATGGCGCACGCTGAAAAACCAGTACGGAGTTGGATCTTCCGGATCATTGAGCACCAGCCGCACCGCCGGGCCGACCCAGGGGCGGTGTACTACGAAGGCTCGTGGGTCCAGTTCGGGCCCGAGCTGAACTTGCTTGTCCGCCGGCTTGACGGGAACCGCGTCGGCGATGAACCGGCCTGGCAGGCTCGCCGGCCCCACGCGGAGCAGTTGCTCCCCGTTCTCGTTCTCAGTAAGCGTCACCCGTACCCGGCTGAGCCGGACCAGTGCCAGGGCCATCAGTGGGGCCAGGATCAGCACCGGCACCCACTCCGGCACCTCCGGGTGACCCAGCCGCACCGAAATCTCCACCAGGGCGATGACGACGGCCGCGAGCGGCCACCACCACCACGGCACCGACAACCGTTCGTCGAACCGCACCGGGCCGGAGGGCGCAGGCGTTCTTGCATGGCGGCGGACGATCACCCGGACCAGGGTAATCTCGCCCGCCATGGGTGCCGGACGGGGTGTTGAGGACGGCGTGCGGGTATGGCTGACCCGGCTCGATCCGGGCGTGCCGATCCCCGGTTACGCACATCCTGGTGACGCCGGCGCCGACCTGGTCACCACCTCTGACCTGGACCTGGCGCCGGGCGAACGGGCCGTGGTGGGCACCGGGGTGGCCATCGCCCTACCTGAGGGTTTCGCCGCGTTCGTGCACCCCCGCTCCGGGCTGGCCGCGCGCGCCGGGCTGACCGTGGTCAATGCGCCGGGCACGGTGGACGCCGGCTACCGGGGCGAGATCAAGGTGTGCCTGATCAACCACGACCCACGTGAGCGGGTACGACTGTCCCGAGGCGACCGGATCGCCCAGCTCGTCGTGCAGCGGGTGGAGCGGGTGGCATTCGCCGAGGTTGCCGAGCTTCCCGAGTCGGTACGAGGCAACGGCGGATATGGCTCGACCGGGCTGAGCTCGGTGCTCGGCGGAGGGCAGTAGGTGTTCGGCCGCGCCAGCGAAGAGGTCGAGGACCTCGAGGAAATCCCGTCCGTCGCGCCGAGGCGACCGGTCAGCGATCGGCTGGGTGGTCACCGGCGGGGTGGTGCCGGGCCGTACGACGTGGACGAGCCGGACGCCGAACGAATCAGAGGCGGACTCGACTTCGGCTCCCTGCGGGTGCCGATGCCGGCCCGGGCGCAACTGCAGATCGAGCACGGTTCCGGGGAGCTGCTGCGCGCCGTCCACGTGTTGGTGCCCTCCGGCCGGGTCAGCCTGAGCGCGCTGGCCGCGCCCCGGTCCACCCCGCTCTGGCGGAACCTGGCCGACGAGATCGCCGAATCGCTGGCCAACGACGGAGCCCGAGTCTGGGCGGAATGGGGCGTCTGGGGCCGCGAGGTGCTGGCCGCGTCCAAGGGCGCGCTGTCCCGGTTCATCGGGGTGGACGGTCCGCGCTGGATGCTCTACGGAGTGGCCACCGGCCCGGCCGACGGCGCGGAGAGCCTGGCCGACACGCTGCGCCAGATGATCCGGGGCACCGTGGTGACCCGCGGCCCCGACCCGCTGCCGGTCAAGACGGTGCTCCCACTGCGTCTGCCGGAGCATCTCGAGGAGCGGGTGGAACGCGCCAGGGAGCAGGCCGCTCGCCGTCCGGACGCCGCGATGCCGGTGACTCCGGTGGTGCCGGTCACGCCCACCGGGGTGCCGGACCGTTCGGCGGGGCTGGCCGCCGGCTCAGGGGGCTCGGGTTCGGCCGGATTGGCGGGTTCCGCGGGGTTGGCGGCTGGCTTGGGCTCGGCTGGGCTGGCGGCGGGTTCGGGTTCGGCTGGGCTCGCGGCGGCGGGCTCGGCTGGGCTGGCCGCCGGGGGTCCGACAGGCGTACGCCGTCGCACCCAGCCGTCGGCCCCGCCCCGGCTGCCACCGGGCGCCCCCGGCCTTGCGCCGACTTCTTGGCCGAACGGGCCGAGCCGCCCCACGGGGCCAACCGGAGCGACCGGGCCGAGCCGCCCGACGGGGCCGACCGGAGCGACCGGGCCGAGC
>Ga0193742_1002101_pt1 | contig 11589 bp, 7 predicted proteins | sample L2c1metaG_FD_165511 | JGI IMG/M metagenome (GOLD analysis project Ga0193742, IMG submission 165511) | Soil microbial communities from a riparian zone of the East river system, Colorado, United States - L2c1 | ecosystem: Environmental > Terrestrial > Soil > Riparian zone | place: USA: East River... | reverse complement strand
GGAAGATCGTCAAGCGCTGAAGCCGGCACCCTGACCCGTCGTCGACGACGACGACGGGTCAGGAATCTCGTGTCTCGGACGTAGCCGTCCATGATGAGAACTCCGAGGGATTGGAGATGCCATGAGCCGGACGCTCAAGCTGATCCTGGTGGCGCTCGTCTGCGGCAGCGCGATCACCGCGACGCCGGCGCGGTCCGCTGCCGCCGACGCGGTCGTCTACGCCGCGGGCGACATCGCCTGCGATCCCGTCGACCCCGACTTCAACTCCGGCAAGGGCACGGCGACCGCGTGCCGCCAGCTCGCCACGTCCGACCTGATCCTCGGAGGCGGCTTCGACGCGGTGATCCCGCTCGGCGACCTCCAGTACGACGCGGGGAATTTGGACAACTTCCAGCAGGCATACGACCTCAGCTGGGGCCGCCTGAAGCCGCAGACCCGCCCGGTGATCGGCAACCACGAGGGAGTCACCGCGGCGAGCGGCGCCGGCTACTGCGTCTACTTCGGGGCCGCGGCGCACTGCAACTCGGGCCGGCGCCAGGGTGGCGCCGCGTTCTACTCCTTCGACGTCGGCGACTGGCACATCGTGGTGCTCAACTCCAACTGCGAGGCGGCGGGCGGTTGCGACGTCGGCTCCCCGCAGTACCAGTGGCTGGCGAGCGATCTCGCCGCCAACCCGCGCGCGTGCACGCTCGCGGCCTGGCACCATCCGCGCTGGAGCTCGGGCGCCGACGGCAGCAACGCGTTCATGCAGCCGATCTGGCAGCTCCTGTACGCGAACGGCGCAGACCTCGTGCTCGCCGGGCACAGCCACGACTACGAGCGCTTCGCCCCGATCAACGGCGCCGGCGCAGTCGACGCCGCGACCGGGATGCGGTCGTTCGTCGTCGGCACCGGCGGCGCGCACTTCACAGGGCTCGGTAATACCCGCGCGCCGGGCAGCGAGGTGAGCCAGAACACGACGTTCGGCGTCCTGCGCCTCGGCCTGCACCCCACCAGCTACGACTGGACGTTCGTCCCGGCGTCGGGCAGCACGTTCACCGACTCCGGCGCGCAGGTGTGCCGCGCGCCCGACACCCAGCCTCCGAGCCCACCCGGCGGGCTGAGCGCGAAGCCGGCGAGCCCGACCGCGGTCAAGCTCGGGTGGTCCGGCTCGACCGACAACGTCGGCGTGGCCGGCTACGAGATCTGGCGCGGGCCGGCAGACGGCGCGTTGGCACCGGTCGCGACGACGAACGGCGCCGGCACCGCCTCCGTCGACGCCACGGTCGCCGCCGGACAGCGCTATCGCTACCAGGTCCGGGCGCGCGACACGGCCGGCAACATGTCCCCCATGTCCAACGTCGGCTCGGTCGCGACGCCCGCCGCGCGCCGCCGCGGCAAGCTGCTCGCGCATTGGCGCCTGGCGCCCGCGCGTGCGCGCCGCGCGCTCGTCCGCGGGCGGATCCGCCTCCCCGCGCGTCGCTGGGCGCCGACGGTCATCCGCGTGCACGTCGGCAGCCGGCTCGCCGCCCGCCGGAAGGTGCGGGCCAAGCGGGCGGTCACCGTGAAACTGGCCTCGTGGTCGAAGCGGCGCGCCTACCGCCACCGTCCGGTCACGGTGACGATCCGCCGACCAGCCTGAGCCTGGGGCTGCCGCGACCCGGCGCCGGCGCCGCGCGCGCATCGGCCTCCGGCCCCGCGGGGATCGACTCGAGCAGGTGGTGCAGCCGCGGCGGGTCGGACCCCTCGACCGTGACCAGCGTCCCCGGCCAGTACGGGCTGCTGCGGCCGTGCGCGCCGATCCGGGCGGGGTCGTAGACCCAGCTCCCGGTGTTCCACAGGGCGGTGCCGCCGCGGCAGCGCCAGGAGCTCGCCGGGTCGCCGGGCAGCGGCCCGGGGCGTGGTCCGCCTCGATCCCCAGCCGCTCGAGCACGAGCGCGAAGGGCAGCAGGCCCGGGCGCCGCAGCTCCCCCGGCGCAGGCCCCAGGCGCCCGCCCCCGATGCGCAGGCTCGCGATCCCGCGACCGGGTGCGCCGCCGTCCCGCGCAGGGCCGCGCGCGCCGAGGCCCGCCTCCGCCCGGCGCACGAGCGCCTTGCCCGCGTCGGCGAGCGCGTGCAGGCGCGGTCGCTGCGCGACGCGGTAGTAGAGCCCGTAGGCCGGCGCGAGCACCGCCTCGTAGTCGCGCTCGCTGCCCGCCCGCATGGCCGGCCGCCGGCGGGCGAGGCCCGTCAGGGCGGCCAGGACGCACTCGAGCGTCGGCGCGTTGCTGTGGGCGTCGAGATAGTGACCGTGGGTGGCCCAGACGCCGTCCGTCACGCGCCAGCCGGGATACGCGACCACCAGCGCGCTGCCGAGCCGGTCGCGGATCGCGCCCGCGGCGCCGCGGCGCCCAGGCCCGATCTCCTGCACGCGGCTCCCCGACACCGGGCGACCGCCCCACGTCTCACCGACCAGCCGGTGGTCGTGGTTGCCGGGGACGAGGACGACGCGCCCGTTCGGAAGCGCCGCGCCCAGCTCGGCCAGGAACGGCTCGGCTGCCGCGAGGGCGACGTCGAGCGGGCGGTCGCGCAGCTCGATCGCATCGCCGAGGAGCACGACCTCGTCGAACCCGCGGATGCGCTCCACGATCCGCGCGCGCACGTCGGCCCTGCGGGCGAGGTCGACGCGCGTCCGCGTGCCCAGATGGAGGTCCGACAGCACTGCGATGCGCACCGTCTGACCCTATGCCGCCCCGCTGTCCGATCGGTTTGGACTTGTGGGCCGAACCGGCGCCGGGCAATCGTGGACCAGGAGTCCACAGCGGCGCGGCCTCCGTCGCGAAACGCTGATCACTGCACGGATGTCAGCAGCGAAGGGAAAACGGATGACCAGCTTGCAGTCGAGTGCGACGTTGTCGCGGGACCCGGCGCAGCCGGGTGGCCCGGCGCCCTCGCCCGCCGGCGGTCCGCCCGGAATGCGCGCCGCGCGCCCCGTGCTGTCGATCGTCGTACCGACGCGCGACGAGGCCGGCAACGTCGAGCCGCTCGTCGAGCGTCTCGCCGAGGTCATGCGCGAGCATCCGATCGAGGTCATCTTCGTCGACGACTCCGAGGACGGAACGGACGCCGTGGTCCGCGCCCTCCCGCCGCGGCCGAACTGCGCGATCCGCCTCATCCACCGCGAGCCCGAGGTCCGCTGGGGCGGGCTCGGCGGTGCCGTCGTCGACGGGATCCGCAGCGCCGGGGCGGCGTGGGTCTGCGTGATGGACGCCGACCTGCAGCACCCGCCAGAGGTGATCGGCGACCTGGTCGCGCGGGCGGGCGAGGGAGACGTCGACCTCGTCGTGGCGAGCCGCTTCTGCCGCGACGGCCGCGCCGACGACTTCGGCCCGGGCCGGCGGCTGCTGTCGCGCGGCTCGACCTGGCTCGCCCGGCGCCTGTTCGCGCGCGAGCTGCGCGAGGTCACGGATCCGATGAGCGGCTTCTTCCTCGTCCGTCGCAGCGTCCTGGACCTCGCGGCGCTCGAGCCGCAGGGCTTCAAGATCCTCCTCGAGGTCCTGGTGCGCACGCGCGTGCTGCGGGCCGCCGAGGTGCCGTTCGAGTTCGGCACGCGGCACAGCGGCGACAGCAAGGCGTCGGCGATCGAGGGCGCTCGATACCTGAGCCAGCTCTGGAACCTGCGCTTCCGGGGCCTCGGCGCGCGCATCGGCCGGTTCGGCGTGGTCGGCCTAAGCGGCCTCGCCGTCAACACGCTGCTGCTCGTGCTCTTCGCGGACGTGCTCGGGCTCTGGTACGTGGCCGGCGCGGTCCTCGCGACGCAGGGCTCGACGCTGTGGAACTTCCTCCTCAGCGAGCGCTGGGTGTTCCGGGGCCGCGAGCACGCGCTGGGCCTCCCGGGGCGCGTCGCGACGTTCTTCGCCATGAACAACCTCGCGCTGCTCCTGCGCATCCCGCTGCTCTACGTGCTGGTCAGCGGCCTCGGCTTCAACCACCTGCTCGGCAACGTCGTGTCGCTGCTCGTGCTGACGCTGGTGCGGTTCGGGGTCGCGGACACGTACATCTGGGCCAGGACGGCGGAGCTCCCCACCTTCCACTACGACCTGCACGGGATCCTCACGATCGTCTCCGACGCGGCGCTGCCGGAGCTCGAGCGCTTCCGCGTCGACGACGGCATCTCCGATCCGACGATCCGGGTCCGCGTGGAGCGCCTCAGGACCCGGGGCGTCGGCGCCGAGGAGCTCGAGGGCGGCCGCACCCGCGTGCACTACGCCGAATGGACGCGCGGCGCCGGCTTCGCGACCGAGATCGAGCTCGGCGAGCGCATCGACATCGTCGCGTCGCCGCTGCTGCGCCGGTCGCCGCACGTGCTCTACACGAACGTCGTCGAGCCGGTGCTGCGCTGGGCCTTCGTGGAGCGCGGCTACGCGCTCGTGCACGCGGCGTGCATGGCCTCGGAGCAGCACGCGTTCCTGATCACGGCGAAGACCGACACCGGCAAGACGACGACGGCGCTCAAGACGCTGGACAACCTCCCCTTCTCGTTCCTGTCCGACGACCTGACCCTGCTCTCGCCCGACGGGCGGGTGCTCACCTACCCCAAGCCGCTGACGATCAGCCGGCACACGCTCTCGGCCGTCAAGACGCCGCTGCTGCGGCGCCGCGAGCGCGCGGCGCTGATCGTCCAGAGCCGGCTGCACTCGCGCTCGGGCCGGCTGTTCGGGCTGTTCGTGGCCAAGACGCGGCTGCCCGCCGCGACGATCAACGCGCTGGTGCAGCTCGTGGTGCCGCCGCCCAAGTTCCAGGTCGACCGGCTGGTCCCGCACGTCGCGATCGCACCCGAGGCGCAGCTCGCCGCGCTCGCGATCATCCAGCGCGACGGCGACGACGGAGCGGTCCTCCTCGAACCGCAGGAGGCGCTCGACACGCTGCTCAGCAACTGCGAGGACGCCTACGGCTTCCCGCCCTACCCGGTCATCCAGCAATACCTGTACTCGCGAGATGGCAAGGACCTCAGGGCCGTGGAGCGGCGGATCATCGAGCAGGCGCTCGAGGACAAGCCGGCGCACCTGCTCCGCAGCGCCGACCGCGACTGGTACCGGATGTTCCCGGCGGTCGTCGAGCACGCCACCGGCAGCCCGATCCCCCCGCTGAGCCACTCGATCCTGGCCTCGTGACAGCGGGCCGCCTCCTCCCCGGGCCCGGCTTCCTGCCGCCGGTGCCCGGTTCCGAACCGGAGCCGCCCGAGCGTCATGCCGGCGGCTCCGCCGCTTCCCGGCCCCTGCCGGAGCCGCGTGTCTGGCCCCACATCGGCACGCGGACGCGCCGACTCCTGCTCGCGGCCATCCTGCTGATCGCCGCCGGGCTGCGGATCTGGCAGCTCGACGCGGTCGGTCTCAACAGCGACGAGACCGTCTACGCCGGGCAGGGCGCCTCGATCGCGAGCAACCCCGAGCTCTCGCCCTACTTCCCGACGTTCCGCGCGCATCCGCTGCTGTTCCAGGCGATCCTCTCGATCGGGTACCTGCTCGACGGCCACGAGATGCTCGGCCGCGTCGCGGCCGCCGTCCTCGGCGTGGCGACGGTCTACGTCACCTACCTCCTGGGCCGGCTGCTCTACGGCACCCGGGCGGGGCTGATCGCCGCCGCGCTGCTGGCCGTCATGCCGTACCACGTGCTGGTCACGCGCCAGATCCTGCTCGACGGACCGCGGACGCTGCTGAGCACGCTGACGCTCTACCTGCTCGCGCGCTACGCGCTGACCGAGCGCCGGCCCTGGTTCAACGCGGCGGCGGCCGCCCTCGGCCTGGCGGTCCTCTGCAAGGAGGACAGCGTGATCCTGCTCGGCGCGATCTACGCGTTCGTGGCGCTGACGCCCGCGCTGCGCCTCGACATCCGCGACATGATCGGGGCCGGGGCGATCTTCGCCGTGATCGTCGCCGCGATGACCGTCGCGCTCGACTGGGCGGGCAGGACCGGGACGGGCGGCGACTACATCGTCTGGCAGCTCTTCCGCCGTCCGAACCACTCGTACCTCTTCTACCCGGCGGTGGTGCCGATCGCGGTGGGCGTCGGGGTGATCGTCGCCGCCGCCGCGGGCGTCTGGCTGCTCAGGCGCGACGGGTCGTGGCGCGAGACGCTGCTGCTGTCCTGGATCGCCGTCCCGGCGGCGTTCTTCCAGCTCTTCCCGGTCAAGGGCTTCCAGTACCTGCTGCCGATCGCGCCGGCGCTCGCGGTGCTCGCCGGGCGCTTCTTCGCGCACTGGGTCCCGGCGCCGGCCGGCGTGTCGAGGCTGCGCCGCGTGCGCCTGCGCTTCGTGGTGCCGGTCGCGCTCGCGACCGTGCTCGTGTCGCTCGCGATCCCGAGCTGGCAGCGCGTGCAGCCGTCGCAGGCGGACGCGCTCCTCGCGGGATCGGGCGGACTGCCGCGCGGCCGTGAGGCCGGTCACTGGATCGCCCGCAACGTGCCGGAGGGCGCGCGGATGATGTCGATCGGGCCGTCGATGGCGAACGTCCTGCAGTTCTACGGCCACCGCAAGATCTACGGCCTGTCGGTCAGCCCGAACCCCCTGCACCGCAACCCGGTCTACGAGCCGCTGCACAACCCGGACCGCAGCATCCGCGACAACGAGCTCCAGTACATCGTCTGGGACGCGTTCTCGGCCGCGCGGAGCCCGTTCTTCGCGCGCAGGATGATGCGGTTCGTCGAGCGCTACCACGGCTACGTGGCGCACACGGAGAGCGTCACCGTGCGCTCGCCCGCCGGGCGCCCGGTGCGCAAGCCCGTGATCGTGATCTTCGAGGTGCGCCCATGAGGCGGGCGCTCGGGCTCGGATGCCTGCTCGCGGCGCTCCTCCCGGCCGCCGCGATGGCCGACGCGCCGCGCACGCCGATCCGGCACGTGATCACGGTGATGCAGGAGAACCACTCGTTCGACAACTACTTCGGGACCTACCCGGGGGCGGACGGCGTGCCGGACGACGCCTGCATGCCGCGGGACCCGGCGAGCCCGAGCCGCGGCTGCGTCGCGCCGTTCCACATGGACAACCAACCGGTCGAGGACCTCAGCGACACGCCGCAGGTGGCGGCCGCGCAGCGCAACGGCGGCGCGATGAACGGGTTCCTCCGCGCGATCGCGCAGCAGCGCGGGCGCGAGCAGCCGCTCGTGATGGGCCACTACGACGAGCGCGAGCTGCCGTTCTACTGGCGGCTCGCGGACGAGTACGTCCTGTTCGACCGCTTCTTCGGCTCGGCGGCGGGCGGCAGCCTCACGAACCACATGTTCTGGGCCACCGGCGGGCCCGGTGACCAGGACGCGCGGGAGCGGGTCCCGGGCGGCGGGTTCACGACCCCCACGATCTTCGACCGCCTGGAGGCGAAGGGGATCTCGTGGAAGTTCTACGTCCAGGACTACGACCCGGCGGTCACGTTCCGAACGCGGCGGCCGGGCCGCCGCAACGGCCAGCTCGTGTCGGTGCCGCTGCTCAACTACGCGCGCTTCGTCGACGACCCGGAGCTGCGATCGCACATCGTGCCGATCGAGGAGCTCCAGACCGACCTGGAGCAGGGCACGCTTCCCGCCGTCTCCTACGTGGTTCCGCTGAGCGCCCGCGAGCGCCCGCCCGGGTCGCTGAAGGTCGGCCAGGTCACCGTCGGCACGCTCGTGAACGGCCTGATGCGGAGCCGCTACTGGTCGTCGTCCGCGTTCATGCTCACCTACGACAGCTCCGGCGGCTGGTACGACCACGTGCGCCCGCCGCGCGTCGACCGCTGGGGCTACGGCTTCCGCGTCCCGGGGCTGCTGGTCAGCGCGTACGCCAAGCGTGGTCATGTCGACCACACGACGCTCGACTTCACGTCGATCCTCGCGTTCATCGAGCGCAACTGGCGTCTGCAGCCGCTGACGGACCGCGACCGGCGCGCCAAGAGCTTGATGGGCGCTTTCGCCTTCGACCGCGCCCCGCGCGCGGCGGAGTTCCTCACGGCCAGTCGCGATGCGGGCTTGCCCGCGGAACCGGCGATGGTTCCCATCTACGTCAGCTACGGCGCGGCGCTCGTGGCCGCGCTGCTCGTGATCGGCCTCGCGCTGGGGCGCGAGGCCGTCCTGCGCCGCCGCGCCCCGCGCTTGCGCGGGGCGTCGTGGCGCGTGCGAGTCGACCATCCGGGGGATCGGTGACCCACGGCCGGCGAACCGCGCGCTCCGCCCTCGCCGTGCTCGTCGCCGCAGCGCTCGCGGCGTCGCTGCCGGCCGCGGCGCCCGCCGGCCCGGTGCCGACCTGGGCGTACTACTACATCTGGTTCGACCCCAGCTCCTGGAACCGCGCCAAGAGCGACTATCCGCTGCTCGGGCGCTACTCGAGCGACGAGTCCTCCGTGATGCGAACGCACGTCCGGCTCGCGAAGCAGGCGGGGATCGACGGGTTCATCGTGAGCTGGAAGAGCACGCCCGTGCTCGACCGGCGATTGCAGCTCCTGGCGGACGTGGCGGCCGGCGAGGATTTCAAGCTCGCGATCATCTACCAGGGGCTCGACTTCGAGCGCCGCCCGCTGCCGGTCGCGCGGATCTCCAGGGACCTCGACCTGTTCGCCCGCACGTTCGCTCTGCTGCCCGCACTGAGCGGGCCGGGCAAGCCCCTCGTCATCTGGTCGGGGACGTGGGAGTTCTCCCTGCGCAAGCTCGCGTCGGTCACCTCGCGCCACCGCGACCGCCTGCGCATCCTCGCTTCCGAGCGCAACGCGAGCGACTACAAGGCGAAGGCGCGGGCGTTCGACGGCGACGCCTACTACTGGTCGTCGGTCAATCCCAGCACCTACGGCGACTACCCCGGCAAGCTCGCCGAGATGGGCCGGGCGGTCCACGCGACGGGCGGGCAGTGGCTCGCGCCCGCCGCGCCGGGGTTCGACGGGAGGCTCGTGGGGCACCCCACGGTGGTGCCGCGGCGCGATGGCGACACGCTGCGGCGCGAGCTCGAGGCGGCGCAGCGGTCCGATCCCGACGCGATCGCGCTGATCTCCTGGAACGAGTTCAGCGAGAACAGCCACATCGAGCCGAGCAAACGCTACGGCGCCACGGCGCTCGAGGTCCTCGCGGACGTGAACCGGACCAGGTTGCGGGTGAGCGACGAGCTGGACTCGAGCCAGCCGGCCGGCAGCCGGATCGCCGGGCCGGGGGCGATCCCCGCCACGCTGGCCTTCGTCGCGCTCGGGCTGGGGTGCGTCTACCTGCTCAGCCGGTGGAGGCGCTCGCATGACGCGCGCTGAGCGGGTCGCCGTATGGCTGGGCGCGGCCGTCGTGGCGGCGACGGCCGCACCCGCCGCCGCCGCGCCGGCCGCCGTCGGGGGCTTCCCGCGAGTCGAGGCGGTGACGTTCCGCACGGTGCCGGCCGTCGCGGGCGTGCGGATCCGCAGCCGCGGCCAGACCGTGCGGACCGACGGATCGGGCGTCGTGACCATGAACGTGCGGCGCACCGGGCCGGGATACCGTGACATCGAGGCCCCCCGGGTCCTCCCCACGCGGTTGCCGTCCGGGAAGCAGGCGCGGTTCGGCGGCCTGTTCGAGTCCGGGCGCACGATCGGAATCTCGCTCTACACCCGGACGCGGCTGCGCTTCGTCGACCCCGCGGGCGCGCCCGTCCCGGCGCGCCGGGTCACCGGCGGCCTGCTGACGAGCGGCAACGGCACGCGGATCAGCATCGCGGGAGGCGTCACGCCGATGCTGCAGGCGAGCCGCGTGCTGCTGACGAGCGACGGCGCGCGCTCGCGTCCGATCGAGTACGCCGTCGAGCGGGTGGACGTCGACGGCTCCAACGTCGTCAACCGCGCCCAGCTCCGCTTCTTCCCGCTGCGCACCGACCGCCTGCGCGTGCCGCTGCTGCTCTACTCGATCAGCTTCGTCACGACGGATGCCCTGTTCGGGGGCCGCCCGGGCAAGGCGGTGCTGCTCGAGTACCCGAGCGGCCGGACCGTCCGGCTCCCGCTGCGCGACGGGACCGCGCGCGCCGTCGGGCTCCCGCGCGGCGAGTATCGCGTGCGGACCGACGCGCCCGGTTACTCGGTCGAGCGCCCGCTCTGGCTCTCCCACGACCAGGTCATCGACCTGCGCATCATCGGCTACCTCGACTTCGCGGCGGTGCTCGGCGCGCTCGCCGCGGTGGCGCTGGGACTCCTGATCGCCGGCCGTCCGCTCCTGCGGCGCCGGCTCCGTCGCGTCGCGGCGGTCCCGCGGGCGCGGGCCGGGGCGCGGCGCTGACGTCAGCGGCCGACGATGACGAGGCGCGCCGTCGGCGCCGCGCGCATGTCCGCGCTGCTGCGGCGTGACCGCCGGGCGGCGGGGACGAGCTCGGGGGGCACCGCCCGCGCGTACCGCGCGGCCGCCGCCTCGAGATCGTGGAGGTCGACCACGTCCACGCCCAGCTCGGCGGCGACGTCGTTGACCGCCTCCTTCTGCCGGCGGGTCCAGCGGGCGTACACCCCGAGGGCCTCGACGCGGGCGAACTGCGCCCGGACGCCCTCGTGATGGAGCTCGACCTCGCCCCAGACCCTGATGATCCCGGTGACGCCGCGGTAGTCGACCTTCGACGTGTCGTATCCGGGCTGGAAGTAGCCGTGGATCCCGCAGCTGCAGTCGCGCCCGGGGGCGTGGTGCGGCGGGCGGATCAGGCTCTCGGGCGTCCGCGGGCGGCATTCCGCGGTGAGCACCGGGCCAGGCCAGCGCACGCCCGTGCGCGGGGAGGTCAGTCCGTCGGCGGTGAGCCGCCAGTCACGGAACGCGTACACCGGATGGAGCAGGTCCGGCACAGGCGGGAGCGGCGGAGGCAGTGACGGTTCCATGTCGACTCGGTCGCGCCCCTCGGAAGGCAGACGGCCATCCACAGGGGGAACGATACGACCCTACCCCGTGCCGGTGTGGCGAATCCGTGAACCTGGTCGATCGTCACCCGTTCGTGCCGGGTTCACGACAGCGGCGATTCGCCACGGCGCCCGCGCGTCGCGATCCGGGCGGTGGGCATCGTGCTCGCGTGCACGCGCGGCGCGAGGATCCGATACGCCTTCAGCCCGAGACCGAGGCGCTCGCGGTGCTCGCCCTGCGCGGGGTCCAGCTCGCTCAGCTCGCGCATCCGGTCGAGGCGATAGGCGATCGTGTGACGGTGCGCGAAGACGGCGGCCGCCGTCGCGTTCATGTTGCCGTTGTGGGCGAGATAGGACTCGAGCGTGGGGACGAGCTCGGTGCCGTAGTTCTCGTCGTAGCGGACGATCGGGCCGACGGTGGCCTCGTAGAAGCTCCACACGTCCTCGGGGTGGGTGACGAACAGGCGCAGGAGCAGCCGGTAGGCGCCGGTGCCGGCGACCTGCGGAGTCGGCGCGCCCGATTCGCGCAGCACGTCGACCATCAGCTCGGCCTCCTGCAGCGCACGCCGCAGGTCCCCGGGGTCGCGGTAGAACGACGAGATCCCGACGGTCCCGTGCCGTCGCAACCGGGCGGCGGCGGCTTCGGCCAGCGCCAGCGTGGGCTCGGCCGGCTCGGCGGCCTGCACCGCCGGGAGGACGGCGTAGACGCGACCCTCCAGCGACTGGGTCAGGGCACCGGGTACGACCCCGGCGATCGTCGCCATCGTCCGGCGCGGCCGGGTCGGTA
>Ga0193742_1002100_pt1 | contig 11593 bp, 13 predicted proteins | sample L2c1metaG_FD_165511 | JGI IMG/M metagenome (GOLD analysis project Ga0193742, IMG submission 165511) | Soil microbial communities from a riparian zone of the East river system, Colorado, United States - L2c1 | ecosystem: Environmental > Terrestrial > Soil > Riparian zone | place: USA: East River... | reverse complement strand
CGCCGTTGCCGGGACCGCGGGCGACGGAGTGCTGGACGCGGTAGCCGGTGAAGACCTCGACGGTTCCATCGTCCATGTTGACGGGGATGTGGACGATGATCTCGCGGGTGGGCTGGCGAAGGACCTTCCAAAGGCCCTGCTCAAGGTTGAGTTTTTTGGCAGCGAAGTCGAACCGAGCAGCCTGGGCTTCCCAGGGGTTTGTCTCCTGCTCGAGGGTAAGGGTTTGCATGGTGATTTCCTTTTTCTCAGTTGCTGGTATGAGCGATTCTCCGGCCATCGTTTTGCCCTCACGTGAAAAGCAGCCTACAGCTTGTGCCAGGCCGGTCTGTGGCCAAACCTGCTGAGTATAGGACGCTGCGGCTAAGGTTTCAATGCATTGGAGGGCATCCTCGTACCACGTTCGTCATGGAAGTAGCAAGCGGCCGAGGGCCGCGAGGCGCGGGTATGATGGAGGAGACTATGCCTGTCTCCGCTACGAATTCCCTGCCCTCGGAAAAGGATTTTTTGAAGCTGTGCCGCTCGCATACTCTGGTCCCGGTCTACAGGACCGTCGCGGCCGACCTGGAGACTCCGGTTTCGGCGTTTTTACGGATTGCGGCTGAAGAGCCGGAGGCGTTTCTGCTGGAGTCGGTGGAAGGCGGCAAGCATGTGGGCCGGTACACCTTCATCGGGATCGAGCCGTACAAGAAGATGGTCGCGCGCGGAGACGCTATCGCCGTTCGAGAGGGCAAGCGCGAGCGCCAGTTTACAGGCGACATCTTCGAGGAGCTGAAGCAGGCGCTGAGCGGGCACAAGCCGGCGAAGCTGGCGGGGCTGCCTCCCTTCACCGCGGGCGCGGTAGGATTTTTCGCGTATGACGTGGTGCGGCAGATTGAGCATCTGCCCGCGACGGCGAAGGACGAGCTGGGGGTTCCCGACGCCTGCCTGATGTTCTTCGACCAGGTGCTGGCCTTCGATCATGTGAAGAAGGAGATTCACCTGATGGTGACCGCAGACCTTGCGCGAGAGAGCCGCGAGGGAGCCTACGCGCGTGCGGTGCGGAGACTGAACAAACTGGAGAGACGGCTGGCGGGCGCGCTGCCCACTCTCCGGAAGAAGAAGCTCGAGGGCAAGCTGAAGCTGACTCCCCGGACCTCGAAGGCGGCGTTCCTGAAGGCCGTCAAAGAGACGAAGAAGTACATCGCGGCGGGAGATGTCTTTCAGTGCGTGTTGTCGCAGAGGTTCGATTGCGAGCCGGGGGTTGACGCGTTTGAGATCTATCGCGCGCTGCGGGTCGTGAATCCATCGCCCTATTTGTATTTTCTGCGGTTCGGATTGGAAACTCACGTCTCAAAATCGAAACGTGGGGCACCCAAAAATTCGACGCACCATATTGTGGGCTCGTCGCCGGAGTTGCTGGTGCGGGTGCATGGACGCGAGGTGGAGTACAGGCCGATCGCGGGAACACGGCCTCGGAGCGCGGATGAGGTGGAGGACAGGGCGATCGAAGCCGAGCTGCTCAGCGATGAGAAGGAGCGCGCCGAGCACATCATGCTGGTCGACCTGGGACGCAACGATGTGGGCCGGGTGAGCGAGTTCGGATCCGTGAAGGTGAAGGGGCTGATGTTCGTGGAGCGGTACAGCCACGTGATGCACCTGGTGAGTTCGCTTGAGGGAAAGCTGCGCGAGGGGCTGGCGCCGATCGATGCGTTTCGCGCGTGCTTCCCTGCGGGAACGCTGAGCGGAGCCCCTAAGGTGCGTGCGATGGAGATCATCGAAGAGATGGAGCCGGCCCGACGCGGAGTCTACGGCGGCAGCATTCTGTATGCGGACTTCAGCGGCAATCTCGACTCGTGCATTGCGATCCGGACGCTGTATATGAATGGACCGCAGGGGTATATCCAGGCGGGCGCAGGCATTGTGGCGGATTCGGTTCCGGAGAAGGAGTTCGAGGAGTGCCGAAATAAGGCTCAGGCGGTGGTGCGGGCCATTGAGCGGGCGCGGGGAATGTAATTGTCGCCCTACTTTTCGGCTGGTACGGCAATGGCCATAGAACGGGCTCGGGGAATGTAACGGTCGCCCCTTGCGTTAGGGTGTATCGACCTATTCAAATCTGCTTTTTTTAGGAAAGAGGATGGCCTGCCGGCCGGGCACGCTACGCGCGTGGCGGTCACTTCGTGACTTGTGTACTCCTTCGGGTGGCGGCTCCCGTTGGTCGCGAGCGAGAATCCTCATGCCGACCAGCGGGAGGCCCACGCCGAAGCCGGTATACACGTCACGAAGTGACCGCCGCCCGCGCAGGGCGTCCGCGCTACAGCGAACTTTTTCTTGCCATGTGATATCTCGATCCACCCAACGATCTCAGGCGATACGACGGCTCGATGTCTCGAGCTTTGCCGGCTCCTTCTCTTCGCTGTGGAGGACCCAGAGGATTCCGCCGATGACCTGCGCTGCGCCGATGGCACGGGTCAGGTTGGGATGGTCCTCGAGGGACTGCATGAGGTTCTGCCAAGGCTTGGGGCCATATTGCCAGGCTCGGGAATCGCGGCGCGGATGGACCATTCCCATGATTCCGTCACCGATGATGGCCATGGCGGTAAAGTGCTTCCAACGACTGAAGTCGAATTGCATGAACGTTCTCCCACTTGCATAAGAGCCGCGACAGGGTTACTTCGTTGCCCGCGGCGTAGAATCGTAGGAGCCATGGTCTTCGTTCTGGATAACTACGATTCGTTCACCTATAACCTGGTGCAGTATATGGGAGAGCTGGGCGCCGAGATGGTAGTCAAGCGCAACGACGAGATGACGCCGGAAGAGGTGGAAGCGCTCAACCCGGACCGCATCCTGATCTCGCCCGGACCGTGCACGCCGCAGGACGCGGGCATCAGCATAGAGCTGATCCGTCACTTCGCGAGGTCTGACAGGCGCGTGCCGATTCTGGGGGTTTGCCTGGGCCATCAGGCGATCGGCGCGGCGTTCGGTGGCGAGGTGGTTCGGGCGCCCAAGCTGATGCACGGCAAGACCAGCGAGGTGGTGCATGACGGCCGCACAATCTTCCAGGGAATTCCGACCACGATGACGTGCACGCGGTATCACTCGCTGATCGTGAGTTCCAAGGGTCTGCCGAAGGAGCTTGAGGTCTCGGCCCGCACGACGGATGCGGTGACGGGCGAAGAGACGATTATGGGCCTCAGGCATCGCGAGCTTCCTATCGAGGGCGTGCAGTTTCATCCTGAGAGTGTTTTGACCTCGCATGGCAAAGAGATCATCGCTAATTTTTTAAAGATGTAGCCGACGGCAACGGATAAAGGCAAAACAAATACAGAGATTCTTCGCTGCGCTCAGAATGACGACCTTCTTTCAAACGGCTATGTATCGCAGCAGGACGCTGGCGGCGGTGTGCTGCCTGATCGGTTGTGCCGCAGGCGCTGTGGCACAGCAGTCGATCGGGTCGGTCGGATTGGCGGATGCCACGGTCTCGGGCGCGCTGGAGGTCTCGAATGGACGCGCCCTTCTGGTGGGAGCTTCGACGGTCACGGCGCGGGATCATACGGCAGAGGTGGCGCTTCAACGGGGCGGTTCGGTGCGGGTGTGCTCGACCAGCGGGCTGCACCTGATGGCGGGCAAGGGAGCGGTGGAGGCTCCGCTGATGCTGGCGCTCGATCGCGGGGCGATTGAAGTGGCGTCTGTGGCGACGGCGAGCGACGTGTTGATGACTCCCGATCTGCGGTTCACGATGAAGACGACGGGGCCGCTTGACCTGCGGGTGCGCGTGGCTCGCAACGGCGACACCTGCGTCGAAAATCGCGGTACGGCCGCCCCCGTGCTCGGAGTGACGGACCAGTTCGGCGAGGCAAGCTATGAGATCAGGCCGGGGCAGCATCTGCTGTTCGAGCATGGAAGCCTGAAGGAGGTCGTCGACCACGAGAGCGAGCCCTGTGGATGTCCGGCGGTGCCCGTCATCTCGGTGGCGGATGCCGGGGTTTCCGGAGGAACAGCGGCCACGCCGGGAAGCGCTGTGGCCGCGAAGGCTACGGCGGAACAGAATCCATTCCCGGCGGCGCAGAGCGCGGGTCTGGCTCCCGTGAGCGGGCCGCCGCAGGCTCCGGCGGGTGTGGTGCATGCGCAGGTCGATACGACGCTGAGTTATGGCGCGGCGGAGGGTTCTGCGGGTTCCGGAGTGAGCGGCAGTGGATCGAGTGCGGCTCCTGCGAGCGCGGCTGGGACGAGCGCGGCTGGGACGAACGCGGCTGGCGCGAGGAGCCCTGCCGCAGGAGAGAGCACGGTTGCGAATCCTTCGGGAGACACTCCTGAGGCCGCTTCGCCGACTACGGTTGCGGGAAGGGCCAAGGCTCCGCCACCGCCGCCTGCGCTCTCTGCGGGGAATGTCTTTCACTCCATCGGACACTTCTTCAAGCGGCTCTTCGGGGGTCATTGACGCAGCTCCGCGAGGCCGCTGCGATACAATGGACGAAGGTTCGGATGACCGGACGCCATGCAGGCGGGCCGCCGGACAAACTCTCAGAACAAGCTGAACGTTAACCAACTAAAGGATTTTCTATGTCGATTCCCGCAACGCAGATGCGCCCGGGCATGATTATCAAGTTCAAGGAAGACCTTCACCTGGTTTTTTCGGTGGAGCACCGGACGCCGGGCAATCTCCGCGCCTTCATCCAGGCCAAGCTGCGCAACATCCGCACGGGCGCGATGTTCGTCGAACGCTTCCGCTCGCCTGATCCCATCGACCGCGTGATCGTGGACGAGGTCAAGATGGAGTTCCTGTACAACGACGGGGACGACTACTACTTCATGGACATGGAGAGCTTCGAGCAGACGCACCTGAAGCGCGAGACGCTGGGCGATGCCGTCGATTTCCTGATGCCGAACCTGACCATCGGGGTCAGCTTCCACGATGGCAAGGCTGTGGGCATCGAGCTGCCGGGCGTCGTCGAGATGACGGTGATGGAGACGGAGCCGGGCATCAAGTCGGCGACGGCATCGTCGGTGACGAAGCCGGCCAAGCTCGAGACCGGGCTGGTAGTGCAGGTTCCTCCGTTCATCAACGAGGGCGAGAAGATTCGCGTGGATACGGCCGAAGGCGCTTACATGAGCCGGGCGTAGTCTTTCTTACAGCTCAGAAGAGGCAGGGCTCCAGGCTCTGCCTCTCTCTGTTTGATTCTTGCGCGCATCTTCTTGCGTGCATCGGGGCGCTCTGAGAGACTGAAGGCTCGTATGGTGCGTTATTACATCGTCAAAGGCCGCGTGCAGGGCGTTGGATTTCGCTGGTTTGTGCATCGCGAGGCCGCGGAGCTGGGCCTGCGCGGGTGGGTTCGCAATAGCGAATCCGGCCACGTGGAGGTGGTCGCCTCGGGCGACCCGGAGCTGCTGGCCGACTTGAAGGGCGCGCTCAGGAAGGGATCGCGCGGTAGCCGCGTGGATGCCGTGCTCGAGCAGGAGCTGGCCGAGAGCGAAGACGAGAAGCTTGGACCATTTGTGATTGAAGGAGCCTGGTAAGAGAAGAATGCTGAATTCAAATCAGATTAACTGCGAGCCCCTGAAGGCTCTTGTGCGAACCGTTCCGGACTTCCCCAAGCCGGGAATCCTCTTCTACGACATCACGACGCTGCTGAAGGACAAGGCAGGCTTCGCGCAGCTCATCGACGCCTTTGCGGCCTACTACATCGACAGGGACATCGACCTGGTGCTGGGCATCGAAGCTCGCGGATTCATCTTCGGGCCGGCGCTGGCATACCGGCTGACCGCGGGATTCGTTCCGGTACGGAAGCCGAAGAAGCTGCCCGCACCGACGGCGCGCGTGAGCTATGACCTCGAGTACGGTACCGACTCGCTCGAGATTCACCTCGACGCCATCAAGCCGGGCCAGCGCGTGATTATCGTCGACGACCTGCTGGCGACCGGCGGAACGATGGAGGCGACGGTACAGCTGGTACGGCAGATGGGTGGCATCATCGCGGGCCTGGGATTCGCGGTAGAGCTCGACTTCCTGAAGGGCCGCGAGAAGTTCCCGGAGTACGACGTCCTCAGCCTGCTGCACTACGACGAATAGAGCCCGTTGAAACCGGCGTGACGAAGCGGCGAGCGATCTCCGTTTTTGTTACATGTGTGTTGCGGCTGCGTCTTTCATGATGATCAGCGCATCCAACCACTAGTTCCTTCAGGAATTGGAGAGATGAAATGATTGCAACAAACGGATACGCCGCGCAGTCGGCGACGACGCCCCTGGCTCCCTTTGACTACAGCTTCCGCGAGCCGGGTGAGAACGATGTCGCGATCGACGTGCAGTTCTGCGGCATCTGTCATTCGGACATTCACCAGGCTCGCAACGAGTGGGGCAACTCGCTCTACCCGATGGTTCCGGGCCACGAGGTGATTGGAACGGTGACGCGTGTGGGCGGGAAGGTGACGAAGTTCAAGGCAGGCGACCGGGTGGGCGTAGGCTGCATGGTTGACTCCTGCGGCGAGTGCGCCTCCTGCAAGAACAGCGAGCAGCAATACTGCGAGCGCGGCCAGACGGTCTACACGTACAACTCGCGCGGCAAGGACGGCAACCTGACCTTCGGAGGCTACGGCAAACACATCGTCGTCGACGAGGAATTTGTGCTGTCGATCCCGAAGAACCTCGATGCCGCGGCCACGGCCCCGCTGCTCTGCGCGGGCATCACCACCTACTCCCCGCTGAAGCACTGGAACGTTGGACCGGGAAAGAAGGTCGGCATTGTGGGCCTGGGCGGACTGGGGCACATGGGGCTGAAGTTCTCGCACGCCTTCGGAGCGAAGACGGTGCTCTTCACCACGTCGGCCTCGAAGATCGAGGATGCGAAGAAGCTGGGAGCCGATGAGGTGATTCTCACCAAGGAAGAGGGCTGGGCGGCCAAGCACGCGGGCAGCTTCGACTTCATCCTGGACTGCGTCTCAGCCGACCACGATGCGAACACCTATCTTTCGCTTCTGAAGCGCGATGGAACGATGTGCCTGGTGGGCGCGCCGGGGAATCCGCTGGCCGTCACAGCCTTCGCGATTCTGGGAAGGAAGAACTTCTCGGGCTCGATGATCGGCGGCATCCGCGAGACCCAGGAGATGCTGGACTTCTGCGGCGAGCACAACATCGTCTCCGACATCGAGATGACGACCTTCCCCAAGGTGAACGAGGCGTGGGAGCGGGTTCTGAAGAGCGACGTAAAGTACCGCTTTGTGCTCGACCTGAAGACTCTGTAAGCCACGGGATAGCTTACAGAGCTATACAGACTCGGACACACGATCGGGCTCGGAGACGCGGATGCGCTCTTCGGGCCCGATGTAGTTTTTGCGCTGGAACCAGTCCTGCAGGCTCGACTGAAGCCGATCGAGGGGGACGCGATAGCCGGCTTCGAGCACGCCATCGGCCACGGGAAGGGTGTCGTCAAAGATGGCGTCGTTGGTGAAGTTGCGCATGGCGAAGCTGTCGATCCAGCGGATCGGGCAGAGGTGCGCTTCTCCAGCGGGATCGATGCGTTCGATGCGAAGCCTGCGGGCGAACCTATCTCAGGCAAACAACGTAAACAGAGGCGAATCGATCGGGACGGTCTGGGTGGGTCCGGCGAGTTTTCCCGTCCCCTGGTCGCGCCGGAAGACGGTGATGCAAGCCGAGTCCTGGTTGCCGCAGAGGATCCACTGGAAGGTGAGATCGAAGGTGAAATGGCGCGGAGTTCTGCCTCCGCAGGGCAGCCGCTGAATCTCCTTGAGCGCGCCCTTGTCGTCGATCGCGAAGACGACGAGCGTGTCTTCGCCGCGGTTGCTGGCGTAGAGGAAGTTGCCGTCCGGGGAGATCATCACCTCGGAGGCGGTGTTCTTGTCGGCGGGAAAGCCGGGGGCGATCGTCTTGATGGTGGTGTTGGCGTTGACCAGAAGGCCCTGGGGATGCGTGATCGAATGCGTCGTCGTCCAGAGGAGATGGTCGAGGGTCGAGTCGAGCTCGTTGATCAGGTAGATCCAGCGGCCATTGGGGTGGAAGGCGATGTGGCGTGGTCCGGAGCCGGGCCGGACACCGGTAAGCAGGGGGCTCGAAGGCGTGAGTTTGGCCGTGGTGGGATCGATGTGAAAGACCGTGAGGGTGTCATTGCCGAGATCGTTGACGATGAGAAATCGATCGTCGGGCGAGATGAAGACCGAGTGCGGATGCGGACCATCCTGACGCACGGGAACGGGCCCGTGATGGCCGAACTGCGGGTCCTTGTAGTTGAAGGTGTCGACGGGCGAGGAGAGGGTTCCATCGGGCTGGATCCGGTAGGACGCGATGGTCCCGCCGAAGTAGTTGGCGACGAAGGCCGCATGCCCGGTCGAGTCGATCGAGACATAGGCAGGCCCCGCTCCGGCGGAGGTGACCTTGCCCTTCTGCGTCAGCAGGCCGCTGCGCAGCTCGAGGTCGAAGGTGGTGACGGTCGCCGAGGGGTCGGGAACAGCGTTGACGGCGTAGAGAGATCGACGTCCAGATTGCGGAGGTGAGAGCGCGAGGAAAGAGGGCCGCGGCGTCTCCGCCGCGAGGATGGGGATGGTGAGCTGGCCCGACTGGGGGTTGAAGACGCTGTGATAGATGCCCTTGCTGACACTCCTGACGGTATCCGTTCCGATATAGATATGGACCGGACCAGGGGGCGGGACGACTTTCCTTCGGAAAAGAGACTGCGCCGAAGCCGTATAGGCCGGAAGCACAGCCAGAAAGCGCCGGCGCGTAATCATGAAGTTACGCGGGCTCTCCGGGGAGATGGATGGCCATCTCATCCTCGGCCCGGACGTTCTCGTTGATTACGGGAAGACTGGGTAGATTCGCCGTGTTTCCGGCCTCGTGGACGACCTTGTCGGCGTGCTCGAGGACCTCGTCGACGGTCATCGTGTACATCTCGCGGCCGTTGTCGTAGCCGGACTCGATGGCCTGCTTGAGGTATCGACCGGCGATCTGCGCGGCCAAATAGTCGGTAATGACGTTGCCGGTCCTGCGCTTCAGTTCAACCCAGGCGAGATTGGGCATGGCGATCCAGACAGGCCGCCGGTTGACTGCGAAGCGGATATCGGTCGCGTCGGCGTGGCGCGTGGCAATGGCGACGACGGTTCCCTTCCACTGACAGTGGAGCTGTTCGCCGGTCCAGCGATCGGTCACTTGAAAGTCTTCGTACATGGCTTGGATTCTATCTCAATCCTGGGTGGAAGCGGATGAACCCCCTCCCCCTTATTTCCTTCAAAGTCTTGATTCGATGTGGTTTATATTTGGACCTTTGTGCAAAGTCTTCCATCTAAATGGTTTACGCGCAAAATACAGAAAATAAATAACTTAACTAATTATTCAGAATTTCAGATCTCTTTTGTCACTTATTCAGGATAGCAGTTCGAGCGGGGTAAACCGGCATTTTTGGGGTAACCGTTTTTTGGTGATAAGTGGTTTTATATGTGTTGATTCGATTAGGCCACGGTGGATGAGAGTGCTTGACAGCAGGTGCTTTGAACTCTAGAGCTCTGTGACGCCAGACTCCACGCACAAGGGCATCCCGCAAAGAACGATACGGGCATCCTTCACTCATCGAGTACTTTGGAAAACACATTAGCGTTCGCCGTAATTACTTATGTGACTTTTCAGATGACGAGAACGGCGTTTCTCAGGACTTGCGAATGCGAAATTGAGGAATGAATCGCAGCTTAACGGCACAGTAACTCTGTCACAACAACGACATCTTGAAGTTGAAGTATCGGCTCCAGCGGGAAGTTCACGACATAGCTACTGCCCAGAGGAATCGGGAGTTAGCGCGTTGGTTAGACGCCACGCCGCGGCCGAACCTTTCTTTTCCGGAACCATCTCAAGCTTGCCTTGATCTCGCAGTTTATAAAACTCATTCTTCATCGCGTTTTCCGTTTGATTCCGGTAATTTCTCTTGCCTGTCGATTGCTTATCGTGGCGTGATTTTTGAGAAACTCGAGAATCGCATCTGTGGCGCTTGCGAGCGATATGTGCGTAATCACGACGATAACGTGAGTGTCATCTTGCGAAATTGTCGGAGATTGGAGCTTCCATTCTTTCATCTTTTAAAAGGCTGTGTTGAGCCCTTCCCCCAGGTCCTTGTTCGGAGGATCAGGGTATCTGGCTAGCGTTCTGACGATCTTGGAATTTCGCGAGAAGCGGGCGCTTAGGATATTTTGGGGGGTGACATGACCCGGCAAGCGGCCCGGACTGAGTACTTCGATTCGATCATTGAAAAATAAGAATCTGGATATCATCAGAGATTGAGTAATCACGATGAATGAAGGCATTCGCTACGATTTCCCAAATCGCTTCTTCGGGATACTGAAGCGTCGTCAAACCCATTGTTGTCCAAACATTGACCGACGACATTATCTCCGTGACCGTTGCGACTGATTCCCCAATCAGCCTATAAAGAAGTCCTTCGAGCGCTTTGCTGAACTCCAAATGGTCGCGCTCCGGATCCTCATCTTTGGTGGTGTAACGAGTTATGCGAACCGAACACTTACGTGGCATAAATGCAGCTGGGTTATCGCAGAATAGAACTATGCCTGCGACTCTCGGATCAAGTGTGGTGCGATCAATTAGGTTTTGGTTGAGCGCAAACTCTAGCGCTTCGCTATGCGGCGCATACGAAGCAAGGAAGGAAGCCATTGCGTTAGACTCGAAAATCTCCTCCGCTCTAGTGGAAGACACAGTGAAATCTTCGAATGTAGTCGCACCTTTTGCAAATGAAAGTTCTTGTATCTGTTCATTGCTAAGCTTCAGAGATTGTGCGCCTTTCGTTGATACACGTCCCCCGCAGCCGTTTTGTGTACTGCGGCACTCTTTTCGATGGTTATGACGAGTGCGTACCCTTGACGACCCTCCACAGACACAAACAGATAATCCGCAAACAGAGAGGGCTTCACCTCACTGAGTGCTTGCAGATGTCCGTTAAAGTCTTCTATGGAATGGGCCTGCCAACGATCGCCTACCTCCGTTGACTCTTTAGCGTCGGATATCCCAATTACAAAATCCCCGCCGTCGGCGTTCGCGAACGCCACGGCTATCTTCTGGGCACTCTTCCCAGAAACTTCAAAGGCTTTGTGATCGAAAACGTGGCTTTCTTCACGTTGCGCCAACTCTATGTAGTCCTGCTCCGATATGCGCTTTTCTTTCATGTCTCCCTTCCGTGCTCAAACTCTGTACTTCTAAACATCGTAGCCCGCACTGGCTAAGAAAAATATGTGTTCCACTGCTTTGCATAGGGGTATACCGCAGCCTGTCGCCTCACATATTACAAAACACATCTCACAAGAATTAGCTTTTTGCTAATGTTAGGCGGCAGCCTATCCCGCAGAATTCACCCATCGACGATAATGCGATCAGCGTAGCTTCTCCTTTTCATTTTTAACTCGATGAAGTCCTGGATTGCCAAAATCTGGCGAACAGAAGTCCTTCTAGATCCCTAAAAAAACGATCAATACAGAATTGAGTTCCGCTGAAGCAATGCTCCGGGGAAAGTATCGAGAAATGGGATGAGCAGGTCTTTCGAAACGGAGAGAGACTATTCCCATGAAGAATCCAGCGCAGCACCTCATCGCTGAAGTTCCACGCAGGCAAGCC
>Ga0193742_1002099_pt1 | contig 11594 bp, 11 predicted proteins | sample L2c1metaG_FD_165511 | JGI IMG/M metagenome (GOLD analysis project Ga0193742, IMG submission 165511) | Soil microbial communities from a riparian zone of the East river system, Colorado, United States - L2c1 | ecosystem: Environmental > Terrestrial > Soil > Riparian zone | place: USA: East River... | reverse complement strand
GCGTCAGGTTAGGGGGACTTGCGGTTCTTTACCACAGTAGTAAAGTACCATCATGGTAGAAAACCACGACCATGGAAGGAGCACTGAGGAGATGTCCCCGCACGAGTTCGAATTTGGCCTCGACACGTTCATTCCGATCACCGTCGACCACGCCGGGCAACCGGTCAGCGGCGACGAGGTGATCCGCAACACCGTTGAGGAGGCGGTACTCGCCGAGTCCGTCGGCATCGACTCGTTCAACATCGGCGAGCACTACCGCCCGGAGTTCATGGACTCGGCGGGTCATGTGATCCTCGCGGCGATCGCCAGTCGCACCGAACGGATCCGACTCGGCACCTCCGTGACCGTCCTGAGCACACAGGACCCGGTGCGGGTGTACACCAACTTCGCAACGCTCGACGCGGTATCCAACGGCCGGGCGCAGCTGGTCGTCGGCCGCGGCTCGCTGACGGAGTCCTTCCCGCTGTTCGGCTTCGACCTTGCCGACTACGAGACGCTCTACGAGGAGAAGCTCGACCTGCTCGTGCGGCTGCTGCGCGACCAGCCGGTCACCTGGTCGGGCGACTTCCGCTCGCCGCTGACGGACCAGGTCGTGAGCCCTCCGATCCGCGAGGGGCACATCCCGACCTGGGTGGGTGTCGGCGGCAGCCCGCAGTCGGTGATCCGGGCCGCCCGTTTCGGTCTGCCGCTGATGCTGGCGATCATCGGCGGCGATCCCAAGCGGTTCGCGCCATACGTGGACCTCTACAAGCGCGCCCTCGAGCAGCAGGAGCAGCCGGCGCTCCCGATCGGGCTGCATTCGCTCGGGTTCGTGGCGCCGACGGATGAGGAGGCCATGGACATCCAGTGGCCGTACTGGAAGGAGCAGTTCGAGTCCGCGGCGCGCGAGCGGGGATGGCGACAGCCGACGCTCGACCAGTTCCAAGCCGAGGTCGCCCACGGCTCGATGTACGTCGGGTCGCCGGAGACCGTCGCGAACAAGATCGCGGCCGTCGTTCGGACGCTCGGGGTGAGCCGGTTCGACCTGGCCTACGCCGTCGGACGGGTCCCCCACGAGCAGCGGATGGCCACGATCGAGCTGTACGGTCGCGAGGTGATCCCGCGCGTGCGCGAGCTGCTGGCCGCGGCGCCCGAGGAGGACGACACGATGGCGGTCGAGCCGGCGGCCAGGAGGTGACGAGATGGCAATCGAAGCGATCGGACTCGCGGAGGAGTCCGTCGCCGAGGTGACCGGTGACGTCCGGCCCAGCGATGCCACGGCAAGCCGCGAGCTCGGCGATCTGCGCCTGGGCATCGTCGGAGCCGGCAAGTTCGGCACGAGCATCGCCCGTGCCGCGATCGCGGCAGGGTACGACGTCGCCATATCGGCATCGGGGCCTGCCGACGACATCGCTCTGACCGTCGACGTACTCGCCCCCGGCGCGCGCGCCGTCACGACCGACGACGTCGTCCGCCACGCGGACATCATCATCCTGGCCGTGCCGACGCACCGTTTCCGGGAGCTCCCGCGCGATCTGTTCGACGGCAAGATCCTCGTGGACGCGATGAACTACTGGGAGCCGGTCGACGGCGCCGACGCGGAGCTCGCCGCCGCGGACGGCACAAGCACGGTCGTACAACGGCGCTTCCCGTCCGCGCGAGTCGTGAAAAGCCTCAATCAGCTCGGCTATCACGAGCTCGAGGAGAACCAGCGCCCGCGCGGCGCGCCGGACCGCATCGCCGTCGGAGCGGCGGGCGACGACCGCCTGGCAGTCGGCGCGGTGATGCGGCTCATCGACAGGCTCGGATTCGACGCCGTCGATGCCGGGCCACTCGACAACGGCCTGGTACTCGAGCCGGACGGATCGCCGTTCGCCATCACCTACAGCGCCCACGAGCTGTCGAAGCTCATCGCGCAGAGCCAGGGACGCTCTCCGCGGGTCTGACCATCGCGCCGACGATGAGGCGGCAAAGCCCGGCGTCAGGCCCGGTGATGGCGCGAAAGGCTCGCTTCCGGTTTCGTACCACCTCGAAGCGCCGAGGCTGTCCCGCAGTCGATCCCCTCAGACGAGAAGGAGCGGCGGAGCCGTCACCCTCTCAGACAATGCAGGTCGGCATTTGGACCGGACCACACGCACTTGGGAGCTAACCGGTGAGCACATGGTTGAACAGTTCCATCCAGACGCAGTTCCGGACACGAGCACGACACTCGCGCGCGCGACGTGCCGTGGCGAGGCATCGCGCGAACACGCGGCGGAGTGCGGTCGTCGGCAGCGTGTTCCTCGGAGCCGCGTCCGGCGCGCGTGCCCAGCTCGGCGTGGCGACCGTGGTGGCGCGCTCGGACCCCTCCCTGCCGCGGATGTTCCGGCAGCCGTGGACCAGGCGGCTCTTGGTGGCGGCGGCGGCCGGCGAGCTCGTCGCCGACAAGCTGCCGGCGACGCCCAGCAGGCTCGCGCCGCCGGGGATCGCCGCCCGATTGGTCATGGGGGCGCTGGCCGCCGGCCTCTTCGCGCAGACCCGGCAAACATCGTGGCTTCGGGCCGCCGCCATCGGAGCCTCGAGCGCGGCCGTCTCGGCCAAGCTCGGCCATGACGTGCGGGCGCGACTCGCCGACCATGCCCCGCACCCGGCCGTGGCCGTCGTCGAGGACGCCCTGGCGCTCGGGCTGGCCGTTGCGGGCGCCTCGCGCTGACGTGCATTCCCGCGCGGGTCTCACCAAGCTCGGCACCAGCTCCGGGTTTAGGTCGGTTACGCGCTAGCGGGCGTCCACAGCGCCCCGGTGGAGACGACCGCAACCAGGCGATCGCAGTAGTCGGTGCCACTCCCGGTCGCGTCTGGGACGTGACCTTGTCGAATCTGGCATCCCTGCTTCGACGTAGTAGCAGCAGGCGCGGCTGTGGAGCTGCGCCGTCGAAGACAAGGAGCAGGCTCATGTCCTCATCAGTGCTCGATATGTCGATGTCACTCGACGGGTACATCGCCGATCCCGACGATTTCCTCGGCGGCGACGATGGCGAGCGGCTGCACAAGTGGGCCGACGCGGACGGGGAGTCCGGCCAGCCTTCCGGGCCGACCGGGCAATTCCAGGAGGAATGGAACGCGGCCGGTGCGGTCCTCGCGGGGCGGCGGACGGCCGAGCTCATGGATCACTGGGGCGGCGATCATGGCGGTCTCCCGATCTTCGTGCCCAGTCACCGCCCGCCCGGCCCGGCCGCCCGTTGGGGCTATCCGTTGGTGACCTACGTGACCGACGGGATCGAAAGCGCGATGGAACAGGCGAAGGCCGCCGCCGGGGACCGGGACGTGCAGGTGCGTGGCGCGTACACGGCGCAACAGGCGCTCGAGGCCGGGGTGCTGGACGAGGTGCAGATCCATCAGGTCCCGGTGCTGCTCGGTCGTGGCCGTCGGCTGTTCGACGTGTTGCCGTCGGAGATCGAGTTGGAGATCGTTCGGGTGATCGACACGCCGGACGCCACCCACATCCGCTACCGCATCCGCCGCTGAGCCGGTCGATAACAGTCGATCTTGCACGATCGCCACACGCCGGCATGCGGCTTTCCGATGAGGGATTCTTGGGTTCTCGCGGCGATCGTCTAACCGTCCCTGCCCTGACGCCCGCCCATCGTTCGCCGCGAGAGTCCGTCGGGGAGCCGCTGAGGTAGCAGGAGCCGTGAGTGTTTGGCCGAGCGGCACGTCGAAGTCGTCGGCGATGTCGCTGATTGTGTCGCCGGCCAGGAAGCGGTCGACGAGGTCCTCCACGCGCGCTGCGCCGCGCGCGACCACGGGGAGTCCAAATGCGACGTGGGGATCGACGACGACATCTGCGCGTCCGTAAGTCGGGAGTCGCACTTGGGAGGCCCAGCCGTCGTCGCCGTAGGTGATGCGCCGAAGGTAGTCGCGAACCAGTTCGGAGAACTGCGTCTGGCCCGTTCGGACGACAAAGAGTTCGAGCAGGTCGTCTTCGCTGCGTTGGTTGGCGTAGTCGTAGAGCACCTCAGCGCCGTCTGTGTAGAGGCGTTGCGAGGCGAGTGCGTGCACGATGCCGATCTCGCGGGACAACGCGTGGATGGCGGGGCGGATCCTCTGCAGGGGGACACCCGCGCGACGGAAGGCGGACACTAGAGCGAGCCGCGGCCCAAACTCGCCCCCAGGGCCGCACATCGACAATCCCGAGCGGATGTCATTCGGACGACGTTTGGTACCCGCGGCGAGCTTCTCGCGGGAGGGGACTAGTCTCAGCTCAGGCGAGATGCTTGGCTCCCGGCCGTTTCGTCGAGAGCCCGCGCCGCGCGCGGGGAGCCTTCCTTGGCTCTTCAGCACGAGTACGAGAGATGGAGCTAGGGGGACTCGAACCCCCGACCTCCTGGGTGCGATCCAGGCGCTCTCCCAACTGAGCTATAGCCCCTGGTTAAGGGTGTCGAGGCAGGATTTCGGCCCGCCACGGCCAACCGATTGTAGCCAGGGGGCCCTGCCCTTGGCGCGCCCCGCGTAGGCTGGCCCGTCAAAGGCACGCCCGTGAGCTTCCGCAACCGCCTCACCTTCTTCTTCATCCTCCTGGTGATCGTGCCGGTGCTCGCGGTCGCGTCCGTCGGGATCCTGATCGTGCGGGACTCCGAGGAGGCGAAGAACGAGGCGGCGCTCGCACAGGCCCAGCTCGCGGCCGAAGGGCTGTATCAGGAGGCGCGCGCGCGGGCGCAGGTCGTCGCCGAGACGGTGAGCACGGACGACGCGCTCGCCGTCGCCGTGCGCGACGGCGACCGGGCCGGGCAGCAGAGGCGGCTCGAGGACCTCGCCGAGCGCGGCGGCGCCGTGCGTGTGCGGCTGACGCTGCAGGGCGAGGAGCCGGTGGAGGCCGGGCGCGGTGAGGCGGTCGCGCCGGCGCGCAGCCGGGTCCTCGACGCGGACGGCCGGCAGGCTGGGCTGATGGACCTCTCGGTCACGACCGCCGACGACTACGCCGCGCTGCTCCAGCGCGTGACCGGCAACGAGGTGCTGCTCACGCTCGACGGCCGCCCCCTCGCGGGCACGCTCGAGGGCGACGCCGGCCGTGACCTGCCGATGAGCGGCAAGGTGAAGATCGCCGGCGACAGCTTCCGCGTCGCGGGCTTCCAGACGCCCGGGTTCGACGGCGGGACGCTCGGCGTCCACGTGCTCATCCCCGAGCAGCAGCTCCAGAACGCCGTCTCGGAGAACACGCTCGGCATCATCCTGATACTGCTCGCGTTCCTCGTGTGCGCGCTCGCGTTCGCGCTCACCGCCGCCCGGTCGCTCGGCCTGCAGACGACCCGCCTGCTCGACGCCGCCAAGCACATCGGCAGGGGCGACTTCTCCGTGGAGGTCCCGACCGAGGGCAACGACGAGTTCGCCGCGCTGGCCCGGGAGTTCAACTCGATGGCGCGCCAGTTGGAAGCGCGGTTGGAGGATCTGCAGCTCGAGCGCGCGCGGCTGCAGGAGACCGTCCGGCGCGTCGGCGAGTCGCTCGGGAAGGGGCTGGACCGCGACGCGCTGCTCGGCATCGTCGTGCAGACCGCGGTCGACGGCGTCGGCGCCGAGTGCGGCCGGGTCGTCATGCGCCACGGCGCCAACGGCACGCTGTCGGAGGCCGCGCGCGCGGGCGACGTCTCGTCGTACATGGCCGCGGTGCAGGCGGCGGAGGCGGCCGCGCTCGAGGCGGGCGAGGCGGCCGAGACCCAGATCTCCGGCGCCAACGCACTCGCCCGCCCGCTCCACGCGCCCGAGCCCGAGGTCGGCGTGCTCGGCGTGATCTCGATCGCCCGCCCGGGCCGCCCGTTCTCCGAGCGCCAGCGCGAGCTGTTCGCCTACCTCACGAACCAGGCCGCAATCTCGATCGAGAACGTCGATCTGCACGAGACGATCCAGCGCCAGGCCGTCACCGACGAGCTCACCGGCCTGTTCAACCACCGCCGCTTCCAGGAGGTCATGGCGACCGAGGTCGAGCGCACCCGGCGCTTCGGGCAGGAGCTGGGCCTGATCATGCTCGACATCGACAACTTCAAGCGCGTCAACGACACCTACGGACACCTCCAGGGCGACCTCGTCCTGCGCGAGGTCGCGCACGTGCTGCGCGAGTCCTCGCGCGAGATCGACGAGCCCGCCCGCTACGGCGGGGAAGAGATGGCCGTCGCGCTGCCGCAGACCGGGCTGCAGGGGGCGTTCGAGTTCGCCGAGCGCGTGCGCCAGCGGATCGAGGCGCTCCAGCTCCCGCTGCTCGAGGGCGAGGGCACGCTGCGGGTGACTGCCTCCTTCGGCGCCGCATCGCTGCCACACTCCGCCAAGGTCGACAAGGACGCGCTGGTCGCGGCCGCCGACGCCGCCCTGTACCGGGCGAAGCGCTCGGGGAAGAACCGCACCGTGAAGGCTGAGTAGTGTGTTGGAGGACTGATGGGACTGCTCGACGACGCCATCCGCGAGCACCTCGAGCTCAAGCGCCGCCGCGGGGCCGACCCCGAGGAGGTCGCCCGCGAGGAGGACGAGGCGCTGGGCGACCCGCGCAGCGGGGAGTTCGTCCAACCCGACGCCCCGCGGGCGGTCGAGGTCGTCCCGACACCGGATCCCGAGCCCGAGCCGGCCGCCGCCGCCGCGCCCGAGGTGCCCGAACCCGAACCCGAGCCGCCGGCGCCCGTCCCGCCGGCGTCCGTACCGCGCGAGGAGACGTGGCTGCAGGAGGACGAGCGCCCGCAGCCAGCCGCCGCCCAGCCCACCGCGGAGTTCGTGCCGCCCGACGTGGAGCCGGACGTCGTCGCCCCCGACGAGGAGCCCGCGGCGGACGAGGATGTGTTGGAGGAGACGCCCGACTTCCTCCAGGAGACGCCGGAGCACGACCGGCTCTGGTTCGAGCAGAAGCCTCCGCGCGACTTCGACTTCGATAACTAGTTCCGGTGCTCGACGTCCGGCTGACCGCGGTGAACTACGTGACCGATCACAGGGCAGCCTCCCGTCTGCGCTCCGGGAGTTAGCGTGGGCGCCCGCCGCTACACGTTGCTCGACGTGTTCACGTCGTCACGCCTCAGCGGCAACCCGCTGGCGGTCGTCCACGACGCCGACGGCGTGCCGGACGAGCTGATGCACGCGTTCGCGCGCGAGACGCGGCTGTCGGAGACGTCCTACGTGCAGTCCTCGAACGCCGACGGCGCCGACTACCGCAACCGGATCTGGATGCCGGCCGGCGAGATCCCGTTCGCCGGCCACCCGTCGGCGGGCGTCGCCGCGGCCGTGGCGCGCGCACGCAGCGAGGGGAGCGTGACCTACACGCAGGAGACCGGGGCCGGGGTGCAGCCGATCGACGTCGACGTCGCCGACGGCGTCACCCACGTCTCGATGCTCCAGGAACCGGCGGTGTTCGGCGCCGAGCTCGATCCCGGCGACGTGCTCGGCACGCTCGGTCTCGACGAGGAGGACGCGGACCCCGAGCTGCCCTGCCAGGTCGTCTCGACCGGCCTGGAGCACGTGATCGCGCCCGTCCGCGACGCCGCCGCGCTGGGGCGCGTGTGGCGCGACCAGGACCGCATCGCCGCGCTCCTCACGCAGCACGGCGCGACCTGCCTGTACCTGGTCGCGCCCGAGCCCGAGGCCGGCACCGCGCGCGCCCGCTCGTTCTTCGCCGCTGCCGAGCCGGGCGAGGACCCGGCGACCGGCTCGGCTGCCGGGCCGCTCTGCGCCTACCTCGCGCAGCGCACCGCCACGCTGCGCGTCACCGTGACCCAGGGCGTCGAGATGGGCCGCCCGTCGCGGCTCGACTGCCAGCTCGAGGGCGACCGCGTCCGGGTGGGCGGCGACGCGGTCGTCGTGCTCGACGGCACCGTCTTCCTGGACACCTGATCGAATCGCCCCGACCGGCGCTTGACCGCGGCGCCGGGGCGGCCGATGCGAGGTCCAGAGCCGCTGGCTTCCCAGGAACGGGGGAAGGCGCACGGCTCGCCTCGCTCTCCCGACGAGGCTTCGCCGGACCAAGGCGGCGCGGGTGGCTCCTGCCCCGGAATGCCCGCGCCGCCCCGGCCCGCGGCGTGGCGCTCATCACTCCGGAAAGGTGGAGGCGAGGGGAATCGAACCCCTAACTCCGGCATGCAAGGCCGGCGTGTTCCCGTTAGCACCACGCCCCCGGTGCGGCATCAAAGGGTAGTGCCGCCACCCCGGCGCCGGACGCGTCATGCCCCCAGCGCCGGGGGAAGGGAGGGGTGGCGGCTGTCCCGGGGTAGCGGTCGTACGGCCCACCCTCGCGGGTGGACCTGGACGCGCCTCGCCCTGAACCTTTCGAAGCTCGTCTCCACAATGTAAAGCCTCCCGCCACGGAAGTCAGACCAATTCGTCACGAAACCCCCTGACCGGGGGTGAGCGCGTCGGTGCGCTCGGCGACGACGGCCGCCGTCCCGGCGTGGATGTCGACCGTGTCGCGGACGTCGTCGGCGTAGCCCCCGGCCAGCACCACGCACACCGGGGCGCCCGCCTCGAGCAGCCGGTCGAGCACCAGCTCGTCGCGCGCACGCAGCCCGGCCTTGCTGAGCGCGAGCCGGCCGAGCCGGTCGCCCTCCCACGGGTCGGCGCCCGCGAGGTAGAACGCGAACTCGGGCCGCGCGCGGTCGAGGGCGAAGTCGAGCGCCTCGCGCAGCGCGCGCAGGTAGCGCGCGTCGCCGGTGCCGCTCGCGATGTCGACGTCGAGATCCGACGGCACGCGCGAGAACGGGTAGTTGCGCGCGCCGTGGAGGGAGAGCGTGAACGTGCGCGGATCCTCGGCGTAGATCTGCGCGGTCCCGTCGCCCTGGTGCACGTCGCAGTCGACGATCAGCGCGCGGGCGGCGGCGCCGTCCCGCCGCAGCCCCGCGAGCGCGACCGCGACGTCGTTGAAGAGGCAGTAGCCGCGCGCGAAGTCGTGCCCGGCGTGGTGCGTGCCGCCGCCGAGGTTCATCGCCACGTCGTGCTCGAGCGCATGGCGCGCCGCGGCGATCGTCCCGCCCACCGAGCGGCGCCCGCGCTCGACGAGCTCGGGCGACCACGGCAGCCCGAGCCCCTTCTCCTCCCGCACGGTCAGGCAGCCCTCGCGGATGCGGGAGAGCAGCCCGCAGTCGTGCACGGCGGCCAGCTCCGCCCAGTCGGCCGCGTCGGCCTCGCGCACCTCGTGCCCGCCGGCGGCGACGCGATCGGCGAGCAGCCCGTACTTCTCGATCGGGAAGCGGTGGCGCGGCGGGAGCGGGAAGCGCCAGCAGTGGTGCGTCCAGACGTGCATCCGTGCTCCACTATTGCCCGTCATGGCCCTTCCTCCTCCCACGATCGACACCACGGTCGTCGTCACCGGCGCGTCCGCGGGGATCGGCGCCGAGCTGGCGCGCGAGCTCGCGCGCCGCTCCTACCACGTCGTGCTCGTCGCCCGCCGCGCGGATCGGCTCCGCGAGCTCGCGGACGAGCTGCGGCTCACATATGGCGTGCACGCCGACGTCGAGCCGTGCGACCTGGCCGACGCGGCCGCGCGCCGCGAGCTCGTCGCGCGACTGGAGGCGGGTGAGCGCACCGTCGTCGGCGTCTGCAACAACGCCGGGCTCGGCACGGTCGCGACGCTGGTGGAGGCGGGCGTCGAGCGCGAGCAGCAGGTCGTCCGCCTCAACGTCGAGGCGCTCCACCACCTGACCGGCGCGTTCCTGGAGCGGATGGTCGCCGACGGCGCCGGCGCGATCCTCAACGTCGCCTCGACCGCCGCGTTCCAGCCGCTGCCCGGCTTCGCCACCTACGCCGCGAGCAAGGCGTTCGTGCAGTCGTTCTCGGAGGCGGTCCACGCCGAGCTGAGCGGCACGGGCGTGTCCGTCACCTGCCTGTGCCCGGGCTTCACCCACACCGAGTTCGGGGCGAACGCGCGCGGCGGCGACAAGGAGGCGGCGCTGCCCGAGTTCCTGTTCATGGAGGCGCCGGATGTCGCGCGCGCCGGGATCGACGCGATGGTCGCGGGCCGCCGCAGCGCGATCCCCGGGCTGGCGAACCGCGCGTCGATGCTCGGGGGCCGCCTCGCGCCCCGCTCGCTCCTGCTCCCGCTCCTGCGGCAGGTGACGTCTCGCTAGGCCGCCGCCTGCCGGCGCGCGGTGGTCAGGAGCTCGCCGGCCACGCGGTCGGCCGCGCCCGCCGCGCCGCCGAGCAGGCGGCGGGAGAGCTGCGCGCGGCGGTAGTACAGCGGCGCGTCGTGCTCCCACGTCGCGCCGATCCCGCCGTGGACGGAGATCTGCGTGCGCGCCGCATGGTCGAACGCCTTGTCGGCGGCCAGCCGGAACGCGGAGGCGGCGAGCGCGAACTCGTCCGGCTTGTCCTGCGCCGCCCAGCCGGCGTAGTACATGAGCGAGCGGGCGTTGTCGACCTGGCGCAGCATCTCGACCAGCGAGTGCTTGACCGCCTGGTAGGAGCCGATCGGGCGCCCGAACGTGTGGCGCTCCCTGGCGTACGCGACGCTGACCTGGAGCGCGACGTCGACGGCGCCGACCGCCTCCGCGGCGATCAGCGCCTGGGCGATGTACCACGCGGCGGCCGTGTCGGCGGGCTCGAGATCGAGCAGCGTGGCCGGGGCGGCGTCGAACGTCACGTGCCCGAGCGAGCGCGTCGCGTCGTAGATGGTGGCGAGCTCGATCCGCGCGTCGGCGCCGCGGACGTGCGCCGCGCGGCCGTCGTCGAGCACGACCACGAGCAGGTCGGCGCCGGGAGCGTCGGGGACCCAGGACACCGTCCCGGTCACCGTGCCGTCGGCGTACGACGGCGCCGGTGCGCGCGTGATGCCGAGCGCCGGCTCGACCGTCCACGCGTCGCTGAGGTCGGTCGGCGGCCGGGCCGGCACGTAGGCGGCGCGCGCCTCGCCGGCGGCCAGCGGGCCGACCACGTCGGCGGCGCCGCCGCGGTCGAGCAGGAATGTCGCCGGGAGGTGGCCGAGCAGCGGGACGCTCGCCAGCACGCGGCCGAGCTCCTCGAACACCAGCGTCGCCTCCAGCACGCTCAGCTCCGCGCCGCCGTTGGCCTCGGACACCAGCAGGCCCGGCCAGCCGGCCTCCACGGCCGCCGGCCAGAGGTCGGGCAGCGGCGCGCCGTCCAGCGCCTCGCGCGCGGCCTCGACGGTCTTGACGCGCGCGAGCGTTCCGCGCGCGGCCTCCTTGAGGAACTCCTGCTCGTCGGAGAGGGCGAAGTTCATGCCACGGCCTCCCGTTCCTTGGCGCGCAGCTCGCTGAACGGGATCCCCTTGTCGAGCCGCGGCTCGGGCGGCAGGCCGAGCACGCGCTCGCCGACCATGTTGCGCAGGATCTCCTCCGTGCCGCCGGCGGACTTCAGCCCGGGCATGTCGGAGACCAGCTCGCCGAAGCGCTCGTCGGACAGGCCGTCCGGCCCGAGCACGTCGCAGATCAGGTCGCCCGCCGCGATCGCCGCGCGGATCGTCGTGACCTTCGCCAGCGCGCCCTCGGCGCCGGGCACCTGGCCGCGCTGCAGCGACGTGAGCATCCGGTAGCCGGTGAAGCGCAGCGCGAGGAACTCGGTCGCGAGCTCGCCGAAGCGGTGGCGCGTCTCGGCGTCGCGCGTGCAGGCCTCGTCGTCGAGCAGCGCGTGTGCGAAGCGGTCGGCGCGCCAGCCGAACCCCT
>Ga0193742_1002098_pt1 | contig 11597 bp, 13 predicted proteins | sample L2c1metaG_FD_165511 | JGI IMG/M metagenome (GOLD analysis project Ga0193742, IMG submission 165511) | Soil microbial communities from a riparian zone of the East river system, Colorado, United States - L2c1 | ecosystem: Environmental > Terrestrial > Soil > Riparian zone | place: USA: East River... | reverse complement strand
CCCCCCTCTCCCACCATCTGTCGGATATCAATTTCAAAACCCGGATATTCGCCAATGCCTTTGACCGACATACCCATTCGTAAACCTATACATATAGTACTACTACCCCCCACCCTAGAAAAGACAATTCAAATATGTACTACACCCGTTACGCCGGCGCCCCTTTTGTATACTTATAGCCCCCTTTTATGTCTGGTCATTAGGCTGTTAGCATCATTAGGCACCCTCATTTGTACATACACACACTTAAGTTAGCCTCATCGCATTCCATGCCGCTACATCGCAATCAATTTTTTTTTCTTTTTTTTTCGGGACAATGAAGTCACCTTCGTGAGCAACAATATATATATATAAAATAAAATAAAAAAACATGTTGTCAAGCTGTAAAACTGGCAATGTGCAACCAGTTACAACCCCATCTGTCAGAATCAAAAACATCTGCATTTCAGTTCCCCCAAATATTATTGGCATTCCCCCCGCGCGCCGCAGCCAAGCTTCTCGGGCGTTGTAAGGTAAGACAATGAACTGCGCATGCATGGGATCATGATGTATATCCATATTATCGCATAAGCGCGGTAGCATGCGCAAGCATCGCGGTACCAAGCTTTCAGCCCCTCAAATTAACCATGGGTACCCAAATCACTCGATCGGAGCAAATTAGATTCGAAAGGGGTTCTATCTGAGTCTACATCTTTAAAAACCTGCCATTTTCCCCCAAACCCCCTCTTGGGTATACATATATATATATATACATCCAGCATTTCCTTCCAGCGCTTTATTTATGGCCAGTGTCAGGTAATCATTTACATTCTTCTTCGTTTTTAGAGACATGATATGATTATTATGCCCACTGAGTGCGTGCACGTGTGCACATGTATATTAGTACCCATCGCACATGCGCCACTCTACTTTCAAGTTGCCCTCTGTATTTGGTAACTTGTTTACAACCAATTGGCCCTTGGGCCCTAGCCTAAGCCCTATCCCCCCAGAATTCAAATCAAGCAAGCTTCGCGGGGAGTTCCAGTATTTTTGTTTTGTTTTGTTTTGCTTTTTTTCACACTGTATCATTTATATATATATGTTAGGGTTCGGTAATTTGGGTTCGGTATATAATTATCATTATTTGGGAAAAGCTCCTGGTTCTGATAGATTTGAATTTGAATTTGGCGGTCATGCAGAAGTATGATTATATATTATACTAGAAAGTAAGCAGTGAGGGTAACGGGCGACGCCCTGAAAATACAAATGCCAGATGGTGAATTCAAGTATCACATTGACAGATAGTTGATGAGCGGACATTAGACGCCTGCCTGGCAGGTGTTAGGGAAAAAAAAAAACAACTGTAACGCATTAAGAATATGTAGTAAGGAATTATCTGGGCGGATAAGCCAAGGTCAGCTTCCAGAACCTAGATCTACTCGACGTAAACCTATGTTTGCAGAGGGGGCGCTGGACAATTTGAGTTGGCACCGCGTCAGAGGAGAGATCCGAACGGCCTCGATTGACTCTTGGAACTACGTACACTTATGGGGCCTGTGCTAGAAATGGACTTTGAAATTTTAAGTAGTGCGCTTCAAGTTGATTAGTAGATGTTCAAGTAATACTAACAGTCAAAGGTACGTATCGATCGCGCGCGGTGTTAACGTAGTAGGTAAGCATCCATTGCATACTACGTACTACGCAGTTGCGCTTCCATAAATTCGACTTCATCTGCCAGGAAGGAAAACGCTTATAAAGTTTGCCGTAAGATCCAACTTGAAGGTGAAGCACATAGCGCTAGTATCGGAGTGGAATGATTAGATATTGAACAGTCAGCTTTGATCTCATATCTGATAGTGAGCTTGGGCGGCGTGTAACGGAAACGATTACGGGATGTCCACGAGATCTGAGGGCTGGGAAACCTTTTAGTAAACACCCGAGGCAGGATGGTAAACATACCGGGACCCTTCCGAGACCCTTCCTCTCGCAGGCCAAGCATCCATCGATTACGAGAGTGACTTACTTGACTTATGGCAACGCTTGTAATTGGTAGCTCGGCGGCGGACTGTCGGATGAACGCCAGTAGACGCCAGTGCACATAGCATTCCCCATGATGGTGTGGTCCGTAAATCGAGGGACTAGCCTGCAAACAGCATACGGCTTGATACAGATACAAACAGAACGCCCGTTTTTTTACCCCGTTTCAAGGTCCTGTAATAGAACTCCATGGCCCGTAATAGAGTGTGGCGCGACGGATGATCGAGCTATACCATACCAACCTCAAAGACTTGCATATTCCTGTTAGAACTTAGAACAGAAAAGAGGCAGCGTGTGACCTTTATGACATCCTTGCTTGGTCTGAGTATATTGAAACTCGGTGTAGTATGTAATCACTATACCTAGACGACTCTTTTTTTATAGATAATGATCTGATTAAGAATTGGGTAAATCTTTATTGATGACAAGGAGGTTTGAGCCAGATAGCGGATCAAATATCGGCGCATTGGAACTCACCTGGAGGCGACCCAACGACCGGGGATAAAAAATTTCCAAAGTTATTATTGTTGACAGTGCAACGAGGATGTGTCGGTAAGCTCGGCCGACCGTTCGCAGGAATACCACAACAGCTAATCTTGGGCGCTTCCCCATTTACGTTGTAATTGTATCCATTTGGATTCAAACCCAGCCATCGATGATAAGTGGAGAGTCGATAGAAGAAGGAATTAACGAGTACTTGTTTTAGTCAACACCTATCAGCCCAAACTAGTTCGAGTCTAGCAGCAATATCGAAGTTCCCTTCTAAATTGGTGCCAGGTAGCTGGGCCTGTTTAACAAGACAGTTTGAACCTTTGAGCATGAAGTCTTGTTCGAAAATGAAGGAGTGATAGGCATGCAGCTCAATTGAGTCAGCAGGCAGTTGTTGAGACATGGTGGTGTAAGTAACCCATATAGCCAACGTCAACTCATCGCTACCGTTTTCAATGTACCATGTCAAAGGTGGACTTCAGCTACATGGGGCTGAAAGGTACCTGTTTGATCTAAACAATCAAAAACATTGTTGTCAAAATGAAATGAACCCAAGGATGCAGGCGCTGTTAGGTATTCATTTGCTTTACCAATCGGCGTTTGCCTTTATGAAAGACCTTGAGAAGGGTGTTTGCGAATCTCAGGCCAATTAATATCGCCGTCCCAAGAACCCCGTTGAAGATTGCCAATATCCCATCTTTGACTGCGAAGATTTGCATGAGGGAGTAATTCCGAGGGGAAGACAACATGCGCACAGGCCAAGTCAGGCCTGTTAGTGTTGAACACCGCGGCTTGTACGATTATCGGTGGTCCTACCGTACATAAAAATAAGTACTGTGGTACCAAATTAGATCAAGGCTAGCCCGGGGGCTTGCGGTTTTGCAAAGGGTTCGGCAGAATTTCGGGGTTGTTTGGCTGTGTCAGGTGCAGACGTGCTTCTTCAGCGCGTAACTGAGCCAATGCCGTGTCCTTGAAAGCCTAGTGTGAATACAAAAGATGATAGGCTCTATGTCAGCAAGCTAAAGAAGATACATAGAAAACTCGCGAACCTTTGTGAAAAAATACCCAGCTAAAACACCACTGACTGAAAAGAGTGAAGGGTGACAGTTTCAGGGCAATACAAATAGCGAGGGAATGTGCTCACGGGCGCCACAGAAAAAGGAGACGTTTCTCTTGAAGCCGAAAAGACGCGACCCAATGACGGCTGAATGAACGAAGCAAACGAATTTGGGCGTGACAAGTACAACAAGAATCAGGGCACATAGAAAAACGACATGATGACTCGTGACGCCTCATTACGGGAAGGGTGCTCGCCTGATGCTAATCCAGATGTAAGCCCAGCAAAGACACCCTCTTTTTTCGCTTCCTGAGAATACAGCACACACATCAGTAGTCTGCATGGTCAAGGTAGATGTAACACTCGGTCCGGTAAATGAACGTACCAATATAACGCGCTCTTCTGCGTCAGGGGGGAGTCCAGGAGCATTTGTTGGCTGGACTCCACTGTGCGACTTAGATTTGTCCATGTGTTTACTTTTCACCGTGTCTTACAACTGCAGATCTCTGATGAATGTAACCGGTGGCAGTTGGAAGCAGATAAAATTGCCGGAGGTTTTCGTGGTCGAAGTAAGACGTCGGCAATTGGAGTATGGATTGCGAGTTAACGTCACGTGACTGCTGTCGCGTAAGGTCACAACTGTGACGCTGATACCCTGGCCAATTCCCCCCTTAAAATCGATATAATCTCACACAGTGTTTAATGTCGTCGCGAGACAAGAATTCGGCGGGAACAATTTTAGGAATCTATGATTCAATCATGGGTGCTTGTGCTCGGCGTTGTCTGGCAATCTGGTTTTAATATTTTTTGTGCAGAACGGTTGTCCAACATCAAACCTCTCCTCGACGGCCCCAAGCAATTAAATGGGCCTTCCCTTGCCCAAGATCTTAATTATATAGCACATTTGGCCGAAACATTCACAGAACAGCGCCCAAAGGCCAGTAAAACTACTTGGAATCATCTCGCAGATTCCCTTGACCAAGAAGGTAACAATGATGTTTTCCCTGAATGATGGAATACTGGAAATTTCTATCAGGCGTTAATCTCTGGAATATATCTGGTTTGATTGGTAAATATCCGGAAAACGATGGATACGAACATACCGCTGCTCGTAAGCTTAATGATCCCGTTGTGAATTATATTCACTTATCAATGGTTCGTAATTTCAGTTAGACTTGCGGCGTTTCGCCTTGTCGAAGCAGGGATAGAAACCAAGCCAGGGTTAGAAAGTCGGTTCTCCTTGCCATGCGTGGCAGTCCTCGTGTAAACGGGTACTAATTGAGGACGACTCAGGTCTTATCCATGTGCTACAACTAGCAAGTAAGACTGCGATGGCTCTTGCCGGTGTGTTATCAAATGCCGGCTCGGTGATATTGACTATGTCTAACGCCGCTGTCTGTCCAGACCTGGGAAACATTTCAGTCGCAGCAAGTGTTTTGTCAAGTGCAGCAAAAGTAAATTTATCGTGTATTCTCAGTTTTTGCGTCATCACCATCTTTTTTAGTTCGAAGATCAACTGAAATTTGCAAGTGATCCGGAGGGTACCCATCAACAGGCCATAGCACACGCTACCGTGGTATATCATTGTGGGAGAATGGAAGCAGTGCGTTTCACCGCACTTCGCACGATTGTTCATGATTTAACTATCCCAGTAGGCCTGGAAAGAGGGTAATCATACTGTGGCAGAGTACATGTCACGCAAAATCACAGGTTTTCCGTTGTTCCCCCTTTGAAGAAGCGATATGGCATTAGCTTACGTGCTGAATCCAGATGACAATCAGCGTCTCGGCCTACTTCCTCCGCATATTGTAAGCGTTCAGATCATGCATGTTCTCATTCGTTCACAACGGTTATGCCTGATTTCAGCGCGAGCTTATCGCCTCTAAGTTGCATCAAATTGGCAAATCATTTATGAAAGACCCCACTCTTCCGGACGACTTCAAACCTGTGGATGCGGTACAATGGTTACAGCGGGCCTTTTCTGTCACAGATCAGCTAGAAGATACGGCGGCGTCCGGTATGGCAGAGCTAAAAGTAGGCGGCAGTCAGCTTACAAGTCCCTTTAATGTCCATTTCATCAATTGTTTATTCCGCAGATATCGATTTTGAGAACTCTGGGTTAGTGGACTCCATATCAATCTCACGAGCTGATTTTTCACTGACTTACATCCTTAGCTAGGGCTTATTTTTTGTCCGAATCATATGATCGTGCAGAAACTGTTCTAGATGAACTTATTCCAATGATAGAGACTTCTCAGGATCACGTAAGATATATCAGTTTTTCATTTCTGCGAATAGAGTATATTAGAACCAACTATCTATCTAGGCAAGTGCCGAATATCAAGAACTCCGCTGGTTAAGATTGGCAGTGTTAAAGAGGAGAAATGCTCCTGATACTGCTCTCCTTGATGGTCAGTTGATGATAACGATTTAGGTTGCTCCCAATTCTCCTTGTGCTTTCCGAACAGCTTTCAAGACCATCATTCATCATATGGAATTATCGGAATCTAACATCACAGGGTTTGGTCCCAGGTTTCCCATGCAGAACTGTAGCTTAAACATTTTTCGAACAGCGTCTTACAAGATCTTAAAACACTTTCTCATCATCAGTAAGTTTGGAAATATCCTATCGGAGTTATGTGGAGTCAAACTTAACGAGTGCATGGACTTCAAGCACACTCGTAACTGCTGTCAATCAGTATTGTTTAGAACAAGCCCTCCGATGCCACATGACTGACCTGGATCCCATTCACCGCTTGATTCTATCCCTGATAATCCACTGTTCCAAGGACGAAGATCACGCAAGATGTATCAAAAACCTTGAATTTACTTTTACATGTACGTGATCATAGCTGCGCTTCACTTTGTCATAACCGCATTTGAACTACCAAATCTCAGCTGTCTGTGAAGCGGAAGTTGAACTTACAAATGTGCCCACAATAGCATGCCTTACGGTATACGCCCCTTGTTCCATTGTCTACATTCGTTGGCTAATACAGTTGAATTGCGAAGCTCATATGGCAATACGGTAGTCGCCACTACAAAGCCAAAAGATGGTCGGATGCAGCGGACTGGTACATGGCTGGCAGCCACAAACTCTTTAGGACCAATAGTCCCACCAGCGCCACAAAATGTTTTCGAAAAGCAGCTCTCTGTCACATCGAACGGCGGGAATATGCACAAGCTTCCAGGGTGATCCGCCTTTGTCCTCTAAATGAGGCCCCAACACATTATGTTATGTTTCTCACCGCTGTTTACCAAGGTTCGTTCATATAACCTGCATAAGCTCGAAGGCACCTAAAAATATTGATTTGGAAAATTCGATTGATGCCACGCTTGTAAGCAGGTTTAGAGGACGAAGGTGAGTGACTCATTCCTGGTTTGGCACTCCCCTTTGATATACGTGAATACTAGCCATCCGGGCTATCCATGACATGTTGAAAGCTCCGGACTTCGACCGTCAGATGTTGTTATTGGCCACGCAGATCTCCCACCAGTCGGAGATGAAAAGCGTTCTTCTCGTTGTGTTAGAAAGCCTTCTCAAAACCCTGAAAATCGGTTCGGGTGGGGAGACAATTATCGAAGCAATGAGGCTAATTCGGTGCATCGTTAAACTTGTTCTAAGTCTCTTAGTTGAACCGGCAGCAAACAAGTAAGCACCGATCTTATGCACTGTCGGGGATTTGCTAATCCCAATGTGTCTATTTCACTATTTCCTAGGATAGTTCTAATTGACACCGTGGTAAATCAGTTTAGAACAGGTCATCCCCCCAACTACCCCGCCGATATCAATGACATGGTTAACTCAGGGTTCGTATAGCACGTATCCTGACGGAAGCAGCATCAGCACGGAAAATTATAGCTTTGATCTCCAAAGATATCTCGTGGTTATGGAGAACTGCCTACAATTGTGCCGTCCAGGGGTGTTCTGAGTGGGAATGCGCTGGAGAACAAATTTCGGAATTATTTGACATTGCGAAAGAGGTAACGTGCAGCGATGTACACGGAGGCTATTTACTGACTTCCTTCTTTTCTTCCTTCTGTCGCCGCTGTCGGTGCAGTTGCTGGAAGCATGCTGCCACGCATCGCCAGTTGACACTGACGCTGACTTGTGTCTCCATCTCGCTAATGCAACCTTTGCAGCAGTATCTGGTCGGGGTTTGTTTATCCAATTCATTTCGAGAATGAGTATGAGTTCTCATTAGAGATCTATTTCTCAAGTCTTCTCGGCTCGTGAGATGATGGTGACTACTGGTGCCATTGATGTAAGTCAAAACTTCCGTATATGGATACAAATCACATACATTCGTATATGGATACAAATCACATACATTCGTAATACAGGAAGGCCGACTTCGTACCAGCACCGCGGAAATCAAGGCCGCAATGGACAAAATTACTGAAATCAGTAACAGAAATGTAATCCAAGGTCACGAAGACAGTGATTATCTGCAGTACTTTGTCCATGCACTACGAATATACGAAGCGGAGTTCTGCGTTCAACTGAAAGACTGGAAACGACTATCCCAAATTGTAGAGGTATTGTTTCTTAATGATCTACTTGGGATTTCTGTATTGACTATGCCACGGTTTGATTTCCACAGGAAGTGACCCATTTGGGTCCCACAGCAGTCAGAACATTTGAGGCAATAGCGGACATTTTGGTCCGTTCTGATCTCTTCCATTCTGCAATGAATCTCATACAGTTGTCATGAGTAGTGGGTTGATAAAGCCTGTCCCGTGGACGGTACGGCAATCGCTTTTACTTTGTAACCCAAATTGACGATATGCTGTTTATTTCTGTTAGTATTGTACAAATGCTTGGAGGTTTTAACTTTGGGAAAATCACGTCTCCGTGCTGAGCTGATCTTATGTCACTTTCCAGGCGATCCTCCGCGCGAGCCTGAATCATAACTCTCTCTCTGTTGAGAAGTTTTCCCGCTGGTTACGGGCGATCTGCACAATCAGTCTGGCCCGAGATACGCCAGCCGACAAAGTAAAGGCCATCGGATATGTTGAGCAGGCACTCAATGTGATAAAAGACTATTCTGGCAATAATGAGGTCCGAAGTCATTCCCACCTCCAAACTTTCTAATGATCTGATCTTGAGATGTTTGTGTTGTGACCAATAACCCTAACGCGCACATCTATAGCCTTATCCCATGGACGAACGGCAATGGCTATTAGCAACAGCGTACAACACTGGAACCGAGTGCCTACAGTGCGCTCACCTCGCTAACCATAATCTTAGTAACTTACTCATGCTCCCGTCATTCGTTTGGCTTTTCTTCTCTTGCTACCTAGTGCATCAATGTTGGATGAAGCAAAACGATGGTTTGAAGCATCGACTGTTATCTGCAGGTTTGTACCTGGTGGGAACGAGCGCGCTGAGAAGGTGCGTTAGATCCACCTGTGCATATCATCAATGGCTCTCCATTGGTGCATATATCGGGAATTTCCAACTGATGGAACGTGAATCGATCCATTTAAGATTGCAGAAACGTATGCCCATCTTCTTTCACGCTATGGGGCAGAACGATGAGGCTCCGGAGAACATGGGACCTTCCACAGGATACCTGGATTCTGATGTGAGCCTTTGTGATATGGGCTATCCTCGTTTGCGCCGTCTACAGTCTCATCTAAACCTGTTCATCTCTGTCCATCTCAGTGCTTCCTGTGTATCTTTTCCCTTGGCTCCTCCTGACTCGAATTGTAATTGACCCCTGAACACTTTCCACTCATCCTTACTGTTATTCTCGAACTCCAACTTGATAGCTGCTCTGCTTCTGCGCCATTTCCCTTTAGCTCCCTCTGCACTGTTCCATTCTGTTTAGTCTAAGCTAAAACTGGTTCCTTTCACGTATCCGTATGCCTCATAGGTAGCGAACTCGCTCTGAGTTATCACCTCACTTCCGTACTTATTGTACCGTGCTCCTGCCGTAATTGACCATTCTGCTTCCAGCCATGCCTAGGTCGATATCGACTTATATCCGAAAGTAACCGCTCCCCTCTTCCTCCTGTTAATGGATGTCAAGGCTGTTTGATGTGGATGAAAGCCCTATCCCTATGATCTTCTCTTATTGTGGTACCTTCCATAATTATTCTAATGCTGTCAACTTGAAACATAAGAAGGCCGCCCTACTCTACTTATACTTATTGAAATGTGGTACTTGTTCATTGATCAATCGATGATTTTCCAACTGGAGTACCTGTATCTCTTTTATGACCAAGCACAGACTCTGATACGTGAGGCTATGGCATTATTATTATTATTTGAATCTCGTTTATGATGCTTCATTTGTTCCAAACTAAGTCTACGACGGGCAAGGGAGTGTTTGTCATGCAAATATGACATGACTCTGGTTTTGTGGTTTATACCCATATAACCTATCTTTGCATCCAAAATTGAACTGATGGTTAGCGCTGCAGTCACCATAACTCACTCAGAGTCATGTGATTCGATTCAGGCAATAAGCGCCCTGGGACCAAAGCCTACTTGGGTTATCTCTCAGTCTGAGTTCTTAAGGATTTGCGAGAGTTATGTATTAAGAGATGCCGGAGATGATAGAGCAGATTCCTGTGGGAACGGTATACATACTAAGTAATATTGGATTGTCAGATTCTTGCAGGTCGGCGCCAAGTAGGCGCAGGACTGCGGCCCTTAAGCTTGAATTGATGTTGACGAGACAATTCGATCTCAAACTTTCAGTTTGAAAGCAGGCAATCTTAACGATAGGGGCTTTGGAGCTTTAAAGCTTTGACGCCCAACTACTATTCCATCTAGTAATCAGATTATGCAAGTCGATGGTTCTCCGCGATCTTCGTCTGGGCTGACATCTGATTTTTTTGTTTAGCTCGTCTTCTCTTCAGGTTCTCCACAAAGTTCAATTTTATTTTTTTTCGATTGCATTTATTATGTGTCTAGCAAGAATGCGACTTTTTCGAACCTTGTAGTGCGTATTTGGGTTAGTTCGAGGAGGGCTTTGATACTAGACCAGGTCCGATTGGATTCTCTTATTTTTTCGAATCCTCCCGATGCCACCGTAAGCTGCGTTGGGCGTTGGACCTAAGGCGTTAGTAAAGTTATATTTAGTTTAGACTACGCATACAATTCGCCACTTAATGCGGTCTCGCAAAGACATTGATCCTTTGACCGCCGAAGAGAAAAGTGCAGTAAAGGTAAAGATAGACGGGCGAGGTCCATTTTAGGCTTTCGAAAAATGAGCTGCGCGAAGGTCACCAGGCTTGGCTTCTTCTAGATCGTGAACACAACGCCAGATTTGCTGTGGATTATGAATCAAATAAGTACGAATTGGATGACGCAGGACTCGGAGGTTCCAACTCACTGTCCATGGCTGTGGATAGGACTTCATCAATATTTGCTTTTATGTAATGGAAATTGATAAATGAGTAGAGAGAGCCTGTCAAATGTTCAACGATGAGAAAGCACGTCTGACGAGAAAGAATCTCTCTCTGACACTCAGTCCACTCGGCTGATGATATGAATAGTGGCAGGAACGCAACCGAAGAATATTAGGAATTCGTTTCGACCTTACGATAGACTTGGAACCGTCAGGGAACTCCAGTTATCGCAGAATAAACATATGCGTAGGGGACACAGGAGCCTATCATGTTTCAGGGACGAGCAGATAGTTTTGATCTTTCAGTAACTCAAGACCTAGAAACCGCAGCTTTGTTTGATCGGTGGTGTAGCTGATCCTATGCCTCTCCATCGAAGCAATCTCGCACAAAAGCCCTCATAAGTAAAGAAACATGAGATTCGCAATAAATTCTCCACAGGTCAGTAGCCGTTGCTGCTACAGTTTTCCCTCCACACCGTTCCGATTATGGAGGTATGTGTTGAGGCTGGAGGTAGTGGAGAACGACCCATTAGGCTGTTAGTGATTTAGGATCATTGTTTCTGGAGATGTGGTTTACAGTCCATGTGGGACAAGTTCTGAATTAAATGTAAGTAACACTTATAGGTCAACTGAAGATGAGAAAGCCAACTCTTCCAAGAAGGACATGATAGAAA
>Ga0193742_1002097_pt1 | contig 11601 bp, 11 predicted proteins | sample L2c1metaG_FD_165511 | JGI IMG/M metagenome (GOLD analysis project Ga0193742, IMG submission 165511) | Soil microbial communities from a riparian zone of the East river system, Colorado, United States - L2c1 | ecosystem: Environmental > Terrestrial > Soil > Riparian zone | place: USA: East River... | reverse complement strand
CGACGCCAGCCGCTACCCCCGAGATCTCCACGACGGTCGTCCAGTACAGCAATAAAATCATGGGTTGGGTGAAGAGGCTTAAGGGGGCATTCGCCAACGCTGGGGAGTTGCTGAAGCAGAGTCGGAGGATATTTAGTGACCTGCGGGCGGGCTTTGCTAATGCGCGCATGTTTGCAAAGGGCTCACGGAGGACGGAAGCTCTCTGGAATGTTGTATCGGATGTTCCGGATCTAATGAGGCAAGGCGGAAAGGCCGCCTTGAAAGATATCCCCGAGAACCTGGGAATTGGCGTCGGGATTGGCGGTGCAAAGGTGTCCAGGGATATTGGTGAAGTGCTTGGCGGTGGCGATTCTGACGGTGAGGAAAGATGATCGGGTCGGGGAATGAACCCGCGCAGAGGTCTGACATCGAGACGATGAAGCTGTTGACCCAATGGCTGAAGGAGGGGCGGAGACTTGCTGACGAGCGCGCGGTCGCACGTACGCGTGAGGAGATCTTCCTGATTCGTGAGAAGTTTGCGCGGCTCCACGGGCTACTGCAGACGGAGAGTAATGGTCGCCCCGCCGGTCGGATGCGGAGAATGATCAGCCTGAACGCGGAAGAGATGCGTGACCTCGACCAGGACTTCGGGCATGGAGATCAGCAGGTGTAGGTGGGGTTGGGGTGGGTGGGTTCGCAGTAGCGGATGTGTAGGTGGTTGTCGTGGTTGGGGTACTCCTCTGTGAGGCCTTCGGAGATGAGTACCGGGTCGTTGAAGAAGAGATGAGTACCGGGTCGTTGAAGAAGATCAGCTTCACGTGGTCGGGGGCGGCGTCGCGGAGGGCCTTGGCGAGGGTGCGGGTGGCGTCGCGGTCGTAGGTGGGGGATTCCCAGGTGATGCGGCCTTCGGTGCACTGGCCGTTGTCGGTGCGGATGGGCCAGAGGTCGATGTCCATGCCGTTGTCGTGGCTGGCGTGGCCGGGGATGTCGCCGCCGTGTTCGAAGCCGGCGTCGCCTAGGGGGAGCTCGCCGCGGCCGGTTTGGGCGAACGCGCGGACCGCTTCCTCCAGTTGGCCGATGGCGGCGGCGGTGGCCCAGTTCGCCTCGCCGTTGCCGTCCGGGTCCTGGTCGCACATGCCGGCCAGCTCCGGGTAGTCGTAGTGCCAGACCAGGTTGCGCCACGTCGCGGGGCCGACGATGCCGTCGACGCCGATGCCGGCGTGGTCCTGGAACGCGCGGACCGCCTCGGTCGTCGCGGCGTCGAACTGGCCGGTGATCGGAATGTCCTGGCGGAGCTTGGCGGCGAGCTCAGTCTGCAGTGCTGTCACCGCGGGACCGGACGCTCCCGCCTCCAGTCGCGGAGCGAGTGCCTCCCACGTCGCCGCGTCCACGACGCCGGTCGACGGGAGACCGGTAGCCGTCTGGAAGGCGCGCACCGCACCGTCCGTTGTGGACTCGAAGACGCCGGTCGGCTCCACCGTCTGGCCGTGATGGGTCAGCAGGTACTGGATCGCCGTGACATCCACGCCGCGGTTTCCGGTGCTCTGCGGGTGGAAGAACGCGTTCTCATACGCGCTCGCGGAGGGCACCAGCAACACGGCCGCCACCGCCGCGGCGACGGCGGCGGTCACGACACGGCGGAGAGTGATCATGGCAGCACATTATGGTGAATTGGCACCGTGACTGTAAAGATGTCCGTTTATTGGTAACGGAGTACGATCCCGCCATGGATATCGGCGGCGTGCCGGTCGGGAACATCGTGCTTGTCGTCTTCGCGGTGTTGCTGCCGTCGCTGCTGTTCTGGTTCCTCGTCCGAGTACCGAGGTTCGTCGACGGGATCGGCGAGCGGTACCGGCGCTACCGCCGGACCCGTTCGCCAGAACCGACCGGGCCGCCGATCGAGCGGCTCGCGGCCGACCTGCGGCGGGTGCACCGTGCGCTCGCCGACTACCCGCCCGGCACGCCGAACGTGCGGCGGCGCGCCACCCGGCAGGCCTACGACGCGCTGCTCGGCCAGGCCTGCGCCGTCGTCGAGGTGGAGCACCGGCTCGCCGAGATTCCCGAGGGCGTCGAGCGGGACGTGGAACGGCTGCGCCTCGAGGAGGCGCTGCGGACCGCCGGGCTCACGGTGCCCTGACCAGCGCCGGCAGCACCTCGCCGAGCGGCTCCCGGACCACTGCCGTGGCCAGCTCGTCGTACGGCGTCGGCGACGCGTTGCAGATCACCACCGGCGCGCCCATCCTGGCCGCGAGGCCGACCAGGCCGGCCGCCGGCTGCACGCCGAGCGAGCTGCCGGTGACCAGCATCAGGTCGCACGTGGTCGCGACCTCCTTGGCGCGCACCAACACCGCGACATCCAGCGGCTGGCCGAACGAGATCGTCGCCGACTTGATGATGCCGCCGCACACCTGGCACGGCGGATCCGGCTCGCCCGCCGCGACCCGGTCGAGCGCCTCGGCCATCGGCCGCCGGTCGGCGCAGTCCAGACACACGGTGTCGGTGATCGTGCCGTGCAGCTCCACCACCAGCCCGGGATTCGAGCCGGCGCGCTGGTGCAGGCCGTCGATGTTCTGCGTCAGGATCGCCACCAGCCGCCCGGCGCGCTCCAGGTCGACGAGCGCCTGGTGCGCCGCGTTGGGCTCGGCCGTCCACGCGGGGTGGACCGCCCTGGCCTGCCAGGACTGCCGGCGGACCGCCGGGTCCGACACGTAGGCGTCGATGTGCGACATGCGCTCGGCCGCCGGGTTCTTCGTCCACAACCCGTTGGGGCCGCGGAAGTCCGGGATGCCCGACTCAGTGGAGATGCCAGCGCCGGACAGCACGGCGATCCGGCTCGCCCCGGCCAGCACCGCCCGCGTGTCCGCCAGGGTCATCGGGCGGCGATCCAGGCCAGCAGCTCGTCCGCCGACCTCGTGTTGATCACCCGGTCGGCCGGCACGTCGCACTGCTCGGCGCGCTCGCACCCGTAGGGCAGCCAGTCGAGCTGGCCCGGCGCGTGCGCGTCGGTGTCGATACTGAACTCGCAGCCGGTCTCCAGCGCCATGGTGAGCAGCCGGCGCGGCGGATCGAGCCGGTCCGGCCGCGAGTTGATCTCCACGGCGACGTTGTTGTCCCGGCACGCGGCGAACACGGCTGCCGCGTCGAAGGTCGACTCCGGGCGCGGCCGGCCGGTTACCTTGCGACCGGTGCAGTGGCCGAGGATGTCCAGGTGCGGGTTGTCGATCGCGGTGAGCATCCGCTCGGTCATCTCCGCCGACGGCATCCGCAGCTTCGAGTGCACGCTGCCGACCACCACGTCCAGTCTGGCCAGCAGCTCGGTCGTCTGGTCGAGCGCGCCGTCGAGCAGGATGTCGACCTCGATGCCGGTGAGGATGCGGAACGGCGCGAGCTGCTCGTTCAGTGCCGCCACGATGTCGAGCTGCTGGGTGAGGCGCTCCGCGCTCAGTCCGTTGGCGACGGTGAGTCGGGGGGAGTGGTCGGTCAACACCAGCCACTCGTGGCCCAGCTCGACGGCCGCCTCGGCCATCTCCCGAATCGGGCTGCCGCCGTCGGACCAGTCGGAGTGGGTGTGACAGTCGCCACGCAAGGCGGCGCGCAGCGTCTGCCCGCCGGCGACCTCCGCCGGCGCGTTCTCCCGCAATCGGGTGAGGTAGCTCGGCTCGCGACCCTCCACCGCCTCGGTGATCACGCCGGCGGTCGTCCGACCGATGCCGGGCAGCGCCGTCAGCGTCCCGGTCCGGGTTCGGCGGGCCAACTCGTCGGCCGGCATCGTGCCGACGATCGCGGCCGCCTTGCGGAAGGCCGCTACTTTGTGTGATGGCTCGTTGGTCCGTTCGAGCTGAAACGCGATCGTCCGCAACGCCTGTGTTGGATCCACGGCTCCTATTCAACCTGGCCGACACGGGCCTGTGGCGGACGAGTTTGCACGTGCATATAACATCCATGCCGGATCGGGTAGTCGCGGAGCCGCACGACTCGTATCCTGGAAGGTGACGTCCCTGATCGGGGCGCCCGCCGGGTTCGGCGGTAAGAACCGTGATCGCCCGGCGCTCGTGACAGTTGTGCCGGAGGAGGAACGAATGCCACTCTCCGAGCACGAGCAGCGACTGCTCGACCAGATCGAGCGCGCGCTCTATGCCGAAGATCCCAAGTTCGCGTCCACGGTTCGGGGCGCCCGCATGCGTCGCCCATCCCGACGGCGCCGCCTGCAGGGCATCGCGCTGCTTGCGCTGGGTGTCGTGCTGCTGGTGCTGGGCATGATCCTGCCGATCAGGCTCGGTAGCGTCCCGGTAGTCAGCCTGCTCGGCTTTCTCGTGATGTTCCTCGGCGCACTGCTCACCTACGCCGCGGTCCGCAACGGCGGCGGCGAACCTGAGGAAGGCACTGAGGAGCCGGAGGGAGCCAAGGCGGGCAAGGCGCGCCGCAGCTCGTTCTCCCAGCGTATGGAGGACCGGTTCCGCCGTCGCTTCGAAGAGGAGCCGTAGGCCGGGTCCGACACGACGCGCCGTCGCGCCGCGGCGGCGCGTTCGTATGTCCGCCGCAGATCGTCGGTCGATCCAACGCGTGATGTGGACCGCACCACGAGTGTGTCCGTGTCCGGTATAGGGCAGCATCGATTTGGCACCCGTCACGCGATGGAGGTTTGCCGTGGGCCTGCGGATACCGGAGAACGTTCAGTGGTCTCGAGTAGCCGAGCGGGTCGCCAGGGTGGCGCCGGGCGGCTTCGCGGGAGACCGGCTGCGAAACCTGTACGAAGGACACTGGCAGGACACCGGCGAGCGGTCGCCGATGGTCACCCCGGTCGACCAGACGACGATCGGTCAGCTGTCCAAAGTAGACGAGCCGACGGCGCTGAAGGCCGTCGTCGCCGCGCACCAGCAGCACCAGGAGTGGGGGAAGGTCCCGCTCGCCGAGCGCAAGCAGCGGGTCGCCGCCGCGGTCGAGGCGATGACCGAGGCGCGGGACGATCTCGCGCTGTTGCTCGCCTGGGAGATCGGCAAGCCGTGGAAGCTTGCCTGCGCCGACGTGGACCGGGCGCTGGACGGCGTTCGCTGGTACCTCGAGAACATCGACGAGATGCTGGCCACCGACGCGCAGGGCCGGAAGTTCGAGCGCACGCCGCTGTCCGGTCCGGTCAGCAACATCGCCAGCTGGAACTATCCGATGAGCGTGCTCGTGCACGCCGAGCTGGTGCAGCTGCTCGCCGGCAACGCCGTGGTGGCCAAGACGCCGACCCAGGGCGGCGCGGGCTGCCTGACCGTCGCGCACTCGCTGATGCACGACGCCGGACTGCCGGTGACGCTGCTGTCCGGCGACGGCTCGACGCTGTCGTCGGCGCTGGTGCGCTCGATGGAGATCGGCGCGCTCGCGTTCGTCGGCGGCCGGGACAACGGCGGCAAGGTCGCCGGCCAGCTCGTCGACACCGGCAAGCGGCACATGCTGGAGCAGGAGGGCCTCAACTGTTGGGGGATCTGGGAGTTCTCCGACTGGGACGGGCTGGCCGCACACCTGCGCAAGGGTTTCGAGTACGCCAAGCAGCGGTGCACCGCCTACCCGCGGTTCGTCGTGCAGCGCGATCTGGTCGACGCGTTCCTGGCGACCTACCTGCCGGTGGTCAGTTCGATCAAGTTCGGCCACCCGCTCGCCGTTGACGACGATTCAGCCGGCGGCTCGGATTCCTTGCCGCAGCTGGACTTCGGCCCGATGATCTCCGCGGCCAAGGCCACCGATCTCGCGAAGCGGGTCGACGAGGCGCTGAAGCACGGTGCCGTACCGCTCTACCGCGGCTCGCTCAACGACGGCCGGTTCCTGCCGGGCCAGGACACCTCCGCCTACGTCGCGCCGACGACGCTGCTGGCCCCGCCAGGCGCGAGCCGGCTGATGCACGAGGAGCCGTTCGGTCCCGTCGACACGATCGTCGTGGTGGACACCAAGGCCGAGCTGCTGGCGCAGATGAACGCGTCCAACGGCGCCCTGGTGGCGAGCATCGCGTGCGACGACCCCGAGCTGGCTAGTGATCTTGCCCAGCACGTGCAGGCGTTCAAGGTCGGCGTCAACAAGCCGCGCTCCCGCGGTGACCGGGCGGAGCCGTTCGGCGGCCGCGGCGGGTCGTGGAAGGGCGCGTTCGTCGGCGGTGTGCATCTGGTCCACGCGGTCACCCAGGGACCGGAGGACGAGCTGCTGTACGGCAACTTCCCGAACTACAGCCGCTACCCGGACGTCTGAGTGGTGCTGGCCGCCGGGTCGCCGCAGAGGTGCTCGGCGGTCTTCTCGGCGGCCTGCGCGCGGGTGTTCGCTGGTCCGTAGTCGATGACGATGCCGGGGCCGGGTTCGGTCTGCGCGACGTACAGGCCGACCTCGGCGGCGGCCGTGGACCACTCGACCAGCGTCGAGCGCAGCTCGTCCGGCGCGGTCACCGCCACGTCGGTCAGCTGGTTCGCGAAGTCGCTGTAGATCGTCGCGATCTCGGTACGCATCGCGGGACCCGGCTCGCCCGTGATGGCCGTGACCTCGTTGACCACCTTGGTGCCCCGCGCGGCTTCCATCAGCTGGCACGCGAAGTCCAGGCCGTCTACGGCGGACGTCGTCGAGGTGGTGGTAGTTGTCGAGGTGGTCGTCGGTCGGTCCGGCTGGGTGCTCGGCGCACTGCGCTGCACGCCGCAGCCGGCTGTCGCGAGCGTCAGCGCCAGCAGTGCGATCAGGTTCCTGGTCCGACACAGTCCCACGGTGCTGGTCGCCGTCACGGCGGCGTGACCGCAAGTTGTCGCGCTGCCTAGCGGCGGGTCAGGGCCACGAGGTAGCGGCACGGGGTGTCGGTCGGGTTGACGAACATCGTCGGTGCCGGTGGGCCGAGGTGGAGGCAGTCGCCGGTGTCCAGCTCGTGCACCAGGTCGCCCTCGTGGAAGCGCAGGTGACCGGCGAGCAGCCAGATCTGCTGATGTTTGAACGCGTACGCGTCGGCGGGGAAGGCGACCTCGGCGCCGGGCGGCAGCTCCACCTCGACCAGCTCGAGCGGACCGCCGGGCGCGGGGGAGACCGCGCGACGGCGGTAGCCGCTGTCCGGGTCGGTCCACGTCGGCTGGTCAACCGCGCGCACCAGGCGTCGACCGTCCCGCTCCGCCGCGGCGATCAGCTCGGACAGCGTCATGCCGAGCGCCGCGGACAGCCGGCCGAGCAGCGCGGCGGTCGGCTGGGCCTCGCCGCGCTCGATCTTGCTGATCATCGCGCGGGAGACGCCGGACTGGTCGGCGAGCGCACCACCGGTCAACCCGCGATCCTGACGCGCGGTACGCACGGCGGTGGCGAGCGCCTCACTCAGTTCATCCACAATGATGGACAATACCGCTACTATCGTCGTCATGGTGCGTGACGGGACCCTGGCGGACGCGACGGCGTGTGCGGCGATCTACGCCCCGTACGTGACCGACACCGCGATCAGCTTCGAGCTGGAGCCGCCCACTGTCGAGGAGGTGGCGGTCCGGATCGAGGCAGCGCTGCGTGACCACGCCTGGCTGGTGGCCGAGCAGGACGGCCGGGTCGTCGGATACGCCTATGCCGGGCCGTTCAAGTCGCGCCCCGCCTACCGCTGGTCCTGTGAGGTCAGCGTCTACCTGGAGCGGGAACGCCGGCGTACGGGTCTTGGCCGGACGCTGTACACGGCGCTGTTCGACCGGCTCACCGAGCGCGGCTTCCGCACGGCCGTCGCCGGCATGACACTGCCGAACGACGCGAGTGCCGGACTGCACCGGGCGATGGGTTTCGAGCCGGTCGGCGTGTACCGCGAGATCGGCTTCAAGCACGGAGCGTGGCGGGACGTCGCATGGATGCAGCGCACTCTCGGCTGAGACGACCCCGTCGCTGTTCGTAACGATTGTGACATTTGCCCGGCATCAACCTGCCGCGATGGACTACAGCATTAACCCGTACGGGGGAATCCGTTCGCACCTTCCGTTGATAAATTGCCGCCACCCTGCACGAACGGATGACACCCAAAGGGGTCATGGTGGCGCGTACGAAACTGACCATTGGAGCCGTTGGGCTCGCGATCGCCGCCGTCGTGGCGCTGGACATCACCGCGACGTCCGCGCCGACGGCTCCGGCCGGGCCGACGCCGCTGTCCGCGGTGCCGGCCGAAGCGCTGACGAAGGTGGCCGAGGCCAACGGCCTACCGGTGACCGAGGTGCGCCGGATGGCCAGCGGCGCGCACTTCGAGGTGGACACCCACCAGCGGATCCGGTCGGTCGAGCCGGTGCCACCGCCGCAGGAGGTCGCCGAGGAGGCCGCCGGGCCGGAGATCCCGCCGGGCACCGACGTGTTCGCGCTGCACAGCCGGGCGGACTCGGACCGCACCATCTACCTGGACTTCACCGGGCACAGCGTCGAGGGCACCGCGTGGAACGACGGCGCGCGGATCGACGCGCCGGCCTTCGACGGCGACGGCAACCCCGGCGAGTTCAACGACGCCGAGCGGGAGAAGGTCTACCAGGCCTTCCTCGCCACCGCGGAGGACTACAGCTCCTTCGACGTCGACGTCACCACCGAGGAGCCGGCGGCGGACGACATCACCCGCGACGGCGAGGACGACGACGTGTACGGCACCCGGGCGGTGATCACGCCGGAGGACGTCACCGGCTGCGGCTGCGGCGGGCAGGCCTACGTCGGAGTGTTCAACGACGCCAACAGCCACAGCGACTACCAGCCGGCGTGGGCCTACGCGAACATGGACTACAGCGGCAAGAGCATCGCCGAGATCATCTCCCACGAGACCGGCCACAACGTCGGGCTCTCGCACGACGGGCAGGGCGCCGACGAGTACTACCAGGGCCACGAGAACTGGGGGCCGATCATGGGCGCCGGCTACTACCAGCCGGTCACACAGTGGAGCAAGGGCGAGTACTCCGACGCGACCAGCACCGAGGACGACCTCAGCATCATCCCGGAGCACGGTGTCGTCACGCTGACCGACGACCACGCCGACACGGCCGACGGCGCGACCTCGTTGGCGGACAACGAGTCCGGCGCCGGGATCGTCGCCACCGACGACGATGTGGACGTCTTCGCGTTCGACCACACCGGCGGTCCGCTGACCGTGACCGCGCTGCCCGCGCCCTACGCGGCCAATCTCGACATCCGGCTGGTGATCCGCGACGCGTCCGGCGCCGAGGTCGCCTCGGTCGACCCGCCGGTCGCCCGCGTCAACGACGACGAGGCGACCGGGTTGGACGCGGGGTTCGCGCAGGACCTCGCCGCTGGCACGTACACGCTGTCAGTGGAGGGCGTCGGCTTCGGCGATCCGGCCGTCAACGGCTACAGCGGCTACGCCAGCATCGGTGCGTACACGCTGACCGCGCACAGCGGCTGACCCGACCTGCTCGGTCCACAGTGGACGTAATGGCCCCACGTCCACTGTGGACTGACCTATCGGCGGCGGCGGCGCAGCACCGAGCGAGGGAGCAGCCGGTCCCGCCAGGTGAGTGGATGACCCCGCCGCAGGCCGTCGATCACCTCGTCGAACGCCGGCCCAAGGTTGGGGTCCGGTGCGGTGCGTCCGCCGTACCAGGACCGCTCCACCTCGCTGACCACGGTGCGCAACGCCTGGCGGCCGCCGTCGTCCAGGTCGTGGTCGGTGGCGATCCGGCGGGCGGTGCCCCGCACGGTCTCCGTGTCCGCGGTGCCGCCGCCGCGGTCGCTCGACTCAGCGAGCAGCTCCGACCACGCCGAGGTCGCCGCGTCGGCGCCGCGGCCGTGCACGGCGTGCCGGCGGGCAAGCCTCCGCTGTTCCCGCACCACGCTGGGCAGTGCGGCGAGCAGCAGCACCACGACGAGAGCGGCGAGCCACCACGACACCAGCGCGGCAAGGAACATCGCGGCGAGCGTCCAGCAGATCACGGCCGCGGGCAGCAGTAGGCGCCGCAGCTGCGCGCGGCCAGGACCAGCGCCGACTCGTCCCCTGGCGACGAGCACGCTGAGCACGGTCAGTGCCAGCGCGACGAGCGCGGCGAACGCCGCGGTGATCCAGATCCAGGCGTCGGTCTCCGCCCGCGAGCCACCGCCGTCGGCGCCGTCCTGCGCCTGGTTCTGCTGGTCGTCGGGCTTGGCCGTCGGGCCGACCGGGGTGGACGGCGCGGTCGGCTCGGTGGTCTGCTCGGACGGGTCGTCCTGCGGGTTGGCCGAGTCGGAGCTGTCCGCGTAGGGCGGCTCGTAGGTGCGGCCGTTGCCGAGCGGGGTCGGGTCGAAGGTGACCCAGCCGGCGTCGGGGAAGAACACCTCGACCCACGCGTGCGCGTCGCTCGTGGTGATCGTGCGGTAGTCGCCGTTGGGGTAGCCGGCCGTGTAGCCCATGGCCACCCGCGAGGGGACGTCGGCGGCGCGCAGCAGCATCGCCATGGCCGACGCGTACTGCTCGCAGAACCCGGTCTTGCTGCGCAGCAGGAAGTCCGACAGCGCGTCCTCGGCGTTGCCGACCGCGGTCTGGATGTCGTAGGTGAAGCCGTTGATCGGGTCGAAGTAGTCGAGGATCGCCCGCGTCTTGTCGAACGCCGACGACTTGCCGGTGGTGAGGCGCTCGGCGAGGTCGACCACGTCTGCGTCGATGCCGTCGTTCTCCGTGTACACCTCGTTGACCTGGCCGCTGTAGTCGTCGCCGGCGGACTGCAGCTGGTCGACGGTCGGCTCGGTCAGGTCGGCCACCTCGACGTAGCTGGGCAGGGCCTGCTTCCGCTCGCCGTAGACCATGCCGCTGAACCGGTCGTAGCGCATCCCGGCTGGGAGGTCGCCGAGCCGCACGGGGGTGCCGAACACCGGCGCCCAGAGGTCCTTCGAGTTCACCGGCTCGATCTCGACCCGCTTCGTCTCCTGGGAGAAGGAGACTCGGCCCGGCGGCACCGGGAGGTCGCCGCGCGCGGCGTTGCCGCGCGGCAACCTGTTCGGTTCGACCCAGCCGCCGTTGGCGTCGTACTCGGACAGGGTCAGCGCGCGCAGGTAGCGGGCGTCGTCGCCGAGGCCGCGCACCCGGAACAGCTCGACGTTCTCGTCTCGTTCGAGCATGCCGCGCAGTTCGGTGAACGGCTTGAGGCCGAGCCCGTCGGAGCTGCCGCTGCCCGCGCCGCCGGGCAGCTGGCCGACGGTGCCGATCATGGTGAACGTCGCGCCGGCGAGCAGCGCGATGGCCAGTGCCCCGGACAGCAGACCGACCGGCGAGCCGAGCCCGACGCCGGTGCCCTGCACGGTCGGCCGGTTGCGCCACTGCTGGTGGCGGTGTGCCCCGTCGACGGCGAGCAGCGCCGCGAACGACGACGCGCCGAGCACGAACGACCACCACGGCAGCAGCTCGTCGGCGAGCGAGGCGGGCACCGCGTACACGCACAGCAGCACCAGCCCGCAGGCGGCCGGCGCGCCGGCGGACACCGCGAGCGTGTCGACCAGCACGGCGACCAGCCCCATGGCGATCACCACCAGGCACAGCACGGCCGAGTTCGCCTCGACCGGCGGGACCCCCGTACGCACCACGTCGATCGACGTGCCGAGCACGTCGCCGAGCTCGCCGATCGCCGACGGGCCGGGCAGGAAGCCGAGTACGCCGCTGTCGGTGAACAGCGCGACGACCAGGCACAGCAGGGTGAA
>Ga0193742_1002096_pt1 | contig 11610 bp, 14 predicted proteins | sample L2c1metaG_FD_165511 | JGI IMG/M metagenome (GOLD analysis project Ga0193742, IMG submission 165511) | Soil microbial communities from a riparian zone of the East river system, Colorado, United States - L2c1 | ecosystem: Environmental > Terrestrial > Soil > Riparian zone | place: USA: East River... | reverse complement strand
AAAGCGCGTCGGTGGAAGCGTTTTCGAGCGAAGTGGATATCGGTTCGCCTGAAGAAACGCGTCAAAACAAGAATCTAGCGCTTCGGTTCTGATTCAATCAGAACCGATCCTGCGCTAGACCGCTTCCTTGAGTTCCTTGGCCGCGCGGAAGGCAACCTTCTTGCTGGCCTTGATCTGGATCGCTTCGCCGGTGGCGGGGTTGCGGCCCATGCGGGCGGCGCGCTTGCGTACCTGGAGGATGCCAAGCCCGACGATGCGGATGCGCTCGCCCTTCTTGAGGTGCTTGGTGATCATGCTGACCATGTCGCTCAGAATCGATTCAGCCTGCTTCTTGGACAATTCCTGGTCCTCGGCGATCGCCGCGGCCAGGTGCTTCAGCGTGATCGTGGCTGGAGTCGCTGCTTTCTTCGCCATATTTGGTCCTCCTCGGTGGTGAATGACTTCACGGAAACTTAGACGTATCAGGCCTTAAACGATTCGGGGGGCGACTGACTACGCTGTTTTGCCTGCAAATAGGGCCTTATTTGCATCGGCATCGCAAAAACACCCATTTGACAGGGGGATTCGCAACGTCCTTGACTAAAAGGGGGAGGGCCTTTAAGTCCTCGCTTCTGCGCGGATCAAGACGTGATTACGCATCCGCGGGAGTAGCTCAGTTGGTTAGAGCGCCGCCCTGTCACGGCGGAGGCCGCGGGTTCGAGTCCCGTCTCTCGCGCCATTTTTCAATGGCTTAGTGCAGTCCCCGTTTCCCAATCTCACTACCGGAACTCTGCTGCGCTCAAACGCGGCCGGACGGTTCCCGCATGCCGGCAACAAAAAAGCCGCCCGAAGGCGGCCGTCTTGCCAGTGCTGAGAATGAAACCCCTTTAGCGGACCGTTGAGGTCTGCGAGCTGGTGATGATCACCGGCTTGCCCGCCTTCATGACCTGGGTCTGGGCCGTCTGGGTGAATTCCGAATTGGTGCGTGCCGAGATCCCGAAAGCTGCCACCGCGATACCAGCCACGAGCGCAACAACCACGATCTTGAGGTGGGTCGAACGATCCGCAGAGTGAATTGAGTGGTTCATGTGATGCCTCCGAGGCGTCTGTGCGCCATCTGATGGGGAGAGATGTACGCCCCGTCTGTTTCGGGATGGTTTCGTGGATTCCGTGAAATGGTTTCGTCAGGGCGGTTTTTGGCCCGTTTTCGCCCGGTTTTCTGTGATGCAGGGCACACAGCCGGCTCGGTCCGGATCGGCGCCGAAGCCACTTCGGGACAAAAATAATAAATAAAACAATGGGTAAGGGTAGAAAATCGACCGATTAGGTCAGCTTGCCCGTTTGATGTCCGCACGAATCGAGCGTGCGGCCCAAATGAACAGCAGCGCGCCGAGTGTCGTCGTGACCGAGGCCGACAGCAGGGAATAGCGCACGGCGTTGGCGCCATAGTCGTTCTTCAGCGCGTCATTGAGCATGCCAACGGCCAGCGGGCCGACGCCCTGGCCGAAACAGGTCGCGGTGAGGAGGATGATCGCGGAAGCCAGCGCCCGCATGCTCGGCTTGGCGACCGTCTGCGCGATCGCAAAGATCGGGCCGAGGTGAAAGCCAACCAGGAACGAGGTCAGCGCCAGCGCCGCGACCATGGTTTTGAAATCCTGCGTCAGCATGCACACCGCGAACACCGGGCCGGCGAGCCCGGACATGATCGCCGGCGCCCATAATTTCCAGCGGTCGTCGCGCTTGCTGATCTGCGCCACCACGAGACCGCCGACCAACGTGCCCGCCATGCCGGCGAGGCCCTTGAAGGTGCCGGCATAGGTGCCGATCTCGGCGCTCGAGAGGTGATGCACGCGTGCCAGGAATGGCGGGATCCAGGCCGCGGTGGCGTAATTGGTGTAGGTGGTCAGGCAAAAGCCGATCAGCACGATGATGAAGGTCTTTTGCGAGGCGAGAAAACCGAGCGTCGGCCCGAGCGGCTCCGGCGTAAATGTTTCCGCCATCGCGCCGCGCTTGGGTTCGGAGATCGTCAGCCACAGCACCGCGGCGAGCGCGATGCCGGGGAGCCCTGCGGTGAAGAACGCCATCCGCCAGCCGTAGTGCTGGTTGACATAGCCGCCGATGAAATAGCCGAGGAACACGCCCAGATACGTGCCGATGGCATAGATGCCGAGCGCGCGCGGGCGTTCGTTCTTGTTGAAGAGATCGGCGACCAGCGACTGCGAGGCAGGCGTGCCGGCGGATTCGCCGATGCCGACGCCGATCCGCGCGAGCGCCAGCGTCGTGACACTGGTGGCCATGCCGCACAAGGCCGTCATCGCGCTCCAGAACGCAAACGCAATCGCGACGATGTTGCGCCGGTTGAGCCGGTCGGCGATCCGCGCGATGGGAATGCCGAGCAGCGAATAGAACAGCACGAAGCCGAAGCCTGCGAGCAGGCCCATCGTGGTGTCGGAGAGCACGAACTCCTTTTTGATCGGCTCGATCAGGACGTTGAAAATGGTGCGGTCGAGGAAGTTGAGCGCATAGACGACGGTCAAGATCGCCAGCACGTAGTAGCGCCGGATCGAGGGCCGTGCGGCGGCATCCGTTGGCGCGGCAGCCTGCGGTGCGAAATCGACCATGGTCTCCCCCGTATTTTCTTGGACGACAAGCGTTGCTCACGCCTCGTGAATGAAATTCCCCGCCTCGAATTCCACCGGCCCCGTGTGCGGATCAAAGCAGATGCCGATCGGGTCGCGGCCTGACGCGACAGCCTCGATCTGATCGGTCAGCATCCGCCGGATCATCAGGATGCCGCGGTCGCTCTGGCCGAAATGCTCCTCCGAATGCAGCGTCACCGGGCCCTGGCCGACTTGCGCTTCATAATCGCCGGGAAATTGCTGGTGCTCCTGTTCGGTCATGTCCCACCAGAACTTGCCGTTGAATTTCGAGCGCATCCGTCCGATGTCGCCGGGGTTCTTGACCCGGCCGGCGACATAGATGCGGAACGACGTGTCGTCGATCGGCAGGGTCCAGCCGATCGACTCGACGCGGGCGAATTGCGCGACGCGCGGATTGGGCACCACGCGCAGCGTGGGCAGGGCGGCTTCCGTCACCCGGTAGAACACCTTGCCGTCGTCCTGATGGCGGATCGAGCGCACAATGACGCCGCGCGGCGAGGTCTCGAACTTCACCTCCGGCATCGAGGCCATCATGTTGGTGAACTGAGGGCCGCTGAACGATCCGTGCAGCACCGGCACGTGGTAGGGATCGACCACATTTTCAAAATGCTGCAGCCAGTTGCAGGGAATGATCGCGGGCCCGCCGCCGCCGATGGAAGAGTCATCCGCCTCGACGAATTCACCGTCGTCCATCTTTTCCAGGCATTCATAGGCCGGCAGCACCGGCTTCTTCTCGGCCGGTCCCAGATAGGCGAAGATCAGGCCGTAGCGCTCCTGCACCGGGTACCAGGGCTGGCGCACTTTGTCCTTGAACAGCCCGCCCTCGGGCTCGCAGGGCTGTTCGAGGCAGTGGCCTTCGGTGTCGAACTTCCAGCCATGGTAGCAGCAGCGGATGCCGTCTTCCTCGACCTTGCCGTAATAGAGCGTGGTGCCGCGATGGCAGCAGCGCGCGTGCAGCAGGCCGACCCGGGCGTGCTTGTCACGGAAAAGCACCAGATCCTCGCCGAGCACGCGGACTTTCCTGGGGATATCGGTGGCGTCGGTGACGAGGCCGATCGGGTGCCAGTAACGCCGGAGCAGTTCGCCCATCGGCGTACCGCGACCGACCGAGGTCAGTTCGGTCCGGGTCGTGGACGGCTTCATGGCATAGCCAGTACCGAGATCGCGATCCCGCTGGGTGATGTTCATGCCGTTTCCTCCCGCCACGGCTTGGACGCCGCGGTCGCATGTCGTCTTGCCCGAAGTGAACTTTAGATCGATGACAATGTCAACGATCTCGATTTCCACGCGATTTGCATTCGATTTTCTTGGCAGGCGCGCGCTTTGTTGGCAGAAATTGTCCGATGAGCCAGAAACTGAAGAAGCAGAGTTCGCCGCAGCCGGCCGCCGGCAATGACGAGGCACTGGCGCCGATCACGGCGATGATGTCGTCGCGGCTGATGGTGCTGGCTAATCTGCTCAAGCGCGGCGCGATCCTACGCTACAAGCGGCTGGCCGGGCTTTCTTCGGTCGAATTCGGCCTCGTGGCCTCGATGGGGCGGCGGCCGCCGATCAGCGTGATCAGCCTTGCCGAAGCGGTCGGCATGGACAAGGGACAGATCAGCCGGGCGCTGGCCGAACTGGTCGCGCGCAAGCTGGTCGCCAAGGCGGCCAACCCCAGGGATAACCGGGAAGTGCTGGTTTGCCTGACCCGGACCGGGCTCGCGGCCCATGATGCGATTGTGGCCGGCGCGCAGGAGCGTAACCGGCGTCTCCTGGAACAGCTGGGCCCGGAAGAGCTGAAACTATTCCTGGCCCATATCGACCGGCTGACCGACACCGCCGCCGACATGCTCGCCGCCGAGAAAGATTTGGCCTGACGGACCGCCCGAATTGCGGGCGCTGAATGGCCGCTGTTGCATTGATTGTCCGAGGCCGGGGCGCACCACTTTTTCGGGTCATGCCGATGCAGGCGAGGGGCGCAAAACCGTCAAGATAGCTTGTCTTGCGCCCTCTGTTGCGCTGCGCTAAGCCTCAAGAATAATTCCAATCAACGAATCTGCGGCTGTCCGAAACCGCAGGAAAAGGTACCGCCGAATGACCGGCATCCTGCAGAATTACCTTCCACTTGTGGTGTTTATCGGGGTGGCAAGCCTGATCGGTCTGGCGCTGCTGATTGCCCCGTTCCTGGTCGCGTTCCAGCAGCCGGATCCGGAAAAGCTCTCCGCCTATGAATGCGGATTCAACGCTTTCGATGACGCCCGGATGAAATTCGACGTCCGCTTCTATCTGGTGGCGATCCTCTTCATCATCTTCGACCTCGAAGTGGCGTTCCTGTTCCCGTGGGCGGTCGCCTTCGGCAAGCTCGGCGCCACCGGCTTCTGGTCGATGATGGTGTTCCTCGCCGTCCTCACGGTTGGTTTTGCTTACGAATGGAAGAAAGGCGCGCTCGAATGGGATTGAGCCCCACCGCCGTATCGCACGGGTCTTCGCCGGTGATCGCGCCGGCCGCGACCGGCATTATCGATCCCTCGACCGGTAGACCGGTCGGCGCCAATGACCCGTACTTCCTCGAGGTCAATCACGAGCTTTCCGACAAGGGCTTCTTTGTCGCCGCGACCGACGATCTCATCACCTGGGCGCGCACCGGTTCGCTGATGTGGATGACGTTCGGTCTGGCCTGTTGCGCGGTCGAGATGATGCAGGTCTCGATGCCGCGTTACGACGTCGAGCGTTTTGGTTTTGCGCCGCGCGCGTCACCGCGGCAGTCCGACGTCATGATCGTGGCGGGCACGCTGACCAACAAGATGGCGCCGGCGCTGCGCAAGGTCTACGACCAGATGCCAGAGCCGCGCTACGTCATTTCGATGGGGTCGTGCGCCAATGGCGGCGGCTACTATCACTATTCCTACTCGGTCGTGCGCGGCTGCGACCGGATCGTGCCGATCGACATTTACGTGCCCGGCTGCCCGCCGACGGCGGAAGCGCTGCTCTACGGCGTGCTGCTGTTGCAGAAGAAGATCCGGCGCATCGGCACCATCGAACGCTAAGGTTTTAGTCAATGGACGACGGCAAGCTCGACGCCTTGGGGCAGACGATTGTTAGCGCGCTTCCGGGTGCGGCGAGCGGCCATACGGTTGCGTTCAACCAGCTCACGATCACGGTCGACGCCACCAGGATTGTCGATGTCGTCAAGTTTCTGCGCGACGATCCCTCCTGCCGTTTCGTCAGCATCATCGACGTCACGGCGGTGGATTATCCCGGCCGCGAAAAGCGCTTCGACGTGATCTATCACTTCCTCTCTCCGATCTTGAACGGGCGCATTCGCGTCCGCGCCGAGGCCGACGAGACCACGCAAGTGCCCTCGATCATCGACGTGTTTCCCGGCGCCGACTGGTTCGAGCGCGAATGCTACGACCTCTATGGCGTGATCTTCACCGGCCATCCCGACATGCGTCGGCTCTTGACCGATTACGGCTTCGACGGCCATCCGCTGCGCAAGGATTTCCCGCTCACCGGCTTCGTCGAGGTGCGCTACGACGACCAGGAGAAGCGGGTGCTGTACGAGCCCGTCCGTCTCAACCAGGAATTCCGCAAGTTCGATTTCCTCTCGCCATGGGAAGGCGCTGACTATCCGCTGCCCGGCGACGAGAAGGCGGAGCCGAAGGCCTGACCATGAACGAACAGAATCTTCGCAATTTTACGATCAACTTTGGTCCCCAGCATCCGGCGGCGCACGGCGTGCTGCGTCTTGTGCTTGAGCTTGACGGCGAAGTGGTGGCGCGCGTCGATCCGCATATCGGCTTGCTTCATCGCGGCACGGAAAAGCTGATCGAGCACAAGACCTATCTGCAGGCGATCCCGTATTTCGACCGGCTCGACTATGTCGCGCCGATGAATCAGGAGCACGCGTTCTGCCTCGCGGCGGAAAAGCTGCTCGGCATCACGGTGCCGCGGCGCGGCCAGCTGATCCGCGTGCTCTATTGCGAGATCGGCCGCATCCTGTCGCATCTGCTCAACGTCACCACGCAGGCGATGGACGTCGGCGCGCTGACCCCGCCGCTGTGGGGTTTTGAAGAGCGCGAAAAGCTGATGGTGTTTTATGAGCGCGCCTCCGGCTCGCGCATGCATGCGGCCTATTTCCGGCTCGGCGGCGTGCATCAGGACCTGCCGCCGAAGCTCGTCGATGACATCGACGCCTGGTGCGATCCGTTCCTGCAGGTCGTCGCCGACCTCGAAACGCTGCTCACCGGCAACCGCATCTTCAAGCAGCGCAACGTCGATATCGGCGTGGTATCGCTGAAAGAGGCCTGGGAGTGGGGCTTTTCGGGCGTGATGGTGCGCGGCTCGGGTGCTGCGTGGGACCTCCGCAAGTCGCAGCCTTACGAATGCTACGCCGAGATGGATTTCGATATTCCGATCGGCAAGAACGGCGATTGCTACGACCGCTACTGCATCCGCATGGAAGAGATGCGCCAATCGGTGCGCATCATGAAGCAGTGTATCGCCAAGCTGCGGGCGCCGGAGGGGCAGGGGCCGGTCGTCGTCGAGGACAACAAGATCGCGCCGCCGCGCCGTGGCGAGATGAAGCGCTCGATGGAAGCGCTGATCCATCACTTCAAACTCTATACCGAAGGCGTCCGCGTGCCATCAGGCGAAGTCTACGCCGCGGTCGAGGCGCCGAAGGGCGAGTTCGGCGTCTACCTGGTCGCCGACGGCAGCAACAAGCCCTACAAGTGCAAGATCCGCGCGCCGGGCTTTGCCCATCTGCAGGCGATGGACCATATCTGCAAGGGCCATCTGTTGGCCGACGTCTCGGCCATCCTCGGCTCACTCGACATCGTGTTCGGAGAGGTCGATCGGTGATGGCGATGCCGCCCATCCAGTTTGACCGGGCTTCGGGTGCGCTCGAAGGCGCGAACCCGTGGGAGCGGCTGGCCGCGGTTGCGCTGACCCTGGGATCGAAAATATCGTCGAACTTTTCGCATCGCGGCTACAACATGTGTGCCAATCTCTTGCGCCGGACGCTGCCCGACCGCGACATCGACGTCAGGCTGAATTCGGACGCGACGTTCGCGTTTCCATATGGCGATGGTTACTGGAGCAAGCTGCTCAACCGTTCGTTCGCCTATGAAAACGAACTCGAATTGCTGTTTCAGGATTCCGCCGACGTCGACTACACGCTGCTCGATTGCGGCGCCAATTACGGCTACTGGTCGGTGCTGGTGTCGAGCAAGCCGTTCGGTTCGCACAAGGCGATTGCGATCGAGCCGTCGGGTCAGAATTTCCCAAAACTTGCCAATAACGTCAAAATCAACGGCAACCGCTTCGAGGCGATGAAATGCGCGATCGGCGCTGCGCGCGGCACCGCGCGATTGAGCGGCACCAAGCATGAAGCCTTCAGCATTGCCGGCGACCAGACCGACGGCGAGGAAGTGCCGGTCATCGCGCTCGACAATCTGATCGACGACGGCAGGGTCGCGGCCGGCGGCAAATTCCTGATCAAGCTCGACGTCGAAGGCGTCGAGATCGAGGCGATGAAGGGCGGCACACGGCTGCTGCAGGGCGACAGCGTGATCCTGTGCGAGGAACACGGCAATGATCCCCAGCATACCGTGTCGCGCTACATCCTCGAGCAGACCCCGCTGAAGCTGATCGTCTACGATCCGCGCAGCAATCGCCTTGAGACCGTGACCGACCTTTCGATCCTCGATCGCATCAAGGTTTCAACCCACGTCGGCTACAACGTGTTCGGCACCGCAAGCGCATTCTGGCTCGACCGGATCAATGCGCTCAATGCGAAAGCCGCAGCCCCGCGCGCAATGAGAGACTGAACGATGTCCGTCCGCCGCCTCGCACCAAAGGAACTGCAGCCCGCGAGCTTTTCGTTCTCGGAGGAGAATCTCGCCTGGGCGAAAAAGCAGATCGAGAAATATCCGCCCGGACGCGAGGCGTCGGCGGTGATCGCGATCCTGTGGCGTGTGCAGGAACAGCATGAGGGCTGGGTTTCGGAAGTGGCGATCCGCGCGGTCGCCGATTTGCTCGATATGCCCTACATCCGCGTGCTGGAGGTTGCGACCTTCTACACCATGTTCCAGCTGCAGCCGGTCGGCAAGAAGGCCCATGTCCAGGTCTGCGGCACCACGCCGTGCCGCCTGCGCGGCGCGGAAGACATCATCAAGGTGTGCCAGAGCCGCATCCATCACGATCCGTTCCATCTGTCGAAGGACGGCAATTTCAGCTGGGAAGAGGTCGAGTGCCTCGGCGCCTGCGTGAATGCCCCGATGGTGCTGATCTGGAAGGACACCTACGAAGACCTCAACAAGGAAAATTTCGGCAAGGTGCTGGACGGCTTTGCCTCCGGCAATCCGCCGAAGCCGGGTCCACAGATCGACCGTCAGTTCTCGGCGCCGGTGGGCGGACCGACCACGTTGAAGGAAACCACATGACGCGCGATCGCAATTTGCGAGCGGGCGGGCCGGGGAGGGCCGCTGCGATGAAGGGCTTGAAGACTTGGCAGTTGATGGCGCTTCACGCCGGAGCCGCGGCCACGTTCATTTTTCTGCTGCAGCGCTTCGCGCTGAATGCCTCGCTTGATTCCGCTTTGTTGTGGGCGCTGACCTTCGGCGGATGCGCCGCGGGGCTCGCTTACTCCCAATCCAAACGTTGATCCCGGGAAGTTCTGGTCATGCTCGACGACAAGGATCGCATCTTCAAGAATCTCTACGGCCTGCACGATTGGGGCCTCGAAGGTGCACGCCGCCGTGGCGCCTGGGATGGTACGAAATCCATCATCGACAAGGGCCGCGACTGGATCATCAACGAGATGAAGGCGTCCGGCCTGCGCGGGCGCGGCGGCGCGGGTTTTCCGACCGGGCTGAAATGGTCGTTCATGCCCAAGGAATCCACCGATGGCCGGCCGAGCTATCTCGTGGTCAATGCCGACGAGTCCGAGCCCGGCACCTGCAAGGACCGCGAGATCATGCGGCACGACCCGCATCTTTTGGTCGAGGGTTGTCTGCTCGCCAGCTTCGCGATGAACGCGCACGCCTGCTACATCTATGTGCGTGGTGAATTCATCCGGGAGCGCGAGCATCTGCAGGCCGCGATCGATCAGGCCTATGAGGCCAAGCTGGTCGGCAAGGACAATATCAATGGCTGGCCGTTCGACATTTACGTCGCGCACGGCGCCGGCGCCTATATCTGCGGCGAAGAGACAGCATTGCTGGAAAGCCTCGAAGGTAAGAAGGGCCAGCCGCGGCTGAAGCCGCCATTCCCGGCCAATGTCGGCCTCTATGGCTGCCCGACCACCGTCAACAATGTCGAGTCGATTGCAGTCGCGCCCGATATTCTCCGGCGTGGCGCGGCATGGTTTGCCGCGATCGGCCGGCCCAACAATGTCGGCACCAAACTGTTTTGCATTTCCGGCCATGTCGAGCGGCCCTGCAATGTCGAAGAGGCGATGGGGCTCACCTTCCGCGAATTGATCGAGCGCCATTGCGGCGGCATCCGCGGCGGCTGGGACAATCTCAAGGCGGTCATCCCGGGCGGCTCGTCGGTGCGCATGGTGCCGGCCGAACTGATCATCGACACGCCGATGGATTTCGACAGCCTCAGCAAGCTGCGCTCCGGCCTCGGCACCGCCGCCGTGATCGTGATGGACAAGTCGACCGACCTGATCCGGGCGATCGCGCGCATTTCCTATTTCTACAAGCACGAGAGCTGCGGCCAGTGCACACCATGCCGCGAGGGCACGGGGTGGATGTGGCGGGTGCTGACCCGCATGGCCGATGGCCGCGCCCACAAGCGCGAAATCGACATGCTGCTGGAAGTGACAAAACAGGTCGAAGGCCACACGATTTGCGCGCTCGGCGACGCCGCGGCGTGGCCGATCCAGGGCCTGATCGCGCATTTCCGTCACGAGATTGAAGCCCGCATCGACGAATATTCGCACAAGGCGGATATCGACGATATCGGCATCCGCGATCCCGTGAACATGGTCGCGGCGGAGTGATGACAACCATGTCGCAACCGAGCACCTTCTGGCAGAAATACGGAACGCTGGCGCAAATGGCGCAGGCGACCGTGGCGCTGCTCGGCTTTGTTGCGATCCTGTTCCAGATCAACGAAATCCGGACCAACAACCGCGCCGCCAGCGCGCGGCAGGCGTTCCTGGGCTACACCGATCTGGCGTTCAAGAATCCGAAATATGCGCAGCCCGACTACGACAAGATCAAGGCCGCCAGCCGCGACGAGCGCGTGCAGTATGAGAGCTTCGTCTCGTACTTCCTCTATGCCTGCGAGGAGACGATCGCCGCCTTCGCCGACAAGCGCGAATGGCAGGCCTCCTGCGATTACGACCTGAAGCCGCATCTGCCGTTCCTCTGCGAGAAGAACCAGGCGCAGCCCGCTTATCTTGCGACCTACGGCGCCGAAACCCAGCAATGGATCAAGGCGTCGTTGAAGACCGCGAGCGTTACACCACCCGACTGCAAGCTCGGAAAGACTTGAGAGCGCAATGACCAAACTCATCGTCGATGGCAAAGAGATCGATGTCCCCCCGGAATACACGCTGCTGCAGGCGTGCGAGGCCGCGGGCGCCGAAATTCCACGCTTCTGCTACCACGAGCGGTTGTCGATCGCCGGCAATTGCCGGATGTGCCTCGTTGAGGTGAAGGGCGGTCCGAAGCCGGTCGCCAGCTGCGCCTGGGGCGTGCGCGATTGCCGGCCCGGTCCCAAGGGCGAGCCGCCGGAAATCTCGACGCGTTCGCCGATGGTGAAGAAGGCGCGCGAAGGCGTGATGGAATTCCTGCTGATCAACCACCCGCTGGACTGCCCGATCTGCGACCAGGGCGGCGAGTGCGACCTGCAGGACCAGGCGATGGGCTACGGCGTCGACACCTCGCGCTTTGCCGAGAACAAGCGCGCGGTCGAGGACAAATATCTGGGCGCGCTGGTCAAGACCTCGATGAACCGCTGCATCCAGTGCACG
>Ga0193742_1002095_pt1 | contig 11615 bp, 9 predicted proteins | sample L2c1metaG_FD_165511 | JGI IMG/M metagenome (GOLD analysis project Ga0193742, IMG submission 165511) | Soil microbial communities from a riparian zone of the East river system, Colorado, United States - L2c1 | ecosystem: Environmental > Terrestrial > Soil > Riparian zone | place: USA: East River... | reverse complement strand
GTGACGACGCGCTGCGCATGGCCGCCGGGCTGCGCGGCGTTGGTGTCGAGCGGGACGACCGGGTGCTGATCGCCCTGACGTCCGGCGCTGGCTTCGCGGCCGCGCTGTACGGCGCCTGGATGAGCGGGGCTGTCGCCGTCCCGCTGCCGTCGGCCACAGCGTTCGTCGGCGGCGGGGGCTACGCCGACCACGTCGAACGGGTCCAACGGGCCGTCGGGGGGAAGGTGCTGGTCTGCGCCGGCGACGAGCCTGCGCTGCTGGCCGGCTCGTCGGCGCCACGGTGCGTCGGCCCCGAGGAGCTGCTCGCCGCCGACCCGCACGACGACCCCGATCCCTCCGAGACGCTCGTCCTGCAGATGACCTCGGGGTCTGCAGGCGACCCGAAGGCGGTGCGCATCACCCATTCGTGCCTCGAAGCGCAGGTTGCCGCCCTCGGCGCCCTGCTCGAGTGGGACGCGGGCGACCTCGGCGCCTCGTGGCTGCCAATGCACCACGACATGGGGCTCGTGACGTTCGTCGCCGCCCTCATGCACGGGTCCTCGGCGCGCATGATCGAGCCCTCCGACTTCATCCGCACGCCGCTCAAGTGGCTGCAGTGCCACGGGGAGCTGGGCGCCGCGCTCGCCACCGTGCCGGCGTTCGGCCTGGAGCACGTCGTGCGACGGATCCGGCCGCGCCAGCTGGAGGGCATGGACTTCTCCGGCTGGCGGGCGCTCGCCGTCGGCGCCGAGCGCATCGACCCGACGCTCCTGCTGCGCTTCGGTCGACTGCTGGCCCCCCACGGCTTCTCGCTCTCTGCGGTGCGCCCTGCGTACGGGATGGCCGAGACGACGTTGGCGACTGCCATCGTCCCGCTGGGCGCACCGTTGACCGCCCGTCGGGCCGGGGCGTCGCAGCCGACGATCGAGCTGGCGGCCGACGGCGAGCTCGACGGAGCCGACCTCGGTGGCCTGGTCGTGGGATGCGGACCGCCGCTGGCGGGGATGAGCGTCGTGGTCGTTGACGAGAGCGGCGTCGAGGCCCCCGAGGGCGAACCCGGTCAGATCGTGGTGGGCGGCACCTCCCTGGCGGCCGGCTACGTCACCGACGAAGGCCGGCGCACCACCGCGTTCGACGACCGGATCGAGACCGGCGACGTCGGGTTCCTGTCCGGCGGTCGGCTCTACGTGCTCGGGCGCGCCGGTGACGGCATCCGTCTGCACGGGCAGACCGTGCTGGCCGAGGACGTCGAGGTCGAGCTCGGTCGACTGCCCGGGATGCCGCACCGGCGCTTCTGCGTGCTCATGGGCCAACGGGACGGACCGCCGCTGGCGCTGGTCCTCTCCGAACGGGACTTCCCCAAGGCGGAGGCCACCAAGGTGGTACGGACCATGGTCGGACCGGCGGCGGACGTCCGGGCTGTGCGGGTGCGCCGGGGCTCCCTGCTCTGGACCACCAGCGGCAAGCCGCGACGGAACGCCATCTGGCAGGCCTACATCGAGGGCCGGATCACACCGCTCGGGTCGGTGGCGCCAGTCGAGACCGCGGGGACCGTGTGAGCATCGCCGACAGCGTCGTTCGCACCACCGTGGACTCCGTGCTCACATGGGACTACGCACGCGGCGACACCCGCATCGCCGCTCTGTACGACAAGGCCCGCGACGGCCAGTGGCACGCGGTCGCCGACATCGACTGGTCCCTCGACGTCCCCGTTGGACCGCGCCAGGACGCGTCCATCCTGATGTGGCGGTCAGGGGTGCCGGAGACGTTCCCGCTGCCCGCCGACAAGGTTCCCCACTTCGCCTGGGAGACGCACGTCTGGCTGGTCAGCCAGTTCCTCCATGGCGAGCAGGGGGCGCTGCTGAGCGCGGCGCGCCTCGTTGAGGTGCTCCCCGACATGGACGCGAAGCTCCTCGCGGCGTCACAGGTGATCGACGAGGCGCGCCACGTCGAGGTCTACGCCCGCTACCTCGACGAGAAGGTCGGCACGACCTACCCCGCCAACCCAGCGCTCGAAGAGCTGCTGCGACAGATCCTCGCCGACCCGCGATGGGACCTGGTGTGCCTGGGGATGCAGATCATCGTGGAGGGCCTGGCGCTCGCCGGGTTCCGGCTGTCGGCCCAGGCGCCGACTACCGACGCCCTGATCGTCGCCATCACCGATCGGATCGCCCGTGACGAGGCACGGCACGTGTCGTTCGGGATGATGTCGCTGCAAGGCTTCTACGACGAGCTGACCGCCGCAGAGCGGCGCGACCGCGAGGAGTTCGTCCTCGACGCGGCACGGCTGATGTCCCAGCGCTTCGAGCTGCCCGAGGTGTGGGAGCGGTTGGAGGTACCGGCGAAAGCCGGTCGGGCCTTCATGGTGAGCGACCCGGGGATGCGTGGGTTCCGCCAGGTCCTGTTTTCCCGGGTGAACGCCAGCATCGCCCGCCTGGGCCTCATGACTCCGGCAGTGCGGCAGGGTCTCGTGACGTTGGATCTCTACAAGCCGGTGCTCGGCGAGAGGCGAGGGGGCAAGCGTGAACCGTGAAGGGACGATCGACACGGAGGTGGTGTGCGATGTCGTCCACCAGATCGTGTCGTGCCTGGCGCCGGACCAGACCGTCGAGGTGGGTCCCTCCGTGGACCTCCGCAACGAGCTGGGCTACCACTCGCTGGCCCTCGTCGAGCTCGGGTTCCTGGTCGAGGATGCCTTCGGGCTCGATCCCATCCCCCGGGAGCTCGCCGAGCTGGTGCGCGTGCCGTCGGACATCTCGGAGTACGTGCTCGGCATCGCGGCCTCGCGCGGCTACGTGTTCGAGGACGACGGGTCCCGGGTGCGAGACCTGCTCGAGGAGCTGCGCGAGTGGGGCACCGACTGGTGACCGGCGCTCACGTGTACGCCTGCGCCTGCTCCCGGAACATCCCTGCGTACAGGCCGTCGGCGGCCAGCAGCTCGGCATGGGTGCCCCGCTCGACGACGACGCCCAGGTCGAGTACGACGATCAGGTCGGCCAGGCGCGCCGAGGAGAACCGGTGCGACACCAGCACCGTGATCCCTCCTCGCCCTGCGGCGGCGCCGGCCGCGCTGGCGTAACGCTCGTAGAGGGCGTGCTCCGCCTCAGGGTCGAGTGACGCCGTGGGTTCGTCCAGCACGAGCAGCAGCGGGGTCTGTCGCATCATGGCCCGGGCGATCGCCAGTCGCTGCCACTGGCCGACGGACAGCTCCCGGCCCTCCCTGTAGGTGCGGCCGAGCGGGGTGTCCAAGCCCTCGGGCCACGTGGCGACCATGCGGCTCGCCTCGGCCGCCCCCAGCGCGGCGAGCACGGCGTCGTCGTCGTCCCGCCGGGGAAGGTCGCCGCAGCCGACGGCGTCCCTCACCGTCGCCTCCAAGCGGAGGAAGTCCTGGAACCCGGCGCTCGACAGGTCGGCCCAGCCGTCGGCATCGATGGTGCGAAGGTCGACTCCGTCCACCAGAAGCCTTCCCTCCGTCGGCAGGTAGAGGCGGGTCAGGAGGTTGACCAGCGTCGTCTTGCCGGCGCCGTTGGGACCCACGACCGCGACCGTCGACCCGGCCGGTATCGACAGGGAGACGTCGCACAAGGCCCGGCCGTCGGCGCCAGGGTAGGTGAACGACACCCCCTCCAACGCGATCCCTCGGATGATCCTGTCCGGAGCGGGCTGCTCCCCTCGGAAGCGCCGGCCCTGCTCGCGGGAGGTGTCCTCCAGCCAGCAGAAGCGGTCGATCGTCGTGAGGGCGGAGACGGCCCGGCGGGCCACGTCGGTGGCATCGCTCACGTTGGAGCGCAGGTGCAGCGAGAGCTGGGCGACGAGGACGAGGTCCCCGGCGGTCGCCCGCCCCCGCGACGCCTCGACGGTGACGAGTAGCAGAGCTCCGACGTAACCGAGGGCGAGGACGGCCCAGCCGATCGCCCCGAGCACAGCGGCGCGCAGCGCTCCCCGGAAAGCGATGCCCCCCACCTGCGACCACAGCTCGTCGGCGCGTTCGTCCAGGGCGTCGACGCAGCCGAAGACCCGCATCTCCATCGCCGGTTCGCGAGCGAGGAAGAGCCCGTGGAGATGCGTCGCGGCCCGCTGGCGCTCCGCGGCGTCGGCGTCGGCGGCTGCCACGTGCCGGTTGGCCCTCGGGACGAGCACTGCGGAGGGCACGGCGAACAGTGGGATGGCCACGAGAAGCGGGTGCACCGTGGCGAGTAGCGCGACGCCGATCAGCAGGCGTGTCGCCAGCGCGGCGAGCTGGGCGAAGGAGAACACGGCCCGAAACAGCTCGTTGCGCTGGGCGCGTACGAGGGCGACGCGGTCGAGGTACGCCGGACGTTCGAGGTGCTCGATCCCCGGCGTACCGGACACCAGGCGGAGGGTCTCGGTGTTGACGTCGAGCCCGCTCTGGTTGGCGAGCAGCATCTCCATGTCGGCGAGCACGCGGCCGGAGACGGCGAACGCTCCGATCGCGAGAGCCGCGACCGCGGCGCCGAGCAGGGCGGTGACCGGCCGGTGGTCGGCGGCGGCGTCGACCATCACCTTCAGGGCAACGACCTGGGCCGTCGCCGAGACCGCGTCGATCACCAGGACTGTGACCAGCAGAGCGGAGGCCCGTCGGTCGGCCCCGCGGAGGGCACGGCGAAGCACGGAGGCGCGACGGCGCCAGGGCATGCGCTCGACGTCGTCGGTGGACCTCACCCTGCAGCGACCCCCTCCTCGACCTCGTGATCGTCGACCCTGTCGTCCTCGACCCCGTCCCCAAAGCGGTCGGCCTGCAGCCGATACAGGCGAGCGTAGGTGCCGCCCGCCGCGAGCAGCTCGCCGTGGGCACCGTCCTCGACCACGCCACCGTCGGCGATGACCACGATGCGGTCGGCCCGTCGCACGGTCGAGAACCGGTGCGAGACCACGATCGTGGTGCGCTCGGTGGCCGCCTCCATCAGCTTGTCGAAGACCGCCGACTCGGCAGCGACGTCCAGGCTGGCGGTCGGTTCGTCGAGCGCCAGGACGGAAGCACCACTGCTTGTGGCGTAGAGCGCTCTCGCCAGTGCGATCCGCTGCCACTGCCCGCCCGAGAGCTCGACACCGCCGGTGCGGGCCCGTGACAGGGGCGTATCCCAACCGTCCGGCAGGGCCTCGACGAGCTCGAGCGTCTCTGCGGCCGCCGCGGCCGCTTGCGCCCGAGCCAGCCCGTCGTGCCGGCCGATGTCGGCGAGGGCGACGTTGTCGAGGGCTGACAGCTCCAGCCGCGAGAACGACTGGAAGACCAGGGCCAGGTGGCGTCGCCACCAGACGGGATCCAGGTCGCGGAGGTCCTCCCCGTTCACCAGGATGCGACCGCTGGTCGGGACGTGGAAGCCGCCGAGAAGGCGGAGGACCGTCGTCTTTCCGACACCGTTCTCGCCGACGATGGCCAGCGAGTCCCCCGGGTGCACCTCCAGGTTCAGGTCGCTGAGCACGTCGGTGGTCGTCTGCGGGTACCGGAACGCCACGCCCTCGAACCGGATGCTCGGCGGCCCCTCCAGGAGCGGTCGCGCCGGCCGTCGGCGGCGCACCGTCATCCCCGCGTCCTCGTCGTCGCCGAACCGCTCCAGTGCGCGCACGGCGTCCAGGAGTGGGACGGCGGCCTCGATGGAGTACGCCTCCCATCCCATGACCCCCAGCCCGCGTGCCACCCCGACCACGCCGCCGAGACCCGCCGCGAGGAGGCCGGGGTCGATGCTGCCGCTCGCGCCGGCGTGCGCCACCAGCCCGAAGGCGACCAGCGCACCGGCCAGGTTCAGCGCGAACACCTTCCCGTGCAGTGTCATCGTCCGCCGCACGATGCGCTCGAGCGCTTGGACCGGCACGATCGCGTGGTGCCGATACCGCTCGACCGACCACCGCGCCAGGCCGAACACCCGCACCTCCTTCGCCGCCGGCGCCGCGGCCGCGACCTCGGCCCAGTACGCCGCGGCCCGACCGTCCGCGACCGTGTCGACGGCCGCCGACGCCACTGCCTTGGCGTAGTGGCGTCGCAGCAACGCCCGCTGCCACACCATCGCCGTAAGGAGGACCGCCCCACCGACGGGTGAGGCCACCGCGACGACGACCGCGGCCAGGCCGCAGCCGACGAACCGGGCGACGAGCCAGAGTTGACCCTCGGCGCCCGCCCCGATGCTGAACAGGAAGGCGTTGTCGATCGGGAGCGCAGCCGCGTCCCGCACGACCTGGTCGTCCAGGTGGTCGACCGACGCCTGCACCGACACAGCCCGTCGTACGCGTCGCCGGATCGCGCCGTTGATCTGGCTGGCCGCCAGCTGCCGGACGGGCGTGAGCAGGCTCTGGGCGACGTGATCGACGAGGAGCAGCACACCGATCGCCACGAGCGCCGGGACGGCGACCCCGGCGTCGGACCGGGCGACGACGTCATCCACGCGGGAGACGGCGATCCCGACAGCGACCGCTGTCATGGCGGGGAGGAGCGCGGTGAGCAGGGCGAGGAACGCCAGGGCGGTCCTTATCCGCGGGCTCGACAAGAGGACGAGCCGCAGGAGCCCGATGCGCTCGCCCAACAGCTTCCGTACCCCGGTCGACACGTGCGGCCCGCCCCCCGGATCCAAGATCGACGTTGCCTCTGGTCGAGACCTGCCGGCCCCTCCCCAACGCGAGCGGGGCGACCCGGAACCAGCGCGGCCCCTCGGTCGCGGCCCGAGGTTAGCATCGTGTCCGATTTCGCTGGGGCGCCTCGGGCGGCTCGAGACGAGCGGGGCGACAGAGGGGGAACGTGTGTGGCAGAGCTGGTCGACGTCTCGTCGTGGGCTGGTGCATCGGAGCTCTTCGTCACCCTCGACCAGGGTGTACTGGCGACGACGAGGACCGGCTCCGCCCTAAGGCGAGCCATCGCCGACACCGCTCGTGAGATCGCCGGTGGCGACGCGACCACCGCGCTCGTCCTGCCGGCGGTCATCCCCTCTCGCATCGCCGAGCGCTCCGACTACCTGGCCGGCTTCCCCCATCTGCTGGGGGCGGTCCGGGCATTCGCAGGTGCTCGCGTCGACCACCTGCCGCTCCTCCGCTCGGTCGAGGAGGGTGCGGACTGGTCCGCACGTCTCGGCCCGACCGGGCTGGTGCTGGCCCCGACGGCCTGCCATGCGCTCTACGACCTGCTCGCGGACCGCTCGATCGCCCCCCAGGTCGCCGAGGTGCTCGCCCACTGCTTCCGCCACGAGCCGAGCGTGGACGCGACCCGGCTGCAGACCTTCGACATGCTGGAGTTCGTCTACGTCGGCACCGAGCAGGGTGCGGTCCAGTTCGCCGGCGACATGGTCGACAAGGCGACGGCGGTCCTCGAGGCCCTTGGGCTGCCGGCGGTCAGGGAGACGGCGACAGACCCCTTCTTCGGGGTGGCGGCGGCGCTGCGCTCGGCCGAGCAGCGGGAGTCCGGCGCCAAGACGGAGCTCCTCGTCGACGGACCCAACGGTCCCTTCGCCGTGGCCTCGGTCAACCGGCACAGCTCGCACTTCGGTAAGATCTTCGGGATCTCGGTCGACGACGAGCCCGCCAGCAGCGCCTGCGTCGGCTTCGGCTTGGAGCGCCTGATGCTCGCTATCGGCGCCTCGCCCTCCCCGCGCAGCCGCGAAGTACTCGCGCTCACACGCGACGCATGAACGGAGACGGGTCGATCCTGGAGGGCAACCGGACGGTGGACGTCGTGCGTCGGATCGCCGAGGAGGTCGCAGCGCCGGCCGCTGCGGCGGTCGACCGGGACGCACGGTTTCCGATCGAAGCGGTGACGTCGCTCCGCCTGCACGGGCTACTGGGCGTGTCGGTGGCGGCCAGGGAGCGTCGGGTCTGGACCGTGGAGCAACTGGCCGACGCGGCGCGGATCCTGGGAGCGAGCTGCTCGTCGACCGGGATGATCTGGGCGATGCACCACTCGCAGCAGATAGCGGTGGCCCGCCACGGGGCGGGCGGCCCCGGGTGGGACGACATCCGGCGCCGTCTGGCGGTGGGCGACGTGCTGCTTGCCTCCGTCGCCTCGGAGGGCAGCGGGGATCTGCTGGCGAGCGAGGCGGCGCTCAGGCCGGAGGAGACGGGCCTCGTCTCCGTGGTGAAGCGGGCTTCGACGGTGTCCTTCGCCCGGGACGCCGACGCCTTCCTCGTCTCCTGCCGCCCGAGCCCGGACGCGAAGCCGTCCGAGGTGGTGCTGGCCTACGTCTGGGCCGACCAGTGCGAGCTGACCTCAGAAGGCGGTTGGAACGCGCTCGGCATGCGAGGGACGGCGAGCGTTCCCGTCACGCTCACCGCCAGCTTCCCGCCCGGACAGGTCTTCGACGACACGTTCGAGGCGATCTACGGCGCGACGGTCGTGCCGGTGGCCCACATCCTCTGGGCCGGCTGTTGGCTGGGGATAGCGGAGGCCGCGCTCGACCAGGCCCGCACGCGCCAGCGGCGCGCCCACCGGACGACCGGCAGCGCCCACCTCGAGCTGAGCGAGGCCGCCGGGAGCCTCGACGGGATGCGGGCGCTCCTCGCCGAGGGCACCCGGCGCTACGACCACCTCCGGGGCACCGCCGGGCCGCCGAGCCTGACGTCGGTCGCGTGGTTCAACGAGCTCAAGGTTCGCGCCTCGTCGACGGCCACGGCGGTCGTCCTGGCGGCGCTGCGGGTCGTCGGGCTAACCGGCTACCTCGAGGCGAGCCCGACCGGGCTCGCGAGGCGGGCGCGCGACGTCCTCTCGGCGGAGCTGATGATCAACAACCACCGGCTGCGCGACGCGAACGCGACCATCGAGCTGATCAGGAGGGACGACACGTGACCTCGGCCATCCACTCCCACATCCGAGAGGTCCTTGCCGAAGAGAGGATCCTCGACGACCTCGCCGGGTTGGGCGACGACGACGACCTGTTCGACGCAGGCATGAACTCGCTGAGCGCCGTGCGTCTGGCGCTGTGCCTCGAGGAGCGGTTGGACATCGTCTTCCCCGACGAGGCGCTGACGCAGGAGGGTCTGCGGTCCATCCGGGCGATCGGCGTGCTGGTCGAGGGCGTCGGGAAGCTGCCCGGTTGACCGCCCGATCCGGTGCCCGGCGGCAGGAGGTGCAGGACGTCCTCCTCGGCCACCCTCGTGTCGCGGCCGTGGACGTGCGAGTGGCACCCGACCCCGACCACCACCTGATCGCCCACGTCGTCGGCGCGGACCACGCGTCGACCCGCCACGTGGCGGCCTGGGCCCGCGTCTTCGACGCGTGCGCGGGGACGAGAGCGGGCCCGGAGGACTTCGACACGGGTCCGTGGGTCAGCAGCTACGACGGGGGACCGATCCCGGAGCACGAGATGCGCGAGTGGGTGGAGGGGACCGTCGGCCGGCTCGCACCGCTGCGCCCGCGCCGGTTGCTCGACGTCGGGTGCGGGACGGGGCTGCTGCTGTGGCGCCTTGCACCCGGCGCGGACCGGTACCTTGGCCTCGATGCATCCAGCTCGACGGTCGAGGTCCTACGCGAACGGGTGCGGGCCGCCAACATCGGCGCCGAGGTGCTCGTAGGGCAGGCCGACGACATGTCGCGTTGTGAGCCCGGAGCGTTCGACACCGTCGTGATGAACTCCGTGACCCAGTACTTCCCTTCGGTCGCCTACCTGCAGGGGGTCCTGCGCCAGGCGGTCGCCGTGGTGACGCGACCCGGCCGGGTATTCGTGGGCGACGTCCGCAGCCTGCCGCTCCTCCTCTCTCACCACCTAGATGTGGCGCTGGCGAGATCCCGGGAGGACGAAACGGGCCGCGTCGTCCTGGAGCGGGCCGCCAGAAGGGTCCGGCAGGAGCCGGAGCTCGTCGTGCACCCGTGGCTGTTCGCCGCCCTGGCGGGCGACGTGGCCGGTGTGACCCACGTGGAGGTCTGGCCGCGGCGGGGACGCCGACACAACGAGCTGACCCGCTATAGGTACGACGTGATGGTCCATGTCGGCGACCCGACGCCCCGGATCGAGCCGACCACCTGGGGGCGCTGGGGGACGGATGTGCGCTCCGTGGCGGAGCTGGGGGAGTTCGTCGCCGGGGCCGACGGCCCGGTCGCTGTCGCGGACATCCCCAACGCCCGGAACGCGGTGGCAGCCCATGACGTCGAGCCCGACGTGACCGTCGCCACGCTCCGCGCCCGGGCGGTCGAGCGGTCCGCCGCGGCCGTTGACCCCGAGGCGGTCCACCGCGCGATCGAGGCACGGGGCTGGGAGCCCAGGTTGAGCTGGGCCCGTGCTCGGGCGACGGGGTCCTACGACCTCGTCGCCCTGCCGCCGGGCTGCGAGGGCCTCCCGGTGCTGTTCCCCGCCTCGCCGACGGACCGGCTCGGCCACGAGCCGGTGCCGGGCCCCGGTCCCGGCCGGCGGGCCGAGCTGGAAGACGAGCTCGGCCGCCACCTGCTCCGGGCGCTCGGATCGGACCACCGGGTCAGCGTGCTCGTGCACGACGTGCGGCCGGTCCTCGACACGGGCGGTCCGTCGTGACGGCCGGACCCTCCGACGAGGTCGACTGGCTGCTGGATACCTGCCGGTCGGTCCTCCGGGGCGAACGGCCAGCGTCGGCGGGCGAGGCCCCGGCGGACCTCGACTGGAGGGAGGTCGCGTCGATTGTGGCGACGTCGCGCACAGCGGCCCTCCTCGGCTGGGCCGAGGCGGAGCGCCTGGTGCGCCTGCCCGACTGGCTGGCCGAGACGGTCGCGGCCGGCCACCACTTCAACGGGTCCCGCTTCCGGCTGCTGCACGACGAGCTGGTGGCCGTGTGCGCCACCCTGCCGTCCGACGTGCGGTTGATCGCGCGCAAGGGCGTGCACCTGGCGGCGCTCTACCCGTCCCCGGCCACCCGGGCGCTCAGCGACGTCGATCTCCTGCTGCACCGCGATGACGAGGCGGCCACGGTAGAGGCGCTCCGGCAGGCGGGCTTCGTCCAGGGCAAGTTGTCCGACGACGGGACGACGGTCGAGCCGGTGGACCGGGCGACGCTGCTCTTCTACCGGATGGGGACCGGTTCCCTGCCGCCGTTCTACAAGCGCTCGCCGCCCCGCGCTCCCATGGAGTGGATCGGCATCGACCTGGCGATCGACCTCGGTCCCCCGCGGTTGGGCTCTGCGCCGCCGGTGGACGAGATCTGGACGGCGCGCCGGATGGTCCCGGACGTCCCGCTGCCGGTCGCGTCGCCGACTTTCCTGCTCGTCGACCTCTGCATGAACCTCTACCTGAACAACACGACGCTCCGCTACGTCGCGGCCGGACGGCACCGCCGGCTGACGCCGTACCTCGACCTCGTCGCCGTCATCGGCGAAGGGATCGTCTGGGCGGACGCGACCGAGGCACTGCGGGCCTACCCGGCGATGGTCGAGCCGGTCCACTTCGCGCTCGGCAACCTCGAACGCCTCTTCCCCGGAACCATCGAGCCCGGCGTCCTGGCCGAGCTCCGAGCGCTGGGGGCGGAGCCGGCCCTCCTCGACGTGGTCGGCAGGCTGGAGCTGGCGGAACCGTACGTCTGGACGTGCGGGCTCCACGAGCGGATGTTCGGCGACGCGGTCCCCCACGGGCTGCCGCCGGCCAACGTGCTCCTCTGACTCACGGGCGCGGGCGGTCGGGCCCCTCCAGCCGCAGGCGCCGCCCGTAGCTAGGCGAGACACCCGCCGCCAGCGCCTC
>Ga0193742_1002094_pt1 | contig 11619 bp, 7 predicted proteins | sample L2c1metaG_FD_165511 | JGI IMG/M metagenome (GOLD analysis project Ga0193742, IMG submission 165511) | Soil microbial communities from a riparian zone of the East river system, Colorado, United States - L2c1 | ecosystem: Environmental > Terrestrial > Soil > Riparian zone | place: USA: East River... | reverse complement strand
GTGCACTCCGTCTAGGGCTGGCGACGATGAGGAGGAATATACAGAGGTGACGGAGAAATATCGGAGGAAACATCGGAGGACGTGGAGCGTCCCCTAACAATGACCTTGAGAACTGGTGCATGTGCAATATGATTGGCCTACAACATGGAATGTGTGTGGAGTGTGGTGGGGCTCTGGTTGTGCTGCGGTAGATAGTGTGTGGTGCTGGTTGGCAATGGAAATGATAGGAATAATGATTTGTTGGTGGTATCGGAGTAGAGGATGAATACTGACAGAGGTCCAATATAAGTCCAATGAGGGTGGCTGGTGGTAAGGGTGGCTAGTGATGCCGAAGTTCGGTTCTGAACTGATGCAAGAACTGAGAACCGAAAGAACCGAACCGTCGGTTCAGGTTCAGTTCAGTTTGGTCCACAGATTTTGGGCTGTCAGTTCGGTTCTCGGTTCTTCAAAAATGGTTGAAGAACTGAACTGAACCGAACTTTGGCATTGCTAAGGGTGGCACTGAACAATGGCGAGGTGGCCATCATCGGAGCTGTCTGATGATTGTTCTTCAGAAAGAACATGACTGAGCATGGACCATGACACTTCCCATCCTCCTGTTAACAGGCATCAATCTCATTTAGAGCCCTGCCAACACATGTCCATCAATAAAGGCTTTTTCATCTTTGCAAGACTTGGAGCGCTGAGATCACATTCAGGAGCCATCAGACCATGAAAGAAACATGCTAATTATGAGTTATTGGCACCTCAGCAGGCCTTTATGTGAAATAGACACACATTGACAAGAGGATGGGGAAAAAACCCATCCAAGCACTTGCATGCATCAGAATCTTGTCCACATCACCTGTTTACTTGATAAGCAAGGATTTGGTTAAGAATTTATATCTACTGTAAAAATTTATATAATTAATATTTTTAGAATTAGTTCCGTAGCCTATGTATGGTCTGAGCGAGCCTGCAAGAGGTCGGCGTCGGACGACAAAGTTGATGAAGAATTTTTAACAAGTTCACTTTCGGTGATGGCCGAAAATCACGTGTTGCGGGAAAAGTGCTGGGTCAATACGCCCTCGATTATATAAGCACGGTGTTGACACTGATGTGGTTGGTCTAGCAAACTCCTTATACAGATTGTACAATGTACAGTCTCTTGACGTCCTCTGTGTCTCTTCTGTCAGTGGCTTCCCAACCCGGCGAATTGATTGTGAGAAGCGTATCCAAGGGTCAACGTTGCACTGCCGGATACCAATACCAAAACCTCTCGTTTCTCCATCCTATCTATCCTCCTTGTATGGACTCCCCGGCTCCTGATGATGGTGACATGCCGATAAATCAACCAATAACTGTGCCTGATACTCAAGAGCTATGATGGTGTTCGATGCCCGATGGGTCACAGAAAGGATATGGATTGTCGACGGAGCCTAGATTGATATTTGACGATGTCAGGATGTGTACGTGCTACTATTGAGGTTTCAATTCACGTGAAAAGTTAGTCTGCTTCTGGAGAATGATCGTAATCGCATGGACTTGCCCTCTATTCAGTACCGCTGGATCCAAGCCTCCAGCTTCGCGCTAGATAGTGTCGTTGTCGAGGAATCGGGCCATTGAGATCGTGGTCCAAGGTCCGTTTAAAATACGATGATATACGATTACGAATGCCATGAACTAACGTTTACAAAGTCATTGTCATCACTTTCCATACCATAGTAACCATACCGTCTGGTAGATGTTCAGCACCCTTCAGAAAAACGAGAGCTACGACCCATCCAGTTTCATGTGCTGGCGTGATAATCTCACCGTTCACCGAAAGTATGTCTACTGCTACGAAACGCCTTCTACGATCTTATTACTTTTATACGACTTTCATGTCACCACCACCGCTACTATTTCCTGCTTATCCAGAGGCACTATCCTCAACTTCAAAACCAGCACGTTCCGAGGCTGGCGCAACGCCATCGGGACGACAAGACCTAGGCACCTGACCCTGATTGTCCTCGCCTTTTGGCCCTCTTCTCCTCTTCTCGCAAGTGGTGGTCCTGTTGGTGTTGTATCAATTCCGGCTTCGGATACGGAAACAGTAAAACTTCCTGCTAGTATGATAATTATATCAAAAAAAGGTTCGTTTACAAAGTCAAAGATATGAATATCTATTCACTTGCACTTTTCATCCAGTGCCACGTTGCAATCACCTCTATCATAGTTTCCCCCGACCATTATCAATATCATCTATGCTGACCAGGTCTAACTCAGCGCCATGCGGACAAAATCTATTAGTCTAACTCGATACAATGTCTTGTAGATTCGACCATTGTTTGGTAACCGATCGCAGGAAACGCTCCTTTTGAGTTTGGGCCTGGTTTTGGTAGAGTAGGCGAGGATCTGGTGTGCTCGCATGGCAAACTCACAAAAGGTTCGTCAAAATACAAATCATATGTACTCATTTGGGGCCTTTTGCAGTGCCACGTCATCTCGACCGGTACATTCTGTGAGTCTTTGAACGTCAACTTCGGCAACAACGCCAGCTAGGAAGCTGGCTCAGCACCACCAAAGGTAATTAAGCCTCCTTGTCCTTGGCTTCCCCAATTTTGGTCTTCTCTCGAGTCGGCATTGGTGTCGGTGGGATTTCAGTTTCAGATTCGGTATCGAGTAGGCGAGTCGGCATAGTGAGATAAAGCATCGGAACTTACGCATTGACCTGGGGACTGGCGACTTTGTGAACATACATCTGTGTGCATGCTCAGACAGAACGAATTGCTTGATCCCCCTTTTGCTTTATAGAGTCATATCATGGCTACCACCTCTACTGCTGTTTTCTCCTAGCTTGTTGGCATTAGCATTAGCTCCAATATCAGCATTAACTACGAAAGTTGGATCAGCACCAGCTGTGACTGGATGACAAGACGTGGTTGTCTTCTTGGTCTTCTGGACCGGCTTTGGGGTGTTCAAGGTGCATGCATGAAAAGAGATGAACATCGACGGATGGGAAGAACGCCTACAGATATGTGCCAACCAACCAAGCTTCTCCTGAGTTGACAGCCTTCAGACAATGGCTGGTGGCTGGTTCTATTTTGGCAATCGTTGTCTATAGGCAACTTGTGGTAATCTCAATCTACTATGAGGGACACCGCGTGTCATCGCCATCATCATAGGAGTTGCCTATGGGAGACTACAATCTAGCATCCTGAACTCAGAAATCAGGCTAGATAGTGACACTGCTGTGCAATTGTCAGGTTGTGTTGATGTTGACCTCGTTTAAAGCTAACATTCTTCACCCATTTTCAAGTTTACTTCAAGTTACAAGTAACGACCAAAGCTCCTCAGGTTTCACTATAACTTCATGAGCATCAACTCCCCCGATACAAGATGCTGGTAAGTCTATTTTTCATTCCACTATTGATGGTATATTGAATTCAGCCGCAACATAAGTACTGGGGATAAGAAAGGAGAGCGCGACAATTGTGAGTTTGATATTGATGCTGATAAGTTCCGAAAGAGGCACCGGGGCAGTAGTAGAAATTCGGATGGCTTATGGTATGGTTTTGTCCACGGGCGATCATTCTCAAACCCTACTCCAAAAACCAGTTATCGATTTCTGGAGCACGAAGACAAGGGTGCATCATAGATGATTGTCCTCTAAGTAAACTGGCTTTTTTTGATTGTGAAATGCAACCCGGGACAGGACGTCCACGAACCGTGACTTGAACCTGATCGATGATTTATTTAGTCAGACCACCTAGCACCCTCAGAGACAGACACCATCCACACTTGGTCATGATAATCAATTCAGCTACGATGACGCTTGTGGACATTAACAATTCGCAATCTGCACATTTCTCCATCCTTCCGTCGACAAGTTGCTCCATGAAGACACGAAGGCATGCAAAACTCTCCAACTTGCTAGCGGTATTTACTAGAGCCTCATTTTATGATATCATCGTCTTAAGAGACCTTGAATACCTAATTCAAGACATATATTTCTGTTACATGCGAATCCAATTAGGTTCGCTTTGAAACCTTTGAGTCCTCCAAATAATTACGTCCTTCAATCAGACGGGCTAGCGACGTGGAAGAGAATATATATCAGTCCCGTAGTTGATGGAGCGGACCCAGCCCGAATTGAATTGAAGGTTACAGTAGCTTGAAAAGATAGGGATGCATTAAGTTAGCGAACACATCTTACAGGTAACGAATGTGACTTGTTGATCCTGAACCCTTCTACAATGTCGCATCATCTGTTCCTGCTGTCGCCTTCAGATACTCCATTGTACAGTCTTACACACCATTCATCGAAACCCGTAACGAGCCTCACATCGCCTCTTGCGGCCAATCTGCCAACATGGTCGACCTCTGCTTTTGCTGGGACGCTTACTGCATTATCTGGAGCTTCGAGTGCCCCTCAACATACAACGGGTGGCCCAGTGCGTATGGGAGGCGGACAGGATAGACATGTCATTCAGATGATCGCTAATGCTAGCCTGGACGTAATCGAGGACGTGATGCGCAAGGAAAACACAATGTGGGTATAGGTTGTATTGCTGTATATCTCTTACGATGATTGAACCTTGACAGGTATTTCAAGTCTGTAGACAAATTCAATGAATGGACGGTGTCTGCATTTATCACCCCAGGAAGTAAGAGATATCGTCTTTGCTTTCCCAATTTGCATACTGATTCAGGCAGACATGAAGTTTGTGTTATTGCACGAAGGGAAAAATGATGACGGAATCAAGTCGTTCTTCACGGACGTGTGGGAGTTGTATCTAAAGGTCAGTTTTCCCTCAAGTACAATAGTTGAGAAAAGTTGACCCCTTCGTAGACGATGATGAATCCTTTCCATACCGCGCATAGCCCGATCAAGAGCAATGTATTTGACACACGCGTGCGGCAGAGTGCAAAGAAGTACTTAGGATAATCGAAATGGTCGACAGACGGTTCTGTCGCCCATTTGAACGAGGAATATTACAAATGACACCTGGTACGTACCTGTTGCCATTGGATTCGTCTCTGACAAATTGAAAGCATAATTTAGAATCGGTATCGCTCATTCCGGTATCAAAGCCTATGCTGCCGATTTACTTGATAGACGTGCGCGTCTATAGGATACACCGACCTACAGATGTAAAGGAGACTACAGCGCAACGTAGCCCCTATATCCCAAACTACCGCGAATATGTAGCCATAATGATGTGATATTAACTGACAAAATGCATTCAAAACAGTCTTTTTGGCCAGAGCCTGCGATCCCTATGATTTACAATCAGTATCAGACAGGAGAACCTTGATAATCTAGCCTTTCTCGGACTCTCGAGAGCTTACGCGTTTCCTATTCAACGGATAATATATTCAAGACCGAGGTATTGGCGAGGGGTCCATCAGGTAAAGTACCCCTTAAAATCAGATGAGGTGAGTTGTGGTCTTCGAATTCATATTAGTCAGTTGATCTCACCAGTCTAACTTCAGGGAGTTAATTGAAAGAGTCTTCTACCCTACGAAGATGATCTCAGATAACTACCTGAGGTCTACGAAGTCGATTTCAATCTTCGTTACCTGCCAGGGGATACTCCGGTTCACCTCTTCCTTCCGGTGCTCTGGCCAAGTATGTGTATTCTGTGAAAAGAAAGCTATGTATCGATGGAATTAGACCTTGAGTACTTGAGTTCTTGAACTTCGAAAGACGCAACATTACATATTTGATGACAGGGCAAAGTGAGTCATACTATATCCCTCGGTAATTCCCTGTGGTGATTCGACCTCTCTCATTTAGATTGGTATCACTGCCATATGTCTGGTTGTTTTTACTTGACTCATCGCCTCGACAGGTCCACTTGTTAGTCAACGTCAACTCTCCACCTCTAAGCTCTTCAACGGAACGTTGTGAGTACCCATTACTAGATGATGGCGTAATATATATATGCCACCCTTCACCTTTTTCAGAGCCTACAACGATGCCAGACCTGTTCCCATCACGCGAACCACCTTGATTGCAGATAATTACGTCGAAATTGCAATCTTGAACTTGGAAACCATATACAGGAAGGAGGACTTAAGGAGATAGTCCCAATACCCCAAGCTATCCAAGAGTCGGGAGTTCTACCTGATAGATACTGTGTCGGTTTGTGTCTAATATGCTCATAACTTCATCATCTAATGTCTACACTCTAGACTTTATCCTTGACCCGATAGTCATTGTCCATGTTGCGTCATTTCTATGCTCAAACCCGGCCTCATTTTACACTACGTACACAACCAACTTACAAGGGGGGGTAATTAATGATATCAAGGATGTTAGTAATGCGCCCAACAATCTTTCGGTTATTCCCATAGAGGTATGGGAGGCGGTTTGTAATTTGCTTTGTGATTTATCTGGAACCATGATTTCAGCTGTGCTTGCCACTGCGTGGCCTGCTATTTCAGAAGCAACAAATAACGATCGAATCCTTGGGTCCTATTGAATCACCCCCGAGCACTGGAGATAAAGAAAAATCATCCACCGAACCCGATTCTCTCTTCAAGATGATAAGTGTTTATTTATAAAAAAAAACCGTTGCAAGTTGACTGATAGCTTGACAAGAATGCAATGGAGACATTATATAGTTAGCCCTTCAGGTCATGCTATAAATGGCGAACATACCTAAACAGTTGAGACCAAAAAAAGAAAAACTATTTTCTCCAGCTGGCCCTATTAAGTTCTCCTGGTAACGAACTTGACTTATTCCTTATCTTTTAGGTTATCTCATTTGATTCTCGTGATTTACCCTTGTCTATTGGCAAGCGCCCGACTGATGTCTGCAGCTGATACCGTTCACTCGTACCCTTGATCACCTGCCTCATTCCCTATTATTGACATTGCTACTTATCTTTTGACTCCAAGTCTACCAATGTTCATCAGCAATCTCGAATGTAGGATCTGATGAGGTGCATTACTGGCTTCATAGCCATTATTAATCTCACCAATTTAATTTGAAGGAATAAATGGGACTTGAAGGAATAAATGGGACTCGAAGGTTTCTATTCTCTGGGCTATCCTCGTTCCCTATGTCTCAGACTAGGCTGCCTCAGGTCTGCGTCGAATTTTATTGTCGTTACCTCCTCGGAGGATGTAATAACGTTGGCAGTGAGCCACCTGCGCTCTAACATTTTACCCCAAATCCAGTGCTGCAGCGTCACTTACTGATGAACTTCCCAAACTCTATTGGTACTGTTGCTGGAAAATCAGTCACTTCTATCCGCCCAGTACTGGGTCCTTCCTGAGGCCTGGGCTGAAGGCCAAGACAGCGGGTCTGTCGCCAAAACAAGGCAGATCAACGCTGCAGAAGAATTTCTCTTCTTATGATCTGTTTAATTCCTGGAATGAGGACTCTAATGGGAAAGCTTTCTGCTGGTTCGTGACCTTGATCAATATACATGCTGCGCATATGTTAACAGCAATCTTGCGGACACCGGAACAGGATAGCTTCAAAAGACAGAAAGAAAGAAAGAATGCAGCCACAAGCCAGAGCTTCTAGACTGACTATGATAGTGCTTCAAGTTCAAGGTCGTGGTGTTTTGCGACTCACTGATGCCTAAAATGAGTACCTGATAGATACATAATTGAGCCGCTGAACCGGAATTTAGTGCGCCAGTATCTTGATATTATTTGCTTCGGACATTGTTGAGGTCGGATTACATATCAAATCAGTATAGGTCCAAGGAATACAAGCGCTCCTAATTTCCGCCCAGCCAGAAAGTTCGCGAGCAACATAACGACCCTCTTGGTCACTGTTTTGTCATGAAAAATACTAGTAGTGCATGGTGGAAAATCATATGTTCGTCAGAGGCAGGTACAATCTACTTGTGTGTAGTGGCAGCCTTCTCCTGCGATTTGATCACCTTCTTTACGATTTTCGCCTCCTCAACAAGGAATGCCCGCAGAATACTGACGAAAAAAATTAGGTATGTTGTACTGAATGACTGATTTAGAAATTCGTACCGTGACTTGACGCAATCACCGCATCTTGAACCACCATATGCCCGTTGTACGGTCTTTTGGCGTTTGGAGATGGTTGCATATTTGCGAGGGCGGAGTACTGGGACCTAAGGTCGTTTGAGATGACATGATACGCTAAGTTCAAATCGGAAAGCCTACTCCAGGAAGAGCAACACCACAGTCACCACATTTGGGTGCCGAGGCGAGCTTTTTGAGATGATGGTAAACAAGCTTGCCACCGGGGGTTTTTAACACACGTCGGCGGTTGGAGGTGGTGTTGTAAGGTTGGCGTTTTCGAAGAGTAACACGTTGGGCCATTGAAAGTGCTAAAAGTAGAAAGAAACGGTTAGCAAAAATGCTCCACGGCACCACGCAGTAAGAAAGTAAAGGAAGTCCACGTCTGCCTCGTCCATATCAATTTCCATTCGCCACGATCCATTGAATAAATAGACCGCCTCAGACATCTTCAAAGCTAGCCAAATCGTTCACGAAGCCTGGCATTTACTCACATAGACCGACTGTGCGTAATCAAATCTATCAACTAGATGGTCATCACAATAGCCAGACGGAGATTAATCATAACCTGCGTACCTTGTCTTGAGGTTGTCGATGCCGATGGCGAAGCAATATTCTGCGATACGTTGTGGCTTGTAAAACTGACCAGTACCACCGGGGAAGTCCGAGTGAGATATATCGCACGTGATTACTTTCTCAGCCAACTTTGCTACGTAAGCACGATCGGCTTCCATCTGATGGCTTATCCACAATTGAACTCAATGGACCATCGACGATTCCACACATACATAGTGAACACAAAAGATTCGGAGGATTGCTTATTGTACAGTTCATTTCATTCGTACCCTAAAAAAATTTCAACATTTTTCGAGAAGGCTTCCGAGGAGGCTGATTCTAGATTAGTTCAAGTTTGAACGAGGCTCACTTTTAGCCAGTATCTGGCACCTCGGATCCCTTAACCAGTAAGTCGTACTTCCAAATTTAATAATACAAAGCGAAGAATCCTTCGACCGCGCTAACATCTAGTGTAATCTTTTTTGATTAACAGTCCCCCTGCTCCATCAGCCAGAACGTCCGAGCCTTTCTGATTAGAATTTCTAGAAGAAGGGAAAAAAAATGCTATCAAATGGATAGCAGGATATGGAAGGACCGGAGAACTCACTTGGACGCACCTGAAAATACTCATGTTTCAAGGATTAGGTTTGTGATTTTGTGGATCTGACAAGCGCCGAAAAAGAGAAATCTTTCCGGACGTCTCGGAGATTACACGGTCTCCTGGTGACCATCCAGGTGATGGAGCAGGAAGCTATGTTTCGAACAGACGTTCAACTATGATTCTACGGCCCTGTTAAAAATCAATCGTTTTATAGATCAATAGCATCAAGTTACACTGGCAGCCTCACACCATATTAAATGCATAGCTGTAGATCCTAGCTATATCCAACCTCATCCTTCATTTACAGACACTTCATAGCATTGGAGTAGATTTGAACGGTCGAAGGTTGATCGGAATTTATTGAAGATCATCTAACGGTAATCAACCATCGGACGGGGAACGCCGCGCGCTCAACAATTACTTTGGGAAGTGAGATTATATATCAATACAAATGAAACAATTCCACCCCACCTTATACCTGTCCAAGCTATGGTTCTACCAGCTGTCGCGAGTAAAGAATATCGTCTAGGCTTGAGGAATGGAAGTCTAGTCTACATTGAAGCACAGCGTGAGATATTATCATTCAAAATTTCGACACACCTGTGCCGGCCTACAGCTTCGTTCCAAAAAAAATTAAGTCTAATTCCTGTTCAATGACACGATGTTAGCAAAGTCTTCTCAAATTCTGAATTTAACTATGTACCTGGTACCAGCCCTCGAGGAGGTCATTTCAGCGTTGATGAAATCTCACCGCAATCCCCCTTGAGAAATAGGGATCAGATAATGGATTAGCTCCTTGTTCTTTTTTGTCATTGTAAAGATTTCTGCCATGAATTGAGAAAATAACGGAAATGACTGCCTTTCTGTCCCTGGTCACGATCGGGTATTGTCGGAAATGAACGTCCAAGCTGACACTGTTCGTCTTGAAGTTGGAAGAGATCGCTATAATAAGAATGATTAGATTTCATGTAGGGACGTTCTTTTGTCAACCGAGTCAGGTTAAAATGCCCTCCAAGTCCTGCAGTGCGTGTCCTGATCATTGATCTTCTGTCATGCGGCAAAGATAAGATTGGAAGAGCAATATAATCATTCCCAGATCTGTATTGTTATCGCGGTTCGTTGAATGTGTTAGATGGGATATCAATATGTACAGCCGCAACCATTACCGCTTTGTGCCTCCCCAAGCGAGATGTATTTTTAATCTATCACGGGGAGGTGATAAAAAAGGATGGCAAACAGAAAAACACCTGACCCACTCTCATGTATGACAGTTGGGGTAGGGTGGGGGGAAGGTCCAACCTTAAGCTTTTAATCTGGACCACTGGTCATTGGTCTGTTTGTCTTCTTAGGCAATATAAAATCATAGTGTTTGACAGAACATGGGGCCGCATCATGTCAGTTTATTAACATGGGAAAGGGTTTGTGGCTTGTGTGAGGTCAGAGGCGCATCAACTTCAAGAAGTAATTTAGTTCTCTCGGGTTGTCCCCTTTGTGACCCTGAAACGACTGACCAACGACTGACCAATGATAATCCAGTGCTTCTATTAATGTGGCGCCCGCCAGACTCCCCTTTCGTCCACGTCGAATATCTCCATCAGTTCACCCTCAAAACTGTTCTAACATTGAACATTTTTTGCTTTTTCAATACTATACTGGGAGGTCGAAATATGTTGTCACGTTTGCCGAATGATGCCATGTCGGAGTTTCAATCACCCAGGCGTCGCGTTCATTGCCCCATGCCCGCCGAAAAGCAGCGGGACTGGGCCCCTACAACCCAGGCCAAGTTCGTCACTGGACTCTATGGCTCTGGAAAACATGTGTCGTTGCGAAAGGTCGCAAAAGAAGAAGGGGTAAGTCATCGTTTGTCTCGTTACATTAATTTCTCATCCATCTTTGCAGATTGCGAAATCTACACTCTCTGACAGGGCTAAAGGTCGTCATAGGATCTGGAAAAAGTCGTCGAAATGGCACCAGAAACTCACCCCAGAGGAAGGGCAGGTACTGCTTGACTGGTGCAAGCAGCGAGCACAGGAAGCTCATCCGTGGTCAAGTTTAATTCACAGTGATAAGTATTATGATTTTATAGATATTCTACTGCTCCACATTTATTGTACATAATTGTAGCTTAGTTAGAGATATTAGTTAGCGTGGATCCATATTTTTGACGTCGTGTCTGTGACGATTAGTGAAGCAATGGACGTTAATGCATGGATGGTTTGTGGAGTGGCTGTGCTGCTCTTTAGTTTGTGAGCATCGTTGTATTCAGTTTCGGACCAATTATTTTGCAACCATTTAAGCTTCACCTGTGGGATTAATGCCTGAGTTGTTATTTATATATATATAAAGTAAGTTGCGTTGTATCACTGAAAGACAAAACCCATTGCTAAGACAATAGCTTTTAGCTTTTAGAGACAGTGATCAAAAAGAAAAGAAAATTTGACTCTTTTTTTTTTTTTTTTTTTTTTTTTCTTTTTTTTTATTCCCC
>Ga0193742_1002093_pt1 | contig 11619 bp, 12 predicted proteins | sample L2c1metaG_FD_165511 | JGI IMG/M metagenome (GOLD analysis project Ga0193742, IMG submission 165511) | Soil microbial communities from a riparian zone of the East river system, Colorado, United States - L2c1 | ecosystem: Environmental > Terrestrial > Soil > Riparian zone | place: USA: East River... | reverse complement strand
CGACGACCGTGTCGGGAACAATTCTAAGCCGCGCGTCGCGGTGCACGCCTCGGAAATTCCATTGACCACGCGCCGGTTCGCCCACGGCGCAACGAATCCGGACGAATCGTCAGTCCCAGGCCACGTGCAGGGCGGCGGGTTTGCGGAATACCAGGCCGCGCGGCGCGGCCGGACGAGTCAGCCGCAGCCCCGGCAGTTCGAGCAGTGCGCGGACGGCGATGTCGGTCTCCATCCTGGCCAGCCGGGCACCGATGCAGAAGTGCGGGCCCTTGGCGAAGGCGAGGCTGGCCCGCGCGTTGGGCCGGTGCACGTCGAAGGTGTCCGGGTCGGCGAACACGGCCGGATCCCGGTTGGCGCCGGCGATGGAGACGGTCACCAGGTCGCCGCGGGCGATCGTGGCGCCGCCGAGCGACACGTCCCGGGTGGCGTAGCGGTCGAGCACCGCGGCCGCCGGTTCGAGCCGGATCGACTCCTCGATGGCGTTCGCCAGCAGCGTCGGGTCCGCCCGCACCGCGTCGAGGGTCTCCTTGCGGGACAACAGGTGCAGCACCAGGTTGGTGATCATGCCCTCGGTGGTGTCGATGCCGCCGAACATCAGCACGGCCGCGTTGGACACCACCTCGGGCTCCGTGAGCCCGCCAGCCGCGTCGGCCAGCAGCGAGCCCGGCCGGGGCCGCGACACGGTCGCCGCCAGCTCCGCCACGGCCGCCGCGCCGGCCGCCGTTGGCGCCGCTCCGGCGGTCACCTCGGACACCGAATCGACGATGGCGGCGTACCAGGACAGTACGGCGGTGGCTTCGGCAGCTTCGGCAGGTTCGTCAAAGCCGTCGAGCCCGAGCGCGTCGGCGACGACGGCGACCGCGAGCGGACCGGCGAACTCGGACCGCAGCTCCGCCCCGGCCGGATCCATCCGCTCGACCAGCCGCGCCACCTCAGCGTCGACGAGCGCGGTGAACCGCTCGCGCACCGGCGCCGGGCGAAACGGCGGCACGAACGGCTCGCGGTGCCTGGCGTGCTCGGCGCCGTCGGTGGACAGCATGCTCGGCCCGACCACCCGCTTGGTGGAGAACCGAGGGTCGTCGACGGTGAACGTGGCCGCGTCCGTCATCACCCGCTTGGCGAGGTCGAAGCGGGTCACCAGCCAGCCGTGCAGCGCCGGCAGCCACGACACCGGCTCCGCGCCGCGCAGCCGGCCGAGCGCCGGGTGCGGGTCCTCGGCCAGTTCGGCGAGCGACACGCCGGCACCGATCGGAAAGGTCATCGCCACCGAGCCTAGCCAGGAACAGCCGCCGAATTATGGGACGGCCGGTCCGGCGCGCAGGGCATTACCTTGACCTTGACGGTCCTGCGGGGCTCAACTACCTTCCTCACGAACGGGCACATGAAACGTTTCACACCAGCAGGCGGTGAGCGCGTGACGGCAACGGAGCCCCCGCTGCTCGAGCTGGTCGGGGTCAGCAAGTCCTTCGACGCGGTGCGCGCGCTGCGCGAGGTCTCCATCGCCATGCACCCCGGCGAGGTGCACGCGCTGGCCGGGGAGAACGGCGCCGGCAAGTCGACCGTCGTGCGGATCATCGGCGGCGAGCACCAGCCGGACGAGGGTCAGCTGCTGCTCGACGGCTCCCCGGAGCGCTTCCTCAGCCCGCGCGACGCGCAACAGCGAGGCGTGGCCGTCATCCACCAGGAACCGTCCCAGTTCTCCGACCTGACCGTCGCCGAGAACGTCTACATGGGACGGCAGCCGATGCGCCGCGGCCGCCGGATCGACCGGGGTCGGATGCGTCGGGAGGCCGAGGAGCTGTTCGAGCAGCTCGGCGTGCCGATCGACCCGCTGCGGGTCACCAGAGGGCTGTCCATCGCCGACCAGCAGATCATCGAGATCGCCAAGGCGCTGACGGCCAAGGCCCGGATCATCGTGATGGACGAGCCGACCGCCGCACTGTCCACAGTGGAGGCTGTTCACGGTGGCCCGCCGGCTCAGTGCGAACGGCGCCGCGCTGCTGTTCATCTCCCACCGGCTTGAGGAGATGTACGCGCTGTGCCAGCGGGTGACCGTGCTGCGCGACGGCGCGCTGGTCACCTCGGCGCCGCTGGCCGACATCGACCACGACACCCTCGTGCGCAGTATGGTCGGCCGCTCGGTCGAGCAGCTGTTTCCCAAGCGGGACACCGAACCCGGCGCGGTCGCGCTCACCGTCGACGGGTTGAGCCGGCGCGGGGTGTTCGCCGACGTGTCGTTCACCGTGCGGGCCGGGGAGATCGTCGGACTGGCCGGGCTCGTCGGATCCGGGCGCTCCGAGGTCGCGCGGGCGGTCTTCGGCGTCGACGAGCGCGACGCCGGAACGGTGACCCTTGGCGGAAAGCCGCTCGTCGCTGGCAACCCGCGCGCCGCCATCGCCGCCGGTCTCGCCATGGTGCCGGAGGACCGGCGTGAGCAGGGCCTGATCCTGGAGCTGTCGATCGAGCGCAACGCCACCCTCCCCCGGCTGTCCGACGTGTCCCGGTGGGGCCTGGTGCGCCGCGCCCGCGAGCGGGCACTGGCCGGACGGTGGGCCGAGCGGCTCGGCGTGAAGCTGCGCCGGCTGACCGACCCGGTGGCCACGCTGTCCGGCGGCAACCAGCAGAAGGTCGTCATCGGCAAGTGGCTGGCCACCGAGCCGACCGTGCTGATCGTCGACGAGCCGACCCGCGGCATCGACATCGGCGCGAAGGTCGAGGTGCACGCGCTGCTGTCCGAGCTGGCCGCGGCCGGGCTGGCGGTACTGATGATCTCCTCTGAGCTTGCCGAGGTGTTGGGCATGGCCGACCGGGTCGTGGTGATGCACGAGGGGCGTGTCACCGCGGAGCTGTCCAGGGCCGAGGCCAGCGAGGAGGCCGTGCTGCGCGCCGCCACCGGGAACGGCGGTGTCCGATGAGGACACTGCCGGCCGGCCGGGAGATGACGATCGTCGCGGCACTCGCCGTGGTGGTCGTGGTGACCGGGATCGTGCACCCGAGCTTCGTGTCCGGCCAGGGTTTGCACGACCTGTTCCTCAACGCGTCGATCATCGCGCTGCTCGCCGTCGGCCAGACCCTGCTGGTGATCACCCGCAACATCGACCTGTCCGTCGGCTCGGTGATGGGCCTGACGGCGTACCTGTCCGGGCAGCTGTTCCTCGCCGACCAGAACACGCCGACGATCCTGGTGCTGGCGGCCGGAATCGGGCTCGGCGCGGTGTGTGGGGCGATCAACGGCGCGCTGGTGGCCATCGCGAAGGTGCCCGCGCTGGTGGTCACCCTCGGCACGCTGTACGTGTTCCGCGGCATCAACCACGCGTGGGCCTCCAGCACGGACGTGCAGCAGGTGAACGCCTACCAGATGTCGCCGGACTTCCTGTCGTTCGGCAGCGGCTCGGTGCTCGGCATCCCGAACCTGTCACTGATCGCGCTCGCCGTGCTCGCCGTGGTGGCCTACTCGCTGCACGGCTACCGCGCCGGCCGCGAGCTGTACGCCATCGGCTCCAACCCGGACGCTGCGCGACTGGCCGGAATTCCCATGGGGCGCAGGGTGTTCGGCGCGTTCGTGATCTCCGGCGCGCTCGTCGGTCTCGGCGGGGCCACCCACGCCGCGTACTTCGGCACGATCAACGCCTCGGTCGGCACCGGCCGGGAGCTGGCCGTGGTCGCCGCGGTCGTCGTCGGCGGCGTGGCGATCTTCGGCGGCAGCGGCACGGTCGTCGGCGCGGTGCTCGGGGCGCTGCTGCTCACCACGATCACCAGTGCGCTGCCGGTACTGGGCGTGCCGGCGTTCTGGCAGCGCGCCGTCGACGGTGCCGCGCTGCTGCTCGCCATCTCGGCCGACCGCGCCGTGCTGGTCCGGATGGCCGCCCGACTACGCGCCCGCCAGCACAGCATCCGGAGCGGCAGATGACCCGACTGCTGCGCTGGGAGACCGTCCTCATCGGACTCTGCGTCGTCGTGCTCGGCTACGGCACGATCGGGGTCGACGGGTTCGGTGAGGCCGCGCACATCAGTTTCCTGCTGCTGGACTACACCGAGGTGGCGCTGCTCGCGTTCGCCCTGCTGCCCATCGTGCTGACCGGGCAGATCGACCTCTCGGTCGCCTCGGTACTCGGGTTCTGCTCGGCGCTGACCGGCAAGCTGTGGGACGGCGGGATGTCGTTCGAGACGATCGTGCCGATCGTCCTCGTCGCGGGGGTGGTGCTCGGCGCGGTGAACGCGGTGCTGATCGTCCGATTCGGACTGCCCGCGCTCGCGGTCACCATCGGCACCCTCGGGCTCTACCGCGGACTGGCCTACGTGGTGCTCGGCGACGGAGCGGTGACCGGGTTCCCGGAGAACTACCGGCCGCTGGCCACCGACGCCATCGCCGGCACGTTCGTGCCCTACGTGACCGTGCTGGTGGTGCTCGTCGGCGTGGCCATGGCCGTGCTGGTGCACCAGTCCACGGTCGGCAGGGCGCTGTACGCCATCGGGCTCGGGGAGCAGACCGCGCGGTTCTCCGGGGTGCGCGTGCGGCCGATCATGATGTCGCTCTACCTGCTCTCCGGTGTGCTCGCCGCGCTGGCCTCGCTGGTCTACACGTTGCGCTACAACAGCGCCCGCGCCGACAACGCCAACGGCCTCGAGCTGGTCGCGGTCGCCGCCGTGCTGCTCGGCGGCGTGTCGATCTTCGGCGGCCGGGGCACGGTGCTCGGCGTCGCGGCCGCGCTGCTGGCCATGGCCGGGCTGCGCAACGTGCTGTTCCTCGGCGACGTGAGCGACGAGATCCAGAACGTGATCACCGGCGCGCTACTGATCATTTCCGTGCTGGTGCCGGTGGCGGTGGCCGCCGTCACTCGCCGAAAAGCCAGATCCCATCTCAGGAGGACCGATGAAGTTCCGCTTCGGTAACGCCAGCCGCGTGTCTGCGGCGCTGCTCGCGCTGTTACTGCTCGCCGGTTGCGGCGGCACCACGAAAGGCTCCGACGACGCCAAGGGCGACGGCAATGCGGGCACCGAGCGCACCGCCGATCCGAACGCGCCGATGAAGGAAGGCCTGAAGATCGCCTTCCTGCCCAAGGAGATCGACAACCCGTACGAGGTGATCGTCGACAACGGCGGCATCGAGGCGGTCACCGAGCTGAAGGGCGAGGGCAAGGAGGTCGGCCCGAGCGACGCGTCCGCCTCCTCCCAGGTGTCCTACATCAACTCGCTGATCCAGCAGCGGCAGGACGCGATCGTGATCGCCGCCAACGACCCGAACGCGGTGGCCCCGGCGCTCAAGGACGCCATGTCGAAGGACATCGCGGTGGTCACCTACGACTCCGACGCCGCGGTCGACGCCCGCCAGGTGTTCGTCAACCAGGCCGACTCCGAGGACATCGGCCGGTCGCAGATCAAGCTGGTCTCCGACCAGATCGGCGGCTCCGGCAAGATCGCCATCCTGTCCGCGACGCCCAACGCGACGAACCAGAACACCTGGATCAAGTTCATGAAGGACGAGCTGACCAAGCCCGAGTACGCGAACATCGAGCTGGTGAAGGTCGCCTACGGCGACGACGACGACCAGAAGTCGTTCCAGGAGACCCAGGCGCTGCTGTCGTCCATTCCGGACCTGAAGGGCATCGTCTCGCCGACCACGGTGGGCATCGCGGCGGCCGCGCGCTACATCTCCTCCTCGCCGTACAAGGGCAAGGTGGCGCTGACCGGGTTGGGCACGCCCAACCAGATGCGGGAGTTCGTCAAGAACGGCACGGTGACCGAGTTCGCCCTGTGGGACCCGCACCAGCTCGGCTACCTGGCCGGCTACACGGCGGCGGCGCTGTCGTCCGGGCAGATCAGCGGCAAGGAGGGCGAGAAGTTCACCGCGGGCGAGCTCGGCGAGTACACCATCGGCAAGAACGGCGAGGTGATCCTCGGCCCGCCGACGGTGTTCAACGCGGCCAACATCGACCAGTACGACTTCTGATGCGGCGCGTCTGCTTCCTGCTGAAGGTCAAGGCGGACCGGCTCGACGAGTACCGGGCCCGGCACACCGAGGTCTGGGCGGAGATGCTGGACGCGCTGCGCGCCACCGGGTGGCACAACTACTCGCTGTTCGTCGCCGACGACGGCCTGCTGGTCGGGTACTTCGAGACACCCGACCTGGCCGCCGCCCTGGACGGCATGGCGGCCACGGACGTCAACGCCCGCTGGCAGCGCGAGATGGCGGAGTTCTTCACCGGGCTCGACGGCGGCGCACCGGACGCCGGCATCGCGGCGCTCACCGAGGTCTTCCACCTCGACTAGATACCAAGGAGACCGAAAGTAAGCCAACCCAGACCAAACGGCGGCTGACCTACGTTTCGCCATTCGGGCCACTTTCGGTCGGATTGGTATCTACCAACACAGTGGGGGTCCACAATGGACAAATCGGCGGCGAAGGCCGCGTTGCGTGCGCAGCACATCGAGACACCGTCCTGGGCGTACGGCAACTCCGGCACCAGGTTCAAGGTGTTCGCCCAGGACGGCGTGCCGCGCGACGCGTTCGAGAAGCTCGACGACGCGGCCGTGGTGCACCGGCTCACCGGTGTCGCGCCGACCGTCGCGCTGCACATCCCGTGGGACCGGGTCGACGACTACGGCGCGCTCGCCGCGCACGCACGCGACGCCGGCGTCGGGCTCGGTGCGATCAACCCGAACGTCTTCCAGGAGGACGACTACCGGCTGGGCAGCGTGTGCAACCCGGATCCTGCGGTGCGCCGCAAGGCACTCGACCATCTGCTCGAGTGCGTGGACATCATGGACGCCACCGGCTCGCGGGACCTGTCGCTGTGGTTCGCCGACGGCACCAACTACCCGGGCCAGGACTCCATTGTGGACCGTCAGCGCCGGCTGGCCGAGGCGCTGGCCGAGGTGTACGAGCGGTTGGCCGATCAGCAGCGGATGTTGTTGGAGTACAAGCTGTTCGAGCCGGCGTTCTACACCATGGACGTGCCGGACTGGGGCACCAGCTACGCGCACTGCATCGACCTCGGCCCCAAGGCGAAGGTGCTGGTGGACACCGGACACCACGCGCCGGGGACGAACATCGAGTTCATCGTGGCGTTCCTGCTCGGCCGCGCGCGGCTCGGCGGGTTCCACTTCAACTCGCGCTTCTACGCCGACGACGACCTGATGGTCGGCGCGGCCGACCCGTACCAGCTGTTCCGGATCATGGTGGAGATCGTGCTCGGCGGCGGGCTGGACGCATCAGCCGGGATCGCGTTCATGCTCGACCAGTGCCACAACATCGAGCCGAAGATCCCCGCGCTGATCCGCTCAGTGCTCAACGTCCAGGAGGCGACGGCGAAAGCGCTGCTGGTGGATGCCGACGCGTTGCGCGCCGAGCAGGCGGCCGGCGACGTGCTGGCCGCGAACGCGGTGCTGACCGACGCGTTCGCCACCGACGTCCGCCCGCTGCTGGCGCAGGTGCGAACGGAGCTGGGCGTCGACCCGGACCCGATCGCCGCCTACCACCGCTGCGGCTACCAGGAGAAGATCGCCGCCGAGCGAGTCGGCGGCACGGCGGCCGGCTGGGGCGCCTGACCGCCATGCGAGCTCAAGTCAGCTCGGCCAGGAACACCTGCTGCGTCGCCGGCCACGTTCTGGCCGCGCCGCCGGTGAACTCGACGACGGCCGACTCGTCCCGCGTCGTGACGGCGGCGACCTTGCCGACCGGGCCGTTGCGGCCGTAGAGCCGAACCCATTGCCCAGCAACGAGCCGGTCGGCACGGCGGGTGCCGACCGTGCGCGCTCGCGACGCCGGGCGCAGCCGCGTGACGCTCAGCCACCACAGCAGGAAGCAGCCGAGCGGAACACCGACCACGCAGGCGCCGCTCGCCGCCGGGGCGCGGGACACCAGCGCGGCGGCGGGGACCAGCGCGAGGAGCAGACCGACGACCGCGGCGACCAGACCGGAGCTGATCTGGCGCCGGCCAACGCGGAGCCACCCTGTCGTGCGCACCAAACCGTCGTCGGTCTGCCCGCGCAGCCGCGCCACGACACCGGACTCAAGCGGTGGCTCGTGCTCGTCGTGGAAGACGTCCTGAAAGAAGTCGGTGCCCTCGCTGGATGTCATCGTCGTCGCCACCGCAGGCCGTCGTGGTGGCCCTGGCCGTCCCGGCACACGACGACCTGGCCGCGGTCGGTGATCCCGATCGCGCCCTCGGGTGCGCACGGGTCTCCCTCGCGCACGCCCCGCTGGATGTCGTCGGGTGGCGTCGTCGTCTCCGTGGTTGGCGGTGGTTGCGGATCGTCGTTCGGCGGCGGATCGTCCGGTGGCGGTGGCGTGCCAGAACCGCCCGCCTGCTGGTCCTCGGTGGCGGTCCCATCCGGCTGCTGGCCATCCGGCTGTCCCGTCGGGCAGGGCTGCCACGCGCCCTGTCCGGCCTGTCGCGCGGTGGCCTCCGCGGCGGCGAGATCACCCTCGTTCGGCGCCGGCTGGGTGGGGTCGGTCGCGGCGAGCCCACCGCCGACCGCCGTGTGCGCGTAGTCCCGCCCGTCCGGCAGCACCACGGTCGCGACCACGCGACCGTTCGGGTCGGGGGTCGCGTTCTCGCCACCGGGCACCCGGACCTGCTTGCCACCCAACAGCTCCGTGGCCGCGGTCAGCGCCTCGGCGGTCCGGCAGGTCGACGCCGGCGCGATCCCAACAACCTTGATGGTGACCAGCTGGTGCGCGGTGTCCTCGCCGGTCACCAGGTCGACGGCGGGCACGGTCGTCACCGTGACCGTCAGGTCCCCCTCGGCCGGCGCGGTGCTGGACGCCCGGCTGTCCTCCGACGCTCTGGGCGCGGTCGGCGGCTGCGCCGCCGCGCGCGGTGCGTCTCCGTGCGGCAGGGCGAAGGTCGCCACGGCGGTCAGCGCCATGGCGAGCACGGTGAGCCCGGCGAGCACGACCAGCCTGGCGTGCTGGGTCGTCTGCCACCACCACTGCCGCAGCGGTCCGGGATCGAGGGGTTCGACGCGGCTCATCGCGGCTTCATACCAGCTGGCCGGGCTCGATGGGGAGCGAATGGCAGAATCCGGCCGAACGCACACCGGCGGCGCGGAAGCGGAGACGACCGTCCCGTTCGGACAACCAGCCGAGCTGCCTCCGCCCCTGGCCGCCCTGATCAGTACGCGTACTCGTGACCACTAGTTCAGTGCGCGCAGCGCGGTTTCCGTCAGTTCCTTGGCGAGCGCGCAGTTGGACACGTCGTCCGCCTCCGCGCTGACCTCCACGCCGAGCACCTCGACGGTCCGTGCCGCGGTCGGCAGGTCAAGCGCGCGGTACTCCACGTCGACCCGGCAGCCGGGCGGGTCGGTGGCGTTGCGGGCCTGCGGGCTGATCACCCCGCGGAAGCCGTCGATGTCCACGGGCAGGTCCGCTGGCGTGGCCGGCTTCGGCGGCAGGCCGCGGTTGAAGGTGACGAACAGATTCGGGTTGTCGACCGTCTCGCCACCCCAGGTGCAGTACTGGCCGGCGTAGCCGCCGTGCCGCTGCGACGGATCGATCCCCGGCACCTGGTTGGCCTCGGACTGCTCGATCAGCTCGCACGCGTCCTTCGAGGCCAGCGAGTCCTCGGCGTACTTGACCTGTGGGATGTCACCGCGTACCAGGGACGGGACCATCGCGTAGGCCGCGACGTCCCCGATCTCGCAGAGGCTGCCGGCCAACCCCGGCCCGCTGGTGGTCAGCAGCACCACGGTGTCCTCGGCGACGACGACCTCCCGCTGGCACTGGTTGTCGGCCTCCTCGCCGCCGTACACCGGCACCCCGTTCTCGCCCTCCCTCGGCAGCGGCTGCAGCCCGGGCTCGGTGCGCAGCGGGCGCAGCTGCAGACCGAGCGCGGCGACCCGGCCGTCGGCCATGGTGATGTCCGCGTCGCAGTCGGTGAAGTGCAGGCCGGTCTCGTTGGTGACCTGGCCGAACGGCGCGAGCTCCGTCTTGCTCAGCAACCCGCACGGGTCGACCGTGCGCATCAGCTCCGGGGTCGACGGGTCGATGCCGGGCAGCGCACGAGACGACTCCGGGACGTAGGAGCCGGTCTCCCTCGGCTGCTCCTTCTCCTGCACGGGCGCCGGCGTGGGCTGGGAGCAGCCGGCCATGGCGAGCACAGCCACGAACAGGACGAGAATGGACACACGACGCGGGTGGCCGATCATGGGGCGCATCCTAGAAAGGTCCGGGTGGGACCCGTCCCAGAGTCCCGACATCAGCGGCCAAATCATGACCTACCCGCCGCGCGCCGGGGTCAGCCGGGCAGGAGGTAGACGCGCCGGGCGGTGTCGGCGAAGACCGCGGCGCGCTCGGTCGCCGACAGCTCCTCGGTGGCGCTACGCGCGGTGGCCAGCACGTCCTGGTACGTCGCGGCCAGCTCGCAGACCGGCCAGTCGGAGCCGAACATAACCCGCTCCGGCCCGAAACACTCCAGCACGTGCGCCGCGTAGGGCAGCAGGTCGGCCACCCGCCAGCGCGCCCAGTCGGCTTCGGTCACCAGCCCGGACAGCTTGCAGAAGACGTTGTCCCGCCTGGCGATCTCCCGGATCCGGGCCGCCCACGGCTCGAACGTGCCGATCGGCGGCTTGCCGGCGTGGTCGAGCACCAGCGGCGCGTCGGTCACCAGGCCGGCGAGTTCGACGGCCGTCTCGAGCAGCGGCGGCTTGACGAGGACGTCATAGGCGAGCCCGGCGTCGGCGACCGCCCGCAGCCCGCGCAGCACGTCGGGGCGCAGCAGCCACCGCGGATCCGGCTCCGCCTCCGCCTGGTGGCGGATGCCGACCAGGTGCGCGGTCCGCAGCGCGGCGAGCCGCTCGGCCACGTCCGGTGCCACGAGATCCACCCACCCGACGACCCCGACGACCAACCCACCGCTGTCGGCCGCGGTGGCCAGGAACTCCCGCGTCTCCGCCACCGAGGACACGGTCTGCACGAGCACCGTGGCATCGACCCCGGCCGCGTCGGTGTGCGCCCGCAGGTCATCCAGGCGATAAGCCCGGCGGATCGGCGCCATCCCAGCGCCCGCCAGGAACGGATACTCCCGCGTCCCCGGATCCCACAGGTGATGGTGCGCATCGATCAGCACGGCCCGGCCCCCGCTTCAATGCCGTGAGGGGTCCCTTCGGGACGCTGAGCGCCGGGAAGGGACCCCTCACGGCATGTGGGCTCCGGCGTCAGCACGGCTCGGCTCCGGTCGGGACCGGGGTGTCCGCGGGGAGCAGGCCATCGGCGATCAGTTCGGCCCACAGCGCCGGCGGGATGGGCGCGGCGGCGCGGGTCGCGCTGGCACGGATCTGCTCCGGGGTGCTGGCGCCGACGACCACGCTCGCCACCGCCGGGTGCGCGGCCGGCAGGGCGATCGCCGCGGCCGGCAGCTCGACGCCGTGCCGGGCGCAGGCCTCGGCGATCCGCCGCGCCCTGGTCACGACGTCGGCCGGCGCGTCCGTGTAGTCGTAGGTGCCGCCGGGCTTCGGCGCGGCCAGGATGCCCGAGTTGAACACGCCGGCCGCCATCACCGCCACGCCGCGCTCGACGCACAGCGGCAACAGCTCGTCCAGCGCGGGTTGCTCCAGCAGCGTGTACCGGCCGGCGATCATCACGGTGTCCACTGTGGACCCTGTGGACCCGCTGAACTC
>Ga0193742_1002090_pt1 | contig 11623 bp, 13 predicted proteins | sample L2c1metaG_FD_165511 | JGI IMG/M metagenome (GOLD analysis project Ga0193742, IMG submission 165511) | Soil microbial communities from a riparian zone of the East river system, Colorado, United States - L2c1 | ecosystem: Environmental > Terrestrial > Soil > Riparian zone | place: USA: East River... | reverse complement strand
ATTCGACGAATTTCTTCTAACGTCTTGTGATCTAATTTTCGTCCGTCCAGCTTCATGAACGAATCATATTGAAATCGACAACCCGTCGCAAGACATTTGTCTTCTAAATTAGTGACCGGTTAGTAAAGTAGCTCCGTCGACAGTCGGTAACTATCTCTCGCATTTGGCAGCCGTCTTTGCCGTAGCCAAGCCGGCATGGGCGTATCCACTTGATCAGACCGCAATGAAGGACGCCTTCGTAGTTGCGAAGCGCCTCGGTATTGCGAGCAAGAGCCGCGAGCGTGATCGGCGGCCAACTCTCGAAGAGCTCGACAAGATCATGGAGTATTTCGGCGAGCGGTTGAACCGCCGACCATCCTGCATTCCGATGCAGAAGGTCATCGGGTTTGCGATATTTTCAACACGCCGCCTGGAGGAGATTACACGGATCTCGTGGAAGGATCTTGACGCTGAAGGAAGTCGTGTTTTGGTCCGTGATATGAAGAACCCCGGAGAGAATATCGGGAATGACGTATGGTGCGATCTTCCGCCGGAAGCGCTTCAGATCATTCTCTCAATGCCGAAGAGACGCGAAGAAATCTTTCCGTATTGCGGCGACACTATTGGAACTAATTTTACCCGCGCGTGTCAGTTCCTTGAGATCATTGACTTGCATCTGCATGATCTTCGTCATGATGGTATTTCAAGGCTATTCGAAATCGGTCGGAATATTCCTCAAGTAGCCGCTGTGTCGGGTCATCGCTCCTGGTCAAGTCTCAAGCGCTACACACACTTGCGCCAAACCGGCGACAAATATGCGGGATAAAAGTGGTTCTCAGTGCTGACAAGGTCAACCAGCTCTCTCCGCGCTCCACCGAAGTCGCCTTTACTGAAGACTTCACGACTGGGTGGCTAGATCCCACAGCGCGTGGGTGATGGCGGAGCTGCCAGCGAGCGATAGACGAAGTCACGATTGAAGCGGGTGAAAAGACAACCCCTCGTATTCAGCTTGGAAGTCTCGCAATGCTGTAGTGTTTTCAAAGGCCGTTCTGACATTTTTGAGCTTTCTGAGCCGTTGGGACTGCTACAGAATTTCTCCTTGTCAGAATGGGCAGAGGTACCCCGCTTGCACCTAAGTTGTCGATCGCCGTTTCGCTGCCCGGTCTAAGCGCGTGCGGTGCCCCTCTCGCGATCCACACACTTTTACGGGGCTGATGGTCTCGGACGCTGCTAAGCAACCCCGCAGATAGTTGCGGTTTTGGCTTTCGGTAATGCCAATATAAACGGAGACTGCGGTGTAATATGGGCACCGACATCGTTTGATTCGGAGTGTTGTTTTGATTGCGCTTTCGGAAGACGACCTTAAACTCTTGCGCGAAATCGCAAAGAGTGGCGGTAGGAAGTACACGGCCGGCGCTATCGATCGCACGCGGTACGCACGCCTCGAAATAGCCGGTTTACTTAAGGGTCAAGCGACCAACCTGAGCGATGTGATCTACGAGCTGCTTCCTGCGGCGAACGAGCATATTCGCAATTAGAGACCGGTACTGTCGGCCGCCGAAGCTCTCAAACCTGTATTTGCCATAAGTCAGCTGCTCGATCTTGAGCATGTATGCCTTGCCTGTTATCGGCGAAACGTCTGCCATCAGCGAGCTGAGCTAGGGATCCACCACTACCGAGAATCAAGCTGACGGACTCAATTCCGAGATAATTTCAAGCATTGAACTCTCGCCGTAGAATTGAACTCTCGCCGTAGAATCGTCAGCATTCCTCCTGTTGAAGCGGCGGCGATTCTCATGATCAGCAAAACGGACCTATCAGAAACGCTGGTGTGGCGCGCACGCGCAGAACAGGCCCGCCGAGTTGCGAGCATGCTGTCTCCGCGCGATGTTGCGGTTGTTGAAATCTATGCCAGAGAATGCGAGGACTTTGCTCGCGCATCCTCTATCGATGGCGCTAAGGTCAATACCCTTGCATCAATCGAGCCCCAACGTAGAGTTAGCCAGAGCTTGAGATCGCCGGCCCAAAGTCGACTGCCAAACCGAGCCGCATAAGCTAGCGATTTTGATCGACGATTGGACTCAGCTTTGTCGAAGTTTGATTTCCTCGCGATGGGGTTGGAGGGGCGAGATTTGAACCTGCAACCGCTGCGTCCCGAACGCAGTGAATATCTTCTAAGTTGTTGATTTTTCTTGCCATGGCAGGCGTTTCCGCCACGTTTTGTTCACGGTCGTTTCACCGCAATTCGTTGCGGCGTTCTGGAGGGAGAACGGCTCTCCCTTCCGTAACGATTTGGTCTCAACAGCTAATCGTGCTGACCGCCGGCGGCATCACCTATCCACTGTATCTGCACATGCGGCTCGGATACGTGATCTTCGACGCGCTTGCTCCGGAGCGGCACATCGAAGCGATCACCTGCGCAATCGTGTTAGGCGCGTTCGTTCTAGCCTACGCCGTCTGGCGGTTTGCCGAGACCCCTGTCCACCACTTGCTCAAGGCGCGCATGAACGCGGCTGCGGAGGCGGTCGGTTGGTCACCGAGGCTCCGCGCCAGCGACCCGAAAATCGCGGCCTTCTAGACTAGGGCTCGCCTTTGACCACCGCCAGCACAAGGGACTCAACAATCGCGCTGAAAATTCGCATCAGCCGACACGGCGACGAGAGCGGATCATGAAGCGGTTCAAGTCCGCCCGACACGTTCAGCGCTTTGTCTCAATTCACGATCAAATCGCCAACCTGTTCCACTTCCCTCGCCACACCCTGACCTCCCTCGAATATCGAACACTTCGGGCCGAGGCGATGACGGTTTGGCAGAAAGTTGCCCGCGTCCCCACCGCCGCATAATGAACCGGCCAGATGCACCTTCACCGGTCGCAAGCCCGTTAATGTGACAGTACCGCTAGCCGCGGGAGCGTTCGTATCGAGCCTTGGTTTCAGCATTCATCGGGTAAAGGCCTATGAGCGGGCATCCGCGCTCCACTTCCTTCATGATCCAGGCTTCCATGTTTTCCTGCGCCGCTGCTTCATCGAAGATGCTGGCCACTATCGCCTGGGGGATAACCACGGCGCCATCCGCATCCACGACGATCACGTCGTCGGGGAATACCGCGACACCGCCACAGGCGACTGGCTCCTGCCAATTAACGAATGTGAGGCCGGCAACTGAAGGCGGTGCGGCAACGCCCTGACACCATACCGGGAGGCCGGTTTCCAGCACGCCAGCAATGTCGCGAACCACCCCGTCGGTAACCAGGCCAGCCACGTTGCGCTTGACCATGCGTGCACACAATATATCGCCGAAGATGCCGGCATCCGTGACGCCCATGGCATCGGCAACCGCGATGCAGCCCTCCGGCATGGCTTCAATAGCGGCGCGCGTCGATATCGGCGATGCCCATGAGGCTGGTGTCGCCAAGTCTTCCCGAGCCGGCACGAAACGCAGCGTGAAAGCCCTCCCGACAAGGCGAGGCTGACCGTCACGAAGCGGCCGGGTGCCACGCAGCCAGACATTGCGAAGGCCTTTCTTGAGCAGCACAGTGGTCAGAGTTGCGGTCGAAATCTTCTGGAGTGTAGCTATGATTTTCGGGTCGAGGGTCATGATTACTTCCCTGTTGATCAGATACTGCTGACGTAGCCGCCATCGACGCGGATCATCGATCCGGTGATGTAGGAAGCGCGTGTGCTGGCCAGGAATGCGACAGTATCGCCATATTCCTGCGGGTCGCCATAGCGCCCGGCCGGGATAGACTGGCAACTTTCTGCCTGCACCGCCTCGACCGACTTGTTCTCTCGCCTAGCCTTCTGTTCGTCGAGGAAGCGAATGCGCGCGGTGGAGATACGGCCTGGAAAGATCACGTTGGCTGTGATCCCGTCCTTGGCGACTTCACGCGCCAGCGATTTCGACCAACCGACCAGTGACAGCCGCAGGGCATTCGAGATCGCAAGATTGGGAATCGGAGAAACCACACCCGACGAGGTCGACGTGACGATGCGGCCCCAGCCGTTGCTGCGCATGCCCGGAAGCACTCGGTCGGTGATGGCGATAACCGACAGCACCATCGACTGGAAATGTTTCGCCCACAATTCCGGGTCCTGCCCGGCAGCGGTGGTTGGCGGCGGACCACCCGTATTGTTGACCAGTATATCGACGCGGCCGAAACAGGCCTCGATAGCGCCGATCTGAGTCTCTACGGCTGAAAGGTCGGCAATATCCCAGACAAGCGACATCGTTCTGCCCTCGTCGAGGCCCAATGCTGCCGCCGTTCCCGATAAGGCGGACGCATCGACATCGGCGATGACGACGTTTGCCCCCTCGCCCGCGAGGCTCCTCGCGACAGCGGCTCCGAGGCCACCTCGCGCGCCTAGCTAGCACGAGGGCGGTACGCCCTTGCAAATCAAAATCCACCAAACTGCCTCCTCATGCGTCGAGGCCGCGTGTTTCTGTCACCCGAACCTCAAATAAAAGCTGTCTTTTTCTTCCTTCAAAACATAGTTTTCCTTTATGAATATCCGTTTTGTGGAAACCTTCCTATCGGTGGTCGACCATGGCTCTCTGGTCGAGGCGGCGCGGCGTCTAGGTCTGACGCCAGCAGCCGTCGCACAGCGTATGGCTGCACTGGAGAACGAGGTCGGCGTACGGTTGCTGATGCGATCCGGCCGCGTAGTGGTACCCGCGGAAGCAGGCGTTGCGGCGCTCGGGCCGGCACGCAAGCTATGCCAGGATGCGCACGCATTGCGTGCTTCCGCGACAAGCGGCACCTCAAGCGGCGAGTTGCGGCTGGGTGCGATTGCGACAGCACTCACCGGAATCATCCCGGAACTGTTCACGCCGCTCCTGGCGCGCTATCCGCAAATTACAACCCGCATCCTGCCCGGCATTTCGGGCGACCTATACCGCAGAGTCGTCGAAGGCGATCTCGACGCCGCGATTGTCGTGCGGCCGCAATTCGCGATGCCCAAGGGGCTGGAATGGCGACTTCTGCGATCCGAGCCCCTGATCCTGATAGCGCCAGGTACGGCGTCGGGACGCGACCCGCAAAGCCTCCTCGCGACAGAGCCCTTCATTCGCTACGATCGCAATTTCTGGGGTGGCAAGCTTGCTGATCGCTATCTCGCGCAGACAGGAATTACGCTGCGAGAACGCTTCGAACTCGACGCGCTGGATGCGATTGCGGTGATGGTGGATCGAGGTCTCGGTGTGTCAGTGGTCCCGGACTGGGCGCCGCCATGGCCAGCCGGACTGTCGCTGGCCAAGCTGCCGCTGCCAGCTAAGAATCTCGCGCGCGAAATCGGTTTGATCTGGGTGCGAAGCTCGCCGGTGATCCGGCTACTTCACGCGTTTCTCGAGGTCTATGACGAACATTTTGCCAGGCAAGCCGAGTTGGCCACTTGATGGGCGATGGGCGCCTTGTGGCGCATTCGTTATTTGGTGTGGGTAACCAACCCGCCACCAAAAAAGATAAGGACAAAGATAAGGACTATGACCGCCATCCAGGCGAAAATGCCGATGAAAAGCGCCATGCCAAAATTTACATGGGCGATTGTCCAGTAGCAGGCGGCCAGAAAGGCAATATAGGCGGGAATGGTCTTCATGTTTCGCGAAACGCGGCCATTTCGCCCTTGGCACCAATGACAAGCACGCTGATTGTGAAGCTCTCCAAGCGCGGCAAACGTGCTTCCCGGAATATTGCCGCGGTTCCCGCAGAAAAACGTCCATGGCTGTGCCTCCTTTACGCCTCCTGGGGCGTTCGCGTCAGGAATTTGAAATCGCAGCCATGTTCGGCTTGCAGCACTTCCTGCCGGTAAAGCCGGGCATAGCCACGTTCCGGCAGCGGCGCGGGTGGCGGCATGGCGGCGCGCCGGCGTTCCAATTCCGCATCATCGACTAGCAGATCGATGCGCCGATTGCTGACCGACAGCCGAATCCGATCGTTATTGCGCACTAGCCCCAGCGGCCCGCCGGATGCCGAATCCGGGCTGACATGCAGCACGATGGTGCCGTAGGCAGTACCGCTCATTCGTGCATCCGATATGCGCAGCATGTCCTTGACGCCTTGGCGGGTAAGCTTCGAGGGGATAGGCAGGTAGCCCGCCTCGGGCATGCGTGACGAACTGGTCGGGCCAGCATTCTGAAGAACCAGAATGTCGTTGGGAAAAACGTCGAGATCCGGATCGTCTATGCGCTTGGCCATATCCTCGATGGACGTGAAAACGACGGCCCGGCCCTCGGTTTCGAACAGGCCTTGGTCGGCGGCGGCACGCTTGAAGATGGCACCATTAGGCGCAAGCGATCCGAAAAGCGCAACTAGCCCGCCTACCGGCTGCAGTGGCGTTTCGAGCGCATGGACGACGTTGCGGTCGACATAGGCCTCCTTGTCATCGTTCAGCCGTTCGCCCAATGTCGTGCCCGTGACCGTCATGCAGTCGAGGTGAAGCAAAGGCTTCAGTTCGCGCAGTACGGCTCCGATGCCACCCGCGGCGAAGAGGTCTTCCATGTAGTAGGCCCCCGTCGGCTTCAGGTCGACCAGCACCGGCGTCGTGTCGGACAGTTCGTTGAGGTGCTTGAGGTCTATCTTGATACTCGCGCGGCCAGCGATAGCGGTCAGGTGCAGGATAGCGTTGGTGGAACCGGAGATGGCCAGCAGCACGCGAAGCGCATTCTCGACCGATTTCGGAGTGATGATATCGGTGGGCTTGATGCGCGATTTGGCAAGTTGCATCGCAGCAACGCCCGAAGCCTCAGCGGCGCGAATTCGATCGGCGTGAACGGCCGGGATCGCGGCCGTTCCCGGCAGCATCATGCCGAGCGCCTCGGCAAGCGAAGCCATGGTGCTGGCAGTTCCCATCACCGCGCAAGTGCCGGCAGTAGTCGCTAGCCTGCCCTCGATCTCGTCAATGGTATCCTTGTCGAATTCTCCGGCGCGGTGCCGCGCCCAGAAACGGCGGCAGTCGGTGCAGGCACCGAGCTTCTCGCCGCGCCAGCGCCCGGTCATCATCGGTCCGGTAACGACTTGGACCGCAGGAATGTCGGCTGAAACCGCACCCATCAATTGGGCTGGAACCGTCTTGTCGCAGCCGCCGATCAGAACAACCGCATCCATCGGCTGGCCTCGCACCATTTCCTCGGTATCCATGGCCATGAGATTGCGGAAGAAAAGGCTGGTGGGATTGAGAAAGACTTCGCCCAGCGAAATGGTTGGGAACTCTAGCGGCAGGCCGCCGGCCGAAATGACGCCGCGCTTCACGGCTGCGACCAGTTCAGGGACCAGGCGATGGCAATTGTTGAATTCGCTGTAGGTGGTCGCAATGCCGATCACCGGGCGCGCCAGCATCTCGTTTGAATGTCCCATGGACCGTGCGAACGACATGCGCAGGTAACGGGAAAAGTCCCTGTCCCCGTAATTGGTCAGCCCGCGAGAAAGGCCGGTCTCCGACGGTTCAATCGTCATTGTTCGCCTCGAATAAATGAAAATGCTTTTTTCAGGATTGTCTCGGATCAGTCGATCAGGGTCCCGAAGGTCCGCAGGTATGCGTTCTTCGCTTCGGGCAGATGGTTGCGGCAAAGATCGATCAACGCCGCCCGATCCTGACGCGTGATCGCATCGATCATTTGGTGATGCTCATCGCGGGTCGCGCGCCGTCGAGCCGGGCTGATCAGCACAAGAAAGCGGATTCCGTGCGCCCGCTGAGCATAGGTTTCAATCGCTTCAGCCAGAAACGCATTCCCGCAGAGGTTGAACAACTTGATATGAAATCGCTGGTTCGACCGAAACACCTGAACAAGGTCTTCCTGTTCGATGGCCCTGTCGTGACCAGACTGGATCACCCTCAGTTCTTCCAGGTCCTCCGGCTTCACCGGGAACTCGATCTGCGCTGCAGCAGAGGTTTCAAGCATTTCGCGCAGGGAATAGAGTTGTTCGACATCGCGCGTCGAAAAAGCTCGCACAAGCGCGCCGCGATTGGGAATTCGCTCGACGATCCCCATGCGGCTCAATTCCGCAAAGACCAGGCGCAGAATGTGACGCGTCACGCCGAAACGCTCGCAAAGTTCCTCCTCGATCAGGCGCTCGCGCGGATGCAACTTGCCGAGGACTATATCCTCCTCCAATGCCGCCACGACGCGCTCGAGGGCGGGAGCTTGGTGCAACTGATCGTGCTGCGCGCCCTTTGACGCCATGGGAGCTGTTGCCGTTGCTGATGGACTCAAAATGCTGACCTCGAAATGCTGACCCGGAACGATCGAATCTGACTCGACCCTTATCACATTGCATGTCCGGGTAAGATTGTCGAAAAAATTGTAAACAATATCGTTGACATAATGATCGACACTCCATACGCATATATCGCTATGCTGGATATGTCACGCCAATGAATTTGGATGGGCGTCGGCCGGTCGATCCGGAGACGAAACTGTCCAGCGAGGTACGGGAACATGTGTTCTGAGTGTTTTGTCACTGCGGCAATGAAGTCGCGCATCGCCGCCCACGGCGCAGCTTTCCGGAAGGCGACCGCCAGCCCGTTCGGCTCCGCTGACGAGATCGGTATGCTGAACCTGATCGACGCCGCCTCACGCCAGACGATTATGGATCGCGCCGACCCCGCCAAGGTTTACGACCTCTCAGTCGACAATTTCGTCGGCATGCCGGGCTGGTTCGGTGCCGAGGATCAACCCTATCAAATCTGGATGACCCACACGCCGGAGGGCGAAAAGATCGACGACATCATGCATGTCGGCACGGAGGCAAACGACCTCGTCTCCTATTCGGGAGATTCGATCTCGATGTACACCCACACCGGCACCCATATCGATGCGCTGAACCATTTCGGCTACGAGGGCAGGATCTTCAACGGCTTCTCCGCAAAAGAGCATCTCGGCAGTCGCGCCTGGCGCAAGTCCGGCGCCGACAAGCATCCGCCAGTCGTCGCGCGCGGCATTATGCTGGACGCGGCGGCGCTGCTGGGCGTCGATGTGCTGCCGCCAAGCTACGGCATCGGCGAAGCCGATCTGCGTGGTTGCCTGAAGCATCAGGGTACGGAATTGCGGCCCGGGGACGTCGTCCTGATCCGTACTGGACGCATGCGCCTATGGCCCGACCGCGCCACCTATCTGCCGAACCCTCCCGGCCTCAATCGAGAAGGGGCCGAATTTCTGGCCAAAGCGGGCGCCATCATCATCGGGGCCGACAATCATTGCCTCGAACAAGCGCCGTCCGCCGATCCGGAAAACTGGCAGGTGGTCCATACCTATCTTCTGGCGGAAGCTGGTGTGCCAATCCTCGAGATTGCCAATCTGGAGGATCTGGCAGAGGACAAGGTCTACGAATTCGCTTTCTTTGGCGCATGTATCCGGTTTCGCGGTGCAACGGGTTCGCCGATGCGGCCGATCGCCATGCCGTTGCGCGCGTAGATTCTCTATTGCGCGGACGCCAGCGCAAACCGACGCCATTTGACGGCACGTGGCGTCTCCGATGTGAGAATTTCGAGGTGGTAGCGTGAGCACGCGGGTTCATTTGGTGACGGGCGCAGGTGGCTTGGTGGGGCGGGCGGTAGCCGCACAGCTGCGCGACCGTGGCGACCGTGTCATCGGAATAGACCGGGCAGCATCCGGCGAGGGAGACGAACGCATCATCGATTGCGATCTGCGCGACATCCATCGCCTTCACCAATTGGCGTCAAATCCCAATCTGGACACGATCATCCACTGCGGAGCGCACTCCGGCCCGATGGTGGCGCGCGACAATCCTCATGACCTCGTCGCCGTCAATGTAGTCGGCACGGCCAATGTATTGGAAGTCGCCCGCATTCGCGGGCTGCGCCGCTTCGTCAACTGCTCTTCGGTCAGCGTCTATGGATCGACTGTGGGCGGACCTGTGTTGGAGGACGTTTCGCTTCATCCGTCCACGGTCTATGGAGCGACCAAACTGGCCGCCGAATACCTCGTAACTGCCTATGCGAAAGAGCATCGGCTGGACGCGGTGTCGCTGCGCCTTTCATGGGTCTATGGGCCGAACAGGACGACAAGCTGCCTGCTGCGCCGCATGGTGGTCGATGCGATAGAAGGCCGACCAACTGCCGTCGACTGGGGCATGGGCTTCCACCGCCAGTATATCCATGTGGACGATGCGGCTGCCGCATTGATCACAGCCGTCGACGCGGAAAGCGTTGCGCAGCGCGCCTATAACATCACCGGCGAAAATTACCAGACGCTTGCCGAGACGGCGGAACTGGTTCGGCGCGTGCTGCCGCAAGCGGATATCCAACTCGGCGAAGGCGATGATCCCGGCGACGATGTACAGCATCGCTTCGACATCGCTGCCGCAAAGCGCGACCTCGGCTATCGGCCGGCCGTCTCGCTTGAAACGGGAATCCGGCGCTTTGCCGAAGCCATCAAAGCGCAGAGGCAGTAGATGACTAGACGACCGATTCCATGAAACTGCTCATATGCAACACTCACTTTAGTCGGGAAATTCAGGTGGTTTCGAGCGCAGCGATATGATTCGAATTTTGGAAGCGCATGACTAGTCTGGGCACCGACATTTTCTCTCTGGCCCGGCGGAGCATGAAACACGCCGAGCTTCCTATCGGCCGGTTCGGCACCGTCGACGAGATCGCACCGGTAGCGCTGTTGCTCGCTTCGGCGGCAGGTTCTTATTTCACCGGCCAGACACTGTCGCCCGGTGGCGACGACGTGATGCTCTGACGCCATGCTACAGCGCAACTCAACCTTCGATGACCGTACGCCCCGACGCATCCTGCGGGGCGTTGACCGGCTTGCCGATCTGCTCGAGCTGACGCTTGGTCCTTCCGGCCGTGCGGTGCTGATCGACCGTGGCACTTCGGCGCCGCTTGTCGGCGGCAGCGGCTATGCGGTCGCTACCCATTTCGAGATGGCCGACCCAGTAGCGCAATGCGGCGTCCAGGCTCTTCGCCATTTGGCCTGGGAAATGTCTCGCGATTTCGGTGATGGCGCCACAACGGCGATCGTGATCGCCCGTGCAGTGCTAGCCGGGCTCGTCAAAATGATGGTTGCAGGGCACGATCCGCATCACCTCGGCGAAGCGGTTGTTCGCCGCGCTGAGTTGATTACCGGCCAAGTAAGGGCCAGCGCTGTTCCCGCAAACGACATCGGCACGTTGACGGCGGTCGCAACCACCGCGGCCGGAGGCGATGCCGATCTCGGTCGTGCAATTGGTGAGGCTTTTTATGCCGTCGGCCGGGCTGGCACCGTTGTCGTCGAGGCGGGACAAGGCGTTCGCGACGAAGTCGAGACACGTCCTGGACTTCATTTCGATTCCGGTTGGCTTTCGCCGGCCTTCATCACGGAAGAGGCGCTTGGCAAGGCGATCCACGATGACGCCTATATCCTCGTCGCCAGTAACCGCATCGACCGGTTCGACGAAATTCTGCCGATGCTGGAGGTGTTCGCCCAGCGCAAGAAGCCACTGATCGTCATTGCTCGCGAGGTGGCAGGCGAAGCCTTGGCGACGCTGGTGCTTAACCGGCGCAAGGCAGGCGCGCTCGTTTGCGCGATGTCGGCACCGGGTGCCGGTGACTGGAAGGCGATGCACCTAGGCGATATCGCGGCGGCCACTGGCGCTACCCTTATAGGCGACGAGAGCGGCCATCGGCTGGCTGACATCAACCCA
>Ga0193742_1002089_pt1 | contig 11626 bp, 11 predicted proteins | sample L2c1metaG_FD_165511 | JGI IMG/M metagenome (GOLD analysis project Ga0193742, IMG submission 165511) | Soil microbial communities from a riparian zone of the East river system, Colorado, United States - L2c1 | ecosystem: Environmental > Terrestrial > Soil > Riparian zone | place: USA: East River... | reverse complement strand
GACGCGCACACTGAACTCGCCGCGGCGTCGGTCATCCCCAATGGCGACGCAGCCCTGCGAGCCCGCGCCTACCGCGCACTCGCCCGCCTCGACCAGTCCGCAAACCCCTCCGCAGCCAGCGACGAGCTGCTCGCCGCTCTCAAGCTCTCGCCCGAAACCCCCGAAGACATTCTGCTCACCGGCGAGCTCGCCGAGGCCAACGATGATCCCGCCGCCGCCGAGGCTGCCTACCGGCGCCTGCTCGCTGCCAACCCCGACCAGACCGAGGCCACGGCAGCCCTCGTCCATCTCCTTGTGCGTCAACAGAAGGCCGATCAGGCCGAGCCGCTCCTGACCGCTGCCCTCGAAAAGCATCCCGATGACCCCACCCTCAACTCCCAGCTCGCCTCCCTCTACGAGGCCCAGAACAAGCCGGAGCAGGCCGTCCCCATCGTTGAGAAGCTCCACACAACTCATCCACAGGATGCCGCCGTCGCCCGGCTGCTGGCCCGGCTCTACGTTCGCAACGGCAACTATGAGAAGGCGCTTCCGCTCTATACCGCCCTGTCTGCGACCTCGCCCGGCGATCCTACCCTGCTCGACGACCAGGCTGACGCTCTGATCCGCCTTCGCCGGTCCGCCGACGCCGAGCCCCTCCTCAAGCGCGCCATAGCCAATCCCAAAGCCTTTCCCAGCTCCGAAGCCTACGGAGCAGCTCTCAGTCACCTCGCCTTCGCTGCCACCAGCAACAACGATCCTGCCACGGTCTTGCAAGCGCTTGAACTTCGTGCTACAGTGCTGCCACCAACACCTTCGACGATCTTTCTCTCGGCGACGGCGCATGACAAGCTTCACCAGGTCAAAGAAGCCTCTGACCTGTACAAACAGTTCCTGGCGGCAGCCAAGGGTCAGTTCCCGGATGAAGAATGGGAGGCTCGACACCGGCTCACCGCGCTGGAACATACGAGGTAGAGCGGTACAACAGAAAGAAACGTCGACTCCACGGAATCCTGAAGCCAGACGCTCCTACGAGGTGCGTTATGAGATTCAACCTTCGGCCCCTTGCTCTCTTGTTCCTCCTGGTTACTGCTTGTATCCCGTCTTATGCAGCCGCCGACAGGACCACCGTCCTCGATGAACAGCAACTTGTCCAGCTCGAACAGCGAGCCGAGCAGGCCAATCCCCGGGACCAGTGTTTCCTCTACACGGAACTGATCTCGGCGGCGACCAACCTCGCGGGTCAGCAGATGCGCGACGGAGACCCGGACCAGGCCAACGCCACGCTGAAGAAGGTCGCCCAGTATGCGAAGCTCATCCAGACCAGCCTCACCCGCGATGCCAAGCGTCTGAAGAATGCTGAAAAGCTGATGCACGACACCACGTACAAACTGAATCAATATCTGCACAGTGCATCGTACGAAGACCAGCCCACGCTGCAGGCTACGCTCAAGCAGCTCAATCAAGTCCAGTCACAGATCCTGACGCAGGTCTTCAGTCACTAGCGCGCGGAGAGCTACAATCACCCGCATGCGACGCCTCTGCTCAGGTCTGGCGCTCTCCCTGTTCGCCTTGGTTCTCTTCGTTCCGAACGCCCGCGCCCAGCGCGGGGAGGCGCCCCTGACCGAGGGCGAGATCGAACAGCTTCGCGACTCGGCTTATATCGCCAACGATCGCGTGATGGTCTTCATCAAGCTCATCGACGTCCGCATCAAGTCGTTGCAGGATATGTACGCCAGGCCCCGTCGGCCCGGCCGCGAAGAGGACACGCACGACCTCTTCGAGCAGTTCAACTCCCTGGCGGACGAACTCAGCGACAACCTTGACGACTACGGTCCTCGTCACCGCGACATCCGCAAGGCCCTGCCTAAATTGGTCGAGGCAACCGAGCGCTGGGCAACGGCGATAAAATCTCCCCCCGACAACGACGCCTACAACGTCTCCCGCAGGATCGCGCTCGAATCCATCCGCGATCTGCGCGACCAGGCCCATGAGATGACCGAGGAGCAAAAGACCTGGTTCGCCGCCCATCCTCCCCCCAAGGAAGACAAGGAAAACAAGGGCGCCTACGAACGTCCACGCTGACTCGTTAGCTGACTCGTTGATGGTCGACGACCGTCGTTGCCCGTCGCGAGTTCACGGCTCCTTGACGAAGCTCCATAGCCGGTGAGGCAGGACATAGGTGAAACCGACAAACCCCTCCCATCGCGTGGAAGTGGAGGTAAGACCATGGTTAAATCCAGCATCCACGACCAGGTTCCTGTGGACGGGATAGGAGACAGCCCATAGATTCCCCACCGCGTTCCCTTTTGTCAGGGGCTGGGTGAAGTGCCAGAGCTCCCCGGCAAGCGTAAACGGTCCCAGCGGATGCGATACAGAGAGTGTCTGGCCGAACTGGCCGCGTCGAACCGTCTCTTCAGCCTGCTCGGAGAAGATCCCGTTTACGTCGATATGAAAACCTCCCAGATCCTCGCTGATCAGGAACAAGGCGCTCTGGCGAAAGGTTCCGATATCGAGTTCGGGCGCCGAACTCTCATACAGCCGTCGAATGTAACTCAGGCTCATGGTCGGTACATGACCCTCTCCGCGCAGCGCAACCACCTGAGCTCCGGCGAACACCTCTCCCGGACGATCTCCCGAGAGCGCGTCTCCGCCAGCACCGCTGGCATGAACCCAGGGTTCAGAGAGTGCGAGAAGCTGCAACCGAGGTGCAACCGTGAACTTGGTTACCTGGTTGATCCCGAATCGCGTATCGAACTCCTGCGAGGCTTCGGCATACAGGCCACCGTTTTCAAACTGTAGAAATCCCACCGGCGTCAGCGTCGCTGGGGTTGTAACGGTAGGACGTCCGGGATTTGCTTCGGGCAAATCAGGAGGATCCGCTTGCGCAAATCCCCGAGCGACAGGAGACAAGACGAGCGCCCACAAAAGGGCGCAGCGAAAGCAACGTAGTTCGATCAAAACTAAGCTCCAGAAAATGAGATCGCACGCCGAAGCGCGTCATGCTGCATCTCGGTTCTGAGCTAAGCGCGAGGGGGGAGGAAGGGAGGAGGCATGAACCAGCCCGGATAAAGCTCCGTGCCAGCAGAGGGAACGCTTGCAACCGGGGCCGCGTACGGTTGCCGGGGAGCAAGTGTCCGAATCCAGTGAAAACCGCAGCACGAGCAAACGCCGTTACAGTCATCGCTCGCCGGGGGCAACAGGTTGCCTGCCATGGAGACATGACGATGGTGCTGGCCTCCAAGACCATCGCATGCAGGACATATCGGTGAGATCATGCTCATCCCCAGCACCAGGGCGCATAGCAGAAGTCCCGCTGCTTTACCTTGATGTGAGAGAGCACCGAGCATGATTCCTCCAGCATCGCATGCCTAGGCTTTGATCGCCACCCTCTCTCGCGCTTTGACTCCGGCGCCGGATCTTCTACTCTGGGGAACAGACGAGCTCAATGACAAATCCATCTTCCTCTCCCCTTCGCGCCGGCCTGATCGGCTACGGCTACGCCGGCAAGACCTTTCATGCTCCGCTTCTTCGCGCTGTACCGGGCCTCGAGCTCGCAGTCGTCGGATCGAGCCGCCCGGATCGTGTACTCGCTGACATTCCCGATGTCACGGTCTGCTCTGCCATGGAAGCTGCGATGCATCCTGAGCTCGATCTCGTCGTCATTGCAAGTCCCAACGACAGCCACTTTCCTCTCGCCGCCGCGGCGATGGAAGCGGGAAAGCACGTCGTCGTCGACAAGCCGTTCACCCTCAATCTTGCCGAAGCGCGCGAGCTGGTTGAACTGGCCCGCCGGCATAATCGCCTCCTCTCCGTCTTTCAGAACCGGCGCTGGGAGAGCGACATCCTCGCCGCCAGGTCCATCCTCGCAACAGGAGCTCTCGGCAAGGTCACTCACTTTGAGGCGCACATGGACCGCTTCCGTCCGCTCGTACGCCAGCGCTGGCGCGAAGACCCCGGCCCCGGCGCCGGGCTGTGGTTCGATCTCGGCCCACACTTGATCGATCTCACCCTGCATCTCTTCGGCCTGCCCGACTCCGTTCTCGCCAGCATCGCAACGCTGCGCCCCGGCGGCAGGACGGATGACTGGGCACACGCGCAACTGATCTATCCTGATCTCCGCGTCATCCTTAACGCCACCCTGCTCTCATCCGGCGGCGTCACGCGCACCCTTCTCCATGGAACCCGCGCAAGCTGGGCGAAGTACGGCACAGACCCGCAGGAGAAGAAGCTCGTCGAGGGAGTCCTTCCCGGAACAAAGGACTTCGGCGACGATCCCGATCCTGGCATCCTCTTCGATGGAGCTACCGGGGAGCGCATGGAGATTCCCATGCCTCCCGCCGACCAGATCGGGTACTACCTCGGAGTCCGCGATGCCATTCTCGGCCGCGGTCCGCTTCCTGTCTCTCCCGAATCAGCCATCGCGGTGATGGCGATCCTCGAGACCACCTTCGCCTCCAGCGCACAGGGCAGATTGCTTCCTGTTCCACTCACCGACGAAGAACGCGCAGCATATCAAGAGCGTGAGCCTGCGCTGCCGCGCTCCTGACTCCGCCGATAACCGTCGCGGCTAAATTCATCGGCCCTGTCACTCTTTCGAATAAAATTCTCTTATCGGAAGTCTTCTTCGCGACAAGGATCAATCAAGGATCAATCTCTGAGCACCTCGAAACAGCCCGGCTCGTCTTCTCTGCGCAAGCTCATGAACCTGTTCTCGCAGGCGCCTACGCTCTTCGACTCTCTGCCTCCTGAGCCGCCAGTTGTATCCGCAAAACCGGCCACGAAGAGGCCTCGAGTGAAGATTTCCATCGCCCCTCAGCCGCTCATCGCCCTCTTTGAAGAGGAGTATCGGGAGCTGCGTCCGCGCGCACCCATTCCCACTCTCGACATCCGCTTTCGCCGCTTCACCTCGCTCAACACCACCATCCGGCTGCGCGAAGGCCGCCTCCACGTTCGCCTCTCCGACCTGCTGGAGCACGCGCCTGAGAGTGTCCATCGCTCGATCGCCCACATCCTTCTCGCCAAGCTCTACCGCAAGACCATCGCTCCCACCCACGCCGACCGTTATCGTCGCCACGTCTCCTCAGAAACCGTCCTGCGCCAGGCCGAGCACATTCGCCAGACGCGCGGGCGCAAGCGCATCCTCACCGCCGTCGGCCACCACTTCGACCTCAACGAGGTCTTCGATACTCTTAACGAGCGCTTCTTCCACGGCCTGCTGGGCAAGCCCGTCCTGACCTGGAGCGCGCACCATGCCCGGCGCATGCTCGGCCACTACGATGCCGCGCACAACACCATCGTCGTCAGCCGCGTCTTCGACGGCGCCAACACACCGCGCTGCGCAATCGAATACCTGCTCTACCACGAGATGCTGCACCTGAAGCACCCGGTCCGCGTGAAAGCCGGGCGCCGCTGCGTCCACTCGCGCGAGTTCCAGGCCGAGGAGCGCCTCTTCCCGCAGCTCGCTGAGGCGAAGGCCTACCTTCGCCAGCTCTAGACCGATTTTCGGATCGATCCACGTCATTCTGAGCCGCAGGCGAAGAATCCCTGTATTTCGCCCTTACAGACGCAAAGGGGCCAGAAGGGCGGGAATACAACCATTAGAAATTCGCTCCAGCCTGTTTGCCCCTCATCCAGAAGCAGGTTCTACGAGGATCTGTGCCCAGGATCTGCGCATGATTTCTCTGGATTGAATTCAGAAGGTGTTAGCATTTTTTCGTTCCAGCCTTTCCAGTTTCTGAAGCAGCAAGAATCCTGAAGCTCCACGGCCCCGCAGTGCAGAATCGCGACATCCCCGATGAGAGAAAGGTCATTTCACTATGCCAATGTACAAACGTGCAATCGCTGAGTTCTTCGGCACCTTCTGGCTGGTCTTCGGAGGCTGCGGAAGCGCGGTCCTTGCCGCCGCCTTCCCCCAACTCGGCATCGGCTTTGCCGGTGTCGCGCTCGCCTTCGGACTCACGGTGCTCACGATGGCCTATGCTATCGGCCATATCTCAGGCTGCCACCTCAACCCGGCCGTTTCCGTAGGTCTGGTTGTAGGCAAGCGCTTCCCAGCCCGCGAGCTTCTCCCTTACATCGTCGCCCAGGTCGCCGGAGCGATCGCAGGCTCAGGCGTGCTCTATCTGATCGCCAGCGGTAGACCCGACTTCTCCCTCGCCGGCGGATTCGCCTCCAACGGCTATGCCGCTCACTCCCCCGGTGGCTACTCGCTCGTCGCCTGCTTCGTCGCCGAGGTGGTGCTGACCGCCTTCTTCCTTCTCATCATCCTCGGAGCCACCGACCAGCGCGCTCCCAAAGGCTTCGCCCCCATTGCCATCGGCCTGGGCCTGACGCTGATTCACCTGATTAGCATCCCGGTCACCAATACGTCGGTGAACCCGGCACGCTCCACGGGCCCTGCGCTCTTCGTCGGAGGATGGGCGATCTCACAGCTCTGGCTCTTCTGGGTCGCGCCCATTCTGGGAGCAGTCCTCGGCGGCATCATCTCCAACCTCTTCTTTGAGGCGCCGCAGCCGTCGGTTCGCGAAGAACTCTCGCGCTAGTCCACAAACAGAGAGGCCCGGACTCTTCCTCCGGGCCTCTCTGTTCGTTCTTCACCTTAGCTTTGTGGATCTGTCGCCAGCTCAGGCTCGGGATCCCATTGCACGTTCCTCGCCCGCGCCATCGCAAAGAGCGCTGCTCCCGCCATGATCGACCACAGCGCCGCAACCTGGGCGTTGCTCATGCCCCAGTAGAGCTTCGGATTGATTCGCACAAACTCCACCAGGAACCTTCCGACTCCACTCAGCGCCAGGTACTCGCCCGTGATCACACTGACCGGAGGCTTGCTCTTCGCTCGCTTCCACAGCCACCATGCCAGCGCGAGCGAGTACAGAAGTTCGTAGACCGGCGTCGGCTGCACCAGGTCCGGCGTCGGAACCAGGGCATCCAGCCGCATGTGCACACCCCAGGGCAGGGTCGTCTTGATCCCATAGTCTCCGTCTCCCGAGAGCAGGCAGCCGATCCTGCCCACGCCATAGCCTATGGCAGCCGCAGGTGCGGCAAGGTCGAGCATTCGCAGCGCGCCGACCTTTTCGCCCAGGGCACCCTCAAGCGGCGAACGAAAGCGCGCCGATCGTCCCATCCACATCAACATGGCGATGCCGGCCAGCATCCCCCCGAACCACGCGAAGCCCGCCTGAAACCAGTGCAGAAAGCCCATGACCATCTCTAGCGGGTGCGACCATCCTGGAGCGACGATCCTCGCCATCGCCATCCGCAACATCGTCATATCCTGAAGCTCATGCCACGCCTTCGCCCCGACCACTCCCGAAATCACGACAAACGCCACAATATTCAGCGCGTCGGCATCCACATGGTTCCGGACGAAGTTTTTGTGAAGAACAATGGTGGCCACCACCGCGGCCAGCCACAACAACAGCCCGAACGTACCCAGGTGCACCGGGCCAAGATCGATATAGGGATACATAGTCCTCGCTTCTCTTCCAGTGTATCTCCCGTAGCTGCTTCGGCTGAGGCTCGAAGGCTGCCCTCCGGTCGGCAAAACTTGGCCTGCGGCCTCCCTTCGCGCTAACCTTGCCCTTATGCCAACCAGCACGACCCATGCCCCCACCGCCTTCTTTCCTTCTCCCGAAACGATGGAGATCCTCATCGCCAAGGAAAAAATCGCCCAGCGTACCCGTGAGATTGGAGCCCAGATCTCCGCCGACTACGAGGGCCAGTCCATCGTGCTGATTGGCGTTCTCAAGGGAGCGGCCATCTTCCTGGCCGACCTCGCCCGGGCCATCAAGGTCGACAACACTTTTGACTTCGTAGCCGTCTCCAGCTACGGCCGCGCCCGCGTCTCCTCCGGTGCCGTCAAGCTCATCAAGGACATCGACAATCCCATCGAGGGACGGCACGTCATCCTCGTCGAGGACATTCTCGATACCGGCCTTACGCTGAACTATCTTCGCGGCCTGATGCTGCAACACAAGCCCGCGTCTCTCAAGATCGCCACCTGCCTCGACAAGCCCGACCGCCGCCTCGTCCCCATCGAGGCCGACTATGTCGCGTTCAAGATTCCCAATCAGTTCGTCGTCGGCTACGGCATGGACTACGCCGAGCGCTACAGGGGAGTTGAAGACATTCGCCTCTTTCCCGAAGACGGTGCCGCACACTGATCTCCACCAGAAGGTCCGAGGGAGCAGACGCCAGCACTGCAGATGGCATCGCGCCAGGCAGGTTTACGGAATGACCGCCACTGCTTCCACCTCGAGCACCGCATCTTCGCGGAACAGCGCCTGCACTCCAGCCAGCGTGCTCGCCGGTGGATGCGCCTTGTCGATGTACTGGTCTCGAACATCCCGCAGGGCGACCAGCTTGTCATGATTCAATCCCACGACATAGTAGTTCAGCTTGACGATGTCCTTCGGACTCGCGCCTGCCGCCTCCAGAGAGGCTTTCAGGTTCACGAACACCTGCGCCGCCTGCGCGCGAAAGTCACTCTTCCCCACCATCTCGCCCTGCTTATTCAGACCCACCTGACCCGAGAGAAAGATCATCTTTCCGCCACTGATCATCACCGCATGACTATAGCCCGCAGGCGAAGAGATCTCCGGCGAGTTTTTGAACTCAACCTTTGGCTTAACGGACTGCGCCGAAGCAACACTGTAAAGAACAACGAACGGAATCAGCGAACGAAATCTCATGCAGTTCCTCCACAACAACTTTACCCGCGGTTACAAATCGTGTGCCCCCATCTTCGACCGGGAAGCGGGCTAAAGGTAGGCAATCGCGCGAAAGTCCGGGTCCTCCCGACTAAAAGCTTTGTCGTACCCACACGTCATTCTGAGCGAAGCGAAGAATCCCTGTATTTCGCCTGTCATGCCAAAATCTTCGGCAAACGGCACGGCTTCTAAAGCCGGGTGGCCCATTCATGGCGCAGTCTCATCGCGACATGAGTGGGCAATCGCGCGAAAGCGCGATCCTCATTCCAGCCCGAACTCCCGCGCCAGCAGTTCATAGCTCCGGATCCGCTTTTGTTGATCCCACACGATCGTATTCACGATCAGCTCACCGATCCCCAGTGCGCCAGCCATCTGCTCCAGCTTCTCCCTTACCACCGCAGGAGTCCCCACAAAATATCGTGGCCACTCTCCCTCTTCCAGCGGAAGCACGCCTCGTATAGTTAGCTCCCGAACCGCATCCTCCGGCGAGGCGACCGGCTTACGCTCCCCCAGACGAATCCTCTGCTGCAGCAGCTTCGCGCTTGAGGCCAGAAACTCCGCCTCCTCCTGAGTCTCTGCACAGACCACGCCCACAGCGACTGTCGCCTCCGGTCTCTCCAGCCGGATGCCCGGCCTGAAGCTCCGCATGTAAGTCTCGATCGCATCCCTCGTCTTCACCGGAGAAAAGAAATGCGCGAACGAGTACGGCAGCCCGAACTCAACCGCCGCAGCCGAGCTCCACATGCTCGACCCCAGCATCCATACGGCCGGCCCGGCATAGGTCTCTTCCGGCACGGGGGCAGGCATCGCCCTCACCTTGCCGAAGGGATGTCCCGTGGGGAAATCGTCTTCGAGAAACGCCAGCAGCTCCGTCACCTGCTCCGGAAAATCATCTTCCATCGGGGTCTTGCGGCTGCGGCGCAGCGCCAGCGACTCCATCGGCCCGCCTCCCGGAGCCCGCCCGATCCCAAGGTCTACGCGCTCGGGATAGAGCCCGTAGAGCGTGCGAAAGACCTCCGCAACCTTCAGGGGAGTGTAGTGCGGCAGCATGATCCCGCCCGATCCGATCCGGATCTTCTTCGTCTCCGCCCCGATTCGCGCCAGCAGGATCTCCGGAGCCGTACAGGCCAGCAGGTCCATCGCATGGTGCTCCGACATCCAGAAACGCGTATAACCGAGCTCATCCACCCGCTGCGCCAGCGCAATCGAGTTCTGCAACGCCTGCGCCGGGGCACTTCCCTCAGCCACCGGCGACTGGTCCAGCACCGACAGCCGTAATCCACCCGTTTTCGCACTCATGTTCCATTGGATGAGCAGCTTTCAAAGAAGAACCATGGCCTCCTGCGCCTCCTGAACCCTCCCTAAGTCCGAATCTTCACCTCATCCTCCGAAACCCTCACCCTTCATCCTCCAGAATCCTCATCCTTCATCCTTCATCCAGAATCCTCATCCTTCATCATCCAGAATTCTCACCCTTCGTCATTCTGAGCGGAGCGAAGAATCCCCGTATTTTTTGCAGGATGTCAGAGTACCCCAACCCTCCCCCGGACAAGACAGAACCTGTCAAGCCCCATCCCCCATTAAACGTCTTATTAACAACAAGATGCAACCTGCCGATTCCCTCTCCTCCATTGATATAATGGAAGCAGGAGACAAAAAAGCCCGGTTCTGGAGATACTCCGGGGCCTTCGGACATGGAACCGGCTTTGAAATCAAGAATTTACCCTAACCCTTTTCTTTACAAGACTTTGCATCACAAGTACCAATCTAAGTGTTTTGTTTTGAAGACTTTGCACACAAATGAATAGGGAGGGGGGCTCCCTCCCCGGCCAAACTTGTCCCCCCTGTGATAGAAACATGACCGGCCCGGCAAATCGGCGCCAAAGGAGAACCATGAGCAGCCTGTCTCACCCTGAAACACTGACCTTCGATTCCAATCAATTCGCAGCTCAGGCCCTCTCCTCTCCAAACAATCTCGCTGCCGTCCTCGACCACACGCTCCTCAAGCCGGACGCGACCCGCAACCAGGTCCTCCAACTCTGCCATGAAGCCGCCGAGCACCGCTTTGCCTGCGCGATGGTCAATCCCATCTGGGTCCAGCTCGCGGCCCAGGCGCTCCAGGGGACCGGCATTCCTGTCGGCGTCGTCATCGGCTTTCCTCTGGGAGCGACTCTCTCCGCCTCCAAACGCGACGAGACGGCTCGCGTCCTCAAGCATGGGGCCCACGACGTCGACATGGTTCTGAACATCGGCCTGCTCAAGAGCGCCACCCTCGCCGACTACGAGGCCGTCAAGCAGGACATCCGCGGGGTCGTCGAACTGGCTCATGGCGGCGGAGCCATCGTAAAGGTGATCCTCGAAACCTGCCTGCTGACCTTCGAGGAAAAACTCCGCGCCTCCGAGCTCGCGCTCTCCGCCGGAGCCGACTTCCTCAAGACCTCCACCGGTTTTTCGACCGGCGGCGCCACGATTGACGACATAGGCCTCCTGCGCGGGGTTGCCGGCTCTCGCGCCGGGGTCAAGGCCTCCGGAGGCATTCGCTCCCTGGCAGACGCCTCAGCGATGCTGCATGCGGGGGCCTCGCGCATCGGAGCCAGCGCCAGCGTCAAGATCGTGGGCGAGCTGGGGGGGCACGACGCTGCAACCGCGAACGCTCCGGGTGGTTATTAAGAGCTCCGGGCGGTTACTAAGAAGAGACGCCTCTCAAGGCATCTCATCCAGGAAGAGAAAACCGCATTCCACATAACGTCGTCAGTAGTATCATCGGCTCTTCCCATGTCTACGCCCAACAAACAACGACGCGGGACCTCCCCCGCCGCGCCTGACCCGGAGGTCGCCCCCGATCACAGCTTCGAGGGAGACAACCGGCCGCGCACCGATGAGCCTGCCCAGGCTCCGAATATCCGCGTCGATCCCGTCCACCAGGTCGAGTTTCTTCA
>Ga0193742_1002088_pt1 | contig 11633 bp, 12 predicted proteins | sample L2c1metaG_FD_165511 | JGI IMG/M metagenome (GOLD analysis project Ga0193742, IMG submission 165511) | Soil microbial communities from a riparian zone of the East river system, Colorado, United States - L2c1 | ecosystem: Environmental > Terrestrial > Soil > Riparian zone | place: USA: East River... | reverse complement strand
TTCGAGAGCGGGGGCCAATATTCGACGGGATCATAGCCCACCGTAATGACAAGGTCAGCGGATTCGAGCAGCCGGTCGGCCGGCTGGTTGGCGAGCTGACCAACCCGGCCGCCGAAATTATCGAATAACAGCGCGCCTACGGCACCTGCTGCCTGGAAGGTGCCGACCACAGGCAGGTTATTCTTGCCAATGAACGCCTGGAGTGCCTCGGCGTTGGCCGGCTTGCTGGCCAGCATTCCCAGCAGTACCACCGGATTCGACGCGGCGTTGATGAGGCGCGCGGCTTCTTTGATCGCGGCACCGTCAGCCGGACCGAGGCCGGCAAAGGCGGGCGCCGGCAGGGGTTCGTGCGCGCAAGGTTCGGTCATCACGTTCTTGGGCAAATTGACGTAGGATGCGCCTGGCCGGCCGGACTCGGCTGCTCGGAAGGCGTTGGCCAGGATTTCGCTGACTTGATCCGGAGCGCCGACGGTCGCGCTGAACTTGGTCACCGGCTTCAGAATCGAAACCGCATCCATGGTCTGATGGATCTGCTTCAGAGCCTCGGAGGTATCAACCGCGCCACCAAGCGCCACCACTGGATCGCCCTCGGAGTTCGCCGTGGCCAAGCCCGTCGTCAGATTGGAGACACCGGGTCCCGAGGTTGCGATGGCGACACCCGCCTTACCCGTCATGCGGCCGATGCCGCCTGCGATGAACGCGGCGTTCTGCTCGTGCCGGCAGACGACTGTCTCGATCGTCGAGTCGACAAGCGCATTAAAGACTGAGTCGATCTTGGCGCCAGGAACGCCAAAGACATGCGTCACACCGTGCATTTCCAGCGAGCGAACGACTAGTTCGGCACCGACCTGCTGCGCTCTACTCAAAACTTTGTGCATTGTGATTCTCCTAGTGGGCTTGTTCGGCATAAGCGAGTTCCTCAGCAGTGTTCCTGCTGAGATCCGCCTTCAGGAAGGCTTCTGATTCCGGCAGAGCCAGGTGGAAGTCCGTCAACGCTTCGACCTTGAGGCGGAGTGCGCCGGCTTCAACGTCGAGCAGGTGGCCGCCGTGCTGGCGGTCCTTGGAAAGGAAGTGGAAGTGATAACCGGCGATGCTGAACGCACTTGAAAAGCCAGGCGACCACAGGCCAATCAGGGTACCGTCGATGTCGGAGAAACTGAATTCGCTCTGGACCTTGGCCGCATCGACGAGGCGCGTGCCGCGTTGTGGCGGATTCACGGCACGGGTGCGGACCCTCTTGAAGTGTCCATCGAGGCGAACCGCGTAGAAGATATTGCCTGAATGCCGACACTCGTCGCAGCGAGCCTCTAGGTCTTTGAAGCTAGTGACCGGTTTCGTTTCGATATCCGTTTGAGGCGAGAAGCGCGTCACCACGGCGAAGGGCGCGCCGGCGTCGGGGCCTGCTTCCGACACGCGACCGGTGCCTCGCACCTGGTAGACCCGTCCGTCGAGCACGACCATCTCGCCATCGAGATTCGCGAAGGTGCCAAGGCCGAAATCGCCATGCGCCAGGATCGACTTGACACTGACCTCCCTGTCATAGACGCCCGCAACGAGGGCACCCGAGGTCGAGACCTGGAACAGGGTGTGAATCGGTATGCCGAGGTATTGGGACAAGGCGGCCGTGACGACCGACGAAAGCGTTCCTTTGGTCCTTGTGACCTCGGCATCCAACGCCGTCTTAAGCGATGCCGGAATGGTCAGGTCCAGATTTGCCATCCGTTCTCTCCAAGCTGCAGCGAGAGACGCTGCAAATCGATCAGCGACTGCTTTGGCCATAGCGATCCCTTTCTATGCATGGGCTCGGGTGGTTTTGCGTGTCTTTGGCGACGAGCCTCCGGCGGCGGCAGGCAGATCAGTATTCTCGATGTTGAGGACCTCCGCCGTTTCTGCCCGAACGAACTGGCAGAACTCGGCATCCTCAATCAGCGACACGCCGTAGGATGGAATGATCTCCTTCAGCTTTGGCGCCGTCAGCTCATTGGGGAAATACTTCTCCAGCACGCTGATCGCGATGAACGCGGCGGTCGAGGCGCCGGGCGAGGCTCCTAGAAGTGCAACGAGCGAGCGATCCGCCGCGCCGACGAGTTCGGTTCCGAACTCCAGCAAGCCGCCGCGTTTGACGTCGGGCTTGATGATCTGAACCCGTTGCCCCGCGACTTGCAGTTTCCAGTCTTCCGGCTTCGCGTTGGGAAAATACTCGTCCAGCGCGGCCAACCGATGGCTCGCGGACTGAAGCACCTGTTCGATCAGATACTCCGTCAGATCGAAATTTTCGCGCGCCATCAAAAGCAGCGGCTTGATGCTGCTCGGCCTGACCGATTCGAATAAATCCAGCAGCGAGCCGTGCTTCAGGAATTTGCTTGAGAAGCCGGCATAGGGACCGAACAGCAGCGAGTGCTGGCCACCGATGACACGGGTGTCGAGATGCGGCACTGACATCGGCGGCGACACTCCACAAAGGACAACGAGATCGAATTCGGAATGCGTTCGTAATTAGTCTTTCAGTATCGACCTTGGATTGTCCAAATCGAACGGCTACCGAAAATGCGGTTTGAGCGGTTCCCGTTCGGGATGACGCGTATCCTGCATGCAGGATCGTCACGATAAAGCGATCGATAACTTGTCTGGCGGTTGGTTGATTAGCTTTGAACGGCCGTTAGCGAAAGGATTGGCGCCAGCGAACGGGTGTCTTACCGACGATCCTCTTGAAGACGGCCGTAAAGTGCGCCTGCGAGCTGAAGCCGGTAATGGCAGCCACATTGGATATCGACAACTGCGGATCGAGAAGGAGCTGTTGTGAATAGGCCACCTTCCTTCTCAGGATGTACTGGTAAGGAGAACATCCAGTGGCTGCCCGAAATTGGGCAGCAAAGTGCATACGAGTGAGGCCGGCAACATTGCTGAGTTCAGCCAGATAGATCGGCCTGCTCACGTTGACCTCGATATAATCGACAGCGCGCCTCAGGCGCCATTTGGGAAGAGGCGTCGATCGGTTCGATACAAGAGCTCTACCCCTCATCGAGTTAAGGGTAAAAAGGCGGGCAGCCAGTGCTATGCTTACGCCATCGACAAAGGTTGGTCCGGCTGGGCCTCCATCGTCATCAACTTGTGCCAGCAGGTTGGCCAATTGAAAGACGATGGGATCGGCCATGAAGTGAGGATCAAAAAGCTCGATTGGACCGGTGGGCGAATGTCCATAGATTTCTGTAAAACACTCGGCTAGAAATGATTGGGAGAGATAAATACGAACGCAATCGAATGTGCTGGTGAAAACGGTGCGACTCGGCTCTCCGGGACCCGTTATCAAGACGGCGTCCATCTGAATTTTTCCGCTTATGACCTGCTTACCTGCAAAGAAGAATTCCAGTGAACTAGGAACGAGAGGAAATGTAATGAGGTGCGAGTCATCGGGATAGTTCGCCTTCATCTCCAATGGCTTGACTGGCTTCGTCACCGTCCACCGGGAGAGAGTTACGCGGTGTCCTGCGTCTGGGGATGCGTCTTTCCTGACCGGACGCTTCCGCCACTCAGTTTCCGGAAGGATTATCTTTGCCGGAGCGGTACCTTCAGCGAACGCCGGTGTTTCCACGCTCCTGCGCGCTATTCCTGGAAAGCTTGCTTCCAAGGTCGCTCCTGGTGTTTCTGACGTTGGCAAAACGACGTGATAGCGGGCTGTCGTCCTGCCGCCGCAGAGAACGAACGGCTCGCAAGCTTCACTATGCAGACTTGAGACATCTGGACTAATGGGTAAGCCATCTTCCGAATTCGCACTTTTTCAGTCATGTGAAGCAGACCTTACATACAGGGGCGCGCGCGAATTCTCAATCCGGCACCACGGTGCTGCTGCCGCTCGGCGCTGAGGGCGAGGGTAGCGACCGCAGCGTATCAACGGGACAAGGGAGGGCCATTAAATTCGCATTTAGATTTTTTCAGGCCCGCGCTGCGGCCCGCGGCGATCCGCTCAATAACGGCCACACCTCTTTCGTTCGAACGTGAAAGACCGGCCGGCGCGAGCACTGCATAAGCTGTCCCTGCTCACAATGAGCGGACATCGTCAGCGTGATTGCTTACATCCGAAAAGTGCCCAATAGCGGGCACCCGGCGCATCGAGATCCGCGCCGCGAGCCCGCCTTTCAATCACTCAAGAGACGGCAACAAATGCGTCTCGCCAGCGTCTAGCTGCATATCAAAGACTTTAAGCAGCGCGGCAGTGCTCGCGTACGTCCCGGCAAGGGTAATGAGGTCGATAAGAAGCGGCACTCCGAGCAGCAAAACAGCAGCCTCATACGTCGCCGCGCTAACGGTTCGCGCCGTAAAAGCCTCGCGGATCAACTGGACGACGATGCTAAATGGCGCCTCCATTGCGGTGGTCGGCGTCCTGAATTTGATCGATTTTATGACTTCCGCCGGTACGCCCACCTGTAACGCTTCCGGCTCATGCGCCGCCCACTCGAACGCACTGTTGCATTCGCGGGCCATCGCAAGGACGCAAGCCTCGCGAACCGGTTCGCTAAGACCGGCGCGGAATCTCAGGTAATTGCCGAAAGGAACATACACCTCGGCAAGCTTTGGCTCGTGCAGCCATATGCCAGCGGGGCCATGGAGCCCGCGCAGAACCCCTTTCTGTTAATCGGCGTGGGGTCCCGACGCCGATCGGCGAGTTAAGCTATTGATCTGTCTACCGGTGGAGGGGTCACTCTTGGACGCTTATTCACAGGCCACGCCCGCAAGAAGTAATGTGCATGAATCCGTCCCCGCCAAGGACGATGATACCAGCCAATGACTATATCGCAAATGGCTATCGCGATGATAACGAAGGGACCATGGCTGTAAAAAGAACGGTCCAACATCTTAATGGACGATGGATTATCCCCGGCATATTGACCACGGCGACCGAAGCAATCACCGAGACCCTAGCGCCTTGCGGCGCGCAATGCCGACCGACAGACCTTGCCGGCGTCGTCGCGCAACTCTTCGTCCGTCACCTCGCCCCCTCTCCGCCCTCTCCAATGCAGCTTGCGCCATGTCGACGGCCTGCTGCCGACGTTCTCGCTCCTTCTGCCTGGCCGCCTCCTCCCTCGCCCGTTCGCGGTCGCGGTGTTTCTGGTCCCGTTCGTAGGCGAGAGCGGCCTTCCGCTCCGCAGCCTTGTCGGCCGGACGGGGGGAAACCTTCTTCGCTTTACCGCCTTTCGATTTGCGGGTGGTTTTCGTCGGTCTTTCGCCGTCGCCCAGATTGGTGTGTAGTTCGGCATGCTCGCCAAAGGATCCGTCGGAGCCGACGGGGCGCCTGAGAACGACGCCCGGCTTCGCCATGGTCGCGGCGATGACGTCCGCATCGTCGCTTTCCTTCGCGGCGCCCTTGTGGAAGAGATTGCTATCGGCCCCCCAGGCTTCCAGAGCCGCTTTCATCGACGGAGCGGCAATCGCCAGGTCGAAGAAACCCAGCGAAGTCTGATAGGTTTTCAATTTTCTGGCCATCGGTCTGATTCGCTCTCCCCGATCGATCGTCAGCGCACGCCAGGGCGCCCGCGGAACACGAAGCGGCCTCGAAGCGTTCCCTAATCCTGGAAGCACGTCTATGCATTTCGCAGTGCGCTCTTACGGATTGGCCTCGAATGAGCCGGACGTCGACCCTGCCCAAGCGCCTGCAGCCGATGCTCGCTACGCTCATCGACTCGCCGTTCGACGACCTTAGCTGGGTTTTCGAGGACAAGTACGACGGCTTCCGCATGATCGCGGAAATCCGGCGGGGCAAGGTTGCGCTCTACAGCCGCAACGGCAAGATCATCAGCCGTGACTACATCGAGGTCGCCAAAGCGCTGGAGGGCGTGAAGGGCGACGCCGTGATCGACGGCGAGCTCGTCGCGATCGGAAAGGACGGCGTCTCGCATTTCCAGCTGCTTCAAAACGCGCTGCGCCATGAAGCGAAGCTCCTGTATTGCGCCTTCGATCTCATGTTTGAGAACGCAGTGGACTTGCGCAAGCAGCCCCTTCTCGAGCGCAAGAAGCGGCTGAAGGCGATTCTGCCGCGCGACAAGCTGATCGCCTTCAGCCGTCACCGCAAAGGGGACGGTACGAAATTCTTCGCCGAGGCAGAGCGGAAGGGTTTGGAAGGCATCATGGCGAAGCGCGCCGACAGCGCCTATAGGTCGGGAAGCCGGACCCCGGATTGGTTAAAGATCAAGACGGCAAAGCGACAGGAAGTGGTGATCGCCGGCTTCACGGCGCCCAGGCGCACCAGGCCGTTCTTCGGCGCACTGGTCCTTGCCGTGCGGGAAGGCGACGCTTGGCGCTACATCGGACATGTAGGCACTGGCTTCAGCCACAAGGTCCTGGAAGACCTCCATGCCAAGCTCGTGAAGCTGACGGTCCCTAAATCACCTTTTCCTGCCAAAGTGAAGGACGAAGCCGCCACGACCTGGGTCAGGCCCTCGCTGGTTGCCGAGATCAAATTCGCGGAGTGGACGGGCAAGGGCGAACTGCGCCAGCCCGTCTACCTCGGACTCAGGTCCGACAAGCGGGCGAAGGATGTCGTGCGCGAACGAGAACGTTCGCGTAAATAGCGATTCGTTCGCGGCGGCGCGTTCAGTCGCCTTCAAGGTCGTGGATTTCCGATCGTATACCCTCAGGCGTGACTTCGAGCGTTGCAAGCGTGATCGGCAGCTTGAAGCGCCGCCGTCCCGCGCTGCCGGGATTCAGGTAGAGCACGCCGCCGACCGTTTCGATCTTCGGCACGTGGGAATGCCCTGAGACGATCACGTCGATGGCTGCGCCGGGATCGCCCTGCAGCGTCTTCAGGTCGTGCACTACGTAGATCGACTTTCCGGCTAGGCGCACGAGTTTCGTGTCGGGGTATTCGCGGGCTGGCTCGCCGCTCTCCACGTTTCCACGGATGGCGGTGACGGGCGCGATCCGGCGAAGCGCGTCGACGATCTCGGGGCGCCCGATGTCACCGGCGTGGATGATGTGATCGACGCCCGTCAGGCGTCGTTCCGCCTCGGGCCTCAACAGGCCATGCGTGTCCGAAATGATTCCAATCTTGAACATCATTTCCCGGCGCTCTCACCCACGATCGCCATAAGACGATCGAGAAGCTCGATTTGTCCGGACAGCATCTTCGTTCGTGCGAACTCGATATCGAACCATTCCGCGCGGTCGACTTCGGGAAAGTTCTGTCGCCGACCGCTTCGGGGCGGCCATTCGATATCGAACGTATTGCTGGCCAGTGCCGCCGGGTCAAAATGGCCTTCTCCAGCGAATGCGATGACGCGTTTCCCTCCTCGCTGGCGAACCTCCCCTAAGGCCTGCAGCCGACCAATCGAGGCGCTGGTGCCGAGTTCCTCGGCAAACTCACGTCGCGCGGCCTGCTCTGGATCTTCCGCGGCATCGATTTCGCCCTTCGGGATGGACCAAACGCCACCGTCCTTCTTGCGCCAGAACGGACCGCCGGGGTGCCCGCGACATCGGAGCGTCGGCGTCGTAGCGCGACGGCACGTACTTCGAATTTCCCGCGCAGGTCTTCAGCGCAATGAAGATATCGAGCACCTGACGCGAGAAATACACATTGAGCGCCTTCGAGCGCTTCATACGCTCCTTGGGAATCGTCCAGACCGCATTCTCGAAATCGACTTCATCCCATGTGGCATCGAGCAGTTCGCTCTTGCGGACCATCGTGAGCAGATACAGACGCAATCCCAGCCTGATGGTGGGCACGCGCGGCAGTGCTAGGGCCTTTCTCGGAGAACCATGTTTACTAGCGCGACGCGACGGTTTTGAAGGCCAGGCTGATGATCGAAATCTTCTCCGAAGCGGAAGCGGGAGCCGCACTCGACGTTACCTCCAGGTTTCGGACAATCTCGGGAACGCTTTCCTTCACGGTAAGGAAGATCTGTCCAGGAGTGGCCGCGTCTTCGGGCACGATTTTGAGCCTGCTTATTTGTCGCAAACACCTTGACGACCTCGCCACCCAGATCGCCAGCGATCTTGATTTCTGCCTTGCTGTCGGCAGAGGGAATTTCCACTTCGCGATTGGCCTTGACGAAATTGTCCTTCTGGAAGCTGTTGGGATAAATCTGCGTAACCTTGCCCTTAGTTAGGCCCAACATTGAAGACCGTCACGTACGCATCTTCATTGGTCTTGACGCGTAGTTTTAGGATACTCGAAGGGAAAGCCCGGCGCGGCAGACTCGACGAAGGAAATGAGTGCGGAAAGCCATTCTTCTTGGTCGTGACGGACCTAGAACAAGCTCCTAAACCATCTGTTGGTACAGAATTGGTACAAACCGGTTCCGTATGCCAAAACGTCAGATAGCCGCCTACTAAGTTATTGATCTTTAATGCTATATTTGGTAGCGAGAGAGGGACTCGAACCCCCGACCCCAGGATTATGATTCCCGTGCTCTAACCAGCTGAGCTACCTCGCCACGGTTCACCGCCGCGGCTTTATACATGCCGCGGCTACGAACGCGCGGCATATAAGAAGTCGGTCGAGGGCCTGTCAAGCAAACCCGGTCGTCCAGCCAAGCTATTGCAGCCGTGCGGCTATTTGGGCCGGACGTTGGGGTCGCCACCGGGGCTGCCGGGCGGCGGGATCACCGGCGTATTGCCGGTATCGGGCGTCGGCGCGCGCATCTGCGGGTCAACCCCCGCCGGCGGGCACAGCACACCGTCGGATTTGGCCAGTTGATCGCCGAGCGGCTCCCGGCTTTGACCGGTGGTCGTGCCGTTCGGGACGACATTGCCCCGCGGCGTCGATTGGGTCGGTGCGCAGCCGACGGCACGATCGGGCGAAGGCGGCGCGGTCTGGGCCGGCGGCGTCGTGGGTGATGGCGGCGCCTGGGCATGCGTCACGCCCGACGCTGCCATCACGACACAAGAGAGCAAGAGTGCGGGTTTCATTGTCATGCCGGGAAAACGGCTCGCGCGTGCGGAGGTTCCGCGCCGCAGCGTTATTTAACCTCGAGGCACTTTCAGGATTTGCGATAGCGGATCAGCGAAAAATGGCCCATCGGCGGCATCGGGCGCCGTTCGGTCAGGCTGACGCCGCCGTGTTTGGCGGCCCAGTCGACCAACCGCGCCCATGGAAATTCCGGCCGCCAGCCGAGCCGCCGCGCCAGCGGCGCGAACGCCAGTTCGAAGACACGGCGAGGGCCGCTTTCAGCGCCGATGTGATTGACCAGGATGAGTTCGCCGCCGGGCTTCAGCACGCGGATGAAATCATCCAGCGTGGCCTCCGGGTCCGGCACCGCGGTGATGACATATTGCGCCACCACCGCATCGAACGACGAATCCGCAAATGCCAGATTCTTGGCGTCCATCACCGCAAGCGTCTCGACGTTGGAAAGCGCCAACGCGCGCACGCGCTGCTGCGCCTTGCGCAACATCGGTTCGGAAATATCGACGCCGCACAGTTTCGTGGTGCGTGAATAATCCGACAGCGACAATCCGGTGCCGACCCCGACGTCGAGAATCCGGCCGCCGATCCGGTCGGCTTCGGCAATGGTCGATTGGCGGCCGTGATCGAACACCTTGCCGAATACAAGATCGTAAACCGGCGCCCAGCGGCCATAAGCCTTGGCGACCCCTTCGCGGTCGATATCCCCAGTCATTGCCCTGCGCGCCCCGAAATCTTATCCGCGGATGGCTTCGGCAAGTGGCGGCGCGATGGTCTCGCGCAAGGCGCCTCTCGCGATCCCATGCTTTGCCGTTGCACGCTGGATGAAGCCGCCGCCGAGCACGCGCGCCTGGCCCGAGGGCGCATTGTAGAATACGCAGGCCTGGCCAGGCGAAACGCCCTCTTCGCCGGCGACCAGTTCGACTTCATAGCCACCATCGGCCGCGCGCAGCCATGCCGGCTGCGGCGCGCGGGTCGATCGCACCCGCACGAAGATCTCCAGACCGCTGCCGATCGTGCGATCCAGCGCGCCATCGCCGATCCAGTTGACGTCGCGCAGCACGATGCGATCCATCCGCAGCGCCTCGCGCGGCCCGACCACGACGCGGCGGCTCGCGGCATCGAGCTTCACCACGTAAAGCGGTGCGCCCGAAGCGATGCCCAGTCCCTTGCGCTGACCGACGGTGAAATGGATGATGCCCTGATGCCGGCCAATCACATGGCCGTCGAGATCGACGATGTCGCCGGGCTCGATCGCATTCGGCCGCAACCGGCCGATGATGTCGGTATAGCGCCCGGTCGGCACGAAGCAGATGTCTTGGCTGTCCTGCTTGTCCGCGACCTCAAGGCCGAAGCGCCGCGCCAGTTCGCGGGTCTGCGGCTTGGTCATGTCGCCCAAGGGAAAGCGCAGATAGTCGAGTTGCTCGCGCGTGGTCGCGAACAGGAAATAGCTCTGGTCGCGATCGGCGTCGGCGGCACATATCAGCGCGCGCGATCCGTCGTCCATGCGACGCGAAGCGACATAATGCCCGGTCGCCAGTGCCGAGGCGCCGAGCTCGCGCGCGGTCTTGAGCAGATCGCGAAACTTGACCGAGCGGTTGCATTCGATGCACGGCACCGGGGTCTCGCCCGAGGCGTAGCTGTCGGCAAAGTTGTCGATCACGGATTCGCGAAAACGGCTCTCGTAATCCAGCACGTAATGCGGGATGCCGATCCGCTCGGCGACATTACGCGCATCGTGGATATCCTGTCCGGCGCAACAGGCCCCCTTGCGATGGGTGGCCGCGCCGTGATCGTAGAGCTGCAACGTGATGCCGACGACGTCGTAGCCTTCCGACTTCAACAGCGCAGCCGTCGCCGACGAATCGACGCCGCCCGACATGGCGACCACGACCCTCGTGTCCTGCGGACGTCCCTCGATATCCAAACTGTTGCGCATGTTTCCGGTCATCAAAGCTACTCGCGACGACGATGAACGCGCCGCGGTCAGAAAGCCAAATCGTTAGAAAGCCAAAGCCTTGCACCACGTCCCGGCAAGCAAGATCGGAACGGTTTAGAGGCTGCCCTTTAATATAGGCCGCACTCCCGTAAGACAATCACGCCAATCCGCGTTTTGCGCAGGGCCAAACGGCAAATCTTGCCGCCGGGCAGAAAAGGCGCGCTTGCGGCGCTGGCGCGCCCCCGCGAGAAAGATTGCAAGATATTGAAATATATAGATATTTAGATATCGCCGGACTGGCCCGCTCCTTGCTGATTGGAAGTCAGCCAGATTGTGTCCCAAGGGGCTTCCGTGCAGAGCGTCTCGTCAGAAACAGCGACCGCCGTATCCTTTCAGAACGCGCCGCCGAGGCCCGCGAGGTCGGCTGCCGACCAATCGCAAGCCAATGACATTTTCGCGGGCCTTGTCGACAACAACACCGCCGCCGACGCCAACAACGCGACGAACCAGACGCAGCAGCAATCCGCGCCGCAAAACTGGCCTGACAATACGTCATCCGCTAACAGCCCGTGGAACAACTCGGCTCCGGCAAACCAGCCGGCCAACACCAATTCGAACAATCAGGACGCCAATAACGGCCCGGCTACCGACACCAATGCCGGCGCCGGCACGACCGACGCGCCGCCGCGTTCCCGGAGTAAATCCACGAGTTCGAAGGACGATTCGACAAATTCGAGCGCAACTTCGTCATCCGGCGACACCTCGGCGACGGATTCCGCTGGTTCGACCGCGACGACG
>Ga0193742_1002086_pt1 | contig 11638 bp, 9 predicted proteins | sample L2c1metaG_FD_165511 | JGI IMG/M metagenome (GOLD analysis project Ga0193742, IMG submission 165511) | Soil microbial communities from a riparian zone of the East river system, Colorado, United States - L2c1 | ecosystem: Environmental > Terrestrial > Soil > Riparian zone | place: USA: East River... | reverse complement strand
CGGCCACGAAGTTCTGCCCCAGGGCGCGGCTGGGCGTGAGGCCGTGGGTGGACAGCAGCTCACGCACTTGCCGGGGGCTCAACGTCACCCCCGCATTCTTGCGGTCCGAGGACGTAGGGCCTAGGACACCGTCTCCGGGCGGTAACCCAGCGGCCACAGCACGGACTCGAAGACCCAGTCGGCCGCCCGGAACATGATGTCCGGCTGCGTGTCGGGGTAGTAGGCGATGAAGTGGTCCTTGCCCTCGTAGGGCACCCACGTGCAAATAGCGCCCACCGCGTTGCCGGCGTTGCAACGGTCCAGCCCGGTCTGCGTGAGCACCGTGGTGTCGGCGGTGCCGTGGAACATGATCGTCTGCCGGTCGCCGGCCGACGGGTTCACCCCGGTGCCCCCGGCGATGGCGATGCCGCCCGCGGCGGGCGTGTCGGCCGGGAAGTCGAGCACGTGCATGGCGTTGTAGGCGCCCGCCGAGTAGCCGGCGGCGACGACGGCGTCGGGGTCGATGTCGTACTCGTCGGCGTGGGCGATCAACCACTCGACGCCGGCCAGGGCGTCGGCGTAGCCGTCGATCACGCCCTCGACGCTGAACTCCGGCCGCACGCGGTACTGCAGGGTGACGCCGACGTAGCCCCGCCGGGCGGAGTCCTCGGCGTACACGGACATGTGCTCCTTCTCCCCGAAGGTGAAGCCGCCGCCGAACATCCACATCACCGCGGGCCGCTCGGTGGCGGTGTCGCCCACCGGCTGCCAGATGTCGAGCTTCAGGTCGATCGGCTGGCCGTCCCAGGTGGTGGTGGTCCGGTAGGTGATGTTCTCGGTCTCGGCGACCTGGTCGAACACCCGGTGGACGTAGCGCGTCCCCTCGGGCCAGTCGCAGCCCGCGCTGACCAGCAGCAGGACCAGGCCGACCACGAACGCGACCCGACGTCGCAATGCCCCCATGCCGATCTTCCCCCCGGTTCGATCAACCGCTGGGCAGAGCGTAGACGCGGGAGGCGTTGTCCCAGCTGGCCGTCGCCACCACCTCGACGCCGACGCCCATCGCGTCGGCCACCGCCGCGCCCACCAGCGGCACGTGGGCCGGCGTGTTGGGGCGACCCCGGTGCGGCACCGGTGCCAGGTAGGGGCTGTCGGTCTCGACCAGCACCCGGTCGAGCGGGCACAGCTTGGCGGCGGCCCGCAGGTCGTCGGCGGCCTTGAAGGTGACGATCCCGGAGAACGACAGGTAGGCGCCCCGGTCGAGGCAGGCCCGGGCCTCGTCGGGGCCGCCGGTGAAGCAGTGGAGCACCGTCCGCTCGGGCACCCCCGACTCGTCGAGGACGGCGAACGTGTCGTCCCAGGCGTCGCGGGTGTGGATCACCAGCGCCAGGTCGCGCTCCCGGGCCAGGGCGATCTGGGCGGCGAACATCGCCTGCTGGGCTTCCCGGGGCGAGTGCTCGTAGAAGTAGTCGAGGCCACACTCGCCCACGGCCACCACGTGGGGCCGGTTGGCGGGGTCGTCGAGCAGCTCGGCCAGGCCGTCGAGCCCGTGGCGGGCCTCGTGGGGGTGGAGGCCGACCGTCGCCCACACCACGCCGGGATGGCGGCGGGCGGCCGCGATCGCCTCCCGGGAGCGGGCCACGTCGGTGCCGACCGACACCAGCCGCTCGACGCCGGCGGCCCGGGCGGCGTCGACCTGGGCGTCGACCCGATCGGCGTGCGGGACGTCGTCGTCGTCCCACCCGAGGTGGCAGTGGTTGTCGGTCCAGCGCAACGCAACGGTCACACTCTGCACGCTACTGCTGCCCAGGTCGGGCAGGATTCGCAGCGGTTCTCCTGGTGGGTGCCGCGCGCGTTCAGTAGTGTTTCTTGCCTTCCCGCTTCCACGGCTGGGAGTGCTTCGGGCGACATGGAGGGATTCTGACGACTGCGCGGCGCGCCACGAACGATCCCCGGCTGCCCCGTCGTCGTCCTCCGCGCGGCGCCGGCCGTGGTGGCGACCCCGGCGACGGCGGCCGCTCCGAGCCTCCGTGGGACGACCCGTCGGCCCCCGGCTTCGGCGACGAGCCCTACGACGACGACGAGCGCAGCTACCGGCCCGGCCAGCGTCGTTGGGGTGACCCTGCCCCCGACCAGCAGCGCTGGGACGACCCGACACCCGCACCGGACCAAGGTTGGGACGACCCCGCACCCGGCGCACCGGGCCAGGGTTGGGATGCCACCGACCCCGCCGCCGGCCAGTCGCGCTGGGACCCTCCGGCCGAGGCCGGCCCCGGCGCCGGGATCGGCCGACGCGACTGGGACGCCCCCGGGCCCGACACCGGCGAGTACCGCTGGGACGAAGCCGCTCCGGGCCCCGCGTCGAGCCCCACGGGTCGGCGCGCCTGGGACGACCCCGCCCCCGACACGTCGGAGCACCGCTGGGACCCGGCACCCCGCGCCACCGGCGCCACGCCGTCGTTCCTGAGCCCCGGCTACGACCCGGACCCCCCGGGGTACGCGCCCCGGCGCCCCCACCAGTCGCCCTACGACCCGGGGCTCGACCCGACCGGGCCCCTGGCACCCCCGCGGCCCTCCTACGACCCCGAACCCGGCTACGGCGACCCCGACCCGGGCTACGGCGACCCCCAGCCCGATTACGGCCAGGGCTACGCCGACCCGGACCAGACCCAGTACCAGCAGGCCTACGACACCGGCTACGACCAGGGCTACGAACCCCGCCTCGACCAGCCGCCCCCCGACCTGCCGCCCGACCCACGCCGGCCCGCCAAGGCCGACCGCGTGCCCGGCGACCTCGGCCCCAAGCTCCCCCACCTCCCCGGCCTGAACGGCCTCCGGGCCGTCGCCCTGCTGGCCGTCCTCGCCTACGCCCACGACGTCGACCTCCTGCAGGGCGGCTTCCTCGGGATCTCCAGTGTCTTCACGCTCTCCGGCTTCCTGATGGCCACCCTCGCCCTGGCCGAGTGGTCGCAGACGACCCAGCTGCTGTTCGGGCGCTTCTGGGACCGCCGGGCCCGCAACCTGGCGCCGCCCTACTTCGCCCTCCTGGCCGTGGTGGTGGCGCTGCAGACGGTCGTGCGGGTCGGCTCGGTGCCCACCTTCCGGGGCGACGTGTACGCCGCGCTCGGTTTCGTCACCAACTGGCGGCTCGCCTTCCCGTCGGAGGGCTTCGCCAGCAGCTTCGCCGAGCTCTCCGCATTGCGGCACCTCTGGCCGGTGGCCATCACCGCCCAGGTGTACCTGCTGTTCCCGCTGGTGTTCGTGGTGCTGATGCTCGTGACCGGCCGCCAGTGGCGCGCCTCGGGCTACGCGTTCGCCGCGCTGGCCGCGGCCAGCTTCGGCGCCGCCTGGATGCTGTCGGGCAACACCGAGGCCCGCCGCATCGCCTACTACGGCACCCACACCCGGGCAGGCGAGATCCTGGTGGGCGTGGTGCTGGCCTACGCGGTGCTCACGCCCGGCTTCCGCACCCTGCTCAGCCGGCCGCTGGTGATGAACGGCGTGCGCAACGGCGCCCCGGCGGCGCTGCTGGCACTGCTGGCCCTGTGGTTCCTGGTGCCGCTCGACAGTCCGTCGCTGTTCCACGGCGTCACCATCGTGAACGCCCTGCTCACCGGCTGGGTGATCCTGGCGGTGACGATGCCGGGGCCGGCCGCGTCGATCCTCGGCTTCGCCCCGCTGCGCCACCTGGGCGAGGTGAGCTACGCCGCCTACCTGTTCCACTGGCCGCTGTACCTGCTGCTCGACGAGGACCGCATCGGGTTCTCCGGGCCGCCGCTCTTCGGGGTCCGCCTGGCGGCCACCCTCGCCGCCGCGGTCGTCTCCTACTGGGTGATCCAGGGGCCGTTCCGCCTGCAGCTCAAGGTCAAGCCGACGATGGTGGCGGCCGGGCTGGTCACGTGCGCCGCGGTGCTCGCCGCCGCCGTCTTCGTCCTGCCCGTCAACCCGCCGGCCAACATCAGCCTGGCGATCGACGACGGCCAGGGCCCCGGCGACCTCGAGGTGGTGGAGCCGGCGGTCGGCGACGCCACGGCGCGGGTGCTGCTCGTGGGCGACGACACCGCCGGCAGCCTCACGTCCGGCTTCGCCGCCTGGAACCAGTCGCCGGAACACGAGGACCAGCAGTTCCTGGTCGACACCCACGTCACCGACAGCTGCCCGCTGGGCGGCTCGGGCCTGCGGGAGTCGCTGGGTCAGCGGGTGGAGGCGTCGCTCGACTGCGAGTCGTGGCGCCCCCGGCTGCCGAAGATGCTGGAGGCCGCCGACTACGACGTGATCGTGGTGGCCATGGGCGGCGCCGACCTGGGCGAGCGCAAGATCGGCCGCCAGTGGCAGCACCTGGGCGACCCGGCCTACGACGTGTGGATGGCCGAGCAGATCGACGGGCTCGCCGACGTGCTGGCGTCGAAGGGCGTGCCCGTGCTGTGGGCCACCTATCCCCACCTGCGGCTCACCGACCCCGACCAGGCGTCGAGCTCGTGGACCGACTTCGACGACAACGACCCGCACCGCGTCGACCGGCTCAACGAGCTGATCGAGTCGACGGTCGGCAACCGCGACCGCTTCGAGGTCGCCGACCTCGCCGCCTGGCTCTACGAGGTGCCCCGCGGCGAGTTCAACGAGGACATCCGGGTGGGGACGACGTTCACCGAGCCCGGGGCCCTGCAGACGGTCGAGACGTGGCTGGCGCCGAAGGTCCTGTCGGCCGCGGGCGCCGACACCGAGACCCCTGGCGCTTAGTCCCACTGGGCGCTGATGGCGCAGTTCCGGATGAGTCAGCTGATCGAGGCTCCGCCTGAGGCGGTGTGGCGTGAGCTGGCCGACCTCGCCGAACACGTCGAGTGGATGGCCGACGCCGAGTCGATCGAGTTCACCACCGAGCAGCGCCACGGCGTCGGCACCACGTTCGACTGCGCCACCCGCATCGGCCCGCTGCGCACCACCGACCGCATGGAGGTCACCCGCTGGCAGGAGGGCCGCGAGCTCGGCGTCCGGCACGTCGGCCTGGTGACCGGCGAGGGCGTCTTCACGCTGCGACCGGCGGATCCCGAGGGCCGTCGCACCCAGCTCGACTGGGTGGAGCGCCTGCGCTTCCCCTGGTACCTGGGCGGCCCGCTCGGCGGCCTGCTGGCCCGCCCGGTCCTCCGCTCGATCTGGCGCGGCAACCTCCGCCGCCTCGCCTCCCGGGTGGTCGAGCCCCGGCCCTAGGTCAGAGCGGGTTGGCGCCGAGGTAGAGGCAGCCGGCGAACAGGGCGGCGGCCCCGGCGACGCAGAGCACCGTGCCGAGGATCTTCCCCTGCGGCACCCGCTCCAGCTCGAACAGCAGCCAGCCGCCCACCAGTCCGGCGATCAGGCCGCCGATGTGCCCCCCCACCGAGATGTAGCGGGCGGCGACGAACGTGATCAGCAGGTTGAGGCCCAGCAGCTGGGGGATGCCGGTGCTGAACGGGTCGATGCCGCGGGACCGGAAGGCCACCACCGCCGCGCCCATCAGCCCGAACACCGCCCCCGACGCCCCCACCGTCACGGTGTCGTAGCTCATCACCAGCACCAGGAACGACCCGCCCAGCAGCGCCATCACGTAGAGCGCCACGAAGCGGACGCGCCCCAGCGCCGGCTCCAGCAGCGTCCCGAGCTGGTACAGCAGCAGCATGTTGAAGCCGATGTGGATCAGGCCCGAGTGGACGAAGCCCACGGTGATCGGCCGCCACCAGTCGCCGTCGCCGACCGCCGGGCCGAAGAGAGCCCAGTCGAGGCCCAGCTCGCCCAGCCCGTTGACGGTGCCGCTGAACATGTCGACCAGGAACACCACCACGTTGGCGGCGATCAGCCCCGCGGTGACGTAGGGCGTCGTACCCAGGGAGCGGGCGGTGACGACCTTCTGGCGGCCGGTGCGGGAGCACTCGGGGCAGTGGAACCCGACCGACGCCTGGTTCATGCAGCTGGGGCAGATCGGCCGCTCGCAACGCTGGCACCGGACACCTGCCCGCCGGTCGCCATGGCGGTAACAGGTCTGGATGTCCGTAGCCACAGTGGGCCAAATCTACCCGCGCCCGGCCGCCGCTGGACAGACGGGCGTCAGCCGGCGAGGCCGAGGATGCGGGTGAGCGGGCGGAGGGTCTCGGCGACGGCGGGGTCGGACGTGACGGCGTCGTAGGCCCGCTCCTGGGCGACGCCGAAGTCGACCGGCATGCCCAGCTCCCGGGCCAGCTCCACCATGCCGACGGCGGTCGCGACCGCCGCCTCCTCCGGCTCGGCGGCGGCCTCCTCGACCGCGGCGACCAGCGCCCGGCCCAGCGCCTCCGACGCCCGGGGCGAGCTGATCTGCACGCCCTCCTCCCGGGCCTCCCGCACGATGGCCCGCAGCCCGGCGTAGGCCGCCGGGTCGGTGGCGATCGCGGCCTCGGCCAGCTCCGACTCCAGCCGCCGGGCGAGGGCCAGCTCGATCGGCCCCCGCAGCTCGGCCGGCAGGGTGGTGCCGGCCACGGCCAGGGCGACGAGGGTGTCGTGGTAGTCGGTGCGCAGCTCGTCGTAGGCGGCGACGAAGCGGTCGGCGAGGCTGGCCGCGGTGGCGTGCAGCAGGTCGTCGCCGACGCCGGGCAGCACGCTCTCCAGGCCGAACTCCCGGGGCCCGAAGCGGTCGGTGACCAGCCGCAGCAGGGCGGTGATCCGCTCGCCGTCGCGGGTGGCGTCGGACAGCTGGGCGACCGCGGCCTCGTCGTCGGCCAGCTGCTCGGCGGCAGGGCGCACGGCCCCGAACACCTCGAGGCCGCCGAGGTGCACGGCCCCGTAGGTCCACACCGTGCGGCGCCGGGTGCGGCGGTGGGTCAGCGCCACCCGGCCGGCCGACGTGGCCACGCCGCCCCGGTCGACGATGTCCTGCAGCTCCCGCTCGACGAAGTAGCCGCCCAGCTCGGTGATCACGCCGTCGCCGTCGAGCAGCTCGACCAGGGCGATGTGCCCGGCCACCCGGGCGGCATCGGCCCGGGCGGGATCGACGTGGCGCTTCCACAGTGCCCGGCCGTCGCCCTCGCTGGGCCGGTTCGACGTGGCCTCGGCGAGCACCTCGAGGAACCGCTCGACCGGCGGGGGCTCGCCCATCTCGTCGAGCAGGTCGATGCAGCGGGCCGCGTAGCGCAGGATCTGCAGGGTCTCGATGCCGGCCAGGTCGTTGAAGAACCAGCCGCACGACGTGTACATCAGCAGCGCGTGGCGCTGGCACTCCAGCAGCGTGAGCGCCTCGACCTCCGCCGCCAGGTCGCCGGTCACGTGCTCCGCCACGAAGTCGTCGACCGTGGTGGCGCCGAGCAGCACGTCGACGTAGGCGTCGCGGGCGCCCCACGGGTCGCGCAGCACCTTCGCCGACCGGCGCTCGAACACCTCGTTGGCGACGTCGCGCAGCAGGTCGAGGGCGTTGCGCAGCGGCCGGCGCCAGGCCTGGTTCCAGCCCGGCTCGCCGCCGGTGTGGCAGCCGCAGTCCTCCATCCAGCGGCCGACGCCGTGGGCGCACGACCAGGCCGACAGCCGCACCTGGGCCTCCCAGTCGGGCGGGTGCTCGTCGAGCCAGGCGCCCAGGCGGGGCGTGCCGACGTTGCGGCGCCCGGCCTCGATCGCCATGGCGTAGGCGACGCCGCGCTCGGCGAAGTGGTGGTGGTGGCCGAAGGTCTCGCCGTCGGTGGCGACGGCGACGAGGCCGCCCTGCCAGTCGTCCCGGCCCTTGCCCTTGGCCCGCTGGACGATGCGGTCGAGCACGACCTGGCTGGGGAAGCCGCCGAAGGCGACGTCGTGGGAGATGTCGCCGTCGTAGACCACCAGGTCGACGCCGAGCTCGGGCCGGGTCGCGTGGCGCCAGCGGTAGACCCGCCGCGTGTCGAGCCCGGTGCCGTCGACAGTCGGCTCCCACTCGGGCTCGTAGCCGTCGTGCGGCAGGGGGCGGATCGCCTGCACCTGCTTGGGCGCCAGGATCGTGAAGCGCACGCCCTCCTCGGCGAGCACCTCCAGCACCCGGTCGTCGACCGCGGTCTCCGGGAGCCACATGCCCTCGGGCTCCCGGCCGAAGCGGTGCCGGAAGTCGGCCTGGCCCCAACGCACCTGGGTGCGCAGGTCGCGGTCGTCGCAGAGCGGCAGGATGGCGTGCCCGTACGCCTGGGCGATGGCGCGGCCCTGACGCTGGTCGGCGGTCAGGATGCGCTCGTAGGTCTCCGGGGCGTGGGTCTCCAGCCACGACAGCAGCGTCGGGCCCACGTTGAACGACAGGTGCTCGTAGTTGTCGACGATGGCGACGATGCGGCCGGCCTCGTCGAGGATGCGGGCCCAGCCGTTGGGGCGGTAGGCCTCGGCGGTGATGCGGGCGTTCCAGTCGTGGAACGGGGCGGCCGACACCTCCCGCGGCACCACCTCCGTCCACGGGTTCTCCCGGGGCGGTTGGTAGAAGTGGCCGTGCAGCACGAAAGCGACGTCGTCCGCCATCCCTAGAAGGCTAGAGGGCCTCGGCGAAGCCCGAGACCGCTTGGGGCGGCGGCGGGGTGGTTGGTGGGGCTAGGGGGTGGCTGGGGCGGGACTGACCGTGTTGCGGGCCGGGCGGCCGATGCGATCGCGCAGCAGCGTCTGGGCGACGAGGCCGCCCGTGGCGCACAGTCCGGCGACGACGAAGCCCGAGCGCTCGTTGCCCAGCGACACCACGATGCCGATGATCCCGGCCCCGAGGCCCGTGGCCAGGTCGAGGAACAGTGTGAACGTGCCCACGGCGTGGCTGCGCTCCGACTCGGGCGTCGCCTTCATCACCGCGGCCAGCAGCGCCGGGTACAGCAGCGACATCCCGATCGACAGCAGCACCGTGCCCACCCACACCGAGGCCGCGGAGCCCCAGATCCCCATCATCCCGATGCCCGCGCTCACGCCGACCAGCGCCACGGCCGACGCCCGCCGCCAGCCGAGGGCGTCCGGGACGCGGGCCGCCACGATCCGGATGACCAGCACGAGCCCCGCGTAGAGGCCCAGCACCGGACCGACGTCCTCGAAGCCCACCTGGTCGGCGTACAGGGGCAGGAAGGCGGTGTAGGCGGTGAGGGGCACCAGGCCCAGGGCGACGACGATGCCGGGCCAGATCGCCACGCCGTGGAGCACGCTCCGGTCGGCGGGGACGGCCATCGTCTTGCCGCGGGGGATCCAGATGGCGAAGACGGCGCCGAGCAGGCAGCAGCCGGCGAACGTGAGGAACACGGTGGTGAAGTTGGTGGCCTTGAGCAGCGCCTCGGCGATCGCCGGGCCGAGCGCCATGCCGCCGTAGAGCGACACGGAGAAGTAGGAGGCGGCCTCGCCGCGACGGTGGTCGGGGGCGAGGTCCTGGTTCACGGTGACGAGGCCGGTGAAGACCGCCGCCTCGCCGACCCCGGTGAGCAGGCGGGAGCCCAGGAGCAGCGGCAGGCTCGTGGCCAGGCTGTAGGCCGCGATCGAGGCCGCCGCCACCACCGCCCCGCCGACGACGAGGACGCGGCGGCCGTGGACGTCGCCCATGCGGCCCACCCAGGGGCGCAGCAGGGCGGCCGACACCGCGAAGGAGCCGACGGCCAGGCCCACCTGGAAGCCGCTGCCGTGCAGCTCGTCCTCCACGTAGCGGGGCAGGATCGGCAGCATCGCCCCGACGCCGACGAAGTACGTGAACGCGGAGAGCATCACCACGACGAACGGCCACGACAGCAACTGCCCGTCGCCCGCTCGCGTCTCGTCCAGCTCGCCGTCCCGCGGCGTCGTCTCAGCCATCTCGCCCACAGCGCCGCCTGCTTATCAGCAGATCCGGCGATTCCCTCAGCCTGCGGAGGGGTTCAGCGGGCCCAGGAGTCGCGCAGCGCCCGCAGGCCCCGGGTGGTCTGCTCGACGAGCTCGTCGTCGCGGTCGGGGCTGCCGTGGTCGAGCCACAGCAGGGTCGCCTCGACCAGAAACCCGAACAGCGCCTCGACCATCCACCGCTCGATCACCGGGTCGTCGTGGCCGAGGCGGCTCAGCTCGTGCGCCAGGTCGACGGCGGTGGCCCGCAGCTTCCCGGCGTAGTCGGCGAACTGGGGCTCGCGGGCAGCGTGGCGCCACAGCAGCGTGAACGCCGCCGGGTCCTCCCGGGCGACCACGATGAGCGTGCGGGCCGCGACGCCCCGGGTCCCGCCGTCGGCCATCCCCGCCACGAACTCCTCGCCCAGCCGCTCGAACACCCGCTGGAGGATCGCCCGGTAGAGCTCCTCCTTGGTCTCGAAGTGGCGGTAGACGATGAGCTTCGTCACGCCGCACGCCGCCGCCACGTCGTCCATCGACGTGTGGGCGAACCCCGATCCGGCGAAGGCCGCGGCGGCACCGCTCAGGATCGACGCCCGGCGCTCGGCTCGGGGTAGGAGCTGCTTCCCCTCGGGCTTTCCCTGGACAGGTATACGCCCGAGTGTATACCTTGACGTCAACAGGCAGGGAGGAACGGTTCGCATGGGCGTGACGGCACAGGTCGAGTTCACCGCCGAGGAGCTGCTGGCCGACGCGCCCGTGGTCGAGCCGCTGATCGCCGGGGGCGTGCGCTGCCACGGGGGCTTCGCCGACGACGGCAGCTACGTGTCGCCCCGCACCCGGTTCCGGGTGCCGGCCATCGAGGCCTGGCGGGCCCGGCACACCGAGCTGTTCGGCACGACCGTCGTCGACGTCCCCATGGAGACCTGGGGCGACCACTTCCCCAACGTCGAGCAGGCCCGCTTCCTCATCCGCTCAGGGGTGCCCCAGCCGCTGATCGCCAACCTCACCCGCATCGGCACCGTCGAGGGCTACGGCGCCAACATCCGGCTGCTCAAGCCGTCGGGCCTGCAGCGCCACTTCGTGGAGGACGTCAAGGGCACCGCCATCGACCACCTGGGTAACGGCCTGTTCGAGGCCCACGGGCGCGACGAGGCCGGCTGGGAGGAGGAGGCGGGCCACAAGGACATGTGGTTCGCCGCCCGCGACATCGCCTTCGGTCAGCCGACCGACGACATCGACATCGAGGCCATGCTGGCCCGTATGGGCTTCGGCCAGGGCGGCGCCGCCGGGCTCGACGCACCCCGGCTCCTGCCCGTCGACGTCGACGCCAACCTCGAGTTCATGGTCACCCTCATGATCCGGGTGCTGTTCATCGAGATCGCCGCGTTCCACTCGTTCCGCTGGGCGGAGGCGTGGCTGTCGGACCCCGACCTCGTGGCCGGCGACGGCGAGGCGGCCAAGCTGGTGTCGTACATCCGGGCCGACGAGACACCGCACGTCGACTACCTGGCCACCGCCATCACCGAGCTGCGCGACCGCACGTGGATCGGCGAGGGCGGCCAGAAGCACCCCGGCACCGAGATGATCGACACCCTGTGGGACCACCTGCTCGACCAGAGCCTTGGCGCCGGCCGCGCCGCCACCCGCAAGGCGATCCTCAACGAGGTGGAGCACTGGTGCCGCCGCCGCCCCAACGGCGACGACCTCCTCGCCGAGTTCCACCACCTCGCCACGTCTCTTTGAAGGAGAACGACCCCAATAGGGTCTTGGTCTCAGGGGGTGAACGCAACGGTCTTGGTTGAGCTGTCGTTCGACCGAGGGTGAGGGCTGTTGTGGTGAGGCTGAGCGAGGCGGAGAAGGCTCGGATCTGCGAGTTGCGGGCGGCGGGGTT
>Ga0193742_1002085_pt1 | contig 11639 bp, 18 predicted proteins | sample L2c1metaG_FD_165511 | JGI IMG/M metagenome (GOLD analysis project Ga0193742, IMG submission 165511) | Soil microbial communities from a riparian zone of the East river system, Colorado, United States - L2c1 | ecosystem: Environmental > Terrestrial > Soil > Riparian zone | place: USA: East River... | reverse complement strand
TCAGATACAAGAGCTAAAGAATCCCAACCTCAGAAGCCTAAAGAGTTTTCGCTCGCCAGTAAACAAAGGATAAGGTGATGCATTACTAGGGATGATGGAAGCATGCTGATTATGCTCCCCCCAATGCTGACACTGGTATGAATTTCCCCTAGTGATCCAGTTCAAATTACACACCCTGCAACAGAAATTAAGAGGTCTTTATCCTCTCCCACAGATTCCAGAGGGACTCCGCTGGACTGTTTTTCACAGAGGGCCCAGCCAAAATGGCCATTTTTTAGTTCCCAGAATCTACTGGATTGGTAACCAGAATAACTGGAAACCAGATTGTTCCTGGGACTGCGCAGGAATGGGCACTAAAACAGAGTCCAGCGGACTTGCTAATAATTATACAATCAGTTAATTTTGTCGATTGCATGATTTACTATTTTTATTCAATTGATTTGTATGTTTTTGCACTTAAATAATTAATTTCTTAGTAATTTCGGGCAATTCCGCATGATTTGATCTGGACCCTGATGCCAAATAATGACCATTGTTCCTTCCCACCACTACCTTCCTCCCCACCACTCATCCATCCAGACGACGACAACGACCAACAACAAAAATCAACAATGGCAAATGATGACAGGCGAGGTGAGGGCGAAGGCAGCACTGTCAATGCAGATGACAATGCAAGACAATGACAATAACGGTAACCCCCCACATCGGGGGCTTTTTTTCATTTTATTTATGATTTACTAAGTAATGAACCACCAGCTCGACGGCGACGACAACATCGTCGTCCACATCACTGCCATCACCACGCAGTTGCCACATCACCACCATCACCCCCTCCATCACCACTACCATCAAGATGACCACCATGTCACCACCACGGCGATGACGCCATTGCCACATCACCACCACCACCAAGATGACCACCACGTCACCACCACGGCAATGACACCATCGCCACATTGCCAGTCACCGCCATCACCATCACCTGTCACCACCACCTCCACCACGCAGTCACCACATCACCGCCGTCACCCCCTCCATTGTTGAAGTTTTCGCAGCTAGGATATAATAAGTCTCAACTTGAATAGAAAGTTCGAGTTTATTGATATATACGTAGGATATAATAACTAGGTATCAATTAGTTAGGAAATATAATGTAAGTAAGAAACCACTCACGTCTCAACTTGAATAGAAAGTTGAAACATGTTCAAAAAATCCGTCAATGTAATGTTGATGTGATTATGTAATAATAAAATATTTGATGAAGGATAAAATAAACAATATACGACAAAAACGAGATAAGGACTCGTATATTTCAACATCCATCACCACCACCACCAAGATGACCACCACATCACCACCATGGCGATGACACCATTGCCACATTGCCACCACTACAACAACAACAATGCCATTGCCACATCACCCCACAACAATGATGATGCCATCGCCATGCCCCTCCTCTCACCGGGGGGTACCACCCCGTTTGACCACCTACCACCTATTTTGGACTATCTACCACCCGTTTTGACCACCTAACACCCGTTTTGGACCACCAACCACCCGTTTTGACCATCTACCGCTTGTTTTGGACCATCTACTGCTTGTTTTGAACCATGTACCATCTGTTTTGGACCACCAACTGCTTGTTTTGACCATCCACCACCTGTTTTAACCACTAAATGGGTATTTTTAATTTAATTTAGATTCCTTTTTCTTTCTCCACAATTGTAATATGTATTTAAATATAACTAATTGCATATTGTCTACTTAAATAATCTAAGTTTGCAGGAAGGCCATATTTAGAATTAAAATATGATCAGAAACAGTCAGACTTGAAACTGATCAGATCTGGTGGGGGTAAAGTATTATTATTATATATATATACAGTAGGATAATACTTTAACACAAGCTGCAGTCCATTGTCACTGTGTGCCCCAGTCTATTTATTAGGTGAGTCTGCAGGACTCCACTGGAATCCTCAGGAATCTACATCCTAAAATTTCCAGATTCCTGAGGAGTCCTGAGGAGTCCTGAGGATTCCTGAGGATTCTGGTGGAGCCCAACAGGAATGTGTGGGGGAGGGTAAAGTATTGGAAATTAACAAGAAAGGATACCAAACCTGCATCTCCAGAAATTGTTTTGGACAATCCTGCAATGGACATTAACCAGGGGGACACTAATTCACCCAATCCTGGCAGCTCTGGGCTTTGGGATGTGTAAGTGCTTATCTGTTATTATGTTAGTATCAGTACTCATCCAGCGAGCCATAATCATCAGATTTCTGGAATCCCCTCAATGCCCCTCCTTGGTGCATCTCATGCAGCTGCCATTCCAGCCAACGCCCACAGCCCCAAGACCCTTGAACAATGTGGAATGTCTCATTGCGGTAGTGGAGAGAAAGAGAAAATGGTAAGCAATCAAAGGCTCTCAGTGAATTCAAAAACTCAAGCTTCTTTGGTAGTGCCATAGTGTTGTCCTTAGCCAAAGAACCCAAAGAAAAGAAGCAAAAGATCAATAAGAACTATAGCGACAGCAGATTGATTCTGGTACGAGCATTTGCAGGACGAGGAGAGTTCCATGTTGCGGAAGCAGAAATCACATTAGACTCAGATGGAGCCTTTGCCATTGACTATGTCACAGCAAAATTACTACTGAAGGGAACCTTGTATGTGAGTGATATACCATTTGGCAGGCAGTAAGATACTCACTCGACTCAGATTATTCACCCAAGGAATCATTACTTGTATGAACCGGTGTCCCTGCATATTGTGAGCTGGGATGAGATCAAAGAACTTCAAGATTTCAGTGGAGTTCTAATGGTGACTTTGAATGAGGCATATTCAGAAGCACAGAGGAAAAGGTGTGATATTATTGAATTTATGTGTTAATTCTATATCTCGGTCTGCTTTGAGCCCCGCCTTCCCCAATGACCAGTTTCAACCCGAAAATCTTAGTTGGTGACAGAACTTCACAATAATCAGCCCACTTATGAATCGGCAAGTAGGCCACTGATCTGCAGATTATCGGCCCGCTTGGAATGCACTCAGTACACAATTTGCTGCGCTCACACATAAGTAGCAAATTAAACAATTAGGCTGCATCTGTGATATGCACATGGAGTGCGTCGTCAACGCACAGCTTAGTTGCTTGTCTTTTTTGTATCCTAGTTACTTAATTTCCTGCCTGACCTTCTTGTACTCGAATAAGTAATCTAATTGTTTATCTCCCTGCATCTCGCCACCTCACCAAATTAAGTAGTCAGAACAAAAAACGAAAAAGTAGTCAAATTATTTTATTTATTATTTTATTACCTGCGGCGTGACCAATGCACCCAAATATGTAGTCTGATTACTTTTTTGGCTGCTTGGACTCTAAGCAGCCGATGCCGCCATCAATTTGCGCATTTGTGTGTGCTTATGTGTGCTTTGGCCCTTACTCAACATCTCCAGCCAGGGGTGTATTTTATTTAGGAGTCTCAACTTTCCATTTGAAGTTGAGACGTGAGTAGTATAGTTTCATTCATTCGTACATATACTAATTGTTACCTACTATATATCTGTTCTAGGTATATATCTACAATAAAGGAACTTTCTATTTGAAGTTGAGACATATCTGTTCTAGCTGTGAAATCATTTTAACAATGGTTATCAGGTCTAGAGCTGAAGCTGGAACGGTGTTGACTTGGTGATGAATACAATTGCCGACACTGAGACATTGAAGTCGATATTTCCGAAAGTCAGAAGCACAATGAAAAGAAGGGGATTTGATGGCAAAAGAGACACGAAAAGTGCGTACTTATAGAGTTTGATAAAGCGCCTCAAGTGGTCTCACAAAATCTCACAAGTCTCATGAATTCACAAAATGTCTCACAAAGTCTCACAAAGTCCATTTCACGTTTGTCCTCATGACTTTAGCCACAAATGGAAAGAAAAATCAATGTTACAACCCCCTCGCTTGCCGTCCTATCCGGTAATTAATTCCTATTGATTCGTTGCAGTTTATTAGTATTGTGCCTACGGGTCTTCGGTTAAACCGAGTACTGAAATGATGTACCTATTGTAGGTCGAAAACATGTTGGTGAAATTAAACGATATATCCCCAAGTCCTGGCCTCCCACCTTCACGAGTCGCCAGCCAGCACTTCAACTATTGCTACCCGCCTTGTAAGTTTCAAATTTCGTCTGATGTAATAAGCCGCTTCCTCGAGAGACAAAGGCGGTGGTCTCTCATCCGACTCTTCGTTGTTACTATCTGAATCGTCGTCGTCGATTAGGGAATCTTCTTCGTCAAAATCACTATCACTCTCACTCGAACTGTATGGAAGGTTGACACAGAATATTACTTTCTGAAGCCGAGGTAGACGCTCAGAATTAGCTAAAGTTTTATCGAGATCAGACCACTTTGATGAATCTGATGTTTTGAACCGGTCTCGCAATTCTTCATTTCCTAGTGCATAACAGTCCATAGTGATAGTGATAAGACGTAGACTGGAGGGCGCTGTTTGTAGTAGATGACACCATGGCAAGAAACCTTGAACCGCGAGCATAGATATCTGTTGTGAGGTTAGCTCCGAATAGCGTTTGCCATCGGGTTCACCATCGGGATCGTTGTATTGTAGATGCTCCCCTTGGTCTGTCATAAATAGGACGGTGAATGAGAACGATTTGAGTGTCGCATGAGGCCGGAGAGTAATGTAAGGTAAAAGGTTAGGAGTCGCAGCTAGACAGATTGAACATATATTCCATATCAGAAAATAATACTCATGCTCACCATTGTGTTTGAAATAAAGAAATTTGAGGGGGTGATGGATGTTCGAATGTCGAAACTCAAGGTGTTGAAGAGATACCCCGGCGCGTGCGATGACACTCCACGACAGTTTGAGGTCATCTGGTTCGGATGATATATCGATTGTGATCTTTCGAAGGCCGGAGAAATCAAAATACGTATTTTCTAGGAAAATATGCAACAGGTGTGTGGAGTGTCCAAACGAAAGTTCTTCAAGTAAAATTGGGTCATGATATTGGCAAACTTCCGATCCTGTTACATGGCAAGACACTTGGTGGGCGTGAAAGGATTTAAGATGCCGGGCCTGTGTGAACAGAGGAAGTGGGATGTCTGATATCCCCGTAATTCGGAGCTTTTTAAGGCTGTATTGGGAGACCATGAAGAAGAGCGCGTCTTTCAGGGAAGTAGGTAAGGGATCCCATGGCAACTTGTCAGCGACGATCAACTCAAAGGTATGGAGAGAAGTTAAAAGTCGAATGATGTAAGTTAAACCTGGAGTTGTATATATCCAATTCCGGTGAAAGGGCCAAGTAGTTCCTACGGCCAGGATATGGACGGCGCGCGCGTACGGAATCAAGTGATGATTTTGAGAGAGAAACGTGGCGAACTTGTTAACGATATTCCATCCACACGTACTTTGAGAACCCGTTCGCAAATCAAAGCTATGGAATAAATGTTTTCGGCAGAAAGGGAGAAGAGAACTGCAGACGAGAGAGAAGGCGCAGAGAGCGTGCTTGGCATTGTCTAAAGCAAGCTCTTCGATGATCGCGATGATGAGCTCCACAGGAAGGGTAGTGACTGAGTGGGTGATTCCGGTCGTTGTGTCCATCATGAGTGCTGAGCGCTGAGCGCTGGGCGATCTGTCAACGTGTGAGTCAGATAAATACCCACAAGTCACAGAGGGTCACAAAACTCACAGTCACTCTTCCTCGTCTTACCGCTCACGCTTCTCTATCTCAAATACGTTTATCGCGCATGCATCTTTCGCCCGCACCACTTTATGTAAGCCAAGAGGTGACTTTCAAAAATTTATCCACCGGGATCCTACGAAGAGAGACTTCTGGCCTGGATTTATCTAGATGTAGCACCCACACGAAAGAAACATATCTCATAAACAGATGATGCCATTACAGTCGTCCACTCAGCCACCCTACAACGAATGCGCAAAACACACTCGAGACTAAGTTGACCTGGAAAATTCACCGTCAAGTGGACTGGCTTCTACTGAACCCGGAAAAGACAACTAACCTGATTATTAGTTAACAAATTCCTTCCGCTAATAACATTCACAGCATCAACATCCCTACTATCATCTTGCAACACCAACTTTTTCGATGTCGAATACCGAGTCTGCTGCACTGTAGCTCCTAAGAAAGAATCCACAAGGCTACCGAATAATCCGGCGAACATTCCCAATGCTATAGTTTCAAATAGTAGATATCCAGGGGCCTCAAGGCTGCATTGGACGTTCTCCAAGATCAACGTGATCCCGGTTAGTAGACCTACAAACGCGCCACCTGCGATTGAAGCGGCCGTACCAGCCAGGGATATTGCACCGTTTGTACCTGGCGGGACTGGTTTGAGAGTTGTAATTAAAAGTGGTTTGGATTTTGATAGAATGCCTAGTTCAGATGCCAGAGTGTCTCCCAGACAACAGGCGAAATGCCTTGTTCAGTGGCGAAGTTTAGTATCGTTGAAAAATGAAGCCTATAAGTAGAGACTCACCCGAGAGATGCAAATACCAACATCCGACTCCAACCTTCATTAATAGAACCAGACAAAGGACACCAATTTTGCGGGTCATATATTTCGGGATGGTCGATCTCAAGAATCATCCTGCTGACATCCACTCCTAACCAACTGACTATCCTCGCATGGGGGCTAGTGGGCGCAAAAGCAGCATTCCACAAGCAAGCAGCCGCAAGTGCAGAAACACTATTGCTGAGAACCTGCCATCCTGATCTATAACCCCCTTCATGATAACCATCTTCCAATCGAGCTTTTTTGTCCTTGCCATCTATATAGTCCATTTCTGCTCTTCTTATTTTGCGCATGTTCTCTTATTGAAATATGCTCACATTTGGTAGCACGGCTCCCTATGAGGTAAAACCCAATCAAGGTTACGCCGAAGACACGGGTAGCGCCTCCAAACATGAGAAAGCCGACCTGAAATGCAGTAAAGGCTCCACTTGGAGACAAAGACTTTTTGCGTAGGCCATGCGCGCTCAGTAAGAAAGCAAGTAATAAAGGGGTTAGAGGAGGCATTATTTTTATAATAGGAGGATCAATTGCCAGCGGCTTGTTGGGCGGTGGTTCGATTCGGGAATGAGTTACCGGAGTGACCTTTGTGACTTGTGTGATAAACGCATTTTTACCACATGCCAGCATCTCCCCCAAAACCATGGGAGCGCAATGGGCCCACAGCAACACCTTCAACGCTACCCACAACGCCCAGCACATTACCTAACACAACTGCTCCAATCACATCAACAATGACAGCCTCTTCTCAACCGACAGTACCAGAAAGGCCGTCGGCTCTTGCTTCACCTTCAACAGCGATGACTTCCCCTTATTCTTCTTCATATGGAACTGCTTCTCCATACTCTAGGTTTGGAACTGGTGCATATGGTGGGGGTTATGGAGGCGTTGGATCGTATGGAGGCCTGGGATCATCTTATGGCGGGTATGGAGGTTTAGGCTCATATGGTGGTATCGGTTCCTACAGTGGTATGGGATCATATGGTGGTATGGGGTCTTACGGCGGTTTTGGTGCTTACGGCGGAGGAGGCTACGGTATGGGCGGCATGGGTATGGGAGCCATGATGGGTCCCAATGGTGTACCCACCGGACCAGACGGTAACCCCCTCCCACCTACGCTCACCCAAACTCTCGAATCAACAACCCAACATACATTCTCACTTCTACATAACATCGTACAAACCTTCACGGGTGTCGCACACATGATCGAATCTACGTTTATGGCTACACATTCATCTTTCTTCGCCATGGTGGGTGTGATCGATCAGTTTGGACAGTTGAGAAATGCGTTGGGGGGTGTTCTAGGGTTATTTGGACTCATGCGGTGGATGAAAGAGCTCCTCACGGGCCGACCGGCTTCTGGGAATCTCAACCATGAATTCCGAGAATTCGTCAACGGTCGTCCAACCCAAGGTCCCATCTCAGGTCCACCACCACCCAAGCCAAGTAAAAAACCACTCATCATCTTTCTCCTCGCCATCTTTGGTATTCCATACGCCATGACTAAACTTGTACGTATACTTTCTGAACGAGCAAGAGCACAAGCAGCTGCCAATGGAGGCAATGCTGTACTTCCTGGTCAGATGCCACCGCTTGAACCGGCTTTGTTGACGTTCGCGAGGGCTTTATATCCTTTTACGCCATCTACTCCTACCGAATTGGCGTTAAAGGAGGACGAGATTGTTGCTATTACTGCGAAGCTTGATTCTCGCACTGGGGCAGAGGTTGATCCGAGATTAGATGTGGAAGGCGAATGGTGGAAAGGTCGTACGAGGGAGGGTAAGGAGGGTTGGTTCCCGAAAAAATGGGTCGAGGTGCTGCAGAAGCGAATTTCACCCAGAGCCGAAGACAGTTGATTAGTTTGGGATTTCATTTACATTGTTGGTTTTTCATGTTCCACGACGGCGAGCCGTCCCATATCTCTTCGTTCGATGGCTCGTTTTACATTTTTGTATTACCCTTTATGTTGCTATCACTGTTATTTATCATATCCTCCTTTACTTCTCCATCCCGCATATCGTCCATCGTTTTTCCTGATTATTCTGACACTACTTTATATGTTTGCTCCGAATGTAGCAACTACTGCGCTCAATCTCATTTCCCTTATCTAGGGCCTCTTGGTAGGATTGGGAAAGTAATCAAAAGTCCTGCATTGAGAGCACGCTATTTGAATGAGATAACTTACTTTTCTGAGTGTGCATGTCGACAGTCGATATGGGAGGTGTCTACCCCGCTTTGCTTTTCATCGCAATGAAGAAAATGACAACAGAGTTGTGTCGTGAGAGTGGTACCCTGGATTTTAGGTCTTGAGCCTGGTTGTAACGGTAAACATCAGTGGATTACGTCACATCTCGAAGGATGCGCCGCCCGCGGCGTTGCGGGCTTCACGTATCGTAGTCGGATAAAAAGGATCTAAAATGCGATGTGTTGAAGGATACATTCGTAGAGGAGTTAGTCACTCTAAATCACAGTTTGCACCTCGCTGATCATGTGTGTCAACTTATTCTTAGACACGGGCGCCTAACGGCCCAACCTCTTCCAGTGACAAACAGAGTAGATGAGAAACAGTGTAATACCCCATCGTTAAATGGCAGATGTCTCGTCAGATGAATTTGGAACTGCATATCGTTGATCAGCGATCACTTCCTGATGAGGTTTAGCATGGAGGCCATCTTCAGCAGGTGATTTGAGCGTGGCAGGAATGTTCTAGATTCAGAAAGAATACAAAGTTTCTTAGAGAATGACAACGCCCGTGCGCTATTAGAGTTTAATTCAGAGTCACCTGCGGCGAGGCTGGTACTGGTTACTTCCCACCTTTCGTCCGATCCACTTAAAAACTTTTGAAGCCAACTTTCTCGTCCTGAATTCATCGTATATTGCGACAATGGACGATCTAAGCGATCGGTTATTTCGACTTATGACTCCAGAAATGAAGGCTGATGTAGAGAACTCCTTCAAACGCGATATGACCATTCAAAGCAAGAGTCTTCGACGTGTTCCTCCTGATCCAATGGCCGAAAAAAACATACCGGTTCCCAATATGAAAGACCTTGAAGAATCAGATCTGTTAGACCCAGCTGTACTTCAAGAAACACTTGTTCAATCTCTTCTACACATGAAGCCTCGTTTTCCCCCCCTGGAGAAGCTTCCATGTGCGAATGTCCAGGCTGAAAAATATACCGCTTGCGAGAATCGGGGAAATTTGGCGTGCAGTGCATGCAAACTCGTGTCTTATTGCTCCAAGGTAAGGGCCTATTTACCGTCTTAAACCTTCATATTACCCCCCATGCACTTCAGAAGTGTCAGATGGATCATTGGAAAATTCATAAGCAAGGCAAGCACTTGTTCAGGCAATCTTTTTGATTTGGCTTACCAACACCATCCTCAGACTGCAAGAATAAAATGAAATCTGAGGATTGGATGCCTATATGGGTCGTTGAAAATCGTCTTCCATCGTTCATCAACAGCCAGACCTCCGAGGAAGAATTTCGACAACAGAGAAACGATGAGTTTTCAGTCGGTTGTGCATTGTATGTTAGCAATTGTTCTTCCACATACAATCAGGGCTGAAATAGATATCATAGATGGGGAAACACACCTGCGATGGATGTGATCAACCTGGCCTACAATGAAAAGAATGTCAGGAGGGATTTCTCTCTAGCTTTCGTAGGTGCGTATATTAAATAGAATTTTGGAATGGAACAAGCTAACTTTAGATATACTACTAGCCTCCGGTGATCTTCGACACGTCGTCCAAACTGTCAATGCTCTTCCGTCCCATTTTTGGGGAAAACTTGATATCTTAATCAACGATGCGGCTTTGCCTGTCACTTGTCGCAACATCGTATTACTTCTCATATTAGGAAATATATCTGACGAAACCATCGCTGCCGACGTCGCTCTTCATTTCTGGTACTCGGCATTCATTCCCACTGAGTATCGTCTTCAAATATCAAACGTCCTCATGTCGTTTATACGACATGATTCCGACGAGTCACATGACTCACCTGCCTTCCCTCTTGGACCATGTTCCTCTCTATCTTGCTGGCTTGACCCCAGCGCGAAGAAGTACTTTTTACACCTATTTTCATCGTCTTTTTCCATTAGCGATGCACAAGACGAATATGATCGGGTCCGGAATGCGCCATCGCGCCATGATTACCGAGACCGGATGTATATGGGACTAAGGCCATCCCACCGAGTTGCTTTTCAAGAATTTCGTCGTTTTGGAATCGTCCTTCCCTTTGGCGCCGCGAACGCACATTTTAACTTTCCAAACCTTTCACTTTTTTCACCAGACGGCAAATGGTTACAAACCGATTACGCAGATCCACTTGAAGGCTGGGAGTAAGTCGATGATTATTCCGACTCGTTTCAGCTGTTTTGTTGACGATATTCACTAGCCTCGGTGTAATTGTTGAGGTAGGGAAGGCATACGGCGCTCATCCAGAGGATATATATGGATGCCTCTACTTCTTCCTCTCGGAAAAGCTACGTATGTTCGCTCAACGTCTCCGCAATTTCAAGATCAGCTTCAAAGTCCTTCCATTCGAGGCTTGCCAGCTTTCGAAGGGTATACGCCAGAATATACTTGCTGGGTGCGGTATCCCTGCATCGATCCGTTTTGACCGCATTGCAGTTTCCAACATCCTGGATGCCAATTATGTGGGATTGCGGGATGTCTTGACACACTGGGCTCCCCTGCTGGCCGAAAGTAGAACTTCTGCAATAGTTGGCTATTTCATGAATTGGATTACTCGGCAAGAAGATGGTCGTGCAGCCGGAGCGGGTAGCTATGTCGTCCGAAATATTACCAGACGCTTGATGGACAAGATAAAGGTGAGAAAGCGACAAACTGTTCTATTTCGGAAAAATAATCTCAGGCTATTGAAGGACAAAAATAATATGCAAAATTCTGGTACACCCTCATTTAGCAACCGTTACTAACCGCTAATTTACCATTTACAGATCATCTGACGAATCTGATGTACATGGCGGCTAAGGATATGGATGCTTTGTACGAAAACTCAAAACCTTTCTCAACATTCCTGAGGAAAGAAGGGCTAGAGGACATTCTTCGTGAAACGAAGCTTAGAT
>Ga0193742_1002083_pt1 | contig 11647 bp, 20 predicted proteins | sample L2c1metaG_FD_165511 | JGI IMG/M metagenome (GOLD analysis project Ga0193742, IMG submission 165511) | Soil microbial communities from a riparian zone of the East river system, Colorado, United States - L2c1 | ecosystem: Environmental > Terrestrial > Soil > Riparian zone | place: USA: East River... | reverse complement strand
TTTGTGAGATAAACAAGCAAACTCACGGATCCTTGTCTGAATGAACCCAGATATGTGCGCGTGTGTTAGAAATGGAAGCGTTTATGATGAATGAATATAGCGCTTACGTGGTATCTATAGGAGAAAATCCATATCATAATTAGACTTTTTGCTCACTTGATTTTGAATAATAAAAAGAATCTCAACCGTACCAAACCATCCATGAATCTTGGTATCAGGTGGCCAACCAAAAAAAATGAGATTAATAAAAGACAAGGCGATAAGAGGTGCTTACTTGTGAATAGACGTCAGCCTCTGTTTGCCATCAATGCACGTCTTGGTCTCGGAACCATCTTCATACGTATTGACAGCGAATATGACGGGTGGAATATAGAAATTTCGAAAGACGGAATCGATTATGCCTATCTGTTTCGTTTCAGGCCATACGACGTCTATAAAAAAAGGGGAGGGGGAGGGATTGAGGGCCAGAAAAAAATAATAATATTCCTGCATCAACACAAACCTCGTTGATACTCCGGTTCGAGATTGATGTCGCAACTATGTATTTGCTCTATATAAGCTCATCATAAGACGCGCCAAAACAACAAAAAAAGACACTTGAGGAATTCCATACCATACAATGCTTGAGCCGTATATGTCGTGGCTCTTGGTACTTTGAGTGCATTCTTGATTTTATAAGCAGGCTTGCCTCCTTTGGCTGTTGTCGTTGGTTTCTTTTTCTTTTTCGTCGTCTCTATATAGTCGTCGGATTCTACCTCTGTAAGGTCTGAAATTTCACCGTCGGAAGCCATTGTAGTAGTGGTCACGATGGGGTAAGCAACAAACGAGTTGTTGTGGTATAACCCCTAACCCTAACAAGTGACCTTTCCTTATTCACCGACTTCAAACTACTTAGACGAGGACATTCATGAATGGAGATCCCTTTAAAACGCCACTAAATAGGGCACGGCTTGATGGACAATCCATACGACCAACGACCGCTGCCAAACGCGATTCATTGGCAGCAGAACTAGAGCGAGGTATGATAAATATTTCACATTGAGAGTAATTCCCAATCTTTCATTTCTTACACAAGATCCACAACTGTCAACGGCTAAGCGTCAACAACGAGCTCAAGTCTTCACTTCATCGATTTCACATGCCAATCTGGAGAGGCAACTCTTGACTGCTCAGACTTCAAAGCTGGAGTTGGAGACCAAGTTGAGGGAAAAAGAATTGTTGGTTGAGAGATTAGAACGGGATAGACGTTGGTTTGCTGATCGAGAGAAGGAAGAACGAGAGGAGAAAGATAGGGAACGAGAGGCTCATGAAGAAGAAAAGGTTTTTTCATTTTATTATTTTATTTTACATTTCCATCATTTCCGCCATAATTAACATCATTAACCAAGTTTCCTCATAGCGAAAATCTGACAGTGATACACGCGTTCTGCGTAATTCTCTGACGTCTTTACGCGAAGAACTAGCCGACCTCCAAGATGCCCATTCAGCACTCTCACGAAGCACCCATCAAACTATTACATCTCAGAAAACCCAGGTGACGACCCTCACCCATCAGAATTCACTATTACAAGATGAACTCGCTCAGCTCAGAGTTATAGCCGAAGAAAGAGGTGCCACGGTCGAAGAGCTGCAATCCCAATTTGACGAGCTAAGTGCTAGCCAGGAAACGCTCATGCGGAGGGTTTCGGAGGAAGAAAATATGAGCATCGTACGCGAGGAATTGCATCGTCAAGCTAACTATCTACGGACGTTGGAATCTACAAATGCCAAATTGACTTCGGAGTTGACGGTTCTGAGAGAACGGCAGACGAGTGTGGAGGTTCTGAGAGAGGAGAAACGGGGGTTGGAAAAGAGGGTCCAGATGCTCGAGGAGCTCAGAACGAAGGTTGTAAGGTTGGAGGCCGAAGTCGAAGCTGGTAGGCGGGAACGTGAAGAATGGTATCTGGTTCTCTTTTACATCTAAATAATCTCACACACTTTTCCTTTCAGGGCGAATAGATCTTCAGATCTTAGTATGCCATCTAATACCCCTGTCTCTGTTACGCAATCCCTTTCTGAGCTGCGTCTTGTCCATGCACGTCTCTTGGAAGAACACGGTGCCACAACTGCGCTATTACGACGACGAGAGGCGGAGATCGTAGAACTAGACCGACAACAAGTTGAAGCTCAAGAAACTATATCCTCCCTCGAACTTGATATACGAGCGCATCAAGACCAGATTGTTCGACGGGAAACTAAGGCTCTCCTCGCAGAACGAGAAGTTGGGTTCCTTCAAGCACTCTTGGTCGGTGTTTTTGACGTTGTACCGGGATGTCTAAATGAACAATTTCTTGACCTAGGCCAGTTTCAATGCGGAAGAAGCACATATGGACCTTACTAGCGCCGTTCTGGATGAAAACAAAACCCAAAGAATCCACCAACTCGAAACACTTCTTCAAGAATATAAATTCACGAACGATCAGCTCTCCACAGAGATGGATGCTCTTGGCGGAAGGTCATCGTCACTCGGCGAAGGACGAACCCGGGAGGTTCTCTCTCTCGAAATCGAGAAAGAACGTTTAGAGAAAATGGCTGTTCAAAAAGGTTAAGCGTTCATATATGTGTCTACTATGAAGGTGCTGAGATTTAATACATAGATCTGGAAAGGGTGGAAGCTGAGTCGAAAGAGAACATAAACAAGATCGAAGAACTTGAACAGTCTCTCTTTGAATTGAGCGGTGAAATCGCAGGAGGGCGACATGTGGCGCCGGGCATCCGCGTCCTTTCCATGAAAGATAATCCTGAGCAAGAATGGTTTGACCTCCGCCAAGCCGCTATGGACCGACTTAAAGGCGAAAACGAAGCTCTGATGAAGAGATTGAAAGAACTCGAAGAGAGTGGCGCCAGAAGCACCCATATGGACGATGATGGAACAAATCATGCTGAATTGGTTCCAAGGGAGAGTTGGGAGCTTGTGAATAGGGAGAAGAAGGAATTGGAAGACACGGTAAAGCAGAAAGAGAAACGACTGCTGAGATTACAACAGGTAAAAAAAAGAAAACGTTTTTAAATTATTACCTGTATACAAAAACCCGATAATTTTTTTTTAGGTATTCACCTCCAAAAGCGCCGAGTTCCGAGAGACCATCGCGTCCATCCTAGGCGTCAAACTCGTTTTTTATCCCAACGGACAAGTGCGAGTGACTTCCATGTACGACCTCTGTGCTTCCTTTGTTTTCCAACCCACGTCGAAAGACCAAGGTGCTCGAATGCAGCTGATAGCTAAAGGTGATGGTGGTCCACAGGATCTACCGAACCTGATGCATTATTGGATCGAGAATGAACAATGTATACCTGGATTCCTGGCTAGTGTGACGTTGGAGTGTTATGACAAGTCGAAACGGGAAGGAGGACAGCAAGGTTAATAGGTCAAAACGGAGGATTCGACTTGATAATATATATTTATCTGTCTTGTAAGTAGTAGTAGTAGTAGTAGTTAGTAGTAGTATTTACTTGCCTAAATTCTTGGTCAACGCGGTCACGTGAACATATGTAGGACTTGGGAGTTGGACGTCGTTTTATTTGTCCGAGTCTGCCTCTGAGTGTCTTCTTATAGCGGGATTTTCACAAGGCTCGTGTTCAACGCTGGCTTCGTCTTAAATACTTGTGCAAACGGAAGTACACTCATCTAGCACATTACAATCTATTACAATGAATCTAAAGAGTGGGTGTTATGAGAGCGGGGACGATTGCATGGGCTTCGTTAGTCGACCCTGGGTTTGTTGAGACGAAGCAACCTCTATAAGTTCACTGTTTATGACTGGGATAGTTGATGCGCTCAAAGATCACGATATCTTCGATCTCTTAGTCGGGGGTAGCCAGGAAGCATGGGAGATGTATTGTATCAGTGCCCAGGCTGTGCTCACTGAGCATATCCTCCATGAACCTTTTGATGATGAAGATGAACGGAGGGCCCAGCCGTTATTCCGACGTAGATGGGATCATGTCAATTTCGATCACGGAGGCAACCACTTCCAACGGCCGCTACCTATGCTGACGCCTGGAATTGTAGAGGGTTTAGGGGAGTAGATGCAGAGAATTGTGAATGCTCAAGGAGAGGCAAGTCAAAGTCATTGATTTACTTGACGTTGTTGAACGGTGGCATATGATTTCATCTTTTTACCGCCGTTCAACATCTGACCGGCAGCCACCCACTTATATATCTTTTTTTAACTCGTTACTAAACAAATACCTTCTCAGTTCTGAAGATGGATTGACCCGATTGGTCAATATATCTGTTTCGATCTCAAGAACGCTCACGACGCAAACGACATTTCTTGCTGGGCTCTTAGGACCCATTCGTTCCAACGCTAAGAGACTGTTTAAAAGTCCGGAAGAGATTGCCCAGGATGTGCGTCGCATAATTCTTCTGTGCTGACTTTTTGTTACACTGATTATAACACCCTACAAGGTGGCGCGCATTTTGTCGTCAAACATGTCGATGCCTTTATACAATTTGAAGCGGACCTTGGGCATATAACGAGACCCCTCCCGCCCTTTGCAGCAACCTGAGCAAATAATACCCGCGTTAGAAAAAGTTTTTCGGACATGAAGGATTGGGTCGACTCGTCGACATGGTCGGGGGACAAAGAAAACGGTCAGTTAACCGACAATCGGATCCTACATTGTCGTAGCCACTACTACGACTGGTGTAGCGCGGTTTCCAAGAATGCCACCCGCGATCACATTCGGTTCGCCCAAGTTGCATACGTCGAGCTCACTCTGACGGAACAATATTGGAAGAAACTCCTGTCCAAGACCAAGAGTGCGGCCTTTCTTCGCCGCGAAATTGCAGAGCTCCTGTCTTCGCATTGCAAGCCAAAGAGCAATACTGGCCCCAGTTCCTCGAAAGGGACCAAAGTGGTCAAGCAGTACACCTTTCCCGATGGTTTGACGACTAAGGAAATCAAACAGCCGGTGATCAACGTTCAAGAACTGGTGTCCACCCAAAACGGCGGCAAGCCAGTTTGGGAGCAATCGGCCAGGGCTCGAAGGCGTTAGTGAAGCAAATCCAGAATATCCTAGCTCGCCCTGACCACACGCGACTCCCTGGATGTGGCACCAAGAACCAAAGCATCAAGTGATGTAAGTAATTAAAAAAACACTCGTAAGGAAGTCTAAAATAAAGGTGTCGAGCAAAATGATGATCAGAACAACGTCTGATGCTCGGTCTTGCTCGCATTAGCCCTCGGACGCGCGCTCGGTATCATGCTTCGTCCACTCCAACAACATCACCGAACCATACATTGGGTTCTAACTTCTGGATAAGAAACGTTTGACGGCGCATACGGGGTTTCCGAATAGAATAATCCCACTTTCAGTACTCTTATCGTTTTCTTCGTAGTCAAACTCATTTTCAGATAGTTACTACTGAGTATATAAGTAGGTGATTACTACCCATCCGTGGACCGTTTGTCCTCTCGAGCTCACCGAGGTCAAACGATATTGCTACTTTGCGCTTTCTAGAGACTAGATCAATATGTCGACGCCCCAGTACGCAATTCCAAATCTTCTACGTAACTGGCCATGGACACGCCATCTCAGCAAATACTATGCCGACGTCAAGAATGAGTCGAGCGCTTGGGTGGAGTCGTTGCACCCCTTTGGCCCAGATGGGCAAAAGTCATTCAACGATTGTAATTTCAGTGAAATTCTTCCGCTCTCAAGGCTATTTTGTTTTTTTTTTTCTTTGGCTAAAATTCACATGTCCACAGGTTTGCTTGCATGCCTCACATACACTGACAGAAGCAAAGGCAAGTTTTTTTAAACCATCTCAAGCGGTATTCAAGTATCTCATCTCATATATATCGATATATATATATACTAGAATTCGTTCGTGTCGGCTGCGATTTGATGAATCTTTTTTTTGTATACGACGAATATACTGATGTCGCCAACAAATCGGTAGTCGAGTATTTGGCCCACGCCATGATCAATGCCTTCCGAAATCCCCATGAACGCCCTTCTGGTGACCATGTTTTAGTTCAAATAGTGCACCAGTGAGTGATCTTTTTCTTTTTCTTCTGAAATTTCACCATTGCACAATTTGTAGATTTTGGGAAAGAGCGAACACACTTGCGTCTCCTGGATCGTCTTGCTTCGATCATTTTACCGATACCTTCGAAAGATTTCTGTTTTCCGTAGCTCAAGAAGTAGAAGATCTAGCCGATAGACGAATTCGGTCAGTTGATGATTACCTCAAATTGCGAAGGAATACAGCTGCTGGATGGTCGACTCTTGCTCTGATTGAGTTTGGACTTGATCTCCCCGACGAGGTTCTTCAACATCCGACGATTGTTTCTCTTACACACGGCGCGGTGGAAATGATAGTTATCGTCAATGTAATTATTAAACCAACTTTTTTTTTAAAAAAAAATTTCGATCATCACATCCTTGAATTCCACAGGACATGCATTCATACCCCCGTGAATTACAATGTAGTTTTGCCAATCACAACTTGATCACCTGTGTCATGCACGAGCACAACTTGGATCGACAAGCCGCCTTCGATTGGGTTGGCCACTATTCTGATAAAGTTATCTCCCGATTTCTCGCTGAGCTCGAAAGGATACCCTCATGGGGTGAAGCGATTGATATTCGAGTTCGAAGCTACGTTGACGGTCTTGGCCAATGGACTCGTGGACATGATGATTGGAGTACGGAGTCGAGGCGGTACTATGGCAATAAAGGACCAGAAGTTCGGGAGAAGAGGATAGTGTATTTGGGATTAGTAAAGGGACATTATTTGGAGGAAGATGAAGGGGTACACAGCGGCAAAGTCCGAAACACCATCTACTAGGCTAGAGCATGGACTTTTGATTTTTTTCCACACGCGACAAGGGAAGCTATCGCGCTTGTTGACCGTTATCCCAAAAGGTGTACACCTACTACCCACATTGACTGTCTTTACTACCAAATCCGAAGCCGAGGATTCCGTGCTTAATTGGGAACGCTGGGAGGAACGCCACTGTTGCCGCACTTGGACCCTGACCCACTTGGTGTTATTGGGGGTTATGACTCATATGGGAAAGAGCCATACTTCCTCTGACATATGACAAGGACAGCAAGCCGCTGATAGCTGGGACTGCCGACGCACTGCCGCGCAAACGGACTTTCCATAGGACAAGTCTGCGTGTAATTCATCACCAACGATGTAACTCAGCCGGCAGTCTCCGAAGATCGTGCCGAAAGTGTAGCAAAGTTTGCAGCTCAACTTTGACCGTCCCTACTCTAAATGACCAGAGTCCAACAATGCAGAAGAAGACCGGGACATCCAAAGATGATGATGGCCCCACCTCTGACCCAGGAGCAGGAGTCCGCAGATCGACTACCTTTGAACGTCAGATTGTCAAGGAAAAGAGTAAAAGGGTTTGGATCCCCGTGGTTTCCAGCGATGACGACTGGGGACCACAGTGAGCTTCAAGAATTTAAGGCAAGGGATCTTACCGATGAGGAACTCAAGAGGGATCAAGAGATGGTTCCGATAACACAACCTCGCACTCCATTTCCTGCTTACCGTTGGCGGCTGGGGTATTTGGTAAATAGACAAGTCAAGTTCCGAGGGGTATTTTGGCACCACTTTCTGTAATCCTCATGCGCAAACCTGGCAAGGGTAACAAGTATCGTACATATAGTAATATTCTGTTTCTGTTTTTATGTTTTTCGTTATTTCTAATATTATCATTGAGAATTGAGAATTGCTATTAGCTAGCTACACTTCAGAGTGATGTATCTCCTCACGTGCCATCTGCCACTCGACCACTTCCCGATGACCCTACACAACATGAGTTGGGGTGAAGCACTGGAATTTGAACTTCAACTTGGATGTTGTGTTTCATTGGAATAGATTAAAAGTCAGGTGCTTCGCGCCGAGAGGCTTCATATTGAACCTTGGAGTTCCACATGCCCTTGCAGTGCCAGCGTGCACTCGGGAAGAACCTTAAAAACGAGAACCTTAAACTTCGAGTGCCTCGCTGCTTCCACATTCATGGTCGCCCCTCCTTCAGCTGCCTTCCCTTTGAATTCATTCACTGGGCTAAACAATGTGACATTATTCCAGACTCTGTACTGTGCTAATCCTCCTTCTGATTCCTGTCCTTATGGGCCCTGTCCGAATCCAGACATAACAGGGTTTGGGACGCAAGTATCGGGTAGTGTTCTACTTCTATTCATTACTACAATTGATCATTTAATATTGCTTGAAACAGTGTATATTACATCCACAATCTTTGGTAGGCTTTCGTGCAAGCAAGTAACTTTGAACTAAAAGCAATCCTACCATTCCACCTCCAGCCATCACCATGGTTCAAGATGTAGTTAACTTTCGCTTCGCATGTTATGGATACTTTGCCATTGTCTACTCGCTTCTCATCGCGGCAATATCGTCGATCGTCCAATCGCAACTTACTCAAAGGGACACGGTTTTCGTTATCGTCGCAGTGGCATCACCTGCCACTGTCTATCTATGGTTCCTCACCGCCATCCATCTCATACGACCCAAGAGCATGCCTTTATCTCTATCCAGAATGAATAAAATTGAAAAGTTCCTGGTTTCGATCCTCTCAGTCTGTCTGTTTTTCTTTTGGCTTGCCATGCTCCCAGCTGTATTCCTTCCGTCCTCCCTTATCACCTTCAGCCAACCGGCGTGCAACAAGCAATATGAACTGTACAATGTTATGGAACCGATTCGGGCAGTATTGTCCCCCGTCATGACTTGGAATATCGCCTTGCTGGTTGTGTCCCGTGGGAAGGCTGATGGGCAGATCTTGGAGATAGGTAAGTATTTTCACTGTGCGTTCTCCAACAGCGTTATGCTAATAACGATTAAGACGATCGTCATGTATTCTTACTGTGGAAATACACCAACCTCACTATATTTCTGACCACGATGAATCAGCTCCTTTTTTATACCTACGCAATGAAATACCTCAGCTTTGCTATCGAGTTGATCGCATTTTCTTTAACTCTACTTGTCTACATAAACGACATCGCGAGATTGCGTGTATGGCCAGGGATTGTAGACATTCTTCTCTTGCTCCTTTTTGCAGGGTTTCTTGGCGCCTTCCTTTAGATACAGATATCCCCCGTCCTTATCATCACCCGCATAATATGGTTTTCGAACTGCTGGTATCACGGATCCAAATTTCATCGTAATTTCTCTATATTATTTCTGTGAGTGTTTCACCATCACCGTTATCTGACTGTCTCATTGATCAATCCTCATTCCTTTAGTCTCATCGTTGTTTTTCGCACAGATTCTGCCCTAACGCACCTGGATAATTGGCACCTGGCTTCACAATTACTCTGGTTTGTGTCCTGGGTAAAGAACACTCAAGACCAACCCCCCGGAGGATGGCGGAAACGGTCTACACGTAATATTTGGTAAAATTTCCTCTTTTATTTGAGCGAGCCCATTTTCACAGTAATTGGTCAATGGACAGGCTTGGGATCTTCAATTCCTCACCAGTATCCAAGTGCATCATCTTGGCCATTAGTCCTAGCCTCGCCTGGATTTCCTTAGCTCTCCGAGTCGTTTCCGATCCAACGACATCGTTGACCTTTTCATTTGGCCAGGTAAAGTCTCCATTCCTGAATGGCATCGATATTTCATCATAAATAATATTTTTGGAACCAGATTTTGGCCATGATCACCAGCATCGCTTCTGTATCCTCATTGATCCTTATGATCATTGATCGCAGACGCGAGTTTTTCGCAGCCTTCCGTTTTGTCATACCTGATCAATTGCATAACGTAGTGGTCCCAAGGACGACCATCCAGAATCCAACTACCTTCTCTAATCTTAACCTTCCGAGTGGCTTGCCAGCTAGCCATAACCACCCGGCTGAGCCTCGCCCACTGGAATGGCGCATTCGACGCCAGCGCATGCCAACCACCACGACTTCCAACAGTCTGGCACAGTCATAGTCATTCAAAAAAGAAATGGGATGTGTGATCCTGTGCGGGTGCCAGGGTGTTTCACGTTGCTGATCCAGGCTGCCCGTTTTTTCTTGTTTTTTTTATTTTCTGCTTCTTTTGTTTTCCATTTTGCGAACGGAAGCCTGAAGTGCAGCGCTTATTTTGCACTCTGTTAAGGCTCCGATGGTAAATCACCGTTTTGCCGTAGATGTCAGCATATTTTGTAATCAGATTGAAAGTATCTTCTTCTTGTTGATCTTGATTGAATGTGAACGTTCTCACAGGCTTTCGCACTTGGACCGTTGAACACGGTGTTCAAGTGAGGCCCATTAACCTTAGAGCTACTCACCGACTGGTATTCCCTAAACGACCATGACGGCCATGAAGACCGTTGAGGATCCAAGAAGATATCACCCTCAATTCAATTCACTCAACGCCGATATTATCCTTGTCTCTTCTGAAAACACTTCATATCGTGTTCCATCCTTCACTCTCCGCAATACCTGCAACCTCTTCTATGGTACTTCAAGTTCTCACGATCAGGTTATTGAGGTCGATGAAAAGGATACTGTACTTGCCAAAGTACTTTGCTTGTTATGTGGACTGCCCAGTGATCACTGGGAATCAATTGACCAAGTGGAAGACGCCTTGGAGTTTGCTCAAAGGTGGGATGCACTCGGCCCTATGTCTGTTATCAGGAGCTCTATAACTGCGCCCTTATTCCTCGCGGATCCCCTAAGGCTATATGCAATCGCAACGAGATTTGGTTGGGACGAGGAAGCCCAACTCGCATCGACACATACGCTGTCCCTCAATCTCTATGATAAAGAACATCGACCAAAGCTTGAACGCCTAACCTCACAGAACCTCATGACATTGCTTCGACTTCACAGACTTCGCCGAAACGAATTCATACGCCTGTTAGATAACGATCCGGCCTTCGATGGCGGTAATACCGTAGGGGCCCCTTGCGGGCCTAGCTGTGCAGAAGAGGTCAGCCATCATCTTTGGAGAGAGTTGAAGGTCAGGATGTTCATGGAGATGGATAGACGACCTCGTGGGGATACATTGGTCGGATTGGAAATGGAGGAGTGGCCTGAGGCTATCGCGTGCTGGGGTGCGAAATGTCCTGGTTGTAACAAGGTAAACTATGACAAACTTGCAACGCTCCGTAATATTAAGGAGTGTATAGATAGGTTGCCAGTCCATATATAGTATAGAGAAACATTTCCGGTAGGCTAAAAAAACGGGCTTTGGATTTTTTATGCCGCATGGATTGATGTAATGATGTCGAGTCTTAAGCTTGTTTACAGGTTTTGCAAATACATATAACGGTTCTGAATTGCTTATAATAGATAAGGGTCACCAACGTAAACACTCGAAATTGAAACCACGAGACGGTGCGCGAGGTCTCCTTCATCACTTCCGGAAGGAACTTGAAAAGGCTTTACACCAAGATAGTTAACTTTCATAGGTTGGAGTACGATCAACCGTAGCGTACTGACTTCATTTGATCGAGATTGATAGGGGGTTTCCTATTTTAATCGATGGTATGCATACAGTGCGCGTTTTATGAAGCACTGAGAGGGAAGGTCTCGCAGTGTTCAAGCTCAGTGCTCTGCTGCAAGGAGCTAGCATGGCCATTAGGGACTGATCAATTGACCTCGAGTTGAACACGCACAAATGCCTCCA
>Ga0193742_1002082_pt1 | contig 11647 bp, 6 predicted proteins | sample L2c1metaG_FD_165511 | JGI IMG/M metagenome (GOLD analysis project Ga0193742, IMG submission 165511) | Soil microbial communities from a riparian zone of the East river system, Colorado, United States - L2c1 | ecosystem: Environmental > Terrestrial > Soil > Riparian zone | place: USA: East River... | reverse complement strand
CCAGGCCGACCCGGGGGACCCAATGGATGACCTAAGTACAGTCACCAGAATGGCCACCGCTGTGCTTCGGGGAGGAGCAGCCGGCCTGCGGGCCGAAGGAGAGAGAGCGGTTCGATCGTTCCGCCAGATCACGGACCGCCCAATCATCGGCATGGTGAAAGCGAAGGACTCGAATGGCGAAGTCTACATCACGCCAACCTTCGAGGCGGCCCTGTCTGTTTCCAATGCGGGCGCCGACATCATTGCCCTCGACTGCACCCATCGTCGGCTGAAGGAAGCCGAACCCTGGCCAGCTCTGGTTCGCCGTATTCAGGCGGAGTTGGGACACCCTGTCCTGGCCGATGTCGCCAGCCTGGAAGACGGTATCGCGGCGCAGGAGGCAGGTGCGAACGCCGTAGCCACGACCCTCTACGGCTACACCGCCGAGACCGCAGGCATCCGGCAGATGTCGTGGCCTTTGTTGCAGGCTCTGGTAGCAAAGTTGAAAATCCCTGTCATTGCCGAAGGCCATATCCAGCAGCCGGAAGACGTCCGCAAGGCCCTTGATCTGGGAGCGTATGCGGTGCTCGTAGGCTCCGCAATCACGCGTCCGGAGACGATCACTGCCCGATTTGTCGCGGCAACAAAAGACTGACCTTCATCACGCTTTACTCGATCGTCGTCGTCGGAACCCGGATCAGCGCGCGGTAACGGTCGCCCCGGTACCGTGAGCATGCCACCTCGATCGGTGTCTGTTCCGTGGTGATGATGACGCGTGAGATCGATAGGACGCTGGCTCTCTTGGGGATCGTGAGGAGCTCAGACTCCTCGCGCGTCGCCGGCAGGGCTTCGATAATCTCATCGGCCCAGGCCACCCGCACCCCATAGTTCTCGCGAAGGATGTAATAGAGTGACTGCTTGGCGAAATTGATTCGCTCCAGCCCGGGAAAAGGCCGCAGCGGTATAAACGACTCTTCAAGAGCCATGGGGATGCCATCGGCCAGGCGCAGGCGCCGCAGCTTCATGACGGCGTTCTCGAGCTCGATCTTCAGGCTCTCGGCCAATTCCTCGGTGGCCTTCATGACCGTCTGCTCCAGCAGTTGAGAACTGGGTTGCATCCCGCGCTGTTTCATGTCCTCGGTAAATCCGCGCAGATGCATGATGTTCTTTTCAAGCTTCGGCTTGGTGACAAACGTTCCACGCCCCTTCTGGCTCAGGGCATAACCGCGGGTCTTCAGGCCGTGCAGAGCCTGCCGTGCAGTCATCCGGCTGACCTGATACAGACGTGCAAGCTCTTCTTCCGACGCCAGCAGATCTCCCTCTGAGAGCTCTCCAGAGTGAATCTTCTCCATCAGAGCCCTTTGAATCTGGTAGTAGAGAGGGATAAACCCATTCTTATCTAATGTATGAGTAGAGGAAGTGGCCTGGATCTGATTTTTTGACACGATATCGATCTCTCTCCTGGGCAGGTCAGACACAAAAAAACGAAGAATCCGTGTCCGTTCTATCTACATCTTCTGGCCTTTGTCTACAACTACGATGAAAATCGGTGCCTCGTTCCCTGGCAGAATCGGACGTCTCTGCTTCGTTATCAAAAGGTGAAAGACGAAAACTTTTGCCTTGCCATCTTAGTACAGTTGTCTATACAGTAAAGCAACTTCTACATTCTCGATCGATAACAAAATTCGAGACACGCGGCCGCCCGTCGGCCGGAGTGAGTGAAGCTCTTCTTTTATAAGTCCGAGTAAAAACTGGGCATTCGACCAAATTTCAGTGGAGGCTTTCCCATGAGAACACGCATCGTGTTATGCAGTGTCCTTTTGTCCTTTGCCAGCTGTATCGGACTGTTGGCGCAAACCATTACGGGATCCGTGACCGGTACTGTGAGCGACCCTAGCGGAGCGGCGATCGCCGGAGCCAAAGTGGTGGCAGTCAACGTCGATACCGGCGTTCAGACACCGACGACAACCAACACGGCCGGCGTCTACACAATTCGCTTCCTTCAGATCGGCCACTACAAAATCAACATCTCTGCTTCAGGATTCAACTCATCCACTGCTGGCCCCTTCGCCCTCGAGGTCAGCCAGGAAGCCAGGATCGACGCCAAACTCAACGTCGGTTCGACGAATGAAAACGTCGTGGTGACCACCGCGGCTCCCATCATTAACACCGAAAACCCGACCACGGGCGACACCATCACGGCGGCTCAGGCAACGGAGCTTCCGATCCAGGCGCGTAACTTCTCTTCGCTGACGACTCTCATCGCCGGAGCGATCTCACCTAATCCATCGGCCCAGAACAACGTAGGCAGAAGCTCCTATAACGGTGGATTCTTCGTAAACGGTAACCGCGAGCAGTCCAACAACTACACGCTCGACGGAGCTGACATCAACGAAGCAATCGACAACTACATCGGCTACAGCCCCAACGTCGATGCGATAGGCGAGCTCCACATCATCACCGGCAATGCAACGGCCGAGTACGGCAACGCGAACGGCGGTCAGGTCGTCATGGTGACCAAGAGCGGCACTAATCAGTTCCATGGCAATGCCTTCTGGTTCATCGAAAACACCAATCTCAACGCCAATAGCTGGTCAAACAAGCACACTGCCGATCAGTCGGCGATCGGTGCGGTCCCCTCGCTCAATCGCGGCATCTTCGGCGGAACATTCGGCGGCCCCATTATTCGCGATCGCCTGTTCTTCTTCGTGGATTATCAGGGAGCCCGGCAGCACAATAGCACCACCGAGTTCCGTTCCGTTGCCACCCAGGCAATGCGCGCGGGCTATGCACCTATCCTGGGACAAACGGTTCAGATTACCAACCCGGCCGCGCAGTATCTGCTCGCGCACCCCGAGCTCTACCCGGAGCCCAACGTAGCCAGCACCAGCGCCAACGGCATTGTGCGCAACTATCGCGGCTCTTACGGTCAATCTACCCATAACGATCAGGGCGACATCAAGATCGATGCCAAAGTCACCAATAGCGATAACGTCTCGGGTCGCTTCAGCATTGGTCGCGAAAGAAGTGGCTATAGCAAGGTCACCATGCCGACCGACATCCCCACCAACAACTCCGATCCCTACACGGGCTTCATCATTAACTGGACGCACATCATCTCTCCGCACATAGTGAGCGAAGCGCGTGCCGGCTACGGACGCACCCGCTATATCTCGGCTCCGCAGGATATCAGTGGCCAGTTCGGAACCTCAGGCAACCAGAAGCTGGGGATCCCCGGAACGCAGATCGTTCCCGGCATCTCTACCTTCGATCTGAATTCCGCCGTCTCTACCCTTGACCCAATCGGTACCACCGCACAGGCGCAGGGCAATGGCGCTTACGCGGGCATCAACTCCGACAGCATCGTGAACGCCTTTACCTATGGCGAGAACGTAAGCTGGCAGCTTGCGCGTCATACGATTAAGTTCGGCGGTCAGGCGCTCCGCTATCAGGAAAATCGCTACTACTCCGGAAACGACGGCTCTCTTGGCTGGTTTCTGTACCGAGGTACTTCCCAAAGCCATGGAGATCCCTGGGCAGACTTCCTTCAGAATGATGCTTTCAGCTTCGGTCAAGGAGCGGTTACAGGGCGTTGGGGACAACGCCAGTGGCGCGATGCCATCTTCTTTCAGGATGACTTCAAAGCAACTCCTAACCTGACTTTGAACATGGGTCTTCGCTGGGAGTGGGATCAGCCCATGTACGAAGTCAACAACAAACAACTCAACGTCGATCTCACGACAGGAGCCATTCAATACGCTGGCCAGAACGGCAACAGCCGTGCTCTCTACAACGGCTTCTGGGGTGGCTTCATGCCTCGTGTCGGCTTCGCATACTCTCCGGATCGTTTCAAGAACCGGTTTGTCATTCGCGGTGGATACGGCATTACCAACTTCCTCGAAGGGACCGGCGCAAACCTGAGGCTCACCCTCAATCCACCCTTCTTCATCGATTCCTCCTCGGTCTCCGATGGCTCGACGTTCTTCCAGGTCCAGAACGGATTCCCTCGTCCGGCTAATGCCTCCCAGCTTTCCGGAAATATCCGTGCGTGGGATCCGCATCTGAAGCCTGCCCTCATTCAGCAGTTCAACCTGACCACGGAGTACGAGCTGACCAACACGACCTCCCTCGTCGTTGCTTACCTCGGCCAGTCCGGAAACCATCTCGTCGATCCGCGCGAGGGTAACCAGAAGCAATGTCCCACCTGCGCGCTTCCGGTAACCAGCCTTCCCGGCCTCGATCAGGTCTCCCTGGTCAGCCTTACCGAATCCGAAGCCATGATGAACTACAACGCTCTCCAGATAACGGCGCGCCGTCGTCTCACGCATGGCCTGGAGTTCCTCACCAACTACACGTGGAGCAAGTCACTGACCAACAGCCTCGGCTACTATGGCGCAGGCGGCGGATCAGGAGCCTCGCAAAGCGCGTATTGGCAGAATGCATACAACGGAGGCGCGGACTACGGCCCTGCCTTCTTCGACGCTACGCACACCTTCTCTTTCTCCGGTTACTACGACCTGCCCTTCGGTCGTGGAAGGCAGTTCGGCGGCAACATGAACCGTTTTGCCGATCTCGCTGTAGGAGGCTGGAAGCTCGGAGCAATCGCCAGCCTGCATACCGGAATGCCCATCACAATGAACTCCAACCAGTTCTACTCTGTGAACCAGCGTGCAGATCGCGCTAATCACCTGCGCAAGCTTGTGATCCGCAACCGCTCTGTCGACAACTGGTTCGGCACCGATCCGTCTGCGATCCCGTGCCCGAGCGGAACAGACAATGGCTCCTGCGCCTACAGCGAAGAGTCGTCCGGTGGCTTCGGCACGGCTAGCGTTGGAAGCGAGCGCGCCCCCGGATACCACAACGTCGATGCCGCGCTCAGCAAGGCCTTCAACTTTACCGAGAGCAAGCATCTGGACTTCCGTGCGGACTTCTTCAACGTCCTCAACACCACCAGCCTCGCGCCTCCAGGCAACAACGTCTCCGGAGGCCTCACCACCATCGATCAGGCAGACCGCAACTTCGGCCTGATCAACTCAACCGTCTCGACAGAACGACAGATTCAGCTCGCTCTGAAGCTCGTTTTCTAAGAACTCGGTTCAAACCATCGTAAAGTTTTGTACTTCATTTATGCCCTTCCTCTCCCTGGTCCGGGGAGGGAGGGTTTTTTTTCTGCATTCAGCGAGGAAGAACAAGTTCCGGAGTCGTTATATCTCTGGCCGTCTTGCCTGCAATCGGAAGGTGCCACACTCCTCCGCCGAACGTAGAGACATACACTTTGTTTCGATCCTCTGGATCCGCCTCCACCCGTTGACCCCATTTGAAGTTGAAGCCCGGGATGCGGTTCCAGTGCTCGCCCTTATCGTGTGAGATCCATGCCGAAGACTCGAATCCTGCCGCATACAGTGTCCTGGGATCTCGCGGATCGATTGTGACGTCGTAGATATGGCGGTCTCGTTGCAGCGCCCATCGCCAATTGCGCCCGCCGTCTGTAGAGACGGCAACGCCTCCGCCGACGCCGTTTAGAACCGCGGCGCCTCTTCCATGCGGAAGCTTCATCGAATCCTCCCTCGGTGTCGCGCGAGCCCAAAGCGCAAGGTACAGCTGGTTTGCATCCCCGGGATCGATTGCAATCCCATTCGGTGCATTGGCTCCCGCAGGCAATCCGACACGCACCCAGTGTTCTCCACCATCACTGGAGCGATACAGCGCGCCGTCGTCCGCATTGCCGATGCTGCCGTCCTCGCTGCGTCGTGCAATCAGTGCATACAGCGTTCCATCGGATGCCCGAGCAACCCGCCATGCCAGGGCATTCTGTTGAGCGATGCCGTCGTTCACCTGCGACCACGTATGCCCATCATCGGTCGACCGAAAGACTCCATACCCCATCGTCGCCGCCCACAGCGTGCGATGCCCCGCCGGGCTTGCTGGATCGAGAACGATCGAGGTAGGCGCGGTAGGAGGCATCCCTTCGCTCGAGGCCTTCCACGTCCTGCCTCCGTCCGTGCTCACGCAGATGCCGCCCGCGTAATCGGAGGTAGACCGATGCCGCCACATCTTGGGGCGCGGAAGATCGTGAATCTCGCTCATCGCCGCCCACATCTTCCCCCGCACCGTCGGGTCGAACGCAAGCGAGTAGGTCGTGTTCCTCCAGCGGCCCGGCACTCCATCGACCGAGCGCATCCACGAGCGTCCTCTATCCTCGCTGCGAAACAGGCCGATGTCGGTCGTCAGGATGAAGCGGCGCCTGGAATCAAACGGATCGAGCTCGTATCCATACGTCGTCGTGACATCGAGCCCGGTGCTCCTCCATGACGCTCCCGTTTGGGAAGCCACCGCTTCGGAGTAGCGGGCCGTCCAGTTTGCTCCCCCATCCGTCGTCGCCATCGTCCGCCCAAGATCCGTTGCATAGGCAAGGTTCGGATCGCGCGCGTCGACCGTAAGGCTCAACGGCTCCTCCGTCCACTCCGGCGTCATCGCGCCGGTGATCCACGCATCGTGAATATTCGCTGCCTCCCGATGAATCGTCGACTTCCAGACCAGTACCCAATGCGCACCGAAGTCGTTGCTGCGTGCCACGCCCTGAAAGCTCTCGCGGTCCAACTCCATGCTCTTGTATGAGGCGTAGACCACTTCAGGGTGATGCAGGCTCGTCGCGACGGAGCGAACCTGAGTCCCTGTACCGGGAAGCCTGGCCTCGGCCCATGTCGCACCGCCGTCCTTTGTCAGCAGCAGATGTGCGTCCTTCGTCATGGCGTAGAAGACGGGTCCGGCGTCAGGCCCTGCGGAATAGCCGACTGACAGGCTGGTAAGCGTCACTCCCGGGGGCACAGATCGCCGCTGCCACGCGCCATGAATTCGCGCGCGGACCCCCGTAGCGCTCGCAACATACAGGTCGCGCGCTCCTCTCGTTGTTCTCCCATCAATCCATAGATTCAGCGGCGTCTCTGCAAGAGAGAGCAGCAACCGCCAGCTTCTGCCGCCGTCGCGCGAGACAACAAGGGCCGAGTGCCCCTCCCGTTCCGAGGCGGCATAAAGGGTTGTGGAGTCCGCAGGATCGATCGCCAGAGCCGTAATCCTGCCAATCGGGTTCGGCTTGGCCACCAGGCTCTCGTCGGCATGGTCCGAGTCCATGACAATCGCGCGCACGGCTTGCGGTCGTGGCCACAGCAGCTGCCAGCTCTCCCCGTCGTCCGTGCTCTTCCAGAGGGCATCGGTAGCGGCATACAGTGTGTGCCGGTGAGCCGGATCGAAGGCAAAGAAGCGAACGCTGCCGCGCAGGTTGAACATCCTCCAGCGATGGCCTCCATCGTGGCTGATGTAGGCTCCTGTCATGTCGCATGACAGCAGAACTTCGTTTGCGTCGTGGGGGCTGATAGTGACATGAAACATCGCGCCGCCGCCGCCGGGACCCACAATGGCCAGATCCACGCCGCGCGGCGTCTGCGAGTTCAACGCCGCTGGTGCAAGGACAAGCGCGGCTGAGAGCGACAGCAGGCGCTTCCATCGCGTGTTATAGGCTCCACGTCCTGCGATCAAATTGCCCCTCGCTCCCGTTCTTCATTATGATCCGGTGAAAGTTGTTTGTAAGCCGCCCTTTGAATCAGAACCGAAGGATCAGGAACCGAAGGATGAAGATACGCCTCCCTCTGGATGGAGAAAGTACGGAGTACCGGTTGAACCCCGAAGGACCGTGGCGCGTCCCTCCCGGGCCTCCGCCGCGCTCGCGAACCGTCTACGCCGCGGCTCACGTCGTCATCGACCCGCTGCGGCCGGATGTTCTGGATATGAATGCCACGATGGCCTTCCGGCAGCATCTCTGGTCCCTCGGCTTTGGCGTGGCCGAGGCGATGGACACTGCGCAGCGCGGCATGGGACTCAATTGGGCTACGGCAAAAGAACTGATTCGCGTCTCCGCCAGCGAGCGCACAGGGGAGATCGCCTGTGGAGCCAACACCGACCAGCTTGAGCCAGGAGCAGCCGCAACCGTTGATGAGGTCATCGCTGCATATGAGGAGCAGTGCGAGACCATCGAAGCCGCCGGTGGCAGAGTCATCCTCATGGCCAGCCGCGCGCTGGCAAAGTGCGCCCGTGGCCCCGACGACTACATCCGTGTCTACAGCCGCCTGCTCGGCGGAGTGCGCCAGCCTGCGATCCTGCACTGGCTCGGCGAGGCCTTCGATCCCCAGCTCAAAGGCTATTGGGGAGCCGTGGCCACCGACGAAGCGATGGAGACATGTCTCGCTGTCATCCGCGAGAACCGCGCTCACATCGATGGGATCAAGATCTCTCTACTGGATAAAAAGCAGGAGATCAGAATGCGACGGCTTCTTCCGAAGGGTGTCCGCATGTACACGGGCGACGACTTCGACTATGCCGAGCTGATCTGCGGCGACGAGCTAGGCTACAGCGATGCTCTTCTTGGCATCTTCGACGGAATCGCGCCTGCTGCGGCGCTCGCGCTACGCGTCTTCGACAACGGCGACCTTGAAGACTACGAGAAGATCCTTGCGCCGACGGTCCCGCTGTCGCGGCATATCTTCCAGTCCCCAACCTACTTTTACAAGACTGGACTCGTCTTTCTTGCTTATCTGAACGGTCATCAGAAACACTTCCGCATGCTCGGCGGGCAGGAGAGTGCGAGGTCGATCGCTCATCTGGCGAAACTTTTCGTTCTGGCCGATAAGGCCCGCCTTCTAGCCGATCCCGAGCTTGCCGTTCACCGGATGCGCCTCATCCTTGAGCTGTCCGGGCTGGAGGGTTAGTGGCGGACCTCGCGAGGTTGAGCTTCAACCAGATGACGGCGGGCAAGGCATCGCTTGCCGAGGTGGCCAGCGCCTGTGCGAAGGCCGGGCTTCAGTGGATCGGGCCATGGAGGCACGCGCTCGGCGCTGATCCGGCAGCGAGCGGAAGGTTGTTGCGCGACACTGGCCTCCGGGTCTCGAGTCTCTGCCGAGGTGGCATGTTTCCGGCGGCGACTGCGGAGGAGCGAAGGCTGAAGATCGAGGACAACCTGCGGGCCATCGACGAGGCGAGGGCGCTTGGCACGGATCTTCTGGTGCTGGTCAACGGACCGGCTCCGGACCGCGACATCGACGGCGCGCGGCAGATGGTGGTGGACGGCATCGGGGCCATCCTCGACCACGCGGTGAAGAGCGGAGTCCGCCTGGGTGTGGAGCCGCTGCATCCGATGTTTGCCGCCGACCGCAGCGTGATCGTGACGATGGGTGAGGCCAACGCCGTCGCCGAACAGCTTCGCTCGCCGCAGGTCGGGTTGGTCGTCGATGTCTACCACATCTGGTGGGACCCGGAGGTCTACCGCGAGATCGCGCGGGCTGGCGAGCGGATCTTTGCCTTTCATGTTTCGGACTGGATCGTTCCGCTCCCTGACACCCTGATGGGCCGGGGTCTGATGGGCGATGGAGTCATTGAGATCCGCCGTCTGAGGGAGGCGGTTGAGGCGGCCGGCTACCGTGGGCCGATCGAGGTGGAGATCTTCAACCAGCAGCTTTGGGATCAACCTGTTGGCGAGATCGTCCGCGTCGTCGCGAAGCGGTTTGAGGAGCGGGTTTAGAGGGGCGAAGATCTCCTCGTGGGGCGATCTTCCACATCGATTTTCTGAAGTTTCTCGGACTAAACTGGACCGGGTTCCGTTTACCATAGAAGGATGAGCGAAGTGTTGGAACAGGAAGCGAAGGCTGGGGCGGCTCACGCCCAGAAATACACACGGAACAGTCCGTACCAATCGAATGTTAACGTCAACTATCTCCTGACGGCCGAGGGCTCGGAGAAGGAGACGCGCCATGTCGAGCTGTCGCTCGAAGAGGGCATGACCTATACGCCCGGCGATGCCGTGGGCATCATCCCGGAGAATCGCGCCGAGGCTGTGGAGGCTGCGCTGAAGGCCCTGGGTTACAAGGGCGATGAGCGCGTGCTGGACCACTACAAGGTCGAGATCTCTCTCGAAGAGGCTCTGCGCACGCGGCTGGGCATCGGCAAGCTGGCGCGAGGCAGCGTGGGACAGTTTGCCAAGCTCGCCCCGGATGTGGAAGGGCTGAAGGTTCTGACCGGGCCGGACAACCGCGCCCGCGCCGAGGAGTACTGCTGGGGCCGCGAGTTCGTGGACCTGGCCGCGGACTTTCCCGGTGTGATCACCGACCCGCAGCAGCTCTTCAACGTGCTGCAGCGCCTGACTCCGCGCATGTACTCCATCTCGTCGAGCCAGAAGGTGCATCCGGACAGCGTGCATACGACGGTGCGCGTGATCCGCTATGAATCGCACGGGCGCGACCGGCAGGGCGTGGCCAGCGGCCACCTGGGCGACCGCGCGGGCGAGGGTACGACGCTGCCGATCTTCCTGCACTCGAACAACAGCTTCCGCCTGCCCGAGGACTCGAACGCCCCGGTGATCATGATTGGCCCGGGGACGGGCATCGCTCCCTTCCGCGCCTACCTCGAGGAGCGTCAGGCTGACGGAGCCAAGGGCAAGAACTGGCTCTTCTTCGGCGAGCAGCGCATGAAGATGGACTTCCTCTACCAGGAACAGCTCGAGGGCATGGCAAAGAGCGGCGTGCTGACACACCTGCACACGGCCTTCTCCCGCGACCAGCACAACAAGGTCTATGTGCAGGATCGCATCCAGGAGAACGCCAAGGAGGTGTTCGAGTGGCTGGAGAACGGAGCCTACTTCTACGTCTGCGGTGATGCGACGCGCATGGCCAAGGACGTGGAGACGGCCCTGCTGGACGCCATCGCCAAGGGATCGAACGGCACGCTGGAGCACGCGGCCGAATACCTGGCGAACATGAAGAAGCAGAAGCGGTACCAGAGGGACGTCTACTAGAGGATTCTGGGTACCCCTCCCCCTATACTCTTTATGCGCAAAGTCTTCAAGAATAAAGAGTTAGTGGCGGACCTCCACGTCAAATTATTCATAATGCAGCACTTATTTGTAAGTTATTGAAAATAATACCTTTATCCTAAGGTAAAAGCCCCGGATTCTGCTCCGGGGCTTTTTTGCATCTCTACTTCTATTGTAACGAGACAGAACGGGAAATCGGCATTTTCTATCCCTTTGTTTCTAGTTACTTAGACGAAAAGTGGCTTGACAAACCAATAGCTGACCAGAAAAGCAACAAGTGTTGTAAAAATATGAGTCCGTGTCTGCAAATGGGACATCTTAGAACTGGAAGCACAAGGAGGATTGTGATGAACGTTACAGTGTATGGGGCCACCGGCAATTCCGGTTCCGAGATCGTCAAAGAGCTATTGCGGCGCGGGCATAAGGTGACCGGGGTTGCGCGGAAGGTGGAGTCGCTGAAGTCGCAGCCCGAAGTGACCGCGAAGGCGGACGACCTGTCGAACGTGGATGCGATTGCGAACATTATCAAAGGCGCGGATGTAGTGGTGTCGGCGTATCAGCCTCCGCCGGACAACACGGATGCGCTGGTCGATGTGACCAAGAGGGAGATTGAGGCAGTGAAGAAGGCGGGCGTGCCACGTCTTCTGGTAGTTGGCGGAGCGGGGCAGCTTGAGATAGCTCCTGGTGTGACGCTGATCAAGTCTGGCTATCTTCCTGCCGAATACATGCCGATTGCGGTGTCGCACGAGAGGGCGGCCGAGGTGTTGAAGGGCTCTGACATCAACTGGACGTACATCGCTCCGGGGGCGT
>Ga0193742_1002081_pt1 | contig 11648 bp, 27 predicted proteins | sample L2c1metaG_FD_165511 | JGI IMG/M metagenome (GOLD analysis project Ga0193742, IMG submission 165511) | Soil microbial communities from a riparian zone of the East river system, Colorado, United States - L2c1 | ecosystem: Environmental > Terrestrial > Soil > Riparian zone | place: USA: East River... | reverse complement strand
GTTCCATGTACTCATCGATGCGCTCACGAAGTACGTCCGATCGAAGCCTAAGAAGTAGCTCACGACGCAGCATCCAGACGTGCATGGAACGCCTTCAACTGGGCCGTAGGACACCCTCCGCGACACCCCAGGGACAGCTCAGACCAGCCATGGTTGATCTGCAGGCAGAACTCCGTCAGCTCTGTCTCACCGCATTCCGGGCACACCCATGCCGGTACCAGATCCCCGGCTTTTACGCCGCCGGACTGCCAGTCATGCGGACTGGCTACGGTCGCGAGCTGACACAGCGCCAGGAAGTCCGCGCGGCGTTGCTCACGGGTAGCCGAGAACAGCGCCAGTTGCGTCACCGTGCACATCCGTAGGTAGGACTAGCCACCACGGACGTCCGGTGACGAATCTGAGTCAGGAACTCGTCTACATCGGCGGCGGTTATGCCCTCGACTCCATGGCCGCATTCGCAGGGACACGAGATCCAATGCGCGCCTTGGCCGTACCGACCAACGCAGGTGTCATGACGGCCTACACCGCAATGCCCAGACAGCATGAACGGAGCCGCCGTGTTGTACCTAGGAGCCATCGACTATCCCCGTTTCCAGCGACTTCCATGGACCCCGAACCTCGGCTAGATGCCGCTCGTGTGGCTCCCCGATACGTCGCGCCTCTTCCGACGTCTTCACCCAGTAGGCGTCCGTGTGCTCGGTGATCGCGCCGTCGCGGTATTTCAGTCCATACTCAGTCTTGGCCTCCATGGCGCCGGATATCATCACGCTGGCGCGCACGGTGTTCTCCAGGACCGGCGAGAACAGCGGCATCGTCGGGTGGCTGGCCATGTCATCTATTAGGCGCTTGGCTTCGTCGTCGTCGCGTATTTCCAGCAGCACATACGTGGTCATTTACTCTCTCCCCCGTGTAGACGGAACGACCGGTCTAAAAAATCTTGATCCTCTGAATAGAGCGCCGTTCCTGGATCATCCGCATAGACGAAGAGCAGCTCACGGGCTGTCGTAATAGCCGACGCCGATACAACCTCCGTCTGCGCGTACAGCAGAATCTCGAACACCGGATAGTCCGTTCCAGTGATGAACTCCGGGACAGCCCGGAGCAGACAGTCCGTGAAGGTGCCGCCGCCCTTGTAGGCGCCGGATGCGATCCATAGGCTTCCGCCCTCGGCATGCAGCCACGGCATACGAGATGCCAATTCCAGACTCGGATTGCTCACGATGCCTCCCATGAATGCCGCAGCAGACCGAGCTCGTACGCCCAGGCCGGCTCTGCATGGATTTCTGAATGGTGGTGGCGGCAAATTCCTAGAATGTTGTCCGGGTCCGTGATCGAGCCGCCACGGGCCCGCGTCAACGGCTCATGCGGATCCGTCGCCACCTGCATACATTCCGGGACCGCGCACACAACCGGCTCCGGGAACAGTGACCGCAGCACCCTCCCGCGTTCCCTGTCCTCCGCTGCGCTTTTGGCTGACCTTCCCTGTAGGTGCATGACCCGAGGCAACGCTGAGCGGGTGCGGAATTCGGTGCGTTTGAGTTCGGTACGGCGCTGGATCTGGCCGCCGCGTTTCATGCCGCATCCGGTTCCGTGCTAGCCAACATCCGGCGACGTTCCCGCGCCGAGAGGCCACCTAAAACACCGAACGCCTCCCCCGTTTCCAGCGCCCATTCCCGGCAGTCAGTAATGACGGGACAGCGAGCACAAATGGCCTTTGCCCCGCGCGGGCTACCGCTTTTTTCTGGGAACCAGAGTTCCGGATCTACCTGTGCACACAAGGCCCGCTGTTGCCATGCTGGTCGGTCGGTCAGCCATGACAGATCCAGGTCGGTGTCAATGTCCACTTACGCCACCTCGATTCGCACATGCTCGGAAACATTCAGCGCACCACTACGGGCTACCTGTTCGGCGACGCCGATCTTGAGTCCCAGATCGGTGAGCGCTTTCATGCGGCGCGCCACGGTGACCTCGGATTCCCGCCAGTACCGGCGACTGCCCGACCCGTAGCCCTCATTCAGCGCCACTAGGTGACCTTTGCGGCTCCAGTAGTCGATCTGCCGGTATGTCGCACCGGAGCCTTCGGTCATGTTCTCGTGGGTGACGTAACCCAGCGGTGCTTGCGCGGGAGCCGTCACGACGCGACCTCCGTATCGAATAGGTACGTCCGGTTCCTTTGGAAGATCACTTCACCGATGACGGCCGAGTTCTCCCGGCCGGCCTCGTAGATCCGGTGCGCGGCGAGCATCTGCGCTGGCGTCCAGGCCGCGTCTGCCGTGTCGGGAAGGTCCCGCATACCCAAGGTCACGTCCGCCGGTAGCGACTGCGCCAGGAGAACGATCAGAGCCCAACAGTCCGGCAAGCTGAGTCTCTGCAGCATCGCCGGGGTTTCGTTGCGGTCCTCGTCGTGGACGGCGCAGACCAGCCGTGCCGCGGTCGGCGCGTAGGCCGCCACGTCATCGTCGGTCACTGCTCCCACAGCCTCGGCGGCGTAGGCATCTCCGCGGGGGTAAGCCATGCCGTCTGCACGTCGGGAGATTCCGCGCGCCTGCGATCGGAGCCGCGCAACACGGCCGTTGTGGCGCCGTCCTGCAGCCGAGACGCGAGCCTGTCGTCGAGCACGTCCTTCAATTTCGGAATATTGCTGGTGATGACCGTCGGGCGGGCGTTTTCCCAGCGGGAGTCAACGATTCTGGTGAGTTGCTCCAACTGCCAGTCGGTGAGTTTCGCGGAGCCGAGATCGTCGATGATCAGGAGCGGGATTTTGCGGGCCTTGTCGATGACGGCTTCGACGTCCGCGTTTGGGCGTAACGCCGCGGCGAGGTCAGTCGCGCGATGGTAGAGCCATGTTCCGAGGAACCGACCGGCCCGCCAGTCATGTTCGACGAGGTCTCGCAATGTCGCCCAGACGGCACAGGTTTTGCCAGTCCCGGTTGGCCCAACGAGGATCAGATTCGACGGCTTACCGGACAGCATCTGCTGCCGCCACTCCGCTGTCTCAACGGGCGGTTCAATGCCGTGGTAGCGGACCGGCGTGGCGTCATCTATCCGCTTGAGTAGTCGGGCTCTTTGCTCGGCCAGCCACTCGTAGTCAATCCTGTCCGATCCCGTCGCGGTGCTCATAACTCAACCTTCGTGTCGTCGGACCACTGGTCGTTTGAGTAGCGGCCATTACTGGCCGGTGGTGGTGCTTCGTCAGTCCACCGCTCGCCGTTGAGCCAACTGGCTGGGTAGGCCGTGTACTGCGGGTCGCGGGTCTTGTCGTCCGCATAACGTTTCACTGCGGCGATGACCACGTCTGGGTCGGTGGTCTTGGTCGCCTTCACCCAGGCTTTCCGCGCAGCGCCTTTCGCAACGTGCCGCGGGTAGGCATCCCAGAACTTCTCGAAGCCGGGCGGCTCACGCTGAATCGAGTGAATTTGGGCAAGATCTTTTGTGGTGGTAGTTGGTTTTTGGTCTTCTCCAAGACCAACTACAACTACTTCCCCAGTCCCAGGGGGGTTCGCCGTAGGGATATCGGAACCCTTCTGCTGAGAAGGGTTACTGGAAGGGTTCGGAGAAGGGTTGTTATCAACGGGCGGGATGGGTTCAGAAAGGGTTTCAAGCAACTGCGCAATGACCTGCGTCAGCGGTGTCTTGCGGGAAGTGGTCTTCAGCATGTCCTCGTCGGTCAGTGGCAGCCTGAGCAGTTCGTCACGCAGCACCGACCGCAGCCGCAAGGACACCACCGCAGTCGCGTCCTTGCATGCCGTCACCAGCACGTTGGGCTGCTTGAATACACCGTCATTCCGGATGAACGACCGGATCAACAGCTCCTCTGTGTCCCAGTCGATGACCACGAACGGGTGCTGCTCAAGCTCGGCGAGCAGCTTCTCGACGTCCTCGACCGTGCAGCCGGTCGAGTATGCCGCCCAGCGCCGCAGCGTGATCGCGAGTGTCCCGACATGCGATAGCCCGGGCTGACTCAGCAGCAGCATGTAGAGCCACTGGGCGCGCGGCGATAGCGCCTTGAAGTCGTTGTCCGACCAGATGGCGGTAAGGAGCCGAGCTTCCGTCCGTGCCATTCAGACGGCCTCCGGGTTCTGACTCTCGGGCTCAGGATTCGCGCCGGCTAAGGCGAGCCTGATCAATTCCAGGCTCGGGTCGCAGCGCGGGCAGTGCCCGCGGTGGGCCAGCAGCGACAACGCCAACTCGATGCGGCCATGTAGGTCGGAGCGGGTCATCACAGCCCGGACGTTGGCGCTCATTCGACACGCTTCCCGTCCAGGTCGGCGCGGACCATCCGCCAGGCTTTCGGCCGCCACACCCGGCCGTTCATCCCGGCCGCTGCTATCCAGGCGTACTGGTCCTCGGTCGGGTCCTTGCCGCTGTTCGATTTCAGCTCGGCCAGCAGGACGCGGCCGTTCTTCGCCAAGACCAGATCCGGCAGGCCATTGTGGCCTTGATAGGCGACGCGCCAGCCGTGGTCAGTTTTGCCGGGCCGGACATGCGTGACCCGCCAGCCCCGCAGCATCGCGTAGTCGATCACGATCTGCATGAAGTCCTCTTCGGACATGTCCTTGGCGAGGTCGTCGTCGGGGAGCGGGCGGGTCAGCATTGCGTGATCACCTTCTCTGTGGCCGTAGTTGATCGGGCGGGGTTTGGCGTGCTGATGCCAGTCGCAGGTGCGCGTAGCTACCCCTCCCCGATCAGGTAGCAGACGATCGCCATCAGGACGTTGAGAACCATCACGAAGATGAGTGCTTTGGCGATGGGGTCAGTCATCGTCGACCTGCTGGTCGGAGTTCCGGCCGCCGGCATCGTCGGCGGCAGCGGCCGGAACATCCGCGTTGGGGTCGACCGGGGCCGTCGCCTGCTTGGACCCATCCAGGGCGACTCTGTCGCTGGCCCCGGTCGACGTCTTCCGATGCCGCCGCCATGCCCGCGTATCAGCGGACAGGCCTGCATCGACCTTGGCGAACAGTGCAGCAATGCCGCCGGTGATGCCGTGCTGGTCCCACAGAACCCGGTCGCCGATACCGAGGGTGCCGGGCGACACCGCATTCCGTGGCATCTTCCCGTGCGCCGCGGCGGCCCCGATCTCGGCGGGCCAGTCAGCCAGGTCATCGAAGGTCGCGTTGAGGTCGTCGCGGCGCGAGCGAAATAGGTTCCTCTTCATTCGGGGTCCTTCACGTAGTTGCCGACGGCGTGCAGGACGGGGGTTGCCCGCACGCCGTCGGCCGGCTCGGCCAGAGCAACCCGGGGGGAATCGGAACTGGCCGAGGGCTGGGTAAGTACTAGGGCACGCACTAGCCGTTTCGGCTTGTGTAGCGGCGGATTTTCGAATGCGACCAGACGGGCGTTCCCGAAATCGGCCGCCTCGGAATTGGGAGCACCGATAACCAACGCGACCTGGTAGAGGGCGGCGTTCACCCGTATGCGCCGACGGGTCATGATGTGGCCTCATATCCGACCGTTTTCAATTCGGCCCGGACGGTGGCGCCGTATGTCCTGCCAACGTCGATGCGGGTTTCGAGTTCGCGGATCTTCGCGCGGAGCACCCGGACCAAGGCCTCGGCAACGAGGGCGTCGCCTTCCTGACGGTCGGCTGCGACGCGGGCCGTGTGTTTACGGAGATCCATCGCGCCATCAGCCGAGAGGAAAGCACGCGACTCAGCCATGTCGGCGGCGTGTCGTTTCACGGCTGCATCGTTTTCCGCGCTTTTGAGCGCAGTGACGGTGTCGCGCAATTCGCCGGTCAGTTGAGAGAGGCCTTTGACGACCTCGGCGGATGTCGCGGGGGCGGTCACGGCGCGGCCTTCCTAACCGTCAGGATGGTCGTGCCGGGCTCGCGGTATTTGTCGGCGTCGATGCTGTAGTCCTTCGCCGCCGTAGCCCAATCGACCTTGCCCGACCGGTTGCTCGGGATGACCTGCACACCGGAGCCCTTGGATTTCTTGCCGTCCGAGAGTTTCCGTAACACCTCGCTGGCGGCATCCAGGGAATCCTGTGCGCGATCGCGTGCCGCTTTCGCCTCGTTCCATTCGAACGCGGCGAGCTGCCAATCTGAATCGATGCGTTCATCGACCAGCGGCGCCAAGTACGGGGCGGACTTATCGGTATCTTCCAGGGCGTCGTGATACTCGGTGAAGAATTCCTCAATCACCGGCAGCACCGACGGAAACCAGTCGGCATCGAATTCGACCGTGGACACCGACAGGCCAGACGGCCGCCAGCAGATAAGATCCCCGTACCGGCGGCCGGTACATTCCAGCTGCAGACGGACTTGCGCCTCATAGTCCGGTCGCTGATCGACCGTCATCCAGTCGCCGACGTACGGGCATTTTGCCTCAATAACCCGGTCAGTGTCGGCGGTGCCGTCTAGCGTCGCGGCGATGGGGTATTCCGGGTGCGCGACGAATAGCTGCTCGTCCATGACGAGCCGGCCGGACATCCGTTCATACGCCGCGATCGCGTCCGCCTCGTGGGCGTGCCCCCAATCGGTCGCGACGTTACCGACAAATTCCTGCGGCGAACCTAGGGCTTGGCGCACCATCTCGCGAAGCGTTGACGCTCTATCGGAATATGGAGATAGGCCCAAAATGGCCGGCAGACGTGACGCCGTTATGCGGCCGGTCCGGAGCACTGAGAGAGTCATGCGGGCGCCAACTCCCTCATCCGTGCGGACCACTTCTCTTTCAGAGGCGCCTTCGCGGCTGGCGACAGACCCGACTTCGCCAGATCGCTGCCGAGGCGTTGCAGGTCCTCGGGTGCGGTAATGTTCTGGATCTGCTCGGCCCATTCGCTGATCGTCAATTCAGCGGCGGCCTGGGCGGTGGCTCCGCGTTCATGAACCTGCGAATCGGGATCGGGATCGTCCGTCGGAATACATAGCGCCTGCAGGAGCACCGTCCGATACGCAACGGAGTGCGCCTTCGGGCTGGCCTTATCACCAGAATCCGCCGACTCGCCCACCGAGCTCGCCTCGATGAACGAACCGTCCGGGCCGTAGAAACGCCAGACGATGCGCAGGATCACGCCATGCATCGGTTTCTTCGAGGCGGTCTCGTAGCGCTCCTCGCGGATCTCCTCGACCGAATGCGGGACGACGACGACACCGTGCTTGCGCAGGATCGGGCCGACGACGTTGACTACGGCATCGACGCCACGGAAGTTGAATTGCGCGGGGCCGGATGTGACGCGCTGCGACTTGGAGATGCTCTGGACCTCGGCCATGACGGCCGACAGCGCGCTGATCGCGGACAGCTTCTCGGCGGTCACGCCTGGCCCGCCTTGTCCCGGTCGAGCCAGGAATTCCCCAGACCGGTGAACGCATTCGCCAGCCGGGCGCACTCATCCGGCGTCTCCGGGTAAAGCAGGACGTCGGTGTTGATCGCTACCCAGCCCCGACCGTGGTCGAGCAGGACCGGCAGGATTTCGTCGGCGGCGGTGATGCCGAGCTGCACCGTCATCGCGGTCATGCCGGCACCCCCAGGACCAGCACGAGCGGGCGCGGGTTCATCAGACGGTCCAGGGCATACTCCCGGTCCCGGATCGCGTCGTTGTCCAGGTCCGTCCAGTCACCCGGGCGGGCGAACTCCTGACCGGTGTACGTGTGGACGGCATGGACGGGATCCGCTTCGATCTCGTTCCGGATCCGGGTCTGCGACACGACGGTGTCCCAGTTCATGAGCAGCGACCGCGGGTCCTGCGTCGGCACGTAAAACTGGACGGTGCCCCGGATCGTGGACAACTGGTAGGCGGTCGCGTCCTCGCCGAGCTCGAGCTGATGCTTCGCGAGACCGATCAGAGCCCCGTGGATGGCGTGCTCTGAGATGCCGCTGTGATGATTCATCTCGCCCCCCCTTCGTTGTAAAATCGGTGGTGTTGTCCCCCATGGGTCGGGCTCTGGTTGCTCAGAGCCCGACCTTTAAGCTGCGGGGCAGGAACCGGGCCGTTAATGGCGGTCCGGTTCCGCCTAGTTCCAGCTGACGGTCTTCGGAGTGTGGGGATTCGGTTTCGGCTTGTTCACCGGGTGGGCAGGCTGGTTCGGGTGCGGCACGGCTCCTCCTCTCATTTGATGGGCCTCGGCTTCGATGTCGGCCGGGGGATCGGCTTGTTGGGATTCGCGGGCGGCATGATGCGGGACATCGTCACCACTTCCTGGCGTTCTGGTTCTTGGGTGCTTGCGGCTCAGCGGCGACGGCGTATTCCGATACGCGCCGGAATCCGTCGAAGGCGTGCCGGATCCGCTGCTTCGGGCCGGGCATGGTCTGCGAGTACGGTTTGTTCTGCTTGGCCTGGTAGGCGCTCATGCCTTTCTCGCCTCGGCGTTTCCGGGCTTGGGTTGCGCCCCGCATCTTGCGGTTGCCGCCGCCGCTGCTCTTATGGCCGCCGCTTCCACCGCTCATTCGTCCCATGTAGTTCCCCCTCGTTGGCTAGCCGCCATTTCGTAAAGTTCGAGATAGTCCTCGTGGAATTCTTCCGGCGAGGTGACCGAATTCGGCTCGAGTACCAGCAGCTGCCCATTGCCTCCATCGATCGGTCGGCCCAACAGCGGGTGACTGTCGGCGAACGTGTGCGCCGCTGCGGCCGTGTCGAACGGCCCCACCGTGTCGACTAATACAGAGTCCCGATCGCCGGGATCAGTCGCGATCCCGACGACATAGGCGCTCATTCGTCGACCGCCGCAGCAGCCTCGACGCGCGCGTCTTTGCGCATGTCGACCATGGCCCGAGTCAACTCGGCAGCGCCCGCCTGGGCCTGCCGCATCTGATCCTCGAAATTCATCCACGCGGCGGCGACCCGACGCTCGGACAGCGGCATCTGCTTCAACCGCGGCCGAATGAAGTCTTCGTGCCGTTCCTTTGTGGTCCGCACACCCTGCTCAATCCGGGCCAAATGCAGCGTCGGGTCAAGGACGGCAATCGGATCCGTGGTCACCACGTACACCCAGCCGTTGGCCGGAACAGCCACCGGGAAACACAACCCGTCGGCCTCGGCCAGCAGCCGGGCATGCTTAATGGCGCTGCGCGTGGTCGTGCCGTCCCGCATGCCGAGCTCGGCCAGCAGGTCGGGCAGCCGGTAGGGCGTTTCCTGATGGTCGCGCAGGAAGGTGTAAATCTGCTCGGCCCTGCTCGCAACCCGGTTCCGTGCGGTCACGATTCACGCCGCAGCAGATCGGCGAGTTCGTCGTCCCAACTGCCCGACGTGAGCCCGGTGCGGATCATTTCCAGAGCCGCTGTCATGTCGTCCAACAGCGGCAGGAAACTCTGTCGCACGGCCGGCGGGAAATCGGCGCCCGAGACGGCATCGGCGAACTGCTGCAGATACTTCCGGGCCTGCCGGGCGGCGATAACCGCTTCAGTGTGCTGGTCGCCAGTATTCCGGTTGGCCACCGTCGGGCGGGGCGCGGCTGCGACCCGATCATCCAGTGCCTTGCTGGCCGTCGCGGCGGCCCGAGGGCTGGCCTTGACGGCCGCGTCGATCGCCACGTCGGCGACGTCGGGATCGGTCAGCAATTCGCGGACGACCTCGGCCTTACGCTCTGGAGCCGCGCTACGGATCCTGCCGATTGCGCGGGCATCCTCTGCCTTTTCGTGAGCTTCCTCGGGCGAGGCATTGTGTTGCACGGCTTCGTAAGCAGTTGCGTACCGTGGACGGGTGCCCACGTGCTGGGCACCGAATCGGTCCCATACTGCATACAGGTAATTCGCATGACTGGCGGCCACGCCGATGTCCTTCGCCCACTGGCGCCGCGACTTGCCACCCTCTACCTGCTGCCAGGTGAGTTCGGCGAGCCGCCACTGGTCCTCTTCGGACCGTTTGACGAGCTGCCGTGCTTCGGTGACAGCCGTCTGATATTTGTCACTCATAGACGTATCTCCTCGTTAGTTGGTTAATTCGCTTTTGCTTCGGCCGCGCGCCGGCGTGCGTCCTGCAGCGCCCGGTTCACGACTTGGATCACTCGCTCTGGCGGCGGCCCGTGTTTCGCGAGCAGGGCTTTGCCGTACTCCGTGCCGGTCATGCCGACCTCTTGCCCTTGAAGGCTTTCCGCGCGTTCGCTGCTACGGACGGCGGCGGCGGGTCCTGCTTCGCTCGAGCAGCCGCGCCGCGCAGGCGACCCATAAGCTGGTCGTCTGCAGCGTTCTTACTTTTCCTTGATTGGCCCGGTTTGCGGCCGGAACCCTTGCCGCCCATGGGCACCTCGCTGGGGATGGTGAAGGCGCCGACCTCTACCCCGAGGACGTCAGCAATCGCACGGACTGTGCTCGGTCGGGGTATGTCGGTCGTGCCGTTCTCGATCTTGCGCAGACCTTCCTCGCTGAGTCCTATGCGCTCGGCCAGCTCGCCACGCGTCAGCGGGACGTTCTGCCGAAGGGCGACTAGGGCCGCTTGGTTGATTTGCATAAACGTCAACCTAGACCCAACTTAGAAGTTCGTCAACCAGTTCGGATCTAAATTAGCGGTGATTCTATGATACTGTTGCCGTTGGGTCCTAGTTGGACCTAAGTTGTGCGCATGGCCTTCACCGCCCAGGAGAAGATCGCGATCGGCAAGTCCGTTCGGCGACTCCGGAAAGCACGCCGCTGGAGGCAGCGAGACCTCGCGGCCGCTGCCCCGGCTTCTCCAGCGACCCTCAGCAAGATCGAGAACGGCAACGTCGCCGATGACCCCTATGTACTGCAGCGAATAGCGCAGGCATTAGACGTGACGGTCGACGATCTACTGCGCGGTGGACCCGATCCGAGTGAGCCAGAGCGATACTCCCCGGAGTGGTTTGTCGCGGAATATGCGTGGGCCCATACTCTCGGCGACGAGCGAGAGCGTGACCACGCCATCCAATTGCTCGACGACCTGAAGCGGAGCGCGGAGCGGTTTGCGGACTTCACCGGTCAGGTCTAGGCCAGTTACATATATTGAGCCGTCTGCTCGTACAAGCGACCAACCGCAGTAGGCCAAACAGCGCATTACGGTCAGTTGCCGGACGCTGACGGATTGTTCACAGAAAACGCTACCAATGCAGTCTCGACGGGCGTATGAATGTCGATTATTCGATTCGCCCCAGACGAACCCAGACCCTGTTCCCAAGGCGAATACCTCTCACATTTCACGCCCGGGGGCCACCATCCATGCGTATCACGATCGGCTTGCCAGAGCTCTGCTGCTACCTGCTGTGGCTGGGGGTGGGCGTTGCGGCACTCATCGACTACCGCGCCCACGCGCATATAGCCGGCCTCACCGCGATCCTGCTCGCCATGATCGCCTGCACCGTGCACGTCCGTATCGGGCAGCAGAAGGTCGCGGAACGGGTCGGGGACATGCTGCACCTCGCCGAGCTTGAGGCCGATGTTGCGCAGCTGCACCGCCGGACCCGCTGATGCTGGACCTACTCCTGCCCGTCCGTGATCTCCCATGTCGGCGTGATCACGACACCCGGGTTGCCTTCCAGAACGACGCCGCGCCCGATGGGTTGGATCTCGATGCGGGCGGTCGCGCGGATGATCTGACGCTTCGTCAGCAACGACAGTCCGCCGGCGGACTCGGGCAGCGACCAGGCCGCGCGCAGCGACATCGTCAACTCTGGCAGCCGGACCCGCGCACGGAGACCGGATAGTTGACGTTCCTTCGCGGCGATCTGCGGCAGCAGCTGCGCTTCGATCCTGGCCACC
>Ga0193742_1002080_pt1 | contig 11649 bp, 8 predicted proteins | sample L2c1metaG_FD_165511 | JGI IMG/M metagenome (GOLD analysis project Ga0193742, IMG submission 165511) | Soil microbial communities from a riparian zone of the East river system, Colorado, United States - L2c1 | ecosystem: Environmental > Terrestrial > Soil > Riparian zone | place: USA: East River... | reverse complement strand
CGGGTTCGACGACGGCTCGACGCGGATCGTGCGTCTGTTGTCCTTTCTCCCCGGAACACCCTTCCACACGGTCGAGAGTACGCCAGCGCTGCGGCGCGACCTCGGCCAATGCGCCGCACGGATGGCGCGGGGGTTTTCCGATTTCCGGCATCCCGGCGCCAACCACAAGCTGCTCTGGGATCTTCAGCACGCCGCCGAACTGCGTCCGCTGATCGATGCCGTCCCGGCCGACCGACGCACGCTGGTGGAGCGCACCCTCGATCGCTTTGAAACGCACGCGCTTCCCGTGCTATCGGGCCTACCCAAACAGCCGCTTCATAACGATCTCAATCCGCACAACATCGTGGTCGATTCCGCCAATAGCGAACGGATCGCTGGGATCATCGACTTCGGCGACATGACCTCGACCGCCCGGATCGTCGACCTCGCCGTGACGGCGGCGTATCAGGTTGCGAACAGCGACGACCCTCTCGCACCCGCCTGCGATATGATCGGGGCTTACCATGCGATCACGCCGCTCGACGCAATCGAATTCGATGTCTTGTTCGACCTGATCGCAACCCGCATGGTCATGACCATCGTGATCAGCAGCTGGCGGGCCATCCGCTATCCCGGGAATCGGGACTATATTCTACGCAACAATCCGGCGGCCTGGGGCAGACTGCAGCGAATCGCTGATATTCCCCGGGCGCAGGCCCGGCGGCAAATCCAGTCTGCCTGCAATTCGGAGTGACCGATGCCAACCGACCATGAGATCGCTTCGACGACCGACTTGATCGCGCGCCGCAAGCGCCTGCTCGGACCGGCCTACCGGCTGTTCTACGAACAACCCGTGCAGTTCGTCCGTGGCGAAGGCGTCTGGCTCTACGATCCCGACGGCAATGCCTATCTGGACGCCTATAATAATGTGGCTTCGGTCGGCCACTCGCATCCCCACGTGGTACAGGCGATCGCGCGGCAGGCCGCCGTGCTCAACACCCATACGCGCTATCTGCACGAGACCGTGCTCGATTACGCCGAAAAACTGCTCGCCACCTTCCCGACCGAGATCAGCCAGATCATGTTCACCTGCACCGGCAGCGAAGCCAACGACCTTGCGCTGCGCGTGGCCCGCACCTGCACCGGCGGCACCGGGTTCATCGTGACGGAAACCGCCTATCACGGCGTCACCAGCGCGCTGGCCGAATTATCGCCTTCGCTGGGGCTGCCCTTGGCGAAAGACAGCCACGCCCGACTGGTGCCGGCGCCACGCTCCGCCGGCAACGACACCGGCGAGATTTTTGCGCGGCACGTCCGCGCTGCGCTCGATGACATGAAGAAGAACGGCATTCGTCCCGCTGGATTGCTGGTCGATACCATCTTCTCCAGCGACGGCGTATTCGCCGATCCCAAAGGCTTCCTGCGCCCCGCGGTTGAAGCCGTGCGTGCGGCCGGCGGCCTCTTCATCGCCGACGAAGTGCAGCCCGGTTTCGGCCGCACCGGCGAACAGATGTGGGGATTTGCCCGCCACGGCCTCGTTCCCGATCTGGTCACGATGGGCAAGCCGATGGGCAATGGCCATCCGGTCGCCGGCATGGCCGCGCGTCCGGAAGTGCTGGCCGAGTTCGGCGCGCGGTCGCGCTATTTCAACACCTTTGGCGGCAATCCCGTATCCGCTGCCGCCGGCATCGCCGTGCTCGAAGTAATCGAGTCCGAAGGACTGATGGCGAACGCACAGCGCGTCGGCGCCTATCTGCGCGATCAGTTCCGGCAATTGCAGGCACGACACCCATTGATCGCCGAAATTCGCGGCGCTGGGCTTTTCTTTGGCGTGGAACTGCGGCACGGCGGCCCCGCCGGAACAGCGGCCGCCAGCGAAACCGCCGGGATCGTCAACCTGCTGCGCGAGCGTCGCGTGCTGATCAGCGCCGCCGGACCGCAGGCCAATGTTCTCAAGATCCGTCCGCAGCTGGTGTTCAGCACTGAGCATGCCGACATGCTGATCGAACGGCTGGATCAGTCGCTGCAGGCACTCGCCAAAGCCTAGAGCGGGATTTGTCTTGCGTCATCCTGAGGTGCGCGCTCTTGCGCGCCTCGAAGGATGAGAAGCGCCCGTAACCCATCCTTCGAGGCTCGCTTCGCTCGCACCTCCAGCGACAACGGCGAAGCCGTTGCGCGGGGATGACGTCCTCAGAATCCAGCCGCGCTGCCGTCCTTGCGGCAGTCGGATCCGGCGATCAGCGAACCCGTTGCCCGGTCGCGCCAGATGATCTGACCGCTGCCGAGAGGCACGATCGGACGGCCGATCTTGTGCCCGCGCTTTTGCAGCTCGGCCTCGATAACGGGCGAGATGCTCTGCTCGAGATCGAGCACGTCGTCATGGCCAAAACTGCGCGGAACATCAAGCGCTTCCTGTACGTCCAGACCGCGGTCGATGATCCCTGTCAGCAACTCGACATGGCCCATCGCCTGGTAATGCCCGCCCATCACGCCGAACGGCGCCACCGCCTCGCCATCCCGCATCAGCATACCCGGAATGATCGTGTTCATCGGCCGCTTGCGCGGCGCGACGCAATTGGGATGACCCTGTTCCGTGTTGAACGAGAAGCCGCGGTTGTTGAGCATCACGCCGCTGCCGGGCGCCAGGATGCCGCTGCCGAACGCCTCGAACAGCGAATTGATCAGCGACAGCGAATTGCCGTCACGGTCGACCACGCAGAGATAGATGGTGTCCTTGTGCGCCTTCGCGGGAAACAGCACCGGCGCCTGCGCGCGGGTCGGATCGATATGACTGCGCGCACGATCCCGCCATTCGGCCGATAGCAGATATTCGACCGGCGTCTCCACCTGCGCGGGGTCGCCGAACAAGGCGTTGCGGTGCAGGTAAACCTGCTTGCTCGCTTCGGCGAAGATATGGATGCGATCGACATCCGACATGTTGCCGATGTCGTAACCTGACAGCACGTTCAGCATCATCAAGGCCGCGAGGCCCTGCCCGTTCGGCGGACATTCGAATACCTGATAGCCGCGATAATCCGTCGATACCGGCGTGACGTATTCCGGTTGCGCGCTGGCGAAATCTTCCAGCGTATGCAGGCCGCCGATCGAGCGCAGCTTTGTCACGATGTCTTCGGCCACCGCGCCTTGATAGAATCCGGCGGCACCTTTCTCGGCGATCAGCCGCAGCGTCGCCGCAAGCTGAGGATTGCGCATGCGGGCGCCGGCGACCGGCGCCTTGCCATCGACCAGAAAGGATTTCGCGGCGTCCGGATCCTTTGCCGCGATCGGCTCGTTACGCTTCCAGTCCCAGGCGACGCGGGACTGCACGATGTAGCCTTCTTCCGCCAGCTTGATCGCCGGCTGCAGGATTTCGCCGAGGCTGCGCGTGCCGTGATCCTTCACCAGCTGTGCCCATGCACCGATCGCGCCGGGCACCATTACCGCATGCGGCGAATGCTGCGTGATCGCGACCTTGTGCTCGCGATACCATGTCGCCTCCGCCGCTGCCGGCGAACGGCCGGAGCCGTTGAGCGCGATCGGTGTCGCGTGTCCTTTCGGCGCGTAAAGCGCAAAGCAATCGCCGCCGACCCCGGTCATCATCGGATCGACCACGCATTGCACGGCGACCGCCGCGATGCCGGCGTCGATCGCATTGCCGCCGGAACGAAGCATCTCCAGCGCCACCAGCGTCGACATCGGATGCGACGTGGCGGCTGCCGCCTGTGCGGCATAGACCGGCGAGCGGCCGGGGAAGAAAAAATTACGCAATTGAAAAACTCCTCAGATAGCGCGGACGGCCTTGAAGCCGTGCGAGGCCGCTTCCAGCGCCGCATCGATATCGGCGGGACGATGGGCTGCGGACAGGAACATGTTGTGGACGGGATGGAAGAACGCGCCGTGGCGCAAGGCGGCCGAACAGAACGCCCGGCCTTTTTTCACATCCGGATCGGCGTCGAACAGCATCAAGGGCATCTGCGGCGGGCCGCTCTGGCGGATCGCGATGCCGTTCTGGTTGGCCAGCGACGCCAGCCCTTCACGCAGCCGCAAGCCCATGGTGCGGATATGACCGGGCACATCGGTTTCACGGGCGATCCGCAGCGTCGCTCGCGCCGCTGCCATCGCCACCGTGCCGCACCAGAACGAACCCGTCACGAACACCTTTGTTGCCGCCTCACGGAATTTGTCATTGCCGGTCACCGCCGCCAACGCGTAGCCGTTGGCGATCGCCTTGCTCCAGGCGGCCAGATCCGGCCGCACGCCGAGCGTCTCCCAGCTTCCCTTGACGTCGAGCCGCAACCCCGTGCGCACCTCGTCGAGGATGAGCGCGGCATCGGTCGCGTCGCAGGCGGCACGTGCAGCGGTAGCGAACTCACGCGTCGGCAATTCCAGATCGCGCGCAATATCGTGGCGAAGGCCGGTGACGAGGATCGCGGCGAGGTCCTTGCCCGCCTCATCCACAGCCGCCTGCAGGCTCGCCACATCATTATATTCGTAGTGCAAGAGATGCGCGCGGTCCTCGCTGGTGACGCCGGCGACGCTGGGCGAGCACCACGGCAGCGCGCCGTGATAGCTGCCCTTGGCGACCAGAACCTTGCGCCGTCCCGTCCCGGCCCGCGCAATCGTCACGCACGCGGTGGTGGCATCGCCGCCGTTCTTCTGGAACATCGCCCAATCCGCATGCGGCACCATGGCGACGAAATCTTCGGCGAGTTCCACCATCACCTCGCCCGGGCCGTTGAAGCAGTCGCCTTGCGCGGCCTGCGCCTCGGCGGCGGCCTGCACCTCGGGATGACGATGGCCGAGCAGCACCGGCCCCCAGCTGCACATGAAGTCGATATATTCGTGCCCGTCGACGTCGCGCACCCGGCAACCCTCGGCGGAGGCGAAGAACTGCGGATAGCCTTCCGGCAACCGCGCGGCGTTGAGATGCCCCCACATGCCGCCGGGAACGACGCGCTGGGCCCGTGCCCGCAAACTGGCGTCCAGTGTCTGCGTTTCGTTCAACGCCGCCGCTTGTTTGGTCATGATGTCCTCGTTGTGCTCTTATTGTTTTTCGCGTGCAGCAGACATGTCGCCCGGCTGTGTTGACGGCGGCGGAGGCGTCATACTACCATCAAACCATTGGGCGCCAATAACAGCAAGATTGCTCCAAGTACAAGACACTGCAAGATAAGAGTCCGTTCCGGCTCGCAACAACAAGCACAATCAAACGGAGGCGAGCCGATGCTGCCGCGGATTCCCCGATCCTTGCTCCTGCTGTCGATAACAGCCGCGACGGCGCTGTTCGCAATCTCGCCATTGCAGGCGCAAACCAAGGGCGGGACGCTGGTCTATTCCACCGTCGGAGGCCCCGCCTCGCTCGATCCCTACATGGCCGGCAGTCTCATTGAGCTCGAAGTCATCCACGAGATCTTCGAGACCCTGGTGGCGATGGACGAAAACTACAATGCGAAGCCGATGCTCGCTTCCAAGGTCGAAATCAGCAACGAAGCAAAAACCTTCACCTTCACGCTGCGCAAGGGCGTCAAATTCAGCAACGGCCAGGAAATGACCTCGGCCGACGTGCTCGGCTCCTTCGAACGCTTCAAGAAGGTCTCGACCAACGCGCCGCTGCTGGCCGATGTCGACAAATACGAAACGCCGGACCCGTACACGTTCATCGTCCATCTCAAGAGCACCAACGCGGTCTTCGTCGACCTCCTGAAGAGTTCGACCTATCCGCTGGTCGTGCTGCCCGCCAGCCAGAAGGACAAGCCGGCGCGAGAGGTCGAGATCATCGGCACCGGCCCGTTCAAGCTCGGTGAATGGCAGAAGGACAGCCATCTCATCCTGCTCCGCAACGACGGCTACACCGCCGACGAGAGCGCGAAGGATGCCGACGGGTTTGCCGGCAAGAAGACCGCGTATCTGGATTCCGTCCGCTACAATTTCGTCCCGGAGGCCAATGCGCGGCTGGCCGCCCTGCAGACCAAGAAATCCGACGTCATCGGCGATCTCACGCTCGATCTCGCCAAGCGGCTGGAGGGCATTTCGGAGCTCTCGACACTGAAGACGTTTCCGTACTGCCAGCAGTACTTCGTGCTGCATGCCTCGAACGGACTGACCGCCAATCCGCTGATCCGGCAGGCGATCCGCGAAGTCGTCAATGTCGACGACATCCTGGCGGCAACCGGAATCGTGGCGCAGCGAAATCCCTCGCTGCTGTACCCGCCAAGCCCCTATTACGTCGGCGACATGGCCGCAAAATTCTACGACCGCAAGGATCCGAAGAAAGCCAAGGAGCTTTTGAAGCAGGCCGGCTACAACGGCGAGAAACTGGTGCTGCAGACCAACTCCAACTATCCCTACATGCGCGACTCCATTCTGGTGCTGTCCGAGCAGCTGAAGGAAGCCGGCGTCAACGCCGACGTGCAGGTGATCGACTGGATGAGCAATTCCAACAATCTGCAGCGCGGCACCGGCAACTGGAACGTCTCGACCACCAGTTTCTGCTCGCCGCCGCTGCTCGGCCCGCAGCAATGGAAGAGCACGGTCTATACCTTCCCGCATATCGACAAGGACCCGACCATCGATGCGGCGTTCGACAGCCTGTTCAAATCGCTCGACGAGAAAACGCGAAAGACCGCATGGTTCGACATCGAAAGCCGCTTCCTCGACCAGGCTTACATGATCAAGGTCGCCGATACCGGATCGCTGCGCGGCTACAACAACACCCGGGTCGCTGGACTGAAGCCCTACTTCTATCAGCGCTTCTGGAATGTGTGGTTGAAGTAAGAACGACGGCAGGCGCGAACGGCGATGGTTTCCTAGATGTTACGCGGCGTGATCTATCGGCTGCTACAGGCCATTCCGGTGGTCGTGATCTTTGCGGTGCTGGTGTTCATGCTGCTGCAATTGCTGCCCGGCGATCCCGCCGTCGCGATCGCAGGCAGCGAAGCCACTCCCGAAGCCATCGATCGCATCCGTACCCAACTCGGACTTGACCGGCCGCTGCTGGAGCAGCTGCTGAGCTGGTTCAACCGCCTCGCCCATGGCGATTTCGGCAAATCGCTGATCCTCAACCAAAGCGTGGTCAGCGCCGTCGTCGAGCGTTTGCCGGTGACCCTGTCGCTGGCGTTTCTTTCCCTCATGATCACGCTTCCGGCCGGGATCAGCCTCGGCGTGCTCGCCGCCTACTGGCGCAACACCTGGCTCGACTCGTTTGTGATGGTCACCGCCCTGCTCGGTGTCTCCATGCCGAGCTTCTGGCTTGGCATCCTCTCGGTGATCCTGTTCAGCGTCACCTTGGGATGGCTGCCGCCGGCTGGCTACGTCCCGATCACGCAAGGCCTCTGGCCGTGGTTCAGCGCGCTGATCCAGCCGGCCGTCGTGCTGGCGCTGTTCCAGATCGGCTTTCTCGCCCGCATCACCCGCTCGGCGATGCTCGACGTGCTCGATCAGGATTTCATCCGAACCGCGCGCGCCAAAGGCGTCGATGAGTGGCACACCATCACCAAGCACGCCTTTCGCAACACGCTGATCCCCGTCGTCACCGTCACCGGCATCATCATCAGCCTCCTGATCGGCGGCTCGGTCGTGGTCGAGCAGGTGTTCGCGCTGCCCGGCATCGGCCGCCTGATCGTGCAGGGCATTCTGGCGCGCGACTATCCGCTGGTGCAGGGAACCATGCTCATTTTCGGCTTCTCCTTTGTCATGATCAACGTCCTCGTCGACATCGTCTACATGCTGGTCGATCCACGGGTGCGCTTTGGCTGAAGCGCTCGCGACATCCGCTCCCGTAGACGTGCAGCTCAATCCGCGGCAGCGCTACCGGCTGTTGCGCAAGCTCGCGCGGCATCGCTCGTTCCGGATCGGCTTCATCATCATTGCCATCATGGTGCTGGCGGCGCTGCTGGCGCCGATCATTGCGCAATATGATCCGATCGCGATGCGGATCCGCTTCCGGTTCCGCCCGCCGCAGGCGGCGTTTCCGTTCGGCACCGACCAGTTCGGCCGCGACGTGTTTTCGCGCGTGGTCTACGGCGCGCGGCTATCGCTGTGGATCGGCCTTGCCACCGCGCTGATATCAGGCCTGATCGGCGCCTTTCTCGGCGTGCTCTCGGCGCAATACCGCAAATTCGATGCGCTCTTGATGCGGGTGATGGACGCGCTGATGGCGGTGCCGGCGATCCTGCTGGCGATCGGGCTGACCGCGGCGCTGGGGCCGCATACGTCCAGCGTCATCATCGCGCTGTCGGTCGCCTACATTCCCCGCACCGCGCGGATCGTCCGCGGTTCGGCGCTGGTAACGCGCGAGCTGGAATTTATCGAGGCGGCGCGCGTCGCCGGGGCATCGGGCCTGCGCATCATGTTGCGCCATCTGCTGCCGAACGCGATGGGGCCGCTCTTGGTGCAATCCACCTTCGTATTCGCGTATGCGATTTTGGCCGAGGCGGCGCTGAGCTTCCTCGGTGTCGGCCCGTCGCCGCCGACGCCAAGCTGGGGCAACATCATTTCCGAAGGCCGCGACCACTCGGTGCAGGCGTGGTGGATCATGCTGTTTCCGGGCATTGCGATCAGCCTCGCCACACTCGGCATGAACCTGCTCGGCGACGGCCTGCGCGATGTGCTCGACCCCCGCTTGAAGGTCGAGACATGAGCGATCTGCTCGAAATCGACAACCTCACGGTCCAGTTTCGCGGCGATGCCGGCTGGATCACCGCTGTCGACGACGTCAGCCTCAACCTCCGCGAAGGTGAGACGCTCGGCATTGTCGGCGAGTCCGGCAGCGGCAAGAGCGTCACTGCGCTGTCGATCCTGCGCCTGCACACCGCCGCGACCACGCGCCACCCGACCGGGCGGATCACTTATGCGGGTAAGGACATGCTGGCGCTGACGCCGCGGCAATTGCGCGCCGTGCGCGGCCGCGAGATCGCGATGATCTTTCAGGACCCGATGTCCTCGCTCAATCCGGTGCTGACCATCGCCGACCAGATCAGCGAGACGCTGCGCCTGCATCAGGGCCTCGACGCAGCCGCTTCGCGGCAGCGCGCGATCGAACTGCTGGAACTGGTGCGGATTCCCGACGCCCGGCGCCGGGTCGATGAATATCCCCACCGTCTCTCCGGCGGCATGCGTCAGCGCGTGATGATCGCGATCGCGATCGCCTGCCGTCCGCGCCTGCTGATCGCCGACGAGCCGACCACCGCGCTCGACGTCACCATTCAGGCCCAGATCCTCGATCTCCTGCGCGAGCTGCAATCGAGCCTCGGCATGTCCGTGATCCTGATCTCGCACGATATGGGCGTGATCGCCGAGTTCGCGCAGCGCGTCGTCGTGATGTATGCGGGCCGCGTGGTCGAAACCGCGCCGGTCAAAGACCTGTTCCGCAAACCGGTCCACCCCTACACCGAAGGCCTGCTGGCGGCGATCCCGAAACTCGACGTCGACGTGGTGCGACTGCCGACGATCCGCGGCAGCATCCCGGACCCGGCACAACACATCCAGGGATGCCGCTACGGCCCGCGCTGTCCGGTGGTCCTGAGCCAGTGCCTCGTTGAGGCACCGGCCCTGCTGCCGGCCGGACCGGCACGCTTCGCCCGTTGCCCGCCGCGGGTGGCCGCGCCATGAGCACCAATGCTGCCGCGCCGATTGCCGGGGTTCGCGACCTCGTCAAGATCTTCTCGATCAAATCCGACAAGGGTGGCGCACCGCTGCAACTGCATGCGGTGAACCAGGTCGGCTTTGATATCGCCGCGGGCGAAACCCTTGGCCTGGTCGGTGAATCCGGCTCCGGAAAATCGACCATCGGCCGGTTGCTGGTCGGGCTGATCCCGCCAACCCGCGGCCATGTCGAGCTGTTCGGCGAATCCATCACCGGCAAGGATGGCATCAAACATCTGTCCAACGTCCGCCGCCGTCTGCAATTCGTGTTTCAGGATCCCTATGGCTCGCTCAATCCGCGCATGCGTGTCGACGACTGCATCGCCGAGCCGCTCGACATCGCCGGCGGCATTTCGCGCAAGGAACGTGCCGATCGCATTATCGAACTATTGGAAATCGTCGGCCTGCCCCGCTCCTGCGGCGATCGCTACCCGCATGAATTTTCCGGCGGCCAACGACAACGCATCGGCATTGCGCGCGCGCTCGCGTTGCGGCCGGAATTCATCGTCTGCGACGAGCCGGTATCGGCGCTCGACGTGTCGATGCAGGCCCAGATCGTCAATCTGCTGCTGGACCTGCAGGAAAAATTCGGCCTGAGTTACCTCTTCATCGCCCACGATCTCGCCGTCGTGCGCAGCATCGCACGGCGCGTCGCTGTCATGTATGCCGGCAGCATCGTCGAACAGGGACTCAGGGGCGACATCTATCGCGCGCCAAAACATCCCTATACGCAGGCGCTGCTCGACGCGGTGCCGCGGCCGGACCCGGAGCGCCAGCGCAAGCCGACGCTCGGCGGCGAGATTCCAAGCATCCTCAATCCGTTGCCCGGCTGCGCCTTCGCAATGCGCTGTCCGTTGGCGATCGATCGCTGCCGCAGCGAGCGGCCGATGCCGCGCGAAGTCGGTACCAGCCATCTCGTCGCCTGCCATCTGGCATAGCTTTGCAAGCCCGCACGCGTATGATGCCCCTCGCCAAGAACAAGCCAGAAAAACTCGGGAGCGCCCTGTGAACGCAACCTCCGCCCGGATCAACCCAGCCGATCATTTGCCTGACTATGTCAGTCCCGCGCAGGTGAAGGGGCTGCTCGGCAATGTCGATATCTGGCGCGATAGTTGGGGCATTCCGCATGTGCGCGGCGGCACTTTTCAGGATGCATTCGCCGGGCTCGGCTTTGCGCAGGCGCAGGACCGGCTCTGGCAGATGGAGGCGCTGCTGCGGCGCGGCACCGGCCGCTACGCCGAGTGGCTCGGCGCCCGCGCCGTCGCGGGCGACGTGATTGCCCGGCAGATGAATGGCGACGCCGCTTCGCGCCGCGACTATGCCCTGCTCGGTGACGAGGCCAAGGCGATGCTGGTGGCCTACGCGCGCGGGGTCAATGCCTTCATCGCGCTGCGCCGCTGGCCGGTCGAGTACAAAATCCTCGGCTGCGAGCCTGCCGCCTGGGAGCCCTGGCATTCCATCGCCGTGATGCGGCAAATCGGATTCCTGATGGGATCGGTGTGGTGGAAGCTGTGGCGCGCCGCGGCCCTGCCGATCGTCGGCGCGGACAATATCGCAAAACTGCGGTTCGACGATGGCGGCAGCGATCTCTTATGCGTGCCGCCGGGCGTGGAAGGCAAACGGCTCGCGGCGGCCCTTGCCGATCTCAAGCCCGGCATCGCTGCACTGCTCACGACCGCGCAGGAACAGTTGGGCGCCGAGCTTGACGGCGGCAGCAATAATTGGGCGATCTCGGCCGAGCGCACCTCGACCGGGCGGCCGATCGTCGCCGGCGATCCGCATCGCGTGCTGGAAATGCCGAACATGTACGCGCAAGCCCACCTCGCCTGCGACGAGTTCGACGTCATCGGCCTCACCGTCCCCGGCGTGCCCGGCTTCCCGCATTTCGGGCACAATGCCGACGTCGCCTGGTGCGTGACGCACGCCTTTGTCGACATCCACGATCTCTATGTCGAGCAATTCGACGCCGACGCCCGCCATTATCGCTTTGAGGACAAGATGCTGCCGGCGACGCACCGCCCCGAGACC
>Ga0193742_1002077_pt1 | contig 11653 bp, 10 predicted proteins | sample L2c1metaG_FD_165511 | JGI IMG/M metagenome (GOLD analysis project Ga0193742, IMG submission 165511) | Soil microbial communities from a riparian zone of the East river system, Colorado, United States - L2c1 | ecosystem: Environmental > Terrestrial > Soil > Riparian zone | place: USA: East River... | reverse complement strand
AGCGGATCGTAAAGCCGCTCGCGAGTTACTCCTTTGATCACCATCGTCGTTCCAATCACCGTATTCCAATCGCCGACTCTCGTAGCTCCGGCCGCAATCTGTGCAGCGCATCCATCTGTCATGCCGGAGAAGATCGGAACACCCGCCGGCAAACCCGTCTCCTTCGATGCAGCAATGCCGACTTCGCCAATCCTTGTGCCCGGCGAAACGACTTCAGGCAGCAGCCCGATCGGAATTCCTAAACCATCCATCACAGAATGCGGCCACTCCGAACGAATGAGATCATAGCCAGTCTTCAGCGAATGGCTTGAATCGGAGTTCAGAAGTCTTCCAGCGAGACGAGCATGGATGAAATCATTTTGATGCGCGAGCCGCGCGCCACGCATCGCAGGTTCTGCGCGCAGCAGCCACAGCAGCTTAGGGAGCGCCCATGACGGCTGCATACGGTAACCCATACGCGACCAGATCTCTCCGCCCAGATCGTTGACACTCCGGCTCTCCTCGACTGCGCGGCCATCGTCATACATCAAGGCCGGCGAGAGCGCGCTACCTTGATCGTCTACCAGCAGGATCGTTCCCGAGGTCGAATCGACGGCAATGCCTTCAATTCTCTCCGTGCTATCAAGCGCTGTCGTCACCTCACGCAGGCACAAAACCGTTGCCGACCACCATTGCCGCGGATCCTGTTCATGCCGAGCTCCTTCGCGGCGGCTCTCAAGAGGATGCGAAGATGACGCCGCAACGCCTCCATTCAGATCGACTGCCATCGCGCGAACGCTCTGCGTCCCCAGATCGACACCGATATAAAGCGGCCCGCTCACGCAAGCTCCTCTTTCAACGCCCACTGCAGGCGTGCGAAATTGCGTGTCTCGCGGAAGAGCCTGAACCGCCGTTCGTACCTCTGACGCGCAGCAGGAGAGGGAAAAAACTCAGTTGCTTCGACGGGATATTTAAAATCACCGTCAGCGATTCGCGGCAACTTACCCGTGATGTATTGTCCGAACAGAAATGCCCCTCGAGCGCCAAGCTCGTTCCCGTCCGGTCTTTGCACCGGAATACCTGTGACGTCTGCAATCATCTGGCACCATAGATCACTGCGCGCGCCGCCGCCACACACTTTGAGAGTACGAACCCGCTCTGTCGCAGCATTAAGACACTCTCGAATGACAAACGACAGCCCCTCATAGATCGCACGCGCTACCTCCACGGGCCGGGTCGATAGGTTGAGACCATGGAAGCTCCCGTGAGCGCTAGGATCGAGAAAGGGCGCTCGCTCCCCTGCCTCAGAGAGATAGGGTAAAAAGATGAGCCCCCCTGCCCCTGGCGAAGCCCCGGAAGCGAGAGCCTCCAACTCGTCGATCTTCGATAATCCAAGCAGTTTCACGGCCCAATCGAGTGTTTCGCATCCAGTCAGCGTAGGCATCGCACGCGAATAACAACCGTCCTCGAGAGCAAGGGTCGTCCCCGCCGGCAGACCGCTGAGATCAATCGAATTTGTAACCGTCTCTGCACAAATCGTAGTTCCTAAAATCAGGCACGCCTGGCCCATCGACGAAGCGCCGGCTCCATAGGCGGTGGAGACGATATCATACGGAGCCATCACCACCGGAGTACTCTCCGAAATCCCAAGTTCTTCTTGAGCGCGTTTCGTCAATGTTCCCATAAGCTGATCACCGCGAGCAATCTCGGGCAGAAGACGGCGCTCCCCTTCCGCACCAAAGATCTGCAGCAACTCGGAGGAATAGCACCGATTCCTCACATCGCTGAAGGGGTTGGAAGAGTCGCTGCAATCTGCAATGTATCGGCCCGTCATCTTCGAGAAAATCCATCCGTTGCAGCTCATCGCAAACCGTGCAGAAGCCAACCTTTCAGGATCATTTTCACGCAGCCAATGGAAGATCGCGCTCTGCAGGCCGGCATAAGGAACAGACCCGCTGACACGAAACGCCTCTTCCGTAACATCGCGCGTACGCCAACCCTCGACAATCGCCGACGCGCGAGCATCATTCCACAGGATTGCGTCTCCAACAGGAAGGCCGTTCGCATCAACCAGCCAGCAGCCGTCTCCCTGTGCCGTAACCGAGATGCCCTCGATTGTGTCCTGAACTTCTGCAGCAACCATCCGCACCGTTGCGACGACTGCGTTCCAAACCTCCTGCATCGACTGCTCAGCGAATCCGGACGCAGGCCGCAGAATATCCATCTTCTGCCGGGCAAGAGCAGTCTCGCGCCCCGCACTGTCAAACGCTACCGCCTTGAGGATGGACGTACCGGCATCCACAGCAATCCAGCTCATATCTTCCGTCCTGCCTCAGGCAATGCCCTGCCCTCTTCGGGAAGGCGAAGCGAGAGCGCCATGATTCCGCTCACAAAATAGAGACCTGCAAAGACCCACATAATACCTTTGACCCCGATCGGCTTGAGAAGCAAGGCGACGAGCGCGGGACCAGCCCATACGCTCAACCCGGCGCCAAGACTGAGCAGACTGAGGGAAGCTCCTTTATGCTCAGGAGCCAGGCTGGGCATAAGCGCGGATAAAGGAACGTATCCTGCCAGCGTCGCGCCATAGAGCACGCCAACAACAAGGCTAAGCTGAAAGCTGTGATGAAGAACCGGCACATAGTAAAGCGCCAGCGTCGTCGCAGCACAGCCAAAACCTCCACAGTAGGCAATCGTCTGCCTCCATCCGAAACGGTCTCCGATGAGCCCAAACAAGAGATTCCAAACAATGTTGGACAGAAAGATCGCACCCAGCAGGCGCAGCCATTGTGTCATCGAGAATCCGACCTCCTGGATAAAGAAGGAGGGAAGAAAGACAAAGAAGCCAAACTCAGGGGCGGTGTTGATAATTCGCACAAGACACGCTATGCCCGTTCTTGGGCGCCGCCAAAGCAGGGTAATGGAGTTCAGCAGCGCCTGCAAAGGCCTCTCTTCGGCTGCCACCAGTCTCCTTGTTCCGCGCTTCTCCCTTACACCGAACAAAAGGACTGCCCCCCCAAGCGCCACAAGTCCGGTCGAGATCCATAGCGTCTTATAGGCTCCGATATGCGGGATGAGCAGGCTGGCAATGGCGGATCCTAGGGTAGGGAGGCCGCCCGTAAAAGCAAACCAGAACCATCCCATCGCCGATGCCAGTCTTCGTCGAGGAGCGGCAACGGTGATCCACACAAGGAATCCAAACGCGAACAGTGGATAACCAAGCCCTCGAAGCCCATAGGTGATAAGGACGAGAGGAAGACTCGCGCTGTGCAATCCCAAAGTCAGAAACAAAACCTCGAAGAGCAGCCACAACACAAGTCCAATCGTAATCACTCGCCGTGGACTCCATACATCGGAGAGCGCGCCGGAGAGCCAGCCTGCAATAGCCACAGCGAATCCATAGACACTGAAGACCCAGGCAACCGCGGTCTGCGATAGCCCCCGCTCCACAAGATAGGGGGAAAGATACCCGGACTCGACGCCATCCCCGATCATAAAGAGCAGAAGGCCGATAAACCCCCAGAAGAGCGATGACGGAATGCCGATGCGGTCAAGAAGATTCTCTTCCATGCCCTCTGCGAGATTAAGTTCTGGCTCAATCATTCTTTGGCTTTGCCGTAAAATTGGGATCCACTCTTTCGATGAACTAGCTTGGGATTTTTAAATGCAAAAAACCGCCCCACGCTACGCAGAAAACAGCTCCGCGCATTTGGGGCGGCCTCTTGATCTCTGCCGCTAACGAAATCATATTGCTATGCAGAGGAGGATGATGTCAACTCTCGCCTCGTTCTAGCTGCCGAGCCGGGACTTGATGTCCTCAAGATCATAGCGGCCCGGGAACTCCACCGTGAGGCCATCTCTCAACTGCTCAACGATGCCATAAGCATCCCGCAGAGGAACGACCTTCGCGAAGTCACCGGCGAGGTGTTCTGTCCTGTCAGCCGACCATTCGTGCGTCTCTGCGCCATCGGTCGCAGTGAAAGTTACGTGCTCCAGACGGCCTAAGAGACTTCCTTCGATCAGCCGGTGAGGTGTAGCGATCAGCTTGCAAGGGTTCATGCGGGAGAGCTTAACGCCGTCGGTCCAAGGCAGGCGATCCCCTGTGGGGGGGATTGAAAAGCCCCGGCTTGTCATCTTAAAGTGAATCGCGCCGTTGAAGGTCGCCACCGGGTGATCACGCCAGCCGCCGCGGTCTCGCCTTCAGCTCCTCAAGCAGACGCTCGATCCTTTCCTCGCGCTCGAGAGCTCCGATGCGATCTTCCACGCTATCCGTTTCCAGCAACATATGATCGGCTACGTTCAATGCCTGTTGGCGCTCCACGCTCTCCCTCAGCCGAGCCATCGCTGAGGCTTTCTGCTGCAGCACGCCCGCTCCGCGAGTCCCGTTTGCCCTTCCAGTCGCGCGCGCGCGCCTGTTCTGTGCAATCAGCATCTCGCAAGCCGACCGCGTCTCCACCAGCTTGCGCTCCAGTCGTGAATACGCGCCCCGCAGAATCTCCGTCTCCGCCGACTGATCCTCCATCTGCTGCGCAAATCCCAAGGCCAGCTGCTCACTCATCAGGCTCCTCTCAATCGCCGCCCTCGCCAGGTCGTCCTTCTGCTTCTCGACTGCCAGTTCCGCTTTGCGCTTCCATTGATCGGCAGCATCGGTGTGCTCCTTCTGTCTCTTGTTCAGCAGATGCTGATCGGCGATCGCCATCGCCACCTGGGTCTTCACCTGCAGAAGCTGGTTCTCCATATCCAGCACAAGCTGCTTGCAGAGCTTCTCCGGATCCTCGGCCTTCTCGATCAGGTCATTAAGATTCGATCGCAACAACGTCCCTACACGCTCCAGCAACGGCATAGCATCCTCCTTCATGAAAAGGCGGCGTGGAGCCATCCACGCCGCACAACCTTACGCTCCGAGACCGTTTCCTTCCTCGCGAGGCTTCATCGCTTTTACATTCGCCATCAGGTCCTGCAACTTCATTCCCGATAGCGCCTCGAAAAGAGCGGGAACCTGCGCAGCGATCTTGGTCATCTCGCCAGTGATCTTGCTGGCTCCTGTGGCACCGTCCGCGCCTGTCGAAACAATGGTGATCTTGTCCACCTTGCCCAGCGGCTCCGCCATCGCGCGCACCACCTCGGCCATATTCGAGATCAGTTTGTCCACCACCGCGGCCTGCGTCCACTCCTGGTAAGCCTCGGCCTTCACATTCATCGCCTTCGCCTCGGCCTCGCCCTTCTGGAAGATGATGCTTGCCTCGGCCTCACCCTGCAGTTTGGTAGCAGCAGCCCGTCCCTCTGCCTCCATCGTGATGCGCGCGCGTTCGGCGGTCGCGATGTTCTCGATCCTCTGACGCTCGATCTCCGAGCCCTTCAGCACTGTCGCGATCAGCTCCTTCTCGTGACGCAGAATCTCGGCCTCCTGCACCTTCACCTGCTCCTGCTTCTCGATCTGCTGCACGCGAACCTGCTCGGCCACAACCTTCTGCTGCATCACGTTCGTCTGCAGCTCATAAGCCTTATCGGCCTGGGCTTCCTGGCGTCGAGCAATCTCCATGTACTGGGCCTTCTGCACATCGAGGTCGCGCTGAGCCTCCGCCTGGCGAGCCAGCGAAGCCGTCTCTGCAATCACGCGCTCCTGGTCGGCCGTTGCTTTCGCCACCGCCGCCTCGCGAAGAGCAACCGCGCGACGAATCGCCGTATCGCGCTCAGCCTCCGCGGCGGCAATCTCGGCATCGCGCCGAATGCGAGCCACATCAGGCCGCCCCATGTTGGTGATGTACTCGTTCTTGTCCCGCACCTCGCGGATCGTGAACGAGATCACCTCCAGCCCCATCTTGCTCATATCGTCCATGCACGTCGAACGCATGCGATCGGCCACCATCTCCGGCTCCTTCACAATCTGCTCGACTGTGAGCTGGCCGATAATGCCACGCAGATGTCCTTCCATCACCAGGCGAATCAAACCCTCGCGCTGGTCGGGCGACTTGGTCAGGAACTGCTCCGCCGCTGTAAGGATCGACTCCTTGTCCGACCGCACCTTGATCTGCGCCACGGCTTCGACTGTCACCGCAACTCCCTGCTTCGTGTAGAGATCCTGCTGCGGAGCCACATCAAAGCTCATCAGCTCCAGCGACAACTGCCGCGAGTTCTCTACCACCGGAAAGATCACCGCGCCGCCGCCCTTGATGACCCGCGGACCCCGGAACCCATACACCACAATGGCCTCGTTCGGCCCTGCCTTGCGAAACATCTTGGCCATCAGCACAGCCAGCATGAACGTCGCAAACACCAGCAAACCCACAATCATCACAACCGAGTTCGACATAAAGTTCCCTTTTGTCCTCAAGTGGACGAAGACCAATGTCTTGCCCCCAATACAGCTCAGCGGTCTAGAAAGCGCCCCGGCAAGTGGGCCGCCGCGAAATGAAAACACAACATTCGCAAATCTTCGCAAGCCTCCTCTAGGGGTGCGTCAGGTCATCCCATCGCCGCACATAGGCCACGCCCCTCTCATAGCGCATCACGATCACCTCCACGCCGCGCTCGATCGCGTCCCCGTCCTCGCTGCGCGCAGCCGCGGCCCGCCGCGCTCCCGTCTGCAGAAAAATAATCTCGCCGATGCCGTCGCTGCCGCGGATGCCATCGCTCACACGCGCAACTACGCCGGTCATCTCGGTATCGGCAGAATCAAGCACACGCTCGCGCGGAAGCACCACCTTGAACAACGCCGCCCATAGAAGCGCAGCCCCGGCGAATCCGCTGATCGTCGCCAGAAGAAACACTACCGGCACACGAAAGGTAGTCGAGTGTTCCAGCAGATATCCCGTACCTCCGAACCACGTCACGAAGGCGAGCACCGTAAAGGCATTGATCGCGGAGATGCTGCCCCTGTGCGACGCTCCATGATCGTGGCCAGCGTGCCCGATGTGGAACTTCCCGATGTGAAGATGCCCAAAGCCTCCCACAAGCGACAGCAGGCTGAGCACCAGTCCCGTTGCAAAACAGATGAGAAAGAAGCTTTCCATATTATTGGGTGCGTCTCGCGGTTCCCTTCTGAGACCGCTGCATCGACGTTGTCTTCCTGGCCCGGGCCGCCTTCAAAGTTGAAGAAGCTGAATCGGTAGTGCCCGCCTCAAGCGGCATCCCGCTCGACGTTGCAGCCTGCGGACGCAACACATCGAACAACCGATCCAGGAGTGCCGGCGTCTCGATGATCGCCTCCATCAGCAGAAGGCAGCGTCGCGAGTCCTGGTGATTGGCCATCGCCAGCAACGCCTGGCAGAGCGCTGGGTCGCGGCGAAACCTCTCGGCTCCGCCCACCAGCCACAGGTCGAGCTTGTCCTCGGCGTTGCGCACGTCTGACATCAGCTCCGCCTGGTAGCCCTCCGGATCATCCACCAGATAACCAGGATGAACCTTGAAGAATTTCGCCAGCATCAGCCGCGTCGTATTCGTCAGATGCGGCCGCGCGCCGCTCTCGATCTGCGAGAGATAAGACTGGCTGATTCCGCCTCCGCCCCGCTTCGCCGAGCCGGACTCCTGTTGAATCGCGCGAACCAGCTCCTGCTGCGTCATCGCCCGGTTCAATCCGCGAAGGCTCCCCTCCACCTCGCGCAGATATCGAATTTTGTCAGCGAGCTTCACCTGATCCGTATCGGCCTCTCGCACAGATGCTTATTACAGATTGCAATATTAATATCACAATCTGTAATACATGTCAATCTGGAAGGAAAAGCGAAGGATCTTCTGCACGTAAATCTTCCCCTCGAATCTCTTGCCGTTGAGCGATTTTCAAAGTTCAGACTTTTAAGAGCTCGGACAAAGAGCCATGGGGCTTTCTCTTTTCCCTTCATTTCAGGCAAACTCAAAGCATGGTGCGCGTAGGTGTCGACGAGAGCCTTTCTCCGGAGCTATTGACCGGTTTCCCCCCAGAAGCGGAGATCGTCCGCATCCCCCGCGACAACTCGACGGAAGAGTTCGCCGTCGACTTCTGGATCCTTCCCTTCGCACGCAAGGACGCAGCGAACATCTTCTCGCGGCTTCGCGGCGTCAAGGTGGTGCAATCCATGATGGCCGGGGTCGACTGGATCACGCCTTGGCTACCGAAGGACGTCACCCTGTGCGATGGCCGAGGCATCCACGACATCTCCACCTCCGAGTGGGTCCTGGCCACCATCCTCTCCGAGATGAAACGCTTCCCTCTCTACCGGGACTTGCAGAGAAAGCACGAGTGGGCAGGACAGGCCTCTGTGCGCGATGACTTCATGCGCGAGCCCGGAGCGCACGCCGGTCTCTACCGCATTCTCAGTGAAGACCTTTCCGGCAAAACCGTCCTCATCGTAGGCTACGGCTCCATCGGGGCTGCGATCGAATGGCGCCTCGCCCCCTTCGGCGTCCATATCCTGCGCGTGGCGCGAACTCCTCGCAATACCCCTCAGGTCTCCGCCGTCTCTGACCTTCACTGGCTTCTGCCCGAGGCCGACATCGTCGTCGTGATCGTCCCCTTCACTCCGGAGACGCATAAGCTCTTCGGTGCTCATGAACTCGGTTTGATGAAACGCGGAGCCCTGTTGATCAACGCCGCACGAGGCCCCGTCGTCGATACCGACGCTTTGATCGAGACCCTCGTCGCGCACAAGATCCGCGCCGCCCTCGACGTCACCGACCCCGAGCCCCTGCCGCCGGATCACCCTCTGTGGTCGGCGCCCAACTGCTTCATCACTCCCCATATCGCAGGCTCGACACCGGAGTTCATCCACCGCGCCTTCCGCTTCGGGGCCGCGCAAGTCGGCCGCTACGTCGCCGGAGAGCCACTCGAGAACATCGTCACCGAGGCCGGATACTGACGGACCGCCTCCTGAGCGGCTTCGCGTTCGTACCCCGTTCCCTTCAGACATGGGACGGCCGCGCCTGAGTTTACGCAGCGCGGCCAGAAAATCTATAGATTCAAGCGGAAGCCCTACTGACGCCGCGCCCGAGGCATCCGCGGAAGATCGTCGTCGAACTCGCCTTCCTCTTCCTCCTCTTCGTCATCATCATCATCGTAGTAGCCTTCGTCCTCGTCCTCTTCTTCGTCCTCTTCGTCGTCGTCGTCCTCTTCTTCGTCTTCCAGCTCCTCGTCATCGTCCTCGAGGTCGTCTTCTTCTTCGTCGTCGTCCTCTTCTTCGTCCTCTTCGTCCTCATCCTCTTCTTCGTCGTCGTCTTCTTCTTCGTCCGCATCATCGTCGATACTGCGGGTCGCGGCGGCGAGCTGGTCGTAACAGGTTGGGTCCGATGAGGCAAATGCGTTCGGGTCAAAAGAGTAAGGCATATTGATGATTTGGGTCGTGATGGGCTCAAGGGCCATGAACATATCTCCTGTTCGCATTGTATTGGGGTAGGATGCGCGGAAGCGGAAAAGGTAATTGTGAAAATTCATGATTTTTGTCCCGCATCCGGCGAAGAAATCTGGAAACCTCATGAAACCGCCTGTCCTCTTCGAATTTCTTCCTGATCTTTCCTCCACATCGATTCTCTGTATCGAAATAAGACACATGCCTCAATCCGAGTCATTCCTGACGAAAAGGTAAGGGTACTCGGAGGATGCATGAAGACCTTTCCGGCATGCCATTTAAGAGCTTCGCGCCTGCTGGCCGCCACCCTTGCCTTTGCCGTCTCACTCCCCGCACAGGAGACCGCGCCGATGCCCCAGACCATCGAAGACGCCCTCCATCAAATGTCCGATCTCGCCGGAATCATCTTCGTCGGCGAGGTCACCGCCGTACGTCATCGCACAGGTGAGCAGGAAGCCTCCGGTACCGTCGAGATCGACTTCCACGTCGACCAGGCAGTTCGCGGATGCACCTCAGGATCCACCTATACGCTGCGCGAGTGGGCAGGTCTCTGGCAGTCCAGTGACGAACGGTACCGCCCTGGCCAGACCCTCCTGATGATGCTCCACACCCCCAACGCAGCCGGCATCAGTTCTCCTGTTGGAGGCATGAATGGAGCCATACCGGTCCGTGCCGGAAATCCATCTCCTCTCGTCCTCTCCGCTGCCACCACAACCTCGCCTCTCATCGTCGACCTCCGCTGGGTGGGCACGCGGCTGCTGCGTACGATACCCTACGCACCCGCACCTGCACTCACGATCGGTCAAGTCAACACCGCGCCTCCTGCAGAGGCCTCTATCAGCGACACCTCCACTGCAGCCCAGCAGGCCTCTGTCTCCGCCATCGTCGGCATGCTCAGCTCCTGGCAACAGGCTGCTCCATGAGCCTGGGGACGATCTCGCGATGGCTCGTGGGAGCGGGAATCTGGAATCTTTTGACCACGCTGTTATGCATCCTGCCGGCAGCCGCGCACGCAAGCGGGCCGCGATGGGTCACCGGCCAGCCCTACTATCCGCAGGAGGGCCTCATCATCACGTGGTACACCCCGAACGTCCACTACTTCACCGACCCCGGCGACCTGAGCCCCTACGTCAACCACGCTGCCGCTGACGCTCTCGTCGCCGCGGCGGCCGGCGCCTGGACCGTCCCCACCTCCAGCCTCAACCTCCTCTACGGAGGCACGCTGAGCGAGCACGTCAGCTCCGCCAACGTCTTCCTCAACGGCGCAGGCCTCGTCTTTCCCTCCGACGTCCAGAGCGTCAACTATCTCAATAAGCAGATCGCCATCCTCTACGACTACGACGGATCCGTCACAGACCTGATGCTGGGCAGCGGGGCCAGCTCCCCCTCAAGCTGCCGCCAGAACGCCGTCACCGAAAGTGTCGACTCCATCTCGACCACCGGTCTCATTCAGCACGCCATCCTCGTTCTCAATGGACGCTGCACCGGTCCTGCCCCCGAGCAGCAACTTCAGCTCCAATATCAGCTCATGCGCGCCTTCGGACGCGTCATCGGCCTGGCCTGGTCGCAGACCAACGACAACGTCTTCACCGGCAATCCTCGTCCAACCAGCCAACAGGCCCAACACTGGCCCATCATGCATCCGCTCGACATCATCTGCGGACCTTACACCTACCAGTGCCTCCCCAATCCCTTCACCCTGCGCGACGACGACATCTCCGGCCTCGGCCTGCTCTATCCCGTCGGCAGGCCCGCCGCATCCATCGCCGGCAAGACCGATACCCTCGCCCGCGCCGGCCGTCTCCTCGGCACCGTCACCTTCCCCAATGGACAGGGCATGCAAGGGGTCAACATCGTCATCCACCGTCTTCAGGCGCTCTGGAACGTTCCCGAAACATGGGAGGAGACCTCCGCCGTCAGCGGAGCCAAATTCCGCCGCCGCAGCTCTACCCCCATCAACAAGATCACCTCCTCAGCAACCGCCAACATGGGCTCCTCGGCCAGCAGTCTCGAAGGCTCCTACGACATCTACCGCACCCCCATCTTCGGAACCGATGCCTGGCAGAACCTTGTCATCTACACCCAGCCCATTAATCCTCTTTACGTCGGTCCCTACGCCGTCGGTCCCTATGACTCCAACGTCGTCGCGCCCTCGGGCTCCGTCCTGCAGCAGCAGTACAACGTAACCCAGTCCTACGGTCAGGCGATCATGAACTTCAACATCCCCGACGCCGCCCCCGGTTGCCTGACCACGCAGGACGGCATCGAATCTTCACCCGTCCCTGCTCCCTCCACCGGCTGGTGGACCGGCAACCTCTGCACCTACGGGCACTCGGCCTGGTCAACCCTCTCTG
>Ga0193742_1002075_pt1 | contig 11656 bp, 11 predicted proteins | sample L2c1metaG_FD_165511 | JGI IMG/M metagenome (GOLD analysis project Ga0193742, IMG submission 165511) | Soil microbial communities from a riparian zone of the East river system, Colorado, United States - L2c1 | ecosystem: Environmental > Terrestrial > Soil > Riparian zone | place: USA: East River... | reverse complement strand
TCGGTCAGACCTCACATACGAACGCATAATGACCTGCATTTCAATTCGGTCGCCCTTCGGGACTTATAGTTCTCCTGTTCCGGCTACGACCGCTCTTTTGACTTTCTTTTTTTCCGTTTTTTCTTTTGAAAAATATTTAATGGAGAATGGAAATTGGACTAAATATTAATGTATTACTTTTAACTAAGTTTGTAAAATGGACACTCCATTATTTCCAACCCGGCCCGGACAGATCTGTAAAATAATTTCTAATATTCCTGATAAGGAATCTGATCAGGTGTATATAGTTGCCGAAAATCCTTTGGATTTTAATGACGATGACGAGATTTTGGTTGTTGATTTAAAAGAATTGCAACGCAATGTAAAAAACCCGGATCATGCAGAACGAATTTCTGTCAGAAAGGATGAACTCGTTGTTGTAGGTGAAGATCTTGAGAGTTATATCAAATCCTGGAATGTTAAATAAATAAGGTCATGGAACTTATACACGCGAAAAGAAGTTTTTGGGCTGAAAACGAATATCCCTACATCCGCTTGGTTGAAATATCTGATACAGAATTGGCCGATGTGATTGGTAGCCTCAGTCGCAATGATATTATAGAATGGTTGATGTGGAATGACAGGAACGGCGTTTACAGTGATGTAGATTCCTTAAGGGAATTCGGAGCAGTAATGACAAAGGAAGAAGGTCTTGAAATATTATTACGTCAGCTGGAAGAAAACAGAGTAGTAAAAAAAATTTAAAGTTTTATGATACAGAAGATTGAAAGTCTTAATGATGTTGCAGAGTTTATGCATAATCTTTTTGAGGAAGGAGTTAATGCGCACCCGGATGAAGATTTCAAAAACTACATAAATTTTGAAACAGGAGCAGATACTTTTACCGAGAGTGAGGCTAACCACAGAAATAAGTTAATGGAAACAAGCTTTGATATTTGTGAAAAGGAAGGTATAGATATTTACAATTTTATGCAGGAGATTTTTATGAAAGACACTGGACTGGATAAATATATTCCATTGTCTAACCAAGAAGGTTTTGAGGAATAATTATAAACAATCTTTGGGATTTTATTCAAAATTGGCTAATTCACTTCCAATGGCAATATTTCGATTTTTAATAGGTTAATAAAATTATAAAAAACATTTTGGGCCCGCTAAATTTATTAGTAGCTTTACGCATTTGATTATTATTTAATCTTACATTGTATGGAAAAGAAGGTTTTTTTCGGTGAAGAAAGCACTATGGATAAAGGTCTTTCTTTAAAGGCCTCCGAGTCAACGACTAATGAAAGTGTTAATGTTGAGTCAAGCCTTGTGGCGAATCTAAAGTATGCTCGAAGAAGTAAAAGGACTATAAATAATAACACTTATATTTTGAGTGAACCCGATACTAAAGTGTCCATTACCATGCAAAAAATTAAAAGTTCAAATACATCTATTGAACTTTTATTGGAGGAAAAGCTAAAAGAACATAAAATAAATTATACAAGGCCCCAGCAATTAATTGAGCCAGTGGAGGGTAATCCCGACTTTGTGGTTCCTCGCTATCGTATCGCCATATTTTGTGATGGTGACTTTTGGCACGGTTATCAATTAGATAATGTCGCCCCAAAGAAAAATAGCGAATTTTGGCGCGCCAAAATTGAGAATAATATACAACGGGACAAAAAGGTCAATACCATTTTAAAAGAAAGGGAATGGAACGTCTTTCGATTTTGGGAACACGAAATTAAAAAAGACCCTGACGCATGTGTATTGAAAATCAAATCGTATATCGAAAGTATTCTTCCTACAAATTCACCAGAATTTACTTTTGTTGACTTATTTGCCGGGGTCGGTGGTTTTAGGATAGGTCTTGAGGAAATAGGGGGCAAATGTCTTGGGTTCTCTGAAATAGATAAGCTCGCTACAGAGCTTTATAAGTCTAATTTTTGTGATTTTCAACATGATGACGAAAAGGAACTCGGAGATATCACTAAACTAGGGAAGCTCCCATTTAAAAATATTGATTTGATTGTTGGCGGTGTGCCATGTCAATCTTGGTCCGTTGCTGGGAAAATGAGGGGTTTTGAAGATCCGAGGGGGCGACTATGGAACGATACTTTAAGGGTGGTAGAAGAAAACAAACCAAAGGCATTCATCTTTGAAAATGTTAAGGGGTTAATGGATCCAAGGAATGAGGCCAATCTTGAATTAATAAAAAGTAGTTTCAGGAAAGCTGGGTATTCGCTTCATGCTAAACTATTGAACTCCTATGATTTTGGCCTACCGCAGAACAGGGATCGAATCTTTATCGTTGGTATAAGAAACGATATTGTTGAACATTTACACCCATTTCAGTTTCCAGAGCCCGTCGAATCGAAATTCCTTCTTAGGAACATTATCGAGAATTTAAATGATGCGCACCCAATAAGCAAAAAGGTTTTTATACCATCTGAAATTTTCGGAGATAAGGTTCCAATGGGACGCAATCGTTTTCAAAAAACAGACGAACTTAATGACTTTTTTATCTTTTGCGATACAAGAAACGGTCATTCCACCATTCATTCCTGGGATGTTATCCGAACTTCCTCAAGAGAAAAAGAAATATGCATGACCATGTTAAGGAATCGCAGGAAAAAGATTTACGGATCAGCTGACGGCAATCCCTTATCTTTCAATGTGCTTAGCGAACTTATCCCTAGTTTAAAAGTAACAGAATTAGAAAAGTTAGTTGATAAAAAAATTCTTCGCCTGGTTCCAAACGAAGGTTATGAATTTGTAAACTCAAAAAACTCTGCCGGTATAAATGGTCTTTACCGGGTCTATTTACCTCACTCTCATATATTTTCTACTCTTACTGCTACAGGAACCAAAGATGTTATTGCGCTCAAGTCAGTTCAAGGGTCTACTCCTGAAGAATATCGACAAAATTTTATTGATGAAATTGTAAAGAAAAAATTGTACCGGTCAATAACCGGTAAAGAATCAGGTAGATTACAAGGCTTTCCGAGTTGGTTCTCCATCCACAAGGACGACAATGTAGCAAAAAAACAATTTGGCAATGCTGTATCTACTTGGGTTATATATTATCTTGGCAAATCTTTAGTGGAAACCAAAATTTTTGCCAAACAAAATGACCGAACAGGAACGCACAATAATAATTAGCGAGTTTAAGCTATGGTTCAAGGACGTTCTAGTGGCGAGCCATAAGTTCAATACAGAGAAATTAAAGGATATTGCAGAGTTCCAGATCAATCCATTTACACTGTATTACCTGGCGAGTTTTTTAGAGGGGAATACAGATCCCATTAGTCTTGCAAAAGTTTTAGTTTTGCCAAGGGTACTTCAGACATCGATATCGACATCTTTCGGTATTCAGATGCAACGGTTTATCACGAAGACCCTGGGGGCTACAGGTTCAATTTCTTCCGGCTTCGATTTTGACTTTGTTGATCAAATAGACGGACGGACAAAGTATTGCCAACTTAAATCCGGTCCCAGTGCGCTAAACAAAGATGATGTTATCACGGTCGATAACCATTTTAAAGCCATAAAAGGCCTTGCTAAAGCAAATCATAAAACTTTACAATATGGCGATTTAGTTTTTTGCCTTCTATATGGCGAGCGAAATGAAATCAATGGCTTCATTAGAAAGTTAAAAGATAAAGATATAGAAGTTTATATTGGTAAAGAATTTTGGCACCGCTTTACTGGCGATCCTAATTTCTATCACCACTTAATTGTTGCTGCTGGTGAAATTTCAAAGGAAATAGATATGAAAGATTTTGTAAACGAGGTAATTTTGGAACTTAGTACAAAAATAGATCAGCGTTACAACGACCTTTTTGGTTGAAATCCTATCCCCTAAAAAGACCGAATCAAAAATTTATAATTTATCAAAACCTTTATAATAAGGAAAGTTTTCAAAAGTAATTTGATTTAAAATAGTTCTCTCCGATTTATCTCCTTGCTCTTTAATCTCAGAAAAGGCAGAATGTTCGACAACCTTTTCATTTTTTTCAGCGGTCAATAAATAATCGTCGATGGCTTTAGGTAAGATGTTAAAAAGTTTCATAAGTGCGTCTTCTTCTCCAGTGAGAAGAGCGTAGAACTGGTCTCCTGAAATTTTATATACCCTGCTATGACTATATTCTTTTCCATTTATTTGACCCGCCCAATTTTTATTAAAGCTATGAGTTGCTAGAATTTGGACCCAGTAACATTTTGCCTTTTTGTTTTCGTCAGCATATTTGGCCAGCTTTTGAAAAACGCTTTCTTGAGAACTGCTGGCCATTGTATTATGTTTATTTTTAATTTCGGCAAACAGAGTATTATCAATTGCTTTAATATCATATCCACTTAGTTTTCCGATTTCATAACCAGCGACTCCACCTAAAATTTCTTCGTGAAACGTGCCAATAAAATTGTTTATTGATTTATCAACCTGGCGTAGTAATTCCGCCTCAATAAGACTTTCTTGTTCAATCTCATTAAATTTACTATCAAAAGTAAGCTTAATAGTATCTATTTTGTTGCTATAAAAAGTAGCTCTGGTAACGTTATTTTTTGTCCTGATATACGACTTATGAAGATTAGCAATACATTGGATTAGGTGCTCATCACTAATATAATTTAAATATTTATTTGCCATTTTAAGTTAAGGTTACACAAATATAGTAAAGTATGGCTATAATGAGTTTTAAGATTGCTTTTGACTCAAGCCAATTATTGGAACATATCATTTCTTTAGGTGGCTATCAACATGTCTAAAATAGGTTCGTATGTTTCCTGGGGCATTAAATTGACCTATTCTAAGCAATTTATTGCAACTATTTCGTCAAGAAAATCGCTCTTAAATTAATTATAGTAATGTGATTTTTTAAAAGTATAGCTAATTAGCCAGATGGAAAAACAATAACCATTGTACTCCACTATTGGAGAATTGTTCTTTACATTTTGCTGTTATTATTTATAAGGTCTCGTGATTTAACAGCAATTAAGTTAGCTTTGATAAATAAACCTTGAACAATATGTCTGATTATACCAAATTTAAACGTGGTTCAGAATGGAGAATGTGGGATTTGCATATACATACTCCCGATACAAACAAAAACGACCAGTTTACCGGTATTAATTCTGACGAGAAATGGGAAAATTACGCAACGTCAATAAATCAAAGCGTAGAAGATATTTCCGTAATTGGAATTACAGATTACTTTAGTATAGACAACTATTTTAAATTTAAAGACCTGCACAATCGCGGCAAAATCACGAAGCATTTCGACTTGATAATCCCCAATATAGAATTGCGTGTATTGCCAGCTACAAGTTCTGCAACTGCAATAAATATCCATTGCTTATTTAATCCTTCTTTAGAAAAAGAAATCGACAATCGATTTTTAGCAAAATTAGCTTTTCAACATAGGGGATCCAACTACTCAGCCGCGAGAACTGAACTTATCAGATTTGGCAGAGTACTTCGATCTAATTCGTTGTTGGATGAGAAAGCGGCAATTAAAGCAGGGGTCGAACAGTTGGTTATCAGTTATGACACATTGAGGCTACTTTTCGAAAAAGATTCAGAATTAAGAGATGATACAATAATTGTGGTATCCAATAGCGGTGGAGACGGTGTGTCAGGAATTGTTAAGCATGAGGATTTTTTCATAGATAATGGATCTCAATTAGATGCTACGCGGCAGAGCATTTATCAATTTTCTGATGCCATTTTCTCTTCTAATAAGGGAGACCGAAGATATTTTATTGGTCAAGGTCCCGATAAAAAAGAAATCGTAATACAAAAGTGTGGCGCTTTAATGCCCTGTTACCATGGTTGCGATGCACATTCAAATAGTAAAATTTTCAAACCAGATGACAACCGCTATTGCTGGATAAAGGCCGATCCTACATTCGAAGGTCTAAGGCAAACTTTATACGAGCCGGAAGACCGCGTTAGAATCCAAGCGATGAAACCGGATATTAAGAATGAAAGGTTCATTATTTCAGATTTGACTTTTATCGATAGCACCAATTTATTTGGGAATCAAAAAATATTGCTTAATGAAAATTTAAACTCAATAATTGGAGGTAAGTCTTCAGGTAAATCCTTATTGCTTTATTCAACAGCGGATAGCATTGACCCCGAACAAGTTGCTCGGGCGTCAAAACGATTGAGTTTTGAGGGTTATAAATTTGATTCTATTTATGATTTTGAAGTCACCTGGAAAAATGACCAGAAAGATAGGCTAAACGACAAAAACTCAAACAATAAAATTCACGGAATAACTTATATCCCCCAGCTCTATATCAATTATTTGGTAGAGCGAAACAACAAAGAAGAGCTTAATATTTTAATCAAAAATATTTTGTTGCAAGATGAGGCGTTTAAAACATTTCATACCGAAACACAGGACTCTATTTCCAAAACCACAGTTGAAATAGATCGACTCGTTACCAATTATTTTCAAACCAGGAAGAAAGCACTCGACTTGCAGCAAAGAATAAAGGAGATTGGGAAATCGGCCACGATTGTTAATGGGATACAACAAATTCAAGCAAGTATTGACGCGGGCCAAAAAGCGTCAACTTTAGACTCGATGCAATTCGATGAATACAATCGCTTAGCTACATCCAAAGCGGTTATTGAAAAAGATTTACAGGAACTAAATTTAAAAGAAGTTGTTCTTAACAAAATAATAGCTGAAGTAAAAAGCAATCAAACACAGCTTTTCGGCACCGTTGCTTCTGATCGGATAGTCAATCTTAAAGGTCAAATAGACCGTATTTTAGATGAGTTAACATCCATATCGCCTGATGTCAGTCAAATTCGGGATCAACTTTTTGCAGACTACAATAAAATGCTTATCAATCTTGAAAATGAAGTTAATAACTTAAATGTTCCAGCATCAAGGCAAAGTTTGAAGGCGGGGGTAGATAAGGTTAACAATGACTTGAAACCTTACCTAGGTAAGTTGGCGGGACAGGAAGAGTTGAAAAAGTTAATTGCTCAATTGGAAGCGGAAAGACAAAAGAAAGAGCTATCCGAGAATCTCGAAAAACAACTGACGGCGGCCGTAAAAGATTACTCTGATATTCGGCTGCAAACCGCAACCCTCTTAAAGTTTCGTTATGATTTGCAGAAAAGTATCGCAGAGAAGGTCAACACGACCAAAAATGACATTGGATCCGAAATTAAACTTAATGCACAGTTACTTTTTAAAGAGGAAGAGCTTCCACTGTTCAATCAAGTTAACAAATCAGCAATTTCAAAAGAAAACGTTTTCAATACAATTTTTCAAAATAAATATGTTTCTTACGACGAGTTGTTAAAAATATTTTTGAATCCGTTAAGGGTTGCTGATGATAAATTAATGATAACAAACGAAGTTTTCATTCCACTAAAGATAAATACTGATTTTGAAACGATAATACGTGGTTTAGTTGCTGACCACTTTGAAGTAGATTATACAGTAACATATAAGAGTGATAACTTGTTAACTATGTCACCAGGGAAAAAAGGGACTGTCTTGTTGATCCTATTTCTTCAGATAAGTTCTGCAGAATATCCTATATTAATAGATCAACCTGAGGACAATTTAGATAATCGAACAATTTATGAATTGCTGTGCCAAATGATAAAAGTTAAAAAGAAGGATAGGCAAATTATTATTGTATCACATAATGCGAACTTGGTCGTTGCAACGGATAGTGAAAATATTATAGTTGCAAATCAAGAGGGCCAGGTCCCTGATAGCAACACTTCCCAATATAGGTTTGAATACGTAAATGGGTCGCTTGAGCTATCTTTCAAAAAAGCTGATAGGTCTAAAGGAATACTTCAAGAACAAGGTATCAAAGAGCACGTTTGTGATATTTTGGAAGGCGGCGGTGAAGCATTTAAACAACGAGAACGTAAATACTCAATTAAATAACGTAGCATACTCTTTATATATATTAATAATATATTTGTATCGTAATTCAGGCAGAGTACCAAAGTGTGTACCAATGAAATTGAGGGATTGATAACAGATTGTAAATCAGTATACAACACAGCAGGTTTCGAGGATAGCAACTCACGCACGGAAAATCAAGCACTTGCATTAATTTGTAAGTGCTTTTTTATTTACCTAAAGGGCATCAAACAGAATATTTTTGGGCAAAAAAAATGCTTTACCCCACAAATTTCATGATCCCATAAAGAGGCAAAATACAGGCAATTCCTGTATTATTTGATTCAACTCTTGTATGGAAATTTACCTAAATAAAAAGATTATTCATTTCGCCCTCTTTTATTGCCATTGCAAAAACGCTATAAATATTAAACTTTGTTTCATGAGTTAAATCGAACTCGGGGTAAACTAATCCTAATTCACGACTGTATTTTAACGAAATGGTAAAGGCATCCTTGTTTATAGTAACTTCTTTTGTTTGCTGATCCGTGGAGCCAGTTATTTCTTTTCCAGTCAAAGACAGGTAAAAGGCATGGTCAATTAGCCAGAGGTATCCGGTTTTTCCCTTTGCCCTATATTCTTCCGAGGTTAAGCTTACTGCGTTATTTGCAAGGCTTATCATAAATTGAACCCGTCCTTTTTCGCACCAATTGATGTAATCATTAATTACGATACTTTCATTTTATTTTATTTTTTCTTGATAATCTTTAAAGTTGTTAAATATATCTTTGGCAGCTTCCACGACTTCCTGATTGCTTCTCCACTAGGTAAAGTGGCCTTTAAAAAGGCCTTAATGAACGTACGAAAAGAGTAGAGTAATCTTCTGGCGTGAAAGCCAGTTTATCAGCATATTTAGCGAGCAGCTCAGAGAAAAGATCATACTTAATTAACTCAAATACATCTTCATTAGACGCAACCGAATAGTTAACAGGATATAATTTCAAAACCACATACTCATCTTTCTTGTCGTTGAAATATTTGTTGATAAAGGTTGATTTGCCCGCGCCAAATTTTGCTGAAAATAGAATACGTTTGTTGTAATCAATCTCAATATGTTTTTGAAAATCACATACTACGGTAGGTAGGGCAATTTCGAAGCTTGGCATTTAGTCCATCGTGAATATTTATGAGGGCTCAGTGATGAGGCAATTTATCAAAATTATGCGTTTAATCCTGACATACTCAAAAGTTCATGTTTTAATTAGGGTATTTTAGTAATTTCCTTATAAGATCGATTTATATCCGAGGAATATAATTAGAGAGGCAAATTTTAAAAGAGGCCAAGCTTTTTGGATTCGACAGAAAAACAATAAATTACTGTTTATTGATTTGTAAGTTGGAGAAAACAATAAAATTTACTTTGTCTTTATTCAGTTCTGCATAAGCTTCGCTTGTCTCAGGAATAGGCAAATTAAATACTCTGCTTATACAACCTATTGAATTTATATTAATTGCTAAATTTCGATCCTTATAATTTAAGTTATAGAAAATAATATTTTCAGCATTTTTCGGTAAGACACCTAAAGGGCTTTTTATTTCACTTTCGCTAGTAATTTCGGGCGCTACAAAGCAAACAGCTTCATTGTTTTGATTAAATAGATATTCATTAAGTGGATTTCTATCGGTAAATTCTGAGCCGTTAGTTATAACAAAAATAAATTTTCCTTTCAACGAATCTAACAAGGGCCAATAATTTGATAACACGGCTTCTTTAAGATTGGTTTTATCAGCAAGTAATATCGACGGCGTTAGTATATTTTGTTTACCTATTACCGAACAAATCAATTCATCAAAATCTTTTGGCTTTCTTGTTTCATACGATTCGCTCCAGTTTTCTTTTTTGTCAATAAATACTGTAATTATATCATGATCTTTGTGTATGTCGGCCCATTTTTTAATCGTTAGTAAACAATCTCGAAAGGAGCCTCCGCAACAATTTAGATTTCCTTTCACCCAAAAATCATGCTTTACAAACCAATCTTGATTCATTTTTTTTCCAGCCCTTAATAGACTACCAGACCCTTGAAAATTATCCCAAATATCGATTTCAATAGCTTTTGTGAAAGAAAAAACATCAGTAAGGCTATTGTATTCTGGCATATAGCAATTATGACACGCTACCTGGTAATTTTTGTTAAAAGGTACGTCTTGACAATTACCAATTGCGCTAAGAAAAGTCAGTATAAATAGGAACACTATTTTCATAAGCTTGTGCTCTTAGTAAATTAAAATTCGAGATTTGTAGACGTTAAGTACTCAAGCATATTCAAAAATGGATATAGAACTGCGTTATGGAAGGATCTTTTTATTTAAATGCCTTGTAATTGCACGTTCAATAATCACCTTGGACGCTGCTATAGAGCGATCAATTACTTTTTGTTGACGAATCACGGCATCATTTGTGAATTCTAAAACTTCGTTGATCTTATTTAAAACGGCCATCTGATTATTACTTACCTTATTCCATTTATCAATTTCTTTAACCACATCCTCGATTAACAAAGGCACCCGAGAGATATTTTTTATCGGGGTTACATTTTTTAAAAGCTCATCTCTTTCAAATTTTTGATATCCTTTTTGAAAAGCCTCTCCAATGGCAGTTGCTGGTGATTTCCCGTTCTCGTAATATTCTTCTAGATATTTTTCTACAATGGTTTGTGTTAAAGTTATGGCCCGGGTAGAACCTTTATCTGGATTGACCAATGCTATCACCTTTTCTACAATCTTAGCCTCTGTGACTAACTGTTGAGCGATAAATTGATATGTCTGTAATTTTTCCAACTCCCGAGCTTCTCGTTTTAGAGGGTCTGTATCTTTGTTGAGTTTGGTTATTTGAGACTCTGCTAACTTGACTTTCTCGGTCAACTCTTTCAGCTCTGCTTTTTCTGCTGGTTGTAGATTATGTTGAATCATAACATTTTGCGCTTCTTCACCTAAAATTTTATCCTCCCGTTCACCTAACTCCACAAGGTCTTCAGCTTTATGATAGTCATCCAAAGCCTTTTGCATGAGTTGATCTTGTTGATTTTGCGAACTTTGGATATCCTTTTGCTGTTTAATATCTTCGGCTGCCTTTTGTGATAGTGGTTCCAGCTTTTTAAAGGTTCTTGCGCTTCTTACATAAAGTTGTTTTGCATATGGATATTTTGACGTTCTAGAATACGCAGCGTTCATTTTATTAACAACAACGGTTGCAAGTGCTAACTTTCGATCAAATCTAGCAGCGCCTCGATAATAATCTGCAACATAAGCTGTGTAAGCTGCATACTGTTGGTTAGCAATATTATTTAAAGCTTCATTATCTGAACTTGGAAACGAACTCGAACTAACGCCGGGAGTAGAGAATTTGCATTCGAGCGTAAACTGAGCGTTACAGTAGTTGATGCCAAAAAATATACAAGCTGAAAATACACTGATTTTCTTTCTCATGATGTTTTATATTTGATATACTGTTGGAAAAACTAATCGTTAGCAATTTTAATTCATTTTAGTAATCAACCAATAGGGTCACCCACCTTCATCTTTCGTTCATTGAAAAATTGACCTTTTTTAAAGGAAGTTACTGATCCCGGATGTACGTTTGGAACATTGATCTGAGTTTGTTGAACTGCAAAATGATATTCAATTGCGGGATCAGAACCTCCGGTAGACAAAGTATTTCCTTTCTTAAAATTCAGTACGAATTCCCATCTAACATTCCACTGATCATTAGTTGCTTCGTCTTT
>Ga0193742_1002074_pt1 | contig 11660 bp, 7 predicted proteins | sample L2c1metaG_FD_165511 | JGI IMG/M metagenome (GOLD analysis project Ga0193742, IMG submission 165511) | Soil microbial communities from a riparian zone of the East river system, Colorado, United States - L2c1 | ecosystem: Environmental > Terrestrial > Soil > Riparian zone | place: USA: East River... | reverse complement strand
TCAGGTCGGACTTGACGGCCGAGTCCTTCGCATTGTCCTGAATGCCGATGTAGATCGGGATCGCGATCGCGGCGAGGATGCCGATGATGATGACGACGACGAGGAGCTCGATGAGCGAGAAGCCCTCTTCGCGCTTTCCCTCTGCCATGCGACGCTCGAGCGCCGACTTGATGCGTGTCATGTTGAATCCGTTCGTTTGAAGTGATTGGTGGAGTCCGGACGCCGCCCCCCAAAGGCCGTCGACCCGACACGTCTGAACCTAGGGTCGAGAGCGGGGAGCGTGAATACCTCGTCTGGGGGGTTTTTCCCCTGATCATGACCCCAATTCGCGGGGCTCCCGCCGGGGCGCCCTTTGGGCCCGAAACGCGCAATTGAGGGCCCCCTCGCGAGGGCCCCCAATGCAATGCGGGCTGGAGCTACGGGCAGACGGCGTTGACGACGCCGCCGCTGGCGGAGACCGAGAACACGTGGGTCACGCCGGCAGCACCGACGGCGTCGATGCAGAACACGGTCGAGGACGGGGTGCCCTTGTAGGCGATCGTCGAGGTGTTGGAGCTCTTGGTGAACCCGTACGTCGAGAGGTTGTTCGCCACCGTGGTGTCCGCGGTCAGCACCGGCGCGGCCGCCGAGGCGCCCTTGTCGGTGTAGTACGCGATCACGGCGAGCTTCGCGTTGGTCAGGTCGGACTTGACGGCCGAGTCCTTCGCATTGTCCTGAATGCCGATGTAGATCGGGATCGCGATCGCGGCGAGGATGCCGATGATGATGACGACGACGAGGAGCTCGATGAGCGAGAAGCCCTCGTCCTTCTTGGCGCCGGCCAGGCGACGCTCAAGCGCCGACTTGATGCTGGTCATGTTGGATTCCATTCGTTGTGAAGTGATTGGTTTGGAATCGGACGCCGCCCCCCAAAGGCCGTCGACCCGACACGTCTGAACCTAGGGTCGGCGCAGGGGGCGCAGAATACCTCGTCCGGGGGGTTTTTCCCCTGATCATGACCCCAATTCGCGGGGAAAACGAACGGCCTCCGAGAGGCATGCAGACGCACCGAAAGAACGGTCCCCGCTGGCGGATCCGCTCCCTCTCGGCCGTGTGGTGCCGCCGGCTATTTGACCACCGTGGCAATGTTGAAGATCGGGAGGTACAAGGCGACGATCATGCCACCGACGACGACGCCGAGGAATGCGATCAGCAGCGGCTCGATGAGCGAGGTGAGGGCGGCCGTGGCGCGCTCCACCTCGTCGTCGTAGAAGTCGGCGATCTTCATCAGCATGGTGTCGAGCGAACCCGAGGACTCGGCAATGCGCTGGGTAGCCTGAGCGATCACCCAATTGCCTGACGTCTCGCCGACGACGTTGAGCGACGTCAGAATCGGCACACCGCCGGAGATCATGTTCGCGAAGTTGCGGGTGAAGCGGGCGATGGCGATCTTGCGCACCAACTGGCCGAAAACCGGCATCTTGAGTTTGAGCGGGTCCATCACGCGGCGAAGGGCGTCGGTGTTCTTGTTCGCCCTCCACCACACGGAGCCGGCGATGATGGCGATCGCGAGCAGCGGCGTGATCCACCACATGTTCTCGGAGATAGTCACGAGCACCTGCGTCGGGACGGGCAACGAGCCGCCGAGTCCATCGAACATGTCCCGGAATACCGGAACGATGAACAGGAGCATCAGGATGACGGCGACAAACGACATGATCAGCACCATGACTGGGTACGCCATCGCCGACTTGATCGCCGAGCGGAGCTTCGACTCCTTCTCGTAGTTCACCGCGAGGGACTCGAGGGCGCCCTCCAGGAAGCCGCCGGTCTCACCCGCGCGGATCATGTTGATCATCAGCGGCGGGAAGTCCACGGGGTGCTTGGCGAAGGCATCGCTCAGCGACCCGCCGTTCTCGACGTCGACCGTGACCCGCTGCAGGATGCCGGCGAGCTTCTTGTTCTCGGTCTGCGCCGACAGGATGGAGAGGGCCCGCAACAGTGACAGGCCGGCGCTGATCATGGTCGCCATCTGCCTGCTCATGATCGCGAGGGCCTTGAGATCGACTCCCTTCTCGAACCCCGGGATCTTGATCTCCCGCTGCAGTCCCACCCCTGCCGACGACTCTGCGACGGTCACGGGCGAGAGCCCGAGGCCGCGGATCTTCGTCAGCGCGGCCGCTTCGCTCGGAGCGTCGATCTTGCCCTTGATGATCTTGCCGGAGTCGTTGCGGCTCGTGTACGCGTAGTTCTTGACGGCGATGGACATCTCAGTGCTTCCTCACGGGCTCAGGCATGGAGAACTGCGAAGGATCGAAGGTCAGGTCCGACGGACCCAGGTCCTCGCGGCGGATCAGCCGCTCGAGCGAGTCGGGGTCATGCGCCTTCTCGAACGCGGAGTCGCGCGTGATCTCGCCCTCGTTGACGAGGTCGGCGAGGTGCTGATCCATCGTGTGCATGCCCAGGGCGCGGCCTGCCTGCATGCTCGAGGTGATCTGGTGCGCCTTGCCCTCGCGGATCAGGTTCGCGATCGCCGGCGTGCTCAGCAGCACCTCGGTGGCGATGACGCGTCCAGTGCCGGTCGCGCGCGGCACCAGGGTCTGCGAAACGACGCCCTGCAGGGTGGCCGCGAGTTGCGTGCGGATCTGATCCTGCTGGTGCGACGGGTAGACGTCGATGATGCGGTCGATGGTCTGCGCGGCGTCCTGCGTGTGCAGGGTGGCGAAGACCAGGTGACCGGTCTCGGCGGCGGTCAGCGCGACGGAGATCGTCTCCAGGTCGCGCATCTCGCCGATGAGGATGACGTCGGGGTCCTGCCGGAGCACGTGCTTGAGCGCGGCCGTGAAGCTGTGCGTGTCGTTGCCGACCTCGCGCTGGTTCACGAGCGAGCGCTTGTTGGAGTGCACGTACTCGATCGGGTCCTCGACCGTGACGATGTGGTCGTACCGCGTGCGGTTCACCAGGTCGATGAGCGCGGCGAGGGTCGTGGACTTGCCGGATCCGGTCGGACCGGTGACGAGCACCAGGCCGCGGGGCAGCGTCGCGAACTGCGCCACCACATCCGGAACACCCAGCTCTTCGAGCGACCGGATGGTGGTGGAGATGATGCGGAAGGCCGCACCCGTCGCGCCACGCTGCTGGTACACGTTCACGCGGAAGCGGGTGCCGCCCGGGAGCGCGTAGGCGAAGTCCATCTCGTGCGCCGTGTCGAAAATGTCGCGCTGCTCGTCGCTCATCAGACCGCGGACGGCGACGACGACCTCCTCGGCGTTCCAGATGCCGGAGCCGGGGACCGGACGCAGACGTCCGTCGATGCGCAGCATCGGCATCGAGTTGGCCGTGACATGCAGATCGGAGGCGCCGTGGAAAAGCACCTGCTCGAGCGCGGAGACGACATCACCGTTCTCGATCGGGGCCTCGGCAAGCATGAGCTCGCCCGACTGCGGCACGGCGCCCATGATGGCCGGACCCGCGGGCCCGGCAGCGGCGACGCCCGGAGCCGGAGCGGCCGCGAGGAGCGGAGCGCCGGCGGGCGGGGCGACCGGCGGAGCGGGCGGAGCGGGCGGAGCCTGCGGTGCCGCGGCGGCGGGTGCCACCGGCACGGGACCGGGTGCGGGCGCCACCGGCTGCGCCACCGGCGCAGCGAAATGCTCGGGCGCGGGTGCGACCGGCACGGGACCGGGCGCGGGCATCTCCGCGAAGGTCGGCGGGGCGGCCGCGGGGGCCGTCGGCAGGGGCGCGCCCGGAGCCGTCATGGCCATCAGCTCTTCGGGCGAGGTGAGCCCGGGAGTCGCGGGCGCGGCGGGAGGCGCAGCCACGACAGGAGCCGCGGCCACGGGCACGACGGCCACCGGCTGACCGATGGGCTCCAGCGGAGGCAGCGGCGCTGCGACCGGCGGGGCGAAAGCCGACTCGGGGCTGGCGACGGGCGGGGCAAGCACGGGCTGCGGGACCGGCACGGGCGCGGCAGCGGGGAATGCGGCCTCGTCGAATGTGGTCGGAGCGGGCGCCGTGGGCGGTGCCGACGGCGGAGGGCCCATCGGGGCGCCCATGGGCGCGACAGGAGCCGCGTACGGCGCGAAGTCCGCGCGCTCGTCCACGACCGGGATCTCCCAGGCCGGTTTCTGCTTCTCGTCACTCATGATGTGGTTTCCCCCTTATGCGACGACGCGCAAGACTTCCTCGATTGATGTCAGCGACATGCCGACCTTCGCCCAGCCGTCTTGGCGGAGCGTGAGCATTCCCTCGGCGATCGCGACGCGGCCGATCTCGGCGCTGGAGGCGTGAGCGACGGCGAGCCGCTCGATCTCCTCGCTGACCGACATGACCTCGTGCAGCGCGATGCGGCCGCGGTATCCGGTGCCGCTGCAGTGGGCGCAGCCGGCGGGACGATGCAGTACCGAGCCGAACTGCTCGACCGGGAACTGGAGCTTGGCGAGCTGGGCCGGATCGACCTCGTACGGCTCGCGGCAGCGGTCGCAGAGGCGACGCGCGAGACGCTGGGCGACCACGGACTCGAGAGCGGATCCGACGAGGAACGGCTCGATGCCCATCTCGGTGAGACGGGTCACGGCGCTCGGCGCGTCGTTCGTGTGGAGGGTGGAGAGCACGAGGTGGCCGGTGAGCGACGCCTCGATGGCGATCTGCGCCGTCTCGCGGTCACGGATCTCACCGAGCAGCACCACATCCGGGTCGGATCGCAGGATCGAGCGCAGCGCGCTGGCGAACGTGAGCCCGGCCTTCGGGTTGACCTGCACCTGATTGATGCCCGCCATGCGGTACTCGACCGGGTCCTCGACGGTGATGACGTTGATCTCGGGCTTCGCGACGGCGTGCAGCGTCGTGTACAGGGTCGTCGACTTGCCGGATCCGGTCGGTCCCGTGACGAGGATCATGCCGTGCGGCTTCGCGTACGAGTGCGAGTAGACCGCCAGGTTGCGCTCGAGCATGTGCAGGTCTTCGATCGACCGGGTCGACGCCGAGCTGTCGAGGATACGCATGACGACCTTCTCGCCATGAACCGTGGGCAGCGTCGCGACACGCAGGTCGATGCGCTTGCCGCCGTGCACGACCGACATGCGGCCGTCCTGCGGGCGGCGGCGCTCGGCGATGTCGATCTCGCTCATGATCTTCAGACGCGAGATCACGCCGTTCTGGATGCTCTTGGGGGCGTTCTGCATCTCATGCAGCACGCCGTCGATGCGGTAGCGGACCGCCAGCTGGCGCTCGCCCGGTTCGATGTGGATGTCGGATGCGGCATCCTGGATCGCCTGCGAGATCAGCAGATTCACGAAGCGCACGATCGGGGCATCGTCCTCGGGATCGGCGCCGCCGCCGCCGTAGGGCGCGAGATCGGTGCCGGTGCTCTCGGTCTCCTCCTCGAAGACCTGCGTGAGGCTCGACATCTCGTCGTCGGCGCGGTGGTAGCGGTCGATCGCGGCGGCGAGGTCGGTCTTCTCGGCCACGACGACCGAGATCCGCAGACCCGTGGTCGCCCGCACATCGTCGAGTGCGAACACGTTGTTCGGGTCGACCATCGCGAGCGTCAGTTGTTCGCCGAGCATGTAGACGGGGAGCACCTCGTGACGGCGGCACATGGCGGCCGGGACGAGCGCGACGGCGTTGATGTCGACCGGATACTCGAGCAGCTCGATGAAGGGGAGCTTCGCGTAGACCGCACGCGCCTGCGCGACCTGGCCGGGACTGACCTGCTCGTTGTCGATCAGCTCATTGATCCACTGTTCGTCGCGTGCCGGATCCCCCGTCATGCGATCCAGGGCCTCGATGGGCACGGCGCCACGCAGGATCAGGATCTCGGCGAGCGATGTCACGACGATCTTCTCCAATACATGGGCACGGTTCGCGCAGGGGTCGCGACGAGAACGGCACAATCGCCGATGTGCCCCCCAGCACTTTGCTCACAGTAACCCGCGGGTTAAGAGGCGCGTAGTCCCGCAATAGGGGGTATACGGCGCGAGCGACCCCCGCGCGGGGGACGCTCTCGCCGAGCGCAGATCGCGGATTCGGAGATCCGCACGACGCGCCGCATAAACGAGGCTCACAGCCCGGCGCGTCGCGCAATTCTCCGAATCCGCGTCAGCGGCGCGGCGCGCGACGCCAGCGCAGCGATCGCACGGCGGCCCAGGTCGCGACCACCGCTCCCGCCGCGAGCAGCGAGGCGGCGAGCACGAACGGGCTGAGCGCCTGTTCCGACACGAGCTCGAGCCCCCACGGCAGCGCGGTGACCACGAAGGCGAGGTACACCGCCGCCGCGACCGCAACGGCCCCGAACACCGGGTGACGGCTGTGCGCGGTGCCGCTCAGCAGCATCCACACCACCAGACCGGCCACGATGAACGCGAGCACCGAATAGAACGGACCCACGTCGGCCTGTACGGGGTCGCGGTCGATCAGGACGGCGAGGAGACCATCGACCGCGAAGACGACGGCCGCCCAGAAGATCGTGACGAAGAGGGCGACCAGTCGCTCAGGACGTCGCCGCCGCCCGCTCATACTGGGCACGGCTGTCGGCTTGTTCACGCTCCCACTCGTCGACGATCTCGTGGTTGCGGACCTTGACCCGGCGGCCGCGGGCCGAGATCGCCAGGCCGATCCAGATCGAGACCTCACGGGCGACGAGCGCCGCGATGATGATCTTCGGATTCGTGGCCAGCGCCGCGAGACTGCCGAGGTTCTCCTCGGGACCGGCGCCGACGGCCACGCCGAGCAGCAGCATGATGCCGATCGACCCGAAGTAGACGGCGAGCGCGACCAGGAGGCTGCCGAAGACGTGGGCCGCCCAGCCCGCCCGGTTCACGATGAGCACTAGAAGCACGAATGCGACGAGGAACACCAGGACCGGAACCCAGAACAAGGCGTTCTGCAGGAAGTCGGCAAACTGGTCGCCCATCGTCTTGGTGTCTTCCAACGCGAAGGAGAGGGTCACGACCCCGGCGAAGACAACGGCGAAGAGGGCCGCACCCAGCACCGCAAGCAGCGCGCCGACGCCGCGGTTGCCGCGGAGGCGCGGCGGCAGGGGCGCCTGGACGTAGACGACCTCACGGCCGGCGAACTCGGACTCGGCGGTGGCGGGTGCGACCTCGCCCGTGGCTGCGCCGGGGACGACTGCCGTGTCGGTCTTGGCGGCCGTGGCGGTGGTCGAGGCGTCTGCCTTCTTCGCGGCGGGCTTCTTGTCGGCCTTCGCGGGTGCCGACTCCTTGACGTCGACAGCGATGTCGGCCGGCGTCGGGTCTTCGACCACGACGGGCTTCGCGTCGGGCTCGACCACGTCATCCGGGTTGAAGATCGGCTTGGGCTTCTTGTCGTCCGTGGTCTTGTCGGCCGGGGCGTCGCTCATGGTGGGCTCCTTCGCGGGGTCGCCGCAAGCCTAGCGCGGTCCCAAATCAAGGAGATATGGCTGTGCGCGCCCGGTCTCCACAGCATCCTGGGTCGGATGCGGCGGAATCTCCTTGATCTGGGACGAGACGGCGGCGGCAGCATGACGAAGGCCCCCGGCTCACGCGGAGCGGGGGGCCTTCGGCGGAGGTGGAACTAGTTGTACGTACCCGGCGTGAAGTCGTCCGAGCTGAAGCTGTCGAAGTCGACGAAGCTCAGATCGGACTCGGTGAACGTCGAGTCATCGGTGAAGATCCGGTTCGGGTACCGCTCGGCCTTCGCCTCTTCCGTCGCCTCGACCGACACGTTCCGGTACTTCGCGAGTCCGGTACCGGCGGGGATGAGCTGACCGATGATGACGTTCTCCTTGAGACCCACCAACGGGTCGGACTTGCCCTCCATGGCGGCCTGCGTGAGCACGCGGGTCGTCTCCTGGAAGGACGCGGCCGACAACCACGACTCGGTCGCGAGGGATGCCTTGGTGATTCCCATGACCTCCTGGCGAGCCGACGCGGTCTTCTTGCCCTCGGTGAGGGCGGCGCGGTTGATCTCGTTGTACTTCGAACGGTCGACGAGCTCACCGGGGAGCAGGTCGGTGTCGCCGTGCTCGACGACGGTGACCTTGCGCAGCATCTGCCGCACGATGACCTCGATGTGCTTGTCGTGGATCGGAACACCCTGCGAGCGGTACACGCCCTGCACACCGTCGACGAGGTGCAGCTGCACGGCGCGGACGCCCTGCACGCGCAGCACCTCCTTCGGGTCGAGGTTGCCGACCACGAACTGCTGGCCGAGCTCGACGTGCTGCCCGTCTTCGACGAGCAGCGTCGCACGACGCAGCACGGGGTAGAAGTGCGGCTCGTCGCCGTTGTCGGGCGTGAGCACGACGCGGCGCATCTTCTCGGTGTCCTCGATGGTGACCTTGCCTGCCGCCTCGGCGATGGGCGAAGCGCCCTTCGGGGTGCGGGCCTCGAACAGCTCGGTCACGCGGGGCAGACCCTGCGTGATGTCGTCCGAACCCACCGTTCCACCGAAGTGGAAGGTGCGCATCGTGAGCTGCGTTCCGGGCTCGCCGATCGACTGGGCCGCGATGATGCCGACGGCCTCGCCGATGTCGACGAGCTTGCCGGTCGCGAGCGAGCGGCCGTAGCAGGCAGCACACACACCGACGGCGGCTTCACACGTGAGGACCGAGCGGACCTTGACGGTCTCGATTCCGGCGGCGAGCAGCTTGGCGATGGTGACATCGCCCGCGTCATCTCCGGCGGAGGCCACGACCTTGCCCTTGGCGTCGAGAGCGTCCTCGGCGAGCGAGCGAGCGTAGACCGAGTTCTCGACGTTCTCGTCGCGAACCAGCAGTCCGTCCTCACCCTTCGCCGCGATGCGCAGCTCGAGGCCCTTGGTGGTGCCGCAGTCGTCCTCGCGGATGATGACATCCTGTGAGACGTCGACGAGACGACGGGTGAGGTACCCGGAGTCCGCGGTGCGCAGAGCGGTGTCGGCCAGGCCCTTGCGGGCACCGTGGGTGGCGATGAAGTACTCGGCCACCGACAGGCCCTCGCGGTACGACGAGATGATCGGGCGCGGGATGGTCTCACCCTTCGGGTTCGACACCAGGCCACGGATACCGGCGATGTTACGCACCTGCAGCCAGTTGCCTCGAGCACCCGACGACACCATCCGGTAGATGTTGTTGTCCTTCGGGAACGCCTCCTGCATCGCGGCGGCGACCTCGTTGGTGGCCTCCGTCCAGATGTCGATCAGCTCACGACGACGCGAACCGTCGTCGATCAGACCCTTGTCGAACTCGCCCTGCACCTTGGCGGCGCGCTTCTCGTGCCGGCCGATGATCTCGCCCTTGTTCTTGGGGGTGAGGATGTCGGACAGCGCGACGGTCACACCGGAGCGGGTAGCCCAGTAGAAACCGGCGTCCTTGATGCGGTCGAGTGCCGCAGCGACCTCGACCTTGGGGTAGCGCTCGGCGAGGTCGTTGACGATCGACGAGATCTTGACCTTGTCGGCGACGGCCTCGATGTACGGGTAGTCCTCGGGCAGCGTCTCGTTGAAAAGCGCGCGACCGAGCGTGGTGGTCACCAGCGCGATCGAGCCGGGCACGTGACCCTCGGGTCCGTCGCCCTCGGCGAAGTACACGCCCTCGAGACGGATGCGGACCTGGGCGTTCAGGTCGAGCGACGCCTGGTCCTTCGCGAGGATGGCCTCGGCGACGGACGAGAACGCACGGCCCTCACCGGTCGCGCCCTCCTTGAGAGTCGTCAGGTGGTGCAGTCCGATGATCATGTCCTGCGTGGGCAGGGTCACCGGGCGGCCGTCCGACGGCTTCAGGATGTTGTTGCTGGCCAGCATCAGGATGCGGGCCTCGGCCTGCGCCTCGACCGACAGCGGGAGGTGGACGGCCATCTGGTCGCCGTCGAAGTCCGCGTTGAACGCGGCACAGACGAGCGGGTGCAGCTGGATCGCCTTGCCCTCCACGAGCTGAGGCTCGAAGGCCTGGATGCCGAGACGGTGCAGCGTGGGCGCGCGGTTCAGCAACACAGGGCGCTCACGGATGATCTCCTCGAGCACATCCCAGACCTGCGGCCGCGAACGCTCCACCATGCGCTTGGCGCTCTTGATGTTCTGCGCGTGACTCAGGTCGATGAGGCGCTTGATGACGAACGGCTTGAACAGCTCGAGCGCCATCTGCTTCGGCAGACCGCACTGGTGCAGCTTGAGCTGCGGTCCGACGATGATGACCGAGCGGCCGGAATAGTCGACGCGCTTGCCGAGCAGGTTCTGACGGAACCGGCCCTGCTTGCCCTTGAGCATGTCGCTCAGGGACTTCAGCGCGCGGTTGCCTGTGCCCGTGACGGGGCGGCCGCGGCGGCCGTTGTCGAACAGTGCGTCGACGGCCTCCTGCAGCATCCGCTTCTCGTTGTTGACGATGATCTCGGGCGCACCGAGGTCGAGCAGACGACGCAGACGGTTGTTGCGGTTGATCACGCGGCGGTACAGGTCGTTAAGGTCGGAGGTCGCGAAGCGGCCGCCGTCGAGCTGGACCATGGGGCGCAGCTCCGGCGGGATCACCGGGACGACATCGAGCACCATCGCGGCCGGCGAGTTGCCGGTCTGGATGAAGGAGTTGACCACGCGCAGGCGCTTGATCGCACGGATCTTCTTCTGGCCCTTGCCGTTCGCGATCTGATCGTGCAGCAGCTCGCTCTCGGCGGGCAGGTCGAAGGCCTCCAGGCGCTTCTGGATGCTCTCGGCACCCATGTAGGCCTCGAAGTACAGGCCGAAGCGGTCCTGAAGCTCGTGGAAGACCGAGTCCTCGGGCTTGAGGTCGCCCACCTTGAGGTTGCGGAAGTCCTCCCAGACGCGCTCGAGCTGGGCGATCTGCTCGTCGAAGCCCTTGCGGACCTGACCCATCTCCTTCTCTGCGGCGTCCTTGACCTTGCGCTTCTGGTCGCTCTTGGCGCCCTCTTCCTCCAGCGCGGCGAGGTCGGTCTCGAGCGTGGTCAGGCGCTCGGCGATCTGCGAGTCGCGCGACTGCTCGAGCTGGCTGATCTCGAGGCGCAGCTCGTTCTCGAGGCCGGGCATGTCGGCGTGACGTGCCTCGTCGTCGACCGAGATGACCATGTAGGCGGCGAAGTAGATGACCTTCTCGAGGTCCTTCGGCGCCATGTCGAGCAGGTAGCCGAGACGGCTCGGCACACCCTTGAAGTACCAGATGTGCGTCACAGGGGCGGCGAGCTCGATGTGGCCCATGCGCTCACGGCGCACGGACGACTTCGTCACCTCGACGCCGCAGCGCTCACAGACGATGCCCTTGAAGCGCACCCGCTTGTACTTGCCGCAGGAGCACTCCCAGTCGCGCGAGGGTCCGAAGATCTGCTCGCCGAACAGGCCGTCCTTCTCGGGCTTGAGGGTGCGGTAGTTGATCGTCTCGGGCTTCTTGACCTCGCCGAACGACCAGGCACGAATGTCTGCCGAGGTCGCGAGGCCGATGCGGAGCTGATCGAAGCTTGTTGCGTTGATCACGTGTCGTGTTCTCTTTCGCTTGTCTCTGAATCCTGAAGTGTGTGCTGCCCGCGGATCAGATGTCGTCGATGGACGACGACTCGAAGCGGGTGGAGATGTTGATGCCCAGCTCCTCCGCGGCGCGGAAGACCTCGTCATCCGTGTCGCGCAGGCTGATGGCGCTGCCGTCGGCCGCGAGGACCTCGACGTTCAGGCACAGCGACTGCATCTCCTTGATGAGCACCTTGAAGCTCTCCGGGACTGTACCA
>Ga0193742_1002072_pt1 | contig 11667 bp, 9 predicted proteins | sample L2c1metaG_FD_165511 | JGI IMG/M metagenome (GOLD analysis project Ga0193742, IMG submission 165511) | Soil microbial communities from a riparian zone of the East river system, Colorado, United States - L2c1 | ecosystem: Environmental > Terrestrial > Soil > Riparian zone | place: USA: East River... | reverse complement strand
GACGTGTACTCCGCGGTGTCCACAGTGGATGACGAGGAGGCGCACGCGGTCGCGTTGCCAGCCGACCGGCGCACCGTCGATGGCGACATCGGCATGCGGGTCAGCGCGCCCGGCGTGGTCGCCGAGGCCCTCGCCGAGCGGCTCGTCGAGCCGACCGAGGCCGAGGCGCTGGCGGCCGCCGCCGCACGTCGCGCCGCCGGCGTCGAGTGGCTTCCGTCCACTGTGGACGATCAGCGAACCGAGCTGCGGCTCGCGGAGCTGGCCGTCGTGCTGGCGGTCCGCCGGCACCTGCGGCTGGTCGACGGCCGACTCGGCCCACGCGGCGCGGGCCGGCTGGTGCTCTCCGGCGGCGTCTTCCGGCACGCGGACCCCGCCGTACTCGCCGAGCTGACCGAGAAGCTGCGCACCGACTCGGTGTTGCGCCCGGTGCTGCGCACGGCCGACGTCGTGACCGACCGGGCCGGCGTGCTCGGGCCAGCCGGCCTGCTCGCCCAGACGGGTCGGCCGGTGGTCGCGGCAGCCCTGTTGAGCGCCGAACTGCGCGCGGGCGCGCAATCGTAGGGGCCGAGCCGCCGCGGTGACAATACGTGGCCGCATACTGACGGAATGGCAGCGTCGCATCGTCGGTCGTGGTTATGGTGACGGGGTCTAACTCCGCGGCGAACGGCCGCGGGGCGGACGAAAAGAGGAGGTCACCATGGACGCCATCAAGTCCGCCGACGTCTACGAGCCGCCGCTGCTCGTCGAGGTCGGCACCTTCGGGGCGACGACGTTCGGCAACCCCGACCAGGAGATCGTGGAGAACATGGACTGGTACCCGATTGAGGGGTAGCGGACATTTCCAGTAGCTGGTTCCTCGCGCTCCCCGACAGCGGTGCCGCGGCCGCGGCGGCCGACGCCGTCACGTCGCGAGCTCGGCAGAACGTGCGGCACCCGTCCGGTCGGGTATGGCTGTCGGGGGCGTGGGGGACCGACGAGATCGTCACCGTCGCCGGACCGCACACGACGGTCGTCGTCGCCGGACCGTGCTCGCTGGACGCCGACGAGCTGGCCCGACGGCTCGCTGACGTGCGCTCCGTCGCGGCGGTGGAGTCGGCCGTGGCCGGCGCTGTGGGCGCGTTCGTGCTGCTGGCCAGCGTCGCTGGCGAGACGTACGCACGCGGTCCCGTCGCCGGGACCCGGCGCCTGTTCACCGCCCGGCACGGCGGCGTCACCGTGCTCGCCGACCGGGCCCGCGTGCTCGCCTGGCTGACCGGCGCCGCGATCGAACCCGCACGTGTGGCGGCCCGGCTGGCCAGCCCCGGCGTCCCGGTGCCGGTCGACGGCGCCCCGGTGTGGGCCGGGGTGCACGAGGTGCGGCCGGGCGACTCGGTCACGGTCGACCGGGCCGGGCACGCGAGGACCGCGCCGTGGTGGCGGCCACCGACGATGGATCGTCCCCTCGCCGAGTCGGCGCCGGCGCTGCGCGACGCGCTCGCCCGTGTCGTCGAGCTGTACACGAGCACCGACGAGCTGATCGGCGCCGACCTGTCCGGTGGGCTGGACTCGACCTCGCTGTGCTTCCTCGCCGCCGAAACGGGCGCGAAGCTCGTGACCGCGACCATCCACTGGTCGGCGGCGGGCAGCCAGGACGACCGGTACGCGGCGATCGCCAGGGACACGCTGCCGCTCGCCGGCAGCCACATCTTCGCCTCGACCGACCTGCCGGCCCAGTTCGCCGGCATCGACGACCGCGCCGATCCACCCGACGAGCCGTGGCGGTTCCCGCGCTCCCGGCGGCATGAGCGGCACATCGCCGAGGAGCTGGCCGCGGCCGGCGCCACCTGCCGGATCTCCGGGCACGGCGGTGACGACGTCGTGCAGGCGCCGCACGGCGGCGTCGGCAGTGTCGGCCCCGCGCTGCGGCGAGCGCCGGTCGCCGGGCTGCGCCGACTGGCCGAGACCCGCGCGTGGCACCGCTGGTCGGTGCGCGACACCCTTGGCGCCGCCCTCGACCGCCGCTCCTACGTCGACTGGGTGCGCGCCTGCGGCACCGACCTGACCCGTGGCGCGGCGGGCAGCCCGGTGCCCGGCCGCTGGGGTGCCGCCACCGCGCTGCCGTCCTGGTCGACGGCGACCGCCGCCACGATGGTCGCCGGTCTACTGCGCGCCGCCGATCCGGTCGTTCCGCATGCCGAGGACTCCGTGCAGCACGCGTGGCTGCACGGCATCCGCCAGTCCGGGCGGCTCGCCGAGGAGATGTCCCGCGCGTCGGCGGCGCTCGGCCTGCCGTGGCACGCGCCGTTCCTCGACCAGGCCGTCATCGAGGCGTGTGTGGCGACGCTGCCCGAACAGGCGCGCGACCCTCGGTCGTACAAGCCGCTGCTCGGCGCCGCGATGACCGGCGTGCTGCCCGACGAGGTGCGCCGGCGCACCAGCAAGGACCACTGCCTGCCAGAGTTCCACGCTGGGCTGCGTGCCCAGCAACGTGTCCTCGCGCAGTGGTGCGACACCTCGCGGCTGGCCGAGCTGGGACTCGTGGACGCGGCCGCGCTGCGCCGGATGGCGCTCAACCCCGAGCTCCTCGGCCGCGAGCTTGCCGCACTCGAGAAGACCCTCGCCACCGAGGCGTGGCTGCGTGACCTCGAAACCCACTCGGTCCCCGAGTACCTGAGAGGGGAACCGGACCATGCGTGACCCGCGAGGCACCCAACCGCACCTAAGGGGACCGGGGTGCAACCCAGCCACCGACACGTCCCGAACTGGACCGTGTCAGCCCAACTGGACCACAGGAGAAAATTCCGGGGAGGCGGACTAGTGCGGATGAAGCCCGACGTCAGCGTCTGCGAGCTGGACGCGCACACGGTCGTGCTCAACGAGCGGACCGGAAAGTACTGGCAGCTCAACGAAACCGGCGCGACCATGCTGACCGCACTGCTCGACGGCGCCACGGCCGAGGAGGTCGCCGAGCGGGTGGCGACCGTCCGGCCGGTCGACACCGAGCAGGCGCTCGCCGACGTGCGCGCGCTCGTCGACAGCCTGGTCGGCGCGGACCTGGTCGAGAAATCATGAGCCAGGTTCTCGCGCCTACCGGGCCGCGGCCGACGTTGCCGCGGCGGGTCCTCGGGCTCGCGGCCGTGACCGTCGCCAGAGGACTCGCTTTGCTGCCGCCCAAGCGGATCCGCCAGGTCCTCGGGGTGGTGCGCCGGGGCGCGCGGCCGGCGAGCCACGACGAGGCGTTGCGTGCCAGGAACCTCGTGACCACCGTCAGCGTGCGCTGCGCCGGTCGCTACTGCCTGGATCGCTCGCTGGCCACCGCGCTGCTGTGCCGGGCGAGCGGCACGTGGCCGCGTTGGTGCGCCGGCGTCCGCACGACCCCGCCCTTCGCCTCGCACGCGTGGGTGGAGGCCGAGGGCCGGCCGGTCGGTGAGCCGGAGATCGTCGCCGGGTATCGAGCCATGGTGTCGGCCTGACGATCGTAAACAGGTCTGGAAGAAATTGAACAGACCTGCTAACTTTCGGTCGTGGGGCGACGGGCCGATGGCGTGGAGAAAGGGTCCTTCATCCACGCCGCACGGCGAAAGCAGCTGGTGGCGGCCGCGATCGAGGTGATCGCGGAGGTCGGGCTCGCCCGCGCCTCAACGGTGCGGATCGCGCAGCACGCCGGGGTCAGTCGCGGCGTGCTGACCTACCACTTCCGGGATCGGGCGGACCTGGTCGAGCACGTCGTACAGGCCGTGTACGACCTCGGTGCCGAGATGCTCGTGCCGAGGATGGCGCGGACGAGCACGCCGAGGGAGTCGCTGCTGGCGTTCATCGCCGGCAGCGTCGAGTTCTACGCCGCTCATTCGACCGCGATGGCCGCGCTGACCGAGATCTACGCGGACGCGCGGGCCGCCGACGGCGTCTCCCGCGCCGATCACCAGCGGCACGGCCAGGAGATGTCCGACATCGCGGACGTGCTGCGCGCGGGGCAGGCGCTCGGCCAGTTCCGGGACTTCGACGTCGACGTGATGTGTTCGACGCTGCGCGGAGCGCTCGACCGGGCGCTCGCCCACGTGTCCGGCGGCGGGTCCGTCGAGCCCTACGCCACCGAGCTACTGGCCATTTTCGACGCAGCGACAACGATCGGGGAGCAGACATGAGCCGTATCACCATGGGGCGACTGGCCGGTGCGCTCGTCGCGGCGGCGGCGGCCGTCGCGGCGCTGACCGTGAGCGCCGGCGCGGCGGGGCCACCGGCCGACGCGCCGCTCACCGTCCGGGTGGATGCCGGGCTGCTGCGGGGAATGGCGACCGACTCGACCCGCCAGTTCCTCGGCATCCCCTACGCCCAGCCGCCGCTCGGTGCGCTGCGCTGGGCGAAGCCGCGGCCCGCGAGCCACTGGAGCGGGGTGCGCGAGGCGACCGCCGCGGGCAGCTCGTGCCCCCAGGACTCGGTGCCGCCCGGTGTTCCCGCGCCCGACGAGGACTGCCTGTACCTCAACGTGACGACCCCGCCGCACACGCGACCGGGTGACCGGCTGCCGGTCATGGTGTGGTGGCACGGCGGCGGCTACACCAGCGGCGCCGGCGGCGCGTACGACGCGCAGCGGATGGCCAGCCAGGGCAACGTCATCGTGGTGACGCTGAACTACCGGCTCGGCATCTTCGGCTACTTCGGCCTGCCGGGCCTGCCCGGTTCCGGGAACTTCGGGTTCGCCGACCAGCTCGCCGGGCTGACGTGGGCCAACCGCAACGCGACCGCGTTCGGTGGCGATCCCGGCAACGTCACCGTCTTCGGCGAGTCGGCCGGCGGCATGTCCACGTGCGCGCTGCTGACCTCGCCGCAGGCGTTCGGGCTCGTCGACAAGGCCGCGATCTCCTCCGGCTCCTGCCGGCTCTCCTGGCCGACCGGCGGGCTCTTCCCCGGTGCGCCAGGTGGCACGCCCTACCTCTCCCTCGCCAAGGACAAGGCGGACGGCCTCGCCGCGGCGTCGAGCATCGGCTGCACGCGGGACGTGCTGACCTGCATGCGCGGCATGACCGCCGACGAGCTGATGCCGGTCAACGGGGACTTCTCCGACCACCTCGCCTACGGCACCCCGTTGTTGCCGCTGGACCCGGCGGCCGCCGTGGAACGTGGTGCGTTCGCCCGCGTTCCGGTGATCTCCGGTGGGAACGCGAACGAGGCGCGGTCCTTCGTCGGCGGCGCCCTCATGTACGACCCGACCCTGGTCACCGCGCAGACCTATCCACAGCTGCTGGCGGACGCCTTCGGCGCCGACGCGGACACCGTGGCCGCTCGGTACCCGCTCGACGCCTATCCGTCGGCGGCGCTCGCCTTCTCAGCGGTGATCACCGACGGCGCGTGGGCCTGCCCGACCGTGGCGGCCAACCGGCAGCTGGCCGCGGCAACGACCGTCTACCCGTACGAGTTCGCCGACCCGAACGCGCCCAACGTCAACGGCATCAACCTGCCCGAGATCCCGCAGGGCGCCGCGCACGCCACGGACCTGCCGTCGCTGTTCGATCTCGGCGGCCACAACCTGCTCAAGACCCCGGAACAGCAGGCCATGGCCGCCACCATGATCGACTACTGGACGACGTTCGCCAGGACCGGCGACCCCAACGGGTCGGGCAACCCGCACTGGGCGCCGGCGACGACGACCAGCACCGAGCAGCTCCAACTCGTACCGGGAGCGATCGAGCCGGCCGACGTCGCCGCTGAGCACCAGTGCGCGTTCTGGGACTCGCTGCGCTGAGCGGCTAGTGCCTGGTTCCGCCGCACGCGTGGTGGATCAGCAGCGGGAACACCGCGTAGGTGGCCTTGCCGAGCCCTACCTGCGGAGAGGTCACCGGCCGCGCGGCGACCTCGGCCGCCACCGGGTAGGTCTGGTCAACGTAGGAGCAGTCGCGGGTCAGCAGGAACAGGGTGTCGGTCGGCCACTTGGCGAAGTGCGTCGCGGTGGTCTGCTGCGCGAACGTCGGGTCAAGCGTCCACAGTGCCTCGACGACGACCTCGTTGTAGACCGCGCCCTGCGACGTGCCGGGCGGCTGGTTGGACGAGTAAGGCCAGTCGCCGATCGCCGGGTCGTAGGCCTGGTGCAGGGTCTGGGTCCAGCGGTGCACCTTGTCCCACAGCTCGGCGGTCCGCCCAACCGGCTCCAGCCCGCGCTCGGCGATGGTGGCGAGGAACCACGACGCCGCGGCGACAACGTTGTACACGCACGGCTTGCCGAAGTCGTTGGGGTGCAACGAATAGGAGATGCACGGGCCCTTGGGGCCGTGGTCCTCGTTGGTGTTGAGCAGGGTGCGCGCCGCGTCGGTGAGCCACTTCGCCGGCACCGCGCCGGCGTCGTAGGCCGGGACCAGCATCAGGCCGACGTGCCAGGCCGTGCTGATGGTGTACGTGGTGTTGGCTGGGTTGACCGTGCCGTCGCCGAACGGGTCCCACGCCTCTTCCGAGCCCCAGCCGCCGGACGGTGTGCGGTCGGCGTACACCTTGTTCAGCCACTCCGTCGTGCGGGGGTCCCGCCAGCCGTAGGCGAGCCCGGCCGCCCAGCCGATGCCCGCGTAGGACATCGCCTTGACGTTGGTCCCGCTGCGCTCCAGCTCGTGCGCCGCGTTGGCTGCCTGCGGATAGGCGGTCAGGCCCATCGCCTTCCACTGTCCACTCGCGACAGTGTCGGGGACGTCGGCGGTGGCCGGTGTCGACGCGGCGACCAGTGCCGCCGCGATGAGCATGCTGAGTGTGGCGAGTCGGATGGATCGCAACGTGGCCTCCCGGTGCCCCAGCCCTAGCAAAGCATTTCTAGTAAGGCTTTTCTATACCCGGTGGTTCGGCGCCTTGTAAAGCCTGTGGTTGGGGGCGTCAGCGGGGCTTCGGGAGTGGGAAGAGGCTCAGCGGGGCCGGTTCGGCCGGGTCGAGGCCGGCGGCCATGGCGACCGCGCGGTCCCACTCCGGGTCGGCGGGGTAGTTCGCGTGCGCCTGCACCCCGGCGGTCCACCGCCGGCCGTCGAACGGGCCGCGCGGCGGGTCGGGCAGCCAGTGGTCGAGGCCGAGGACCAGCGCGCCGGTCGGGCTCTCGACCGCCGAGGACAGCGCGCCGGTCGTGCCGTCCGGGCGATAGCCGAGACCGAGCAGGGAGTCGTCGAGGGATTGACGCTGCCAGGTGGTCACCGCGCCGCCGAGCGCGTCGGTGCCCCGGCACAGCGACCGCCACCGGGTGCCAAGCTCGCCGGCCAGCGTCGCCATGGCCGCGTGCGGCAGCACCGACGGGAACGCCCGCGAGTACGCCCACTGCAGCTGCGAGCCGACGGTCAGCAGGCCGATCCGCCGCCGCTCCGGCTCGTTGAGCGAGTCGAGCAGCCGGGCCGCCGCCACGGCGACGATCAGGCTGCCGTGGCTGGTGCCGGTGAGCACCACGCGGGTGTTCGGGTCGGCAAGGTGCGCGGCGGCGCGCGCGGCGAGCTCCGGTGCGACCTTCATGGCGTAGCAGGGCGGCACGATCGGGTGCGACTCCCGCGGCCAGAAGCTCGCCAGGTCGGCGATGATGCCCAGCTGCCGGCCCGCCACCGGGCCCCTGGCCGCGTTATACACCGCGCGCAGCAGCGCGCCGGCCAGCACGCCGAGGGTGAGCACGCCGATCGTGGACAGCGGATCGAGCCAGCTCGGCGTGTCAAGGCCGGTGAGCCGCAGGAAGATCGCGTACGCCGCGCCGGCCGAGAGCGCACCGGCGCCGGCCAGCACCAGCTGGTGGAAGTGGCGGCGCTGCCAGCCCGCGCGCAGCCAGGCCCGGCGCGCCGCGGCGGCGTCGTCCGGGCGGTTCGCGTGCAGCAGCGACACCATCCCCTCGTCGTGCCGCCGCCGGGTGGAGCGCAGACGCACCAGCAGGTAGCCGGCGGCGCCGAGGGCGACGAGGACGCCGAGCGCCGCGCCGGCACCCCACAGCTGGGTCACCGGCGCGTAGCCGTCCGGCATGTCCAGCCCGTCGGTGCCGAGCAGCTGCCGCACGGCGATCGCCAGACCGGCGCCGAACCCGCCGCCGAGCAGTGCGGACAGCGCCAGCACCGGTGCGGACATCCAGCCGCCGGCCCACGGCCGCAGCTCCTTGGGCCGGCCGCGCCACTCCGGACGCGCGACGAGCGCGGCCGGCACCAGCAGCACGCCGTGCAGCACCACCAGCACCACGAGCCCGGCGGCGACCGCCTCGATGGTGGTGTTCGTGCCCGTCACCGGGCTGTCCAGGGCCGGGTCGGCGCGGGACAGCCCGGCGGCGAGCAGCACGACCATGGCGAGCCCGAGCAGGATCCGGCGCGGCCAGCGGCCGAGCGCCGCGCGCAGCCACGCGCCGGCCCGGTGCGGGGTCGCGCCGGTGGGATCGTCGAGCAGGGCGATGCCGGTGAGCCCGATCCCGAGCAGCGCCATGGCCGAGCTCCAGAGCACGGTGTCCGCGCCGCCGTCCGGCAGGGTGACCGGTCCGCCGAGCGGCACCAGCGCCACCGTGGCGAGCGCGGTGACCAGGTGCAGTACCCGCAGCGTCGGGGTGTCTGGGTCGCCGGCCAGGTTGCTGCCCGGCAGGTGCACCCGCCGGGTCGGCGGGGTCGGCGGCGGGTTGTCGTTCTGGTTGCCGTCTCGGGCGGCCGACCAGGCCACGCAGGAGATCCGGTGCAGCAGGTAGACCATCAGCAGCACCGGCACCAGCCCGACCAGCGGCCGCAGCAGCGCCGTCTCCCGGAGCCAGTCGGGCACCGTGGCGGCCAGGCAGGTGGAGCCGGGCGCGAGGCACTGCGCGGCGACCAGGTCGATGCTGACCACCGCGACCTGGCCGACCAGCAGCATCGTCAGCAGCGCGGCGGCCAGGCGGAGCAGCGCGCGGTTGGCCAGCCCGAGTGCCCGACCGAGGCGGTGGCCGCTGGGGATGGGCGGCAGCATCCAGTGCGCGACGTTGGCCAGGGAGAAGGGGAACAGCAGCGCCCAGACGGCTTTGGTCGCCCCGCCGGAGGTCATCCGGTCCCACGCGTAGCCCTCGACGGTGCGCGGCACCGACTGCCCCTCGGCACGCAGCATCGGGCCGGGCGAGGGGCGCCGCAGCCGGTCCGCCGGCCGGACGATCCGGCCGATCCCGTCGCCGGCGACGTCGACCGCGGCGACGGCGGAGACGAGATCGGCGGGTGCGATACCCATCACGCCGTGCACGCGCAGCTCGACCACCCGGGTGTCCGGACCTGCGCTGAGCACGCCTTATCTCTCCTGACACTTGACAGCCGCGTGAACCGACAACGGTACTGTGCGAGCGAGACGTGAGCTTTGGAGGATGTACGGGATGACCGCTGCTACTACCACCCGCTTCGCGAAGACCGTCGGCGACTTGGATTTCGCCGTCGCGGATCTCTCGGCGGCCGAGTTCGGCCGCAAGGAGATCCGGCTCGCGGAACACGAGATGCCCGGCCTGATGGCCCTACGGCGGGAGTACGCGGAGGTCTACCCGCTGCGCGGTGCGCGGATCTCCGGCTCGCTGCACATGACCGTGCAGACCGCGGTACTGATCGAGACGCTCGTGTCGCTCGGCGCCGAGGTGCGTTGGGCGTCGTGCAACATCTTCTCCACGCAGGACCACGCGGCGGCCGCGGTCGTCGTCGGTCCGCATGGCTCGCCGGAGGAGCCGAAGGGCGTGCCGTGCTACGCCTGGAAGGGCGAGACGCTCGAGGAGTACTGGTGGTGCACGGAGAAGATGCTCAGCTGGCCGGGTGGCCAGCCGCCGAACATGATCCTGGACGACGGCGGCGACGCGACCCTGTTGGTGCACAAGGGAACCCAGTACGAGCAGGCCGGTGTCGTGCCGCAGGCGGAGAGCGACGACCCCGAGGAGTGGAAGATCATCCTCGACGTGCTGCGCAACTCCCTGGCCGCCGACACCACGAAGTGGACCACCATCGGCGAGGCCGTCATGGGCGTCACCGAGGAGACCACCACCGGCGTGAACCGGCTGTACCAGCTGGCCGCCGCGGGTGAGCTGCTGTTCCCGGCGATCAACGTCAACGACTCGGTCACCAAGTCGAAGTTCGACAACAAGTACGGCATCCGGCACTCGCTGATCGACGGCATCAACCGCGGCACCGACGTGATGATCGGCGGCAAGGTCGCGGTCGTGTGCGGCTACGGCGACGTCGGCAAGGGCGCCGCCGAGTCGCTGCGCGGCCAGGGCGCGCGGGTCATCACCACGGAGATCGACCCGATCAACGCGCTGCAGGCGCTGATGGACGGCTTCGAAGTGGCGAAGATCGACTCCGTCATCGCCAAGGCCGACTTCGTGATCACCACGACCGGGAACAAGGACGTGCTGACCTTCGAGCACATGTCCCGGATGAAGCACCAGGCGGTCCTCGGCAACATCGGCCACTTCGACAACGAGATCGAGATGGCCGCGCTGGAGCGCAACCCCGACGTGCGGCGGATCAACATCAAGCCGCAGGTCGACGAGTGGGTGTTCCCGGACGGCCACTCGATCCTGGTGCTGTCCGAGGGCCGGCTGCTCAACCTGGGCAACGCCACCGGGCACCCGTCGTTCGTGATGTCGAACTCGTTCTCCAACCAGGTGATCGCGCAGCTCGAGCTGTTCACCAAGAACGCGGAGTACGACAAGGAGGTCTACCGCCTCCCCAAGGTGCTCGACGAGAAGGTCGCGCGCATCCACGTCGAGGCACTCGGCGGCGAGCTGACAAAGCTCACCAAGGACCAGGCCGAGTACATCAACGTAGACGTCGAAGGCCCGTACAAGCCGGAGCACTACCGCTACTGAGCCTTACTGCCGTGAGGGGTCCCTTCCGGGCGCACAGCGTCCTGAAGGGACCCCTCACGGCATTCGGCTGGCTCACTGGCCGCGGAGCTGGATTCCCTTGCCGGACGGGTGGTCCAGCGTCAGCCGGGACGAGTCGACCTCGAAGGTCACCTCGCCGTCGAGCACCGCGACGACCGTCTGCTCCACCCGCATCACGTCGTCGGCGCAGGCCTTCAGCGTCATCGTCAGCTTGTCGAAGGTGATCGTCGAGCCGGACAGCTCGTAGCGCGCGGTTCCGCTGTTGCACCCGCCGGCCACGGCCACGGTGTCCTTGCCGAACTCCAGGCTCGCGGTGACCCCGGCCGGCACCGACGACGCCACCTGCCCGTCGACCAGCGTGTCGACCGTCCACGTGGGACCGACGATGCCCAGGTCGGGCTCGGCGGTCTCACGGTCGAGCAGCGTCAGCTCGGTGTCGCCGGCGGTGATCACCAGTTCGGTGTCCGTCAACCGCCACGCCAGGCTCCCGGTGAGCACTTCGGCCAGCCACTTGTCCTGCTGGTGGCGCTGCGGGTCGCAGCCGATCTGCGTCATCGCCAGCTGCTCGACCTCGATCCGGTCGCCGGACACCGACACGGCTCCGGAGAGCTTGTTGCAGCCCGCCTCGGCCAGCAGCCGTTCGTCGTCGGTGAACCGCAGCGACACCCTGGTGTCGGCGAGCAGCTGGTGCGCCGCGCCGGCGGTGGTCACCGCCGTCGACAGGAACGTGCGCCCTGCTAGGGGGTTCTCCGCCGGGCCAGGTCCGCCAGACGCGGCGGGCTGGCCGCAGGCGACGACGGTGAGCAGCATGGCGAGCGGTGCGACGATCATGCGAGCCTTCATGTCCAACAGACGGAACGGGCGGTCCGAGCCGTTGCAGCCAACCG
>Ga0193742_1002071_pt1 | contig 11670 bp, 8 predicted proteins | sample L2c1metaG_FD_165511 | JGI IMG/M metagenome (GOLD analysis project Ga0193742, IMG submission 165511) | Soil microbial communities from a riparian zone of the East river system, Colorado, United States - L2c1 | ecosystem: Environmental > Terrestrial > Soil > Riparian zone | place: USA: East River... | reverse complement strand
CGGGATCATGCGTAGAACCGACGCAAATAATAGCACCGAAATCAGCATCCACACACCGTGCAGAATCGCCGACCGCTTCGTCTCCGCACCCGCCTGAACGTTGGTGGAGCTGCGAACGATCACGCCGGTCATCGGCAGCGCTCCGACGAATCCGCAGAGCAGATTGCCGATTCCCTGGGCCGTCAGCTCGCGATCGTAGTTGGTCTTCCAACGCGTCTGCATCTGCTCGACCGCAGCCGCTGAGAGCAACGTCTCCGCACTTGCGATGAACGCCAGGGCCAGCGACGTTCCTATGATCGCGGAGAGAGAGATTCCATGCAGTGAGCTCAGACTCGGAAACGAAATCATCTGGACCAGATTCTCGGGGACCTTGATGCGATTGACGCCGAGATCAAGCACCTGCGCCAGCGCAGTCGCCGCTCCGATTCCGAGCAGAGCGCCGGGAATCAGTTTCAGCTTCGCCGGACGGAACCTCTCCCACAGCAGCATCACCGCCATCGTCACCAGGCCCACCAGCGCAGCAGCTTCTTCCTTGCTTCCGTTCAGAGGGAACAGGCCGCCGAAGATGGCGTCCCACATGCCGATAATATTCTCCGGACCGCTGTGCTTGGGAGAGCGATCGAGCACGACGTGAAACTGCTGGATCACAATCAGCACGCCGATTCCGGCCAGCATGCCATGAATCACTTCCGGCGAGATCGCACGGAACCAGCGGCCCGTCTTCAGCAGGCCCGCCACCAGTTGAATGCCGCCGGCGATCATCAGCATCGGTCCGAGGGCGGCTACCCCATGCTCGCGAACGAGCTCGAAGACAATGACCGCGAGTCCCGCTGCGGGACCGCTGACCTGCAGCGGCTGACCCGCCAGAAAGCCGACGACCAGGCCGCCGATTATTCCCGTGACCAGGCCGGCCGCCGGAGGCATTCCCGAGGCCAGCGCGATCCCCATGCACAGCGGCAGCGCGACCAGAAAGACCACCAGTGACGCCGAAAAGTCTCGCATCAATGAACCATTCCCGGTTGCCGCTTGCTTCGTTACCTGACGAAGTTCGTTAGACGTAACCATAACCACTCCCTTACGCAATCTTTCGTTCGCGTTCTGTCGACGCCGTCACACTGGATTGGCTCTCTGTGAGCAAAGGACGGAACAAGCCCTGCTCTGAATCGAACTGCTGAATGCCGCCACTGCCGATGTCGTAGACCCAGCCATGGATTCGGACCGCGTTCTTCTTCAATGCCTCGTCCACAGCCGGATGAACCCGCAGATTCTGCATCTGCGCGATAACGTTCGCCTCGGTGAGCAGCCTGAGCTTCTGCTCGAAGGACATGGAGGCGGTGTCCTTGAGAAGCCGTGTCAGCCACTTCGCTGAGGGTCCCGCATGCTGGAGGTAAGACCGCACCGCCGGCAGAAACTCGAGCTTCTCGCTCTCCAGAATTCCCTTCATCGCCCCGCAGTCCGAATGACCACACACGATGACATCAGGGATCTTCAAGACACGAACCGCATATTCGATCGTCGCCGCCACTCCGCTCGCGGTCTCTGTAGGCGGAGGCACGAGGTTGCCCACGCTGCGGCTTGGAAACAGCGTTCCCGGCTCGCTCTGCATGATCATCTCTGGGACCACGCGCGAGTCCGAGCAGCAGATAAACAGCGCCTGCGGCTTCTGCCCCTTCGCGAGCTGCTCAAACAACCTGGATTGCTGCGGAAATACAGTGGAACGAAATCGTGCGTAACCATCAATCAACTGCTGCATACGCGTCTCCATGGCGGCACTCTCTCGAAAGAAGCGCAGACACCTTTTGAATCGCGGGAACTCATACGCCTTGGCTAAAGAGCCGAGATCAATCCATCCATCCAGCGTGAGCCGATACGGGAAATCTCCGCGGAAGCCGGACCTTCAGATACAGCAAGGCTCAGCAACGCATGGCGAAGTTGTGCGAGGGAGATTTATGCAACAGGAGGAGCGCGGCCGAGTCCGGGCCCGCGAGGAGCGCTTCCAAGCGCCAGTACATTTTCTCGTGCCAGAAGTTCAAGGTTCGCTTCCGGAGAGGGCAACCTCAACCCTGCAGATGCGATGGCAACCTGCGGGGAGACGCTCGATCCACCTTGCTGAACCTTCGCGACGTGACTGCCCGAAGACAGCGTCATCGCCGCATGCTCAACAACCGCATCGACCGTTGCCACGGTGCTGCTGCGATCGTTGCGGGAACCGAAACGTCGCGGGCCGTGTGCGGCAACATGGGAGAAATTCACCCGCGTGTGATGAACTACGCGGTGACCGTGCATGATGCCGAGAATGCAAAGCAGGTTCAGGCCGGCGAAGAGTGCGCCGAGTAACAACCCGTCCGAGATGGCTTTCTGTCGATTCATCAGCAATCCTAGCTTGGAGTCTACAGCAGTAGACGTAGAAGTCAACGGAAGGGTGCTAAAACTTCTCATTACACTTCAGCTATCTCATTACACTTCAGCAATCGCCGGCGAGTGCTCGCCGACAGATCTATTCTGACGCTGGTTTCGTAACAGCACAACCTATCTTTCGGCTATTCCCACTCGATGGTCCCCGGAGGCTTCGAGGTAATGTCGTACACCACCCGGTTGATGCCGCGCACCTCGCTCACAATACGGCTCGAAATCGTTCGCAGCACCTCGTACGGCAGCGCAGCCCAATCCGCCGTCATGCCGTCCTCGCTCTCGACCGCGCGGATCGCGCAGGTATAGGCATACGTTCTCTGGTCGCCCATCACGCCAACGCTCTTGACCGGCAACAACACCGCAAAGCTCTGCCACACCTTGCGATAGAGTCCCGCAGCCTTGATCTCCGTGACCACAATCTCATCGGCCTCCTGCAGCAGCGCAACCCGATCCGCCGTCACCTCGCCCAGGATGCGCACCGCCAATCCCGGCCCCGGGAACGGCTGACGCTCCAGAATCTCGTCCGGCATTCCAAGGTCGCGGCCGATACGCCGAACCTCGTCCTTGAACAGATCGCGCAGAGGCTCGATCAGCTTCAGCTTCATGTTCTCCGGCAGGCCGCCAACGTTGTGATGACTCTTGATCGTGTGCGAAGGCCCGTGCACGCTCGACGATTCGATCACATCCGGATAAAGCGTTCCCTGCACCAGCCACGCGATCTCTTCCCCCGCGCTCTTCTCCGCTTCGAAGATCTTGGTGGCCTCATCGTCGAAGACCGCGATGAACTCGTTGCCGATAATCTTCCGCTTCTTCTCGGGATCGGTGATGCCAGCCAGCTTCGTAAGGAACCGCTCGGCTGCATCCACAGCGACGACGTTCAGGCCGAGCCCTTCGCGCATCGTGCGCTGCACCTTGGCGAACTCCTCCTTGCGCAGTACGCCGTTGTTCACGAAGATGCAGGTCAGCCTGTCGCCGATGGCGCGTGCCACCAGCACTGCCGCCACCGAGGAATCGACGCCGCCGCTGAGACCGCAGATAGCATGTCCATCACCCACCTGGGCGCGAATCTTCTCCACCGTCGCCTGGATGAAGTGCTCCGGCGTCCAGTCCTGCTTCGCACCGCAGATGTCGAGACAGAAGTTCTTCAAGAGCTCCATGCCCTGGCGCGTATGCGCGACCTCGGGATGAAACTGCACTGCCCAGATGCGACGCGACTCGTCGGCGATTCCGGCAACGGCATTCGAGGTCTTCGCCGTCAGATGAAACCCCTCGGGCAGAGACTTCGCCTCGTCGCCATGCGACATCCACACATCGAGTGTCTGCGGAAGCCCGCGAAAAAGAGCCGTCTCCGCGACAATATTCACCTGCGCATGGCCGTACTCGCGCGCAGGGGCCGACTCCACCTTGCCGCCAAGATGATGCGCGATGAATTGCAGTCCGTAGCAGATCCCCAGCACCGGCGCTCCCATCGAGAGCACCGCAGGGTCGGCCGCAGGAGCATCGGCGTCATAAACCGAGCAGGGACCGCCCGAGAGAATCACACCCTTGGGCTTCAATTCCCGAACCTTATCGAGAGAGACCGTACAGGGCAGAACGACGGAAAACACATTGAACTCGCGAATGCGGCGCGCGATCAGCTGGGTATATTGCGACCCAAAATCCAGGATAACGATCGTTGAGGTGTCCACAGATCTAGTGTAAATCGCCGAAGTGGCCGCGCCGTCTGCCGATTTACAGATTCGGAGAAGGCTCATAGGCGCGCCAGAGCTTCAGATAAGCGACCGCTCGAGCCACATGGAAGAAGTCCGAAGCGATGAAGTAGAGAAGACCGACGATGACCCACCACACATGAAGAAAGGCGGCGGTGGCAACGCTCTCAAACGGCAGCGGGGTCGCCGAGAAGACCATCGCCAGCACCAGCAGCGCGATCTTTACGATCCCCATCACTAGGTTGATCTCCACCAGTTTGCCCTTCAGCGGACCCAGCTTGAGCGCCGCGGAGAGGCTCGCTCCGGGCCCCAGGTTCCTCAGCATCGCCAGCAGCGGACCGACGCTGAGGAACCAGCTCACGATGGCCCATAGCGAAAACAGTCCCAGCGTCGTCACAATCGCAAGCGCGAAGTAGCCGACGAGATTAGGCTCCCCTCCACCAGCCAGCGGCCCGGTCACCGTAGTTCCGGCAGCCCATTGCAGGCATACGAACCATAGGAGGAAGGCCGCACTCAACGCAACCACGCGGATCGCCTGCAGCGCCATCATCGTACCCACTCTTGCGTGAAGCCCGCTGTCCGCACGCCGCAGCACAAAGGTTCTCCCAAGGGACGACCACACAATCCATACGAGGAGCAGCAACGGCACCAGCCACATCGCTACGCGGCTTACCGGCGGCAGAAAAACCGCCATGGCCTCAGCCAGCGTCTGCGAAGCCCGCAGGGGATCGGTCACAGTCATCGCGCTCAAAGCGGCCATGTCTACCGGCGTCTCAGCAAGAATTCGCTGCGTGACATGCCAGACGATCCACAAGGCAGGAACTCCGTATACCCAGCGCCACAACACCTCGAACGCCGTCCACGAAGGCCGCGACCAGCACTCCGACAACGTGTGGACGAAGGACTGCGTGCCGCGAACGGAACCATCCGCAGAGGAAACCAGGCCGTCTTCACGAAGGCCGCGCATCTACTTCACCACGAGATTTACAAGCTTGCCCGCGACCACGATGATCTTCACGACGGTCTTGCCCTCGATGCGCGCCTTCACCTTCTCATCTGCGAGCGCCGCAGCCTTCATCGCCGCCTCATCGCTGCCTGCGGGAAGCTTGACCACATTCACCAGCTTGCCATTGATCTGCACCGGGACCTCGATCTCATCCTCGCGCGCCAGTTCTTCATCTGCGACCGGCCATGGAGTGCGAAAGACAACGCCCTCTCCGCCGATCTGTTCCCACATCTCCGCCGCGAAGAAGGGAGCGAAGGGAGCGAGCATCAGCACAAGCGTGCGAACGATCTCCGCGACTGCCGCGGGCGAGGCCTGTCCTGCGTCGATGGCCGCCTCCGCCGCGAGGATCTCGTTGATCAACGACATAATGGCGGCAATAGAAGTATTGAAGTGCCAGCGCCCACTGAAGTCGAGCGTGATCTTGGCAATCGTCTGGTGCAGCCTGCGCAGCAGCGCCCGATCGGTGATGGTGCGGCTCTCAAGCGTCGGTCTCGCCGCGTCTTTCGTCATTGCTGCGTACTTCGTCGTCAAACGATGGACGCGACCCAAAAAACGGCTGATCCCCGCAACGCCTTCCTCCTGCCACTCCAGATCGCGATCAGGAGGAGCAGCGAAGAGCGCGTACATGCGCGTCGCATCCGCTCCATAACGCGCGATCATGTCGTCGGGCGAGACCACATTGCCCTTCGACTTCGACATCTTCGCGCCGTCTTTGATCACCATCCCCTGCGTGAACAGACGCTTCGCAGGCTCGTCATTGTTGATCAATCCCAGATCGCGCATCACCTTGGTCCAGAAGCGCGAGTAGATCAGGTGAAGAATCGCGTGCTCGACGCCGCCGATGTACTGATCGATGGGGAACCAGTAGTTGGCCTTGTCGCTGTCAAACGGCGCGGCATCGTTCTTAGCATCGGTGTAGCGATAGAAGTACCAGCTCGAATCGACAAAGGTGTCCATCGTATCCGTCTCGCGCCGAGCCGGACCACCGCACACCGGACACGTCGTATTCAGAAACTCCGCAACTTTGCCCAGCGGCGATCCGCCCTCCTGTGTGATCTCGATCTGCGGAGGCAGCAACACAGGCAACGCGCTCTCAGGCAATGCGACAACGCCGCCCGGCTCCACGCCGGGATGGCCGTTCTCGCAGTACACCATCGGGATCGGCGTGCCCCAATAACGCTGGCGGCTCACGCCCCAGTCCTTCAGGCGATACGTAACCGTCGCCTCGCCAAATCCCTGTGCCTCCGCAAACGCGGCAATCTTCTGCTGTGCCTCCGTGCAGTCCAGTCCATCCCACTCACGCGAGTTGATCAGAACAGCATGGTCCTCCACCGTAAACGGAAGCTCCGGCTGCTCCCCCTCCTTCGCCGCGATCACGCGTCGAATCGGCAGGCCGTACTTCTGCGCGAACTCGAAATCACGCTCGTCATGCGCCGGAACGCTCATGATCGCGCCCGTGCCATAGTCGGCGAGAATGTAGTTCCCCACCCAGATCGGCACGCGCTCCCCGTTGAACGGATTCACGACAAAGCGGCAGGTATCGATGCCATGCTTCTCGATCCCGCCCAGGTCATCGGCCTCGCGAGCCTTCTGCTGCTCGGCAAACAGGGCCTCGATCTTCTCCGCCAGTTCAGGGCTCTCCGCGGCAAACGCCTTCGCAACCGCATGCTCAGGAGCAAGCTGAATCGAAGTCGCCCCATAGATCGTATCCACGCGCGTCGTAAAAACCGTAATCACATCACAGGTGTCATCCTGAGCGGAACGACGTGACCCACCAGTCTTCTCAGAAGTGTCATCCTGAGCGGAGCGCAGCGAAGTCGAAGGACCTGCGGTTGTCTTTGCCGCAGCACCCTCCACCGCGAAGTTCACCAGCGCGCCCTCACTGCGGCCGATCCAGTTCCGCTGCATCGTGCGGACCTTCTCCGGCCATCCCTCGAGCTTGTCGAGACCATCCAGCAGCTCGTCCGCGTACTTCGTAATCCGCAGGAACCACTGCGTCAGGTCGCGCAGCTCGACAATCGTGCCCTCATGCCGCCAGCACCGCCCATTGATCACCTGTTCGTTCGCAAGCACCGTCTGGCAATCCGGGCACCAATTCACCTTGCTCTTCTTGCGGTACGCCAGCCCCTTCTCGAACATCTTCACGAAGAACCACTGGTTCCAGCGGTAGTAATCCGGCAGGCACGTCGTCACCTCCGCCGTCCAGTCGAACCCCATCCCCAACCGCCGGAACTGCTGCTTCATCGCCGCGATGTTCTTGAGCGTCCACTCCCGCGGAGGCGTATTGTTCTTCAACGCCGCGTTCTCCGCCGGAAGGCCGAACGCATCCCATCCCATCGGGTGCAGAACATTGTATCCGCGCATCCACATGAAGCGCGCCAGAGCATCGCCGATGGCGTAGTTGCGCACATGGCCCATGTGCAGCTGGCCGCTGGGGTACGGCAGCATCTCCAGGCAATAGAACTTCGGCTTGCCCGAATCGTGGCCCTCGGCCGCGTAGAGATTCGGATCCGCGTCCCACCGCGCCTGCCACTTCGGCTCGATCTCCGCCGGGTTATACCGCGCCTGCCGCTCTACCTCGTACTTTTCGATCTCTGACATATCCTTTGATTGTAAAGAATCCACAGCGCCCTGCGCGGGCAGCGGTCACTTCGTGACGTGTCTACCGGCTTCGCCGTGGGCCTCTCTCCGGTTCGGCGCTAGCATTCTCCAGCGACCAGCGGGAGCCGCACCCCTAAGGGAGTACACAAGTCACGAAGTGACCGCTCCACGCGCCGTGGGCCCGGCCGGCAGGCCAGCATCCTTTCCTCCTGCCCCCATCAGCCATTACCATGGCCACGTTTCGCAATCGACACTCATGAGGTCATGATGGATAAGAGACAATTTCTAAAAACCTCCGGCGCATTCGCCACAACAGCACTCCTATCCGGCTTCTCCACCGCCGAGCAAAAGGTTATGACACACAGAACAAACTGGTCCGGAAACCTCACCTACCACACCGACAATCTCTTCGAGCCCTCCACCCTCGCCGAGCTCCAGCAGGTCGTCAAGGACCACCCCAGCATCCGCCCCCTCGGCACCCGCCACTCCTTCAATGGCCTCGCCGACAGTACCCACGCCCAGGTCGCGCTCGCGAAATTCAAGGACATCACCGTCGACGAGAAGGCCCGCACCGCAACCGTCGGGGCCGGCATCCGATATGGAGACCTCGCCCCCGTCATCGACGCCAAGGGCTTCGCCCTGCACAACCTCGCCTCCCTTCCCCACATCTCCGTCGCCGGAGCCATCGCCACCGGAACCCACGGCTCCGGCATTCACAACAAGAACCTCTCCTCCTCCGTCGCCGCCATCGAGTTCGTCGACGCCAACGGCGACCTCCACACTCTTTCGCGCGCCGACGGCGACAAATTTAGCGGAGCCGTCGTCAACCTCGGCCTTCTCGGCGTCATGACCAAAGTCACGCTCGACCTCGAACCCACCTTCCAGATCGCCCAAACCGTCTACACCGACCTTCCCTTCGCCGAGCTCGAACATCACTTCGACGACATCTTCTCCGCCGGCTACAGCGTCAGCATCTTCACCGACTGGCAAAAAAGCCGCGGCACCGAGCTCTGGCTCAAGCGCCGCGTCACATCCGGCGAGAAGCTCGACACCCCCGAACTCTTCTACAACGCCAGGCTCGCCACCAAAAATCTCCATCCCATCCCCGCTCTCGACGCCGTAAACTGCACCCCGCAGGTGGGCGTCCCCGGCCCCTGGTACGAGCGGCTTCCCCACTTCCGCATGAACTTCACTCCCTCAAGCGGCGAGGAGCTGCAGACCGAATACTTCGTGCCCCGCGAGCACGCCTACGAGGCCATCCGCGCCGTCGAGACCCTCCGCGACGACATCACCCCCCACCTGCTCACCACCGAGTTGCGCACCATCGCCGCCGACGATCTATGGCTCAGCATGGCGTACAAACAGGACTCCCTCGCCATCCACTTCACCTGGAAGCGCGAGTGGCCCGAGGTGCAGAAGATCCTCCCCCTCATCCAGCAGAAGCTCGCGCCCTTCAACCCTCGCCCCCACTGGGCCAAGCTCTCCACCTACGAAGGCGCGCACTTCCGCCAGGTCTATCCCAAGCTGGCCGACTTCAAAACCCTCGTCCAGCAGTACGATCCCAACGGAAAGTTCCGCAACCAGCTCATCGACACCGAACTCTTCAGCGCCTGAGGCACGGTCACTTGTAGCCCTTGCCCCATGTGTAGTCATACCGCACAGAAAAACCGGTAATGCTCGGCCCATTGTGATGGACCGCCGCCTTCGCTAACACGAAAACCAGCGTACTTCGTGGGTTCAGCGACACGTTCACCTCGCTCCCCACGATGAAATTCCGTTGCCCGTTGTTCTGGCCCACCCCGCTGACCAGCGTGTCTCCGCGAAACGAGTAGCGCGTATCCACAGAAGCCCAGACTGCATCGTTGAACGAGTAACTCAGGTGCGCCTCCAATCCAGGCAGCGGCCGCTGCTTAAGGATCTCTATCCCTCGATAGGTCGTATTGTCCGTAAAAAAATACGAGTTCGCGTATGCGTCGATCTCCCACCTCTGCGCCCGTCCAAACGGCTGGCAAACCCCAATCTCAGGCTTGAAGGACCACCGGGCCGTCCCCAGATTCAGAAGCTTGTTCTCGTCATACTTCCCCGTTGGAGCGGTAACGGTAAGGCTCACCCCGATAGAAGTAGTTGGCTTGTAGCTCTCGAACTCCGCCACGCTCAGTGCAGGCCCGCCCTTCAGCAGCATGCCTGTCTGATAGCTCGAATCGCCCGTCCCCGTAACGGACCCGCTGATGTTCGTCCCGCTGATCGAACCCGAAAGCCCCGCGATCGGAAGACTCGGTTCCACCCATGCCAAATGGTCCTTCAAGCCAAAATAGCGTGTGTAAGTTACTACGCCCTGGTTCAAATGAAACTTCGCTCCGCCGACAATCAACGAGGAATCAATCGAAGTATTCGAGCGCGCATACGCATAAAGCAGTTCAATCTGATTCGTACCCACCGGAGAATTCGTATACAGGCGAGGATCCGCGAACTGTGCCATTGCTCGATCTCGAGCGATCGTCATAATCATCGCGAAGCAAACGTACAATCTCCGTTTGCGCATGCAAGAGAATGTAGCAAAAGAAAGTCGCTCTGCCACTAATCTTCAAGCATCCAATCGCACATGACCGAAGAGCTCAAAGGACAAGTCGCAGTCGTCACAGGAGCCGCACGCGGCATCGGCGAAGCCATCAGCAAACAACTCGCCTCCATGGGGGCCACCGTCCTCCTCGCCGCGCGCGATAAAGCCCGCCTCGAGCAGGTCCAGCAGGAGATCGAAGCCACCGGTGGCATCGCACACGTCGCCGAACTCGATCTCCTCGACGAATCCTCCATCGCCAGCCTCGCCAGAACCGTAGAGACCCAGCACCGCCGCTGCGACATCCTCGTCAACAACGCCGGAGTCGGCCTCCTCGGCAAACCCCTCACCGAGATGTCGCCCTCCGAATGGGACACCCTCATGGGCACCAATCTTCGCGGGCCCTACCTGATGATTCGCGCCCTGGCTCCGCTCATGATCGCCGCGCAGTCAGGCCACATCGTCAACATCTCATCGATGGCGGGCCGCAACCCTCTCCCCAACGGAGCCGCCTACTCCGCCTCAAAGTGGGGACTCAACGGCCTCACCTACTCGGTCGCCGAAGAGCTGCGGCCCCACAACATCCGCGTCTCCGTCATCGCTCCCGGCTCCGTCAACACCGGCTTCGGGCGCAGTGATAAAAACGCCGACAAGAAGATTCAACCCGCAGACGTCGCCCACATTGTAGCCATGCTCGTCACACAAGCCCCACAGTCCTTCGTCAGCGAAGTCCTCCTTCGCCCCACCCAAAAACCCTGATCTGATCTCCACAGATGCGCTGATCCCAGCTCGTTTATTCGCTGTTCGCCGCCTCGTTCAGCTTCTGGGCGACCTCCCTCAGCGTCTGCTTCATATCCTTCACTTCATACCCCTTCGGTGCATGAAACAAGGCCGCATCCGGTTCGGCGCGTGAAAACTGGCTCAGCTCCAAGGTCCTGACCCCGCTTCGCGGATCGGTCCACTCCTCCTTCATCACCAGTTTCATCTCATCTGAGGTCCACACCTCTTGCGTCTTCGTAATTGGAGCGTCATTGCCCGACCGGCCCGCCGGAACCACCGTTGTCGTCTTCACATCCGTAACGGCAAGTCCGTTCAGCATCTGCACCCCAATCTTCTCCTTGGTCACCACCGGCTGTGGCCGTGACGAATCCTCCTTCGCCGTCTCCACAGGTCGTCGCGCAGTCTTCTGCTCCCCCGACAACTTGACCACTGTGGCGACATGTTTCGCTTCCTGCCCCGTCGACCACGTCGTCAGCGTATGCGCAACCGGATCCGACACAAATACCGTCGCCGGATCTGGTTGCCCACCCTTCCCCTTATCTGTCCGTATCTCCACCCGCACGCGTCCGGTACTGTCTCGTGCCACAAAGTGATGCCCCTGATGT
>Ga0193742_1002068_pt1 | contig 11683 bp, 11 predicted proteins | sample L2c1metaG_FD_165511 | JGI IMG/M metagenome (GOLD analysis project Ga0193742, IMG submission 165511) | Soil microbial communities from a riparian zone of the East river system, Colorado, United States - L2c1 | ecosystem: Environmental > Terrestrial > Soil > Riparian zone | place: USA: East River... | reverse complement strand
CCGCCGCATCGGCGGCGACCACTTCTCGCTGATCGCCGGCCCGTGCACGGTCGAGTCGCGCGACCAGACGCTGACCGCCGCGCGCATGGTCGCGGCCGGCGGCGCGAGCCTGTTCCGCGGCGGCGCCTACAAGCCGCGCTCCTCGCCGTACTCGTTCCAGGGGCTCGGGCAGGAGGGCCTGCGGCTGCTGGCCGAGGCGAAGGCGGAGACGGGGCTGCCGATCGTCACCGAGCTGATGGACGCGCGCGATCTCGAGCCGGTGCTCGAGGTGGCCGACGTGATCCAGCTCGGCGCGCGCAACATGCAGAACTACGCGCTGCTGGCCGAGGCCGGACGCGCCGGCCTGCCGGTGCTGCTCAAGCGCGGGCTGTCGGCGACGCTCGAGGAGCTGCTGATGGCGGCGGAGTACATCCTCAAGGAGGGCAACCCGAACGTGATGCTGTGCGAGCGCGGCATCCGCACGTTCGAGACCGCCTACCGGTTCACGCTGGACCTGACCGCGATCCCGGTGCTGAAGGAGCTCTCGCACCTGCCCGTGATCGTCGATCCCAGCCACGCGGCCGGCCGCCGCACGCTGGTGGAGCCGCTCTCGCTGGCCGCGGCCGCGGCCGGCGCGGACGGGATCATCGTCGAGGTGCACCCGGAGCCGGACGAGGCGATCTGCGACGGCCCGCAGCAGCTCCGCGCCGACGGGTTCGCCGAGTACGCCGAGAAGGTCGAGCGCGCCGCCGCCATCGCCGGCAAGGTGCTCTCGAACGCGCCTGCGTGACGAGCCGGCCCGCCGGCGATGGTGGATGATCGGCGGGTGAGGATCGCGATCGTAGGCGTGGGATTGATCGGCGGGTCGATCGGGCTCGCCGCGCGCGAGCGGCTGGGCGCCGAGGTCGTCGGGTTCGACCCGGCGCCCGGGGCGCTGGACGCCGCGCTCGAGGTCGGCGCCGTCGAGCGCGCCGCGCCCGACGTCGCGGCAGCGCTGAGCGGCGCCGACGCCGCGTTCGTCGCCGCGCCCGTCGGCGCGCTACCGTCCGCCGTCGCCGCGGCGCTCGCCGCGGCGGGCGAGGACTGCGTCGTCACCGACGTCGGCTCGACCAAGCGCACGGTCGTCGAGGCGGTCGACGACGAGCGCTTCATCGGCGGCCACCCGCTCGCCGGCGCGGCGAACGCCGGCGTCCGTCATGCCCGCGCCGAGCTGTTCGACGGCGCGACCTGGTACCTCACCCCGACGCCGAGTACGCGCGGCACGCTCTACGAGCGCCTGCACCGCCTGCTCTCGGGGCTCGGCGCGCGCCCTGCCGCGCTCGACGCCGAGACGCACGACCGCATGCTCGCCACCGTCTCGCACCTGCCGCACGTGCTGGCCAACGTGCTCGTCGCGCAGGCCGCGCGCGCCCGCACCGAGGAGGGCGAGCCGCTCCCGTCCACCGGCCCGAGCTTCCGCGACATCTCGCGCGTCGCCGGCTCCAACACGGCGATCTGGCGCGACATCTACCTCGCGAACGCGGACGCGCTGATCGAGTCGATCGACGACGCGATGGAGCGGCTGCGCGCCGTGCGGGCCGCGCTCGCGGAGGCCGACGGCGACGCGCTGGCCGCCTGGAACGACGGCGCGCGCGAGGACCGCCGGCGGCTGCTGGAGGGCGACCTCGCCGGCGGCGAGGTCTGCGAGCTGCGGGTCTCGGTCCCGAACCGGCCGGGCGTCGTCGCCCAGGTCGCGCTCGCGCTCGGCAAGGCGTCGGTCAACATCGTCGACATGGCGCTCTACCCCGCACCGGACCGCTCGTCGGGCTACATCGTGCTCTGGATCGCGGGCGCGGAGCGCGCCGCGCAGGCCGAGGCGCTCGTGGCGGGGCTCGGACTCCCGGTGGCGCGCGCATGAACCAGCGGTTCTCGCCCGGCGCCTCGATCCGCGGCACGCTCGTCCCGCCACCCGACAAGTCGCTCTCCCATCGCGCCGCGCTGCTCGGCGCGATGAGCTCGGAGCCGGTCCGCGTGACCAACTACCTGCAGGCCGCGGACACCCGCTCCTCGCTGGACGCGGTGCAGGCGCTCGGTGCGCTCGTGGATGCCCGCGCCGACGCCCTGATCATCCGCGGCCCCGGCCTGCGCGCCGCGACGCCCGGCGTCGCCATCGACGTCGGCAACGCCGGCACGCTGCTGCGGCTGCTGCCGGGCTGGCTCGCGGGGCAGGAAGGCGGGAGCTGGACGCTCGACGGCGACGAGAGCATCCGCCGCCGCCCGGTCGACCGCGTCGCGCAGCCGCTGGCCGCGATGGGCGCCCGGCTCGACGCGCGCGAGGGCCGCTACACGCCGCTCACGATCAGCGGCCGCCGCCTGCAGGGCATCGAGTACGTGCTGCCGGTCGCGTCCGCGCAGATCAAGAGCTGCCTGCTGCTCGCAGGGCTGCTGGCGGAGGGCGCGACGACCGTGGTCGAGCCCGAGCCGAGCCGCGACCACACCGAACGCCTGCTCGCCCGCGCCGGCGCGGGGATCACGCGCGACCGCGACCGCGTGACCGTCACCTCCCAGGACGAGCTGGAGCTGGACGCGGTCCACGTGCCGGGCGACCCGTCGTCCGCCGCCTTCCACGTCGCCGCGGCCGTGCTCGTGCCGGGCTCGCGCCTGGTCGTCTCCGGGATGGCCGCGAACTGGACGCGCGTCGGCTTCTACCGCATCCTCCAGCGGATGGGCGCGGTCGCGATCGGCGACCTGGAGGAGCGCGCGAGCGCGGCGCCCGACGCCGAGCCGCTGTGCGAGCTCGACGTCGCGCACGGCCCGCTGGTCGGCACGCGCGTCACCGCCGACGAGGTTCCGCTGCGGCTGAAGGAGTCCGACCGGATCGCCACGGTGGTCGACGGGCTGCGCGGCCTCGGCGCCGACATCGAGGCGACCGAGGACGGGTTCGCGGTCCGCGGCGGCGGCGGCCTGCGCGGCGGCACCCTGCACGCCCACGGCGACCACCGCCTCGCGATGCTCGGGGCGGTCGCGGGCCTGGCGAGCCGCGACGGCGTCGAGGTCGTCGGGATGGAGGCCGCGGCGGTCTCCTACCCGGGCTTCACGGCCGATCTGGCCGCGCTGACCGGTGGCCGCCGGTAGAGGGCGGTTCCGACGCACAGCACGTACGCGACGATGGCGAGCGCCGCGGTGGTATCGACGTTGCCGTTCTTCGTTGCCAGGAACGAGCCGGCGATCGAAGCTGCAGCCAGGATCGTCCCGGCCCGCGACCGCAGGTCGGCGAGCCGCTTCTCCTGCTCGGACAACGAGCTGCGCGTCAGCTCGAATGCCAGCTGCCGCACCGAGTCCGACATCCCCGGCACGCGAGAACCGAGCGCGGACGAATCCTTCGGATCATCTAGCCTCACTCTCGCCATGGTCATCGCGATCGACGGTCCCGCGGGGGCCGGCAAGTCCACCGTCGCCCGCGCCGTCGCCGAGCGGCTGGGCTACACGTACCTCGATTCCGGGGCGATGTACCGCTGCGTCGCGCTGCTCGTGTGCGAGCGTGGCGGCGATCCGGCCGCCGTCGCCGAGGCGGCCAGGATCGAGCTGGGGGAGCGCGTGCTGCTCGACGGCCGCGACGTGACCGACGCGATCCGCACCACGGCGATCTCCGAGGCCGCCTCGCAGGTGAGCGCCGACGTCGGCGTGCGGATGGCGCTCGTCCGCAAGCAGCAGGAGCTGCTGCGCGACGGCGGCGACTGGGTCGCGGAAGGCCGTGACATCGGCACGGTCGTCTGCCCGGGCGCCGAGATCAAGGTCTTCCTCACCGCCTCGCCCGAGGTGCGCGCGCAGCGCCGCGCGGAGGAGCTCGGCGCCGACGTCCGCGAGGTGCTCGCCGCGCAGGCCGAGCGCGATCAGCGCGACGAGCGGCGCGAGCACTCGCCGCTGGTGCCGGCCAACGACGCTGTGCCCGTCGACACGACCGAGCTCGACCTGGAGGGCGTGCTCGGCCAGATCCTCACGCTCGTCGTCGAGGCCAGGGAGATCGAGGCGTGAAGGTCGCCGTCGTCGGCTACCCGAACGTCGGCAAGTCCTCGCTCGTCAACCGGCTCACGCAGTCGCGCGAGGCGGTCGTGCACGAGCGCCCCGGCGTGACGCGCGATCGCAAGGAGATCGAGACCGACTGGAACGCGCGCACGTTCACGCTGATCGACACCGGCGGCGTGGACCTGGACGACGAGGATCCGCTGGCGGTCTCGATCCAGGACCAGGCGCGCGCGGCGCTCGCCGACGCCGAGGTCGCGCTGCTGGTCGTCGACGCGCGCGCGGGCGTGCGCCCGGGGGACGAGGAGATCGCCGACCTCTTGCGCCGCGGAGGGCTGCCTGTCGTGCTCGCGGCGAACAAGATCGACTCCCCGCGCGACCTGCCGCTCGCGCACGACTTCCACGGGCTCGGCCTGGGCGAGCCGATGGCGGTCTCCGCCGCCCAGGGGCTCGGCACCGGCGACCTGCTCGATCGCATCGTCGAGCTGCTGCCGCCGGAGCAGGAGGCCGCGGAGCCCGAGGACGAGCCGGTCCGGCTCGCGGTGATCGGCCGCCCGAACGTCGGCAAGTCCTCGCTCGTCAACGCGTTCCTCGGGCGCGACCGCGTGATCGTCTCCGAGCACGCCGGCACGACCCGCGACGCGATCGACACCGAGCTCGCGGTCGACGGTCGCCAGCTCCGGCTGGTCGACACTGCCGGCATCCGGCGCCAGGCGAAGGTGCAGGAGTCGGTCGAGTACTACACGGTGCTGCGCTCCCAGCGCGCGGCCGAGCGCGCCGACGTGGCGCTCGTCGTGTGCGACGCGACCGCCGGCGTCACGTCGCAGGACCTGCGGATCGCCGAGCTCGCGATGAAGTCGGGCTGCGCGACCGCGCTCGTGCTCAACAAGTGGGACCTCACGGGCGGCGACGAGTTCGACCTCGACCACGAGCGCGCGCGCGTGGTGCGCAAGCTGCGCCTGCGGCCGAAGGTGATGACCGCGTCGGCGCTGACCGGGCGGCACGTGCAGCGGATCCTGGTGGAGGTGCTCTCGCTCGCCGACCGCTTCGGGCACCGGATCCCGACGCCGGAGCTCAACCGCTTCCTCGGCGACGTCGTGGCGCAGCGCCCGCCCCCGCAGAAGCAGGGCCACCGCCTGAAGATGCTCTACATCGCGCAGATCGGCGAGCGGCCGCCGCGCTTCTCGATCCAGGTCAACAACCGCGACAAGGTCACGCGCGACTACGCCTACTACGTGGAGAACCGCCTGCGCGAGCGCTACGGGCTGGAGGGGATCCCGGTGATCATCGACTTCGCCGAGCGCAAGCAGCGCCGCCGCGCGGCGTGACCGACGCGGACGAGCCGGACCACGCCGCGGCGCCGACCGCGGCCGCCATGACGCGGGTCGTCCGGCGCCCGCGCGTCCTCGCCGGGATCGCCCTCGTCGCCGTCCTCGCGGTCGCGGCCGGCCTCGTCTGCGCCCGCGGCGGCGGCGGCGCGTCCGCGCCGCCCGACGACGCCGCGCGGCTCGTCCCCGACGGCGCGCTCGCGTACGTCCACCTCTCCACCGACCCCGGCCGGGCGGCCGACGGCCGGTTCGCGCAGCTCGCCGGCGCGCTGCCCACGCTGACGCGGCTGCGCGACCAGATCGTCGCCGCGATCTCCCCGCAGGCGTTCGACCTCCAGCGCGACGTGCGCCCGTGGCTCGGCGACGAGCTCGCCTACGCCGCCGTCTCGCCCGCGGACTCGCTCGTGCTCGCCGAGGTCGCCGACCGGCCCAGGGCCGAGGCGCTCGTCGCGCGCATCGGCAATCTCTCCGGCGCGGAGCAGTACCGCGGCGTGCGGCTCCTGGTCGCCGGCCCGACCGCGCTCGCGTTCGTCGGCGACTTCCTCGCGGTCGGGACGGAGGCCGCGGTGCGCGCGGCGGTCGACCGCGACCAGGGGGAGGGGAAGCGGCTGGCGGACGTCGCGGCCTACCAGCACGCCGCGGACGGCGCGCCTGCGGACCGCTCGCTCGTCGCGTACGCGTCCGCGGCGGGCGTGCGCGAGGTGCTGGCGCCCCGCGACGGCCTGCTCGGCGCGCTCGGCACGCTGCTCGACCGCCCCGGCCTGGTCGCGGCCGGCGCCGCCGTGACCGCGGAGGAGGGCGGCCTGCGCGCCCACGTGCGGGTCGCCGGCGGCGCGCCGCGCGACGCCGCGTTCGAGCCCGTCCTGCTCGAGCGCGTGCCGGAGGGCGCCGCCGCCTACCTCGGGGTACGCGGCGGGCTGCGGCTCGCCCGGCTGCTGGATCGGCTCGGCGCCGGATCCGTCCTCGCCTCCGTGCGCGACGCCCTGTCGAACGACGCCGGGATCGACCTCGACCGCGACCTGCTCGCGCCGCTCTCGGACGAGATCGCGCTCGCGGTGACCGGGACGACCGGCGGCGGCGCGCCCGTCGTGACGCTGAAGGCGCGCACGGCCGACCCGCGCCGGACCGAGAGCTCGCTCGCCCGCCTGCAGGAGCCGCTCGCCCAGCGGCTCGCGCTGCCCGGCACCGTGCCCGGCTTCGAGCCGGAGGCGTTCGGCGGCCTGGAGGGCTACACGCTGCGCGTCACGCCGGAGCTGGCGCCGTCCTACGCGGTCTCCGGCGACGGGGTCGTGGCCTCCACGGCGCCGGCGGGGCTCGCGCCGCCGCGCGGCACGCTCGCGGCCGCCCGCGCGTTCGAGGCGACCGTCGGCTCGGTGCCGGCGCAGGCCGAGACGCTAGGCTTCCTCGATCTGCGCCAGCTCCTCGCGCTCGGCGAGCAGACCGGCCTGACGGCGATTCCCAGCGTCGCGACGGCCCGCGACGACCTCAGCCAAGTGCGCGCGGTGGGCGTCGTCGTCACCCAAGATCCCGCCCACCCAACCGACACGAACGCGGAGCTGTTCCTCCAGATCCCATGACCGAGTACGCAGACAACGAGTACCTGTTCACTTCGGAGTCGGTGACCGAGGGTCACCCGGACAAGATCGCCGACCAGATCTCCGACGGCGTGTTGGATGCCGTGTTGCGCGATGACCCGTATGGGCGTGTGGCGTGCGAGACGCTGGTGAACACGGGCCTGGTGGTGGTGTCGGGTGAGATCTCGACCGAGACGTATGTCGATATCCAGGACATCGCGCGCTCGACGATCCGCGCGATCGGCTACACCGACGCCGACCTCGGGTTCAGCGCGGACTCGTGCGCGGTGATCAACGCGATCGACAAGCAGTCGCCCGACATCGCCCAGGGCGTCGACCAGGCGTACGAGGCGCGCATGGACGCGGGGGACGACGATCGACTCGACATCGCCGGTGCGGGCGACCAGGGCATGATGTTCGGCTACGCGTCCAACGAGACCGACGAGCTCATGCCGCTGCCGATCTCGCTCGCGCACAAGCTCGCGCACCGGCTCGCGGACGTGCGCAAGGCCGAGGTCGTGCCGTACCTGCGGCCGGACGGCAAGACGCAGGTGTCGGTCCGCTATCGCGAGGGGCGCCCGGTGGAGATCGAGAAGCTGCTGATCTCCACGCAGCACAAGGCGGGCGCGGAGTCGCTGATCCCGGACGACATGTGGGAGCACGTGATCGAGCCGATCCTGCCCAAGCACCTCTACGACGCCAGGAAGCTGCGCAAGAACCTCCTCGTCAACCCGACCGGCCGGTTCGTGATCGGCGGGCCGGTGGGCGACGCGGGCCTGACCGGCCGCAAGATCATCGTCGACACCTACGGCGGCATGGCGCGTCACGGCGGTGGCGCGTTCAGCGGCAAGGACCCGAGCAAGGTCGACCGCTCGGCGGCCTACGCGGCGCGCTACGTGGCCAAGAACGTGGTGGCGGCCGGGCTGGCGGATCGCTGCGAGGTGCAGGTCGCGTACGCGATCGGCGTCGCGCATCCGGTGTCGGTCTACGTGGAGACGTTCGGGACCGAGAAGATCGGCCGCGCGCAGATCGCGCAGCTCGTCGACGAGCACTTCGACCTGCGTCCGGGCGCGTTTCGCGAGTACCTCAAGCTGCACCGGCCGATCTACCAGAAGACCGCGGCCTACGGCCACTTCGGCCGCGAGGACCACGACTTCACGTGGGAGCGGACCGACAAGGCCGAGGCGCTCCGCGCCGCCGCCGGGCTCGACGCCACCTCGCTGGCGTAGCGCTCCCCCGCCGCCGTCGCATCCGCACTCCGCCGCCCGGTAGCCGGGCGGCGCGGTTCGCCGTGCGTTGACAGCGCGCGCGATCCGCGCCTAGGATCGGAACCGCCGTGTGGAACGGCCGTTCCGCTTCGGGTGGGACGCTCGATCGGGAGGAGAGGTGTCGTGGCGCCGAGACGGCGGTTCGACGACGTGCGCAAACCGCAGATCCTGTCGGCCGCAGCCGAGCTGCTCGTCGAGGAGGGGCCGGCGAGCGTGCGCGTCTCCGACGTCGCGGACCGCGCGGGCACCAGCGCCACGAGCGTCATCTACGAGCTCGACTACGACCTCGCATCGCTCGAGGCGGCGGCGGCGGTCCACCAGACACCGGCGGAGGGCTGAGCATGGCAGGGGGAGAGGTGACGCTGGTCGCGCTCACGAAGTCGTTCGACGGCCGGGGGTCATGAGCGCCGGCTCGCACGACGGCGCGCCGCTCGCCGTGTACGCGGACGTCGTCGAGTTCGACCCCGCGCCGGGCGTGCGGCTGCTCGAGGAGGCGGGCTTCGCGGTCCGCGTGCTGAGCAGCGGTGATCCAGCGCGGATCCGGGACGAGGCCGCGGGGGCCGCGGCGCTGCTCGTCAGCTACGCCCGCGTCGACGCCGAGCTGCTCGCCGGCCTGCCGGACCTCGGCATCGTGGCGACGCAGTCGGTCGGCTTCGACATGGTCGACCTCGACGCCGCCCGCGCCCGCGGCGTCTGGGTCAGCAACGTGCCCGGCGCCGCGACCGAGGAGGTCGCCGTCCACGCGTTCGCCATGGGGCTCAGCCTGCTGCGCGGCCTGCCGTTCCTCGATCGCGCCGTCCGCGCCGGGCGCTGGAACTCCGCCGAGCTGCCGCTGTGGCGGCCGAGCGCGGCGACGCTCGGCATCCTCGGCCTCGGTCGCATCGGCCGCCGCCTGGGCGGGATCGCCGGCGGCGTCTACGGGCGCGTGATCGGCCACGACCCGCTGCTCGACCCGGCGGCGTGGCCGGCGGGCGTCGAGCGGGTCTCCCTCGACGAGCTGCTCGACGCGTCGCACGTCGTCAGCCTGCACCTGCCGCTCACGCCCGCCACGCACCACGTCGTCGACGCGGCCGCGCTCGCGCGGATGCGCCCGGGCGCGCTGCTCGTGAACGTGTCGCGCGGAGCGCTCGTCGACGCCGACGCGCTGCTGGCGGCGCTCGACTCCGGACGGCTCGGCGGCGCCGCGCTCGACGTGCTCGTCCGCGAGCCGCCCGCCCCCGACGACCCGCTCCCGCGCCACCCGCGCGTGCTGATCACCCCGCACGCCGCGTACTTCTCGGACCAGGCGGCGCCGGCCTACGTGGTCGAGCAGGCGCGCAACGTCGTGGCCTGGCGCCGCGAGGGCCGGCCGCGCGACGTGGTCGTCGACCCGCGCTAGTACATGATGACGATTCGGCGGAGCGTCGAGCGCCCGGTCCGCGCTTGGTGCTTCGGGTCGCGGGCAACCGGGTACGGATGCGCCAGTCGACCCGGGAGCTGCCAGTGCAGGACGTCCGCCTCGACACGAACTTCATCGACTACGCGATCCTGATCACGTACTTCGTGGTCGTCCTCGGCGTCGGGTTCGCGGCGAAGCGCTACATCCACACGAGCCTGGACTACTTCCTCTCGGGGCGATCGCTGCCGGCGTGGATCACCGGCCTGGCGTTCATCTCCGCCAACCTGGGCGCGACCGAGGTGCTCGGCATGGCGGCCAACGGCGCGCAGTACGGCGTGGCGACCGTCAACTACTACTGGATCGGCGCGATCCCGGCGATGGTCTTCCTGGGCCTGGTGATGATGCCGTTCTACTACGGCTCCAAGGTCCGGTCGGTGCCCGAGTACCTGCGGCTGCGCTTCAACAACTCGTCGCACATCTTCAACTCGGTCACGTTCGCGCTCGCGACGGTCCTGATCGCGGGCGTGAACCTGTACGCGGTGGCGCTCGTGCTCGAGCTCATGCTCGGCTGGCCGATCGTCGTCGGCGTCGTCGTCGCGGCGTTCATCGTCGCCGCCTACATCAGCCTCGGCGGGCTCTCGTCGGCGATCTACAACGAGGTCCTGCAGTTCTTCGTGATCATGGCGGCGCTGATCCCGCTGACGATCGTCGGGCTCGTCGACGTCGGCGGCTGGAACGGGCTGCAGGAGAAGATCAAGGGCTCGGCCATCGGCGAGGCCGGGCTGCACGCCCTGCAGGGCACGAACCCCGGTGACGTGACCAACCCGATCGGCTCGAGCTGGATCGGCCTCGTGTTCGGCCTCGGCTTCGTGCTCGCGTTCGGCTACTGGACGACGAACTTCGCCGAGGTCCAGCGGGCGCTGTCGGCACGCAACCTGTCAGCGGCGCAGCGCACCCCCCTGATCGGCGCCTTCCCGAAGCTGCTCCTGCCGTTCGTGATGATCCTGCCGGGCATGATCGCCCTTGTCGTGATCCCCGGGCTCGGCAGCGACCAGCCGAACCTGGAGTACAACAACGCGATCCCGCTGCTGATGAACAAGTACCTGCCGAACGGCATGCTCGGGATCGCGCTGACCGGCCTGATGGCCTCGTTCATGGCCGGCGTGGCCGCCAACGTGAGCGCGTTCAACACGGTGGTGACGACCGACATCGTCGAGCCGTACCTCAAGCGCGGGCAGTCCGACGAGTGGTACGTCAGCTTCGGCCGCATCGCGACGATCGGCGGCATCGTGATCTCGATCTTCACCGCGCTGATCGCCTCGACGTACTCCAACCTCATGAACTACCTCCAGGCGCTGTTCTCGATCTTCAACGCGCCGCTGTTCGCGACGTTCATCATCGGCATGTTCTGGAAGCGGATGACGCCCGCGGCCGGCTTGTGGGGGCTGATCGCCGGCACGATCACAGCGGCGGGCTTGTTCATCGGCTACAAGGCCGGCTGGATCGGCTTCGGCTCCGACCTCGACGAGTCGATGTGGGGCGCGGGCTCCGCGTTCGTGGTCGACGCGGTCGTGACGGTGCTCGTGACGCTGCGGACGACGCCGAAGCCGGTCGAGGAGCTGCAGGGGCTCGTCTACGGCATGGCCAACATCGACGAGGAGCGCCGGCCGCTCCGCTGGTGGGAGTCGCCGAAGCTCCTGGGCTCCACCACGCTCGCCGGGGCTGCGATCCTGACCATAGTCTTCTGGTAGGAGCGAACCATGGCTGAGCAGACTCCAGGTCCCCCTCCCGGCGGCGCCGCGCGTGCCGCGCAAGCGGCCAACCTGTTCGACCTGCGCCGGATCATCGGCGGCGTGTTCCTGGTGTGGGGCGTCGTGCTGGTGATCCTGGGCATCACCGAGAGCGACGCCGAGATCGCCAAGGCGGCCGACGTCAACATCAACCTCTGGGCCGGCCTCGGGATGCTCGTGCTCGCCGGGCTGTTCCTGCTGTGGGCGTTCAGCCGCCCGCTGGGGGAGGAGCTGCGCGAGACCGGCTAGGGCGTGCCGCCTGGACGGCCCGCCGCGCCAGCGCCGCACGGCGTGGACGCGGCGGCACTGGCGTCACACCAGCGCAGCCGGCGGACCCGGCGCGACCGCACGGGCGGCCCCGGGG
>Ga0193742_1002066_pt1 | contig 11691 bp, 7 predicted proteins | sample L2c1metaG_FD_165511 | JGI IMG/M metagenome (GOLD analysis project Ga0193742, IMG submission 165511) | Soil microbial communities from a riparian zone of the East river system, Colorado, United States - L2c1 | ecosystem: Environmental > Terrestrial > Soil > Riparian zone | place: USA: East River... | reverse complement strand
ATGAAACTTGAGCGTTCGGATATCAAGTTCCCGTTATGGAGAAAAAAGGTGGACTCTTCATTGTTTAGCAAGGCCCACTCTCCCATACCCAACTGGTGTGTGAGAGCTTGGGCACTCGAAAAAACATTTGGCAAAAATACCTATAGACGAGTCCCAGATTCAAAAGTGACAGTCCGCTTTGAAAAAAAGGAATATCAAGGCTCCGTAACCTTTTCACATAACAAGGACACTACTTATCAGCTTTTCCTGTCGAGGGATCTTGTAGAAAAGCTAAAAGATAGATTCATTATGAGCTATATGCGGAGTCTCGAACAAAAACTCCGGAAAACCAACCAGTTGTATGCGGACATAGATATCGAACACGAGCTTCCCTTTTGGGAGTTTCTAGATATCGAGTTTGACCATACGAAAAAAGTTTTCAGTTGCAAAGCACACTATTATCAAAAACCACTTTTCCCAGAACTGTTTAAACAATTCATAAGCTCGCATCTGTTAACGGGGTTAGAAAATAGAATTCTTGACAAAGGCGACTTCAAATTTATCAAAGACAATTGGAAACCGAAATCAGAATTACCAAACTATCTAAGCAGAAATAATATCATTTATTATTTGATTGATACAAAAAATAAACTCCTCTACATTGGAGAATCTAAACATACTAAAAGACTTGCTCAGGCAAGAAAGGAAATGCCGGATTGGGATTATTTCCGAGTAGACTTTTTACCCGAATGGATGTCCAAATCCCAACGCATTGAAATTGAACGATTGATAATCAGAAGCTACGCCTCAATCATGTCAAATAAAAGGGAAATTAAGACATTATCAATTTCCGAGTATCAGTTAGTCAATAGGAAAGTCGACTCATAACTTTTCTCTTACTTAATTTGTCCAACACCGTACATACCTGATATTACCTATAAATCGGGGTGACTTAACCCTTGAGCGCCTTCATAAGGTCTTCTACAATCACTCGGGTTTCTTTCTGATAATTAGCTGGAATAATAGCTTTGTCAATTGGCTTAAACAGTTCCTCTATTTCGGCTTTGGCCTTATTCGTCCAACTCTCGATTTGTCCAGCTACAGTTTCAATAGTAATAGTTTCCTCATCTAATGTGTCAGTTGCTTCAAACCATGCATCAAAACTGCTCTCCACGGATGTATAATATAGCCTTCCATCTGGTGAAGACAAAAAATTGTCTTCCGAATAATACACAACATCAGTATCCTGAATCAATCGAAGAATGAGCTTTTGATAAATCGGCCAAAGTTTAGGAGTAGCTCCACGAGGCATCAACCTGCCCCTAATAACAGTAAGTACATATATCCAATGTTTTTCCGACAAGATATTCATTTTGGAAAAGAATTCTTCATAGCTATCCTCGAATGACTCATCCGCTCTAAAAATATCGAGAGCCATAAAAACTCCGACTTGAAATGCTTTGGTATTAATTGACTCAAATGCAGCTTTTATCTCCTTTTTATCACAACCAGGAATTAGCTTAGTTCTCTCATCGTGAAATTTATCTTCAATACTTTTCATAGCCTGCAAATATCTTGCGAGCGATTCTCTTTTCGCCATATCAATATTAGAGTCTTTAAACACGTAGTACAAACTCTCCCCTCCGCAAAAGATATCTTTCCAAGCACTCATTTCTATAACTTCCATACCGTTGCCGTACCATTCATCTATGACTTTACAAGCTTTATAATGGATTAGTAGCAAATTGAATTTATCATAAAAGCTCAAAAGTGTATTATGCAATTTAGTTAGATACTCTTTGTAAAAAATATCAGCTTTCTTCGGATCCTTAATAACCATTCTTCGACTATCAAGCTGTTCTTCATTTTCGTGAATATCATTCGCGTTAAATGCCTCACTATTAAATATAGATCCAAACGTAATTGCAGAATTCTTAAATGTTTCTCTAGCGACCGAATAACTTCCCAATTGATTGTATCTCTTTGATCCTAAAGTCAGCCACGCAACAATATCATAGAAGATTTGTGGATTTGTTAATGAAAATGGGTTATCCGAACTTATTGTAATATCAGAATCGATGTCGAATCCTGAATGAAACAGCGAAAATCTTGCCCTCTCGAAAGATCTAGTCTTCGCCATAGTCGAATAAAAAAAACGGACAACTGCAGATATTAGTTCATTTTCTTCCAAAAGAATTGTCCTCGAAGTACTTACTTTCTTCGCAGTATTATTCACATCAACAAAAAGTCTCCTCGAAACAATCTTCGGGTCAAATTTCGAACTGTCGATTTCGAACCAAATTATTGTCACTGGGAGATCAGCAACAAAATTCTTAGGAAGAACGACTTGATTATAAAAAGCAGGGTACACAGGATTGTCTTTATCTGAATATGCTCCGGCTACCACTCGGAAAGCATTAGCTCTATGTTGACCATCAAGTACAACCAGATCAACTGTATTAGGATCGAACGACAATATTCCCAGGTTGCTGTCTCTGCCTTCAATTTTGAAAATCTCAAGTTGCCAGAGGCCGTTGTAGTTGAAAACAATGTTCTTCCCTTCTTTGACTTCGACTTTGGTACCAACAGGATAATCGCTTTCATTGTTATTATTAAGCGAATCCTTCGGAATCAGAACTGACAGAATTGGTGTAAAAAAAGCAACCTGTGGAATATCCTTTGTTAGATAGGGAATCAGTTCTGTCGCCACTCTATAGTCATTGAGATTTCTCTGAAGTAAGGAATCCAAATCTTTCAGCTCCGACGCTTTAACTCGTTCACGCATCGGTTTCAATTCCTTTAAAAGCTCAAGGTTGTGAGAGGCATTGTCTTTCCCGCTGGCTATTGTAGAAAAATATTTCACCTTAACGCTCTTATTCTCCAAATAGAACTCACCGACAGTACCTGTAAGTTCAATATATCGCTGAGTAATTGCCCTAGCTGAAATAGTTCTATCTTCTGCCATAAATAGGAATATAAGTTCGATTTAAAAATTTTTCAATTGTCTGCAAATCTTGTTTTGTATAGGTCATCGGCATCTCAAGTGTTTTGATTAACAAGTTTGGAGCATTCAAGCTATTAAGCTTGGATATTACATATCCCATTCTTTCGGCAAAATGTTGCGATTCATAGATTGTATCATATTGACGTTTTCGAATTGTATCAACTGGTGTAGGTATAGCGCCCTTGATAATTTTTTCCAACTCGTCTGTGTGCTGTTTGAGTCTCTGACCAAGCTTGCCCGATATTCCAATATAGAGCGGTGGACACATAGCAATACTAGCAAGATTACAAATATCCATGTCTGTCTTCGACTGAAAAATATCGGTGTCATATCCAGCGTGATGAAGGTCTCCTTCAAATTTTTCGGTCAAGTTTGCCTCAATATTTACTTTTACTCTTTTATGTTTAAAAATTTGGGAATACTTAGTACTATTAGCGTTATCAATCCAAAGGTGCCAAGAATACAATCCCGGTACATCTGGTATCTGAGGGACTTCCACTAGTCGATAGTAGCAATGTTTAACATTCGGAGTTGCGGCCAATTTGTTAGCCCAAAATGTATTTATAGTATAAGGCATAAGAAAATTATATAAAGCAAGCTGCACATCCTTCCCCTTCTGCGTCATCCAAAATATCTAAAAGGTATGGCGACTTAGGTTGGTTAATTGACATACGTAAGAGATATTCCCTTTTAATCTGGGCAATTCTTTCTGGTTTAATAAGGTCAGCCAAAGATTCGTTCTGTCCCCATGTATATCCTTCCTTTTCATATTCCATGGCCTGATAAAAAAGACCAGGATGTTGCTCATACAACCAAACCCACTCAATTCGCTGCTGGTAAAAGCAAAAATAACATCCAGAACGACTTCTAGCATATTCGCCAATTTCACCATCTACTTTGAACTGCACTTTATGATAATAATTTGGAACCCCCACACCACTGTCCGTCAAAATTTGAAATATATCGTCCTTAACCAATATTTGATCATCGTCCAAAAGAGAATAAGAATATAAATTCGCTATTGGGTACTTCGTACATTTCAGAAATGAAAAAACTACCCTATTGAATGCTTTGGTGTTTATATTTAAAAGAGAATTAAGTTTTTCACTCTGTGTAAACCTCGTCGAAAGAGGTTGCTCTGCGATCTCCAAAGCTCTTGTTAATTCAGATCCTTGAAGAAATTGCGCATAGTATTCCAGAATGACAGGAATATTTTGATTCTTAAGGACTTTAGACACGACATCCTCGCTCCAGATATTACGCCTGAATGGGAAGATTGATTGAATGTTAGATTTGTGTGAGATGTATCCTTCTCGATCTTCATCGCCTCGAATCCCAACGTAGGAAATGACCAAATCTTCCCCAACCCATTTCTCGAATGGATCTAATTTCAAATTCTTTGTACACCAACGATTGAAACTAGATGGAAGAAACTGACCCTTGTATTTTAGAAAATGATCAAAAGGAGATTCGTGGCTTCCAGCTGCCGCTTTCAGAATAGTAATTTCTTTTTCAAGATAGTTCTCCAGCTTTTTAATTAAGGCATAAGTTTCATCCAATTCCTTGCCTGTATCACAAGAGTAGTACTCAATATCTAGCTGTGGGTATTTATCTTTAAGATAAATAGCCAAAGCCGCGCTGTCTTTTCCACCAGAAATACCCAAGACATGTCTAATTTTCATTTTCAAGTAGTTCTTCTAACATTTTCACAAGTGTCGCGATATTAAGTTGTCTGTCCTCTGTGAGCTTAGCTTTAACGACACTTTGCAATTGAATAAGTTGTCTAGTTTTAGTCTTAGGCAATCTCACCAGGTTCTTTTTGAGCCCTTCGACAAAAGAGGTAATCTCAAACTTGAATACGATTTCTTTTTCAACATCGAACCCGCTTTCAGTTATGTCCGTGAGGTTATCCAATTCATGGCACAGGTCCCTTAATTTTTCATAGAGGATCTGTTCTTCTGTATCATTAATAGCCTCCAGCGGTTTGTCTAAACAGGCTTGCGTTATTGAGTTTAACCAAGCAGTTTTATCTGGCGCTTCCGAATACAAACGTTGGTGAAATGCTTTTTGATGCGGAAGCAAAAGATACTTTTTAAGATGCCGGTACCGATTTTGTAGGGAAGTCCTGTAGGCAGGAAATTCCTCGTTGCCTCCTAAAATATCCTTAATAATAAAGTCTGCCACCCTTTCGAGGAGCTCACTATAGCACTCCCTGATCTCCTTTAAGCTCTCCTCGAAAACTTTGCTATATTCCTTTAATAGTTTTGGGTCCTTGTTGAGTTCATTAATGTCATATCCCATTGCCTTAGGGAATTGAACAAAAAAACATTCTTCGGGGTCCTTCGCCGTAGCAATGGCATTTCGTAATGCAAGCGTTCTCTTCTCAAGTTCGTTTGTGTTTCTGGCATACTCTGGCAACTTTTTGTAAAAAGTAAGAAAAGGTCTTATAGTATCAATAAATACTGTATTTGTGAGTTTCTCTTGAGTCGACAAACTTAACAAAACACGGTACCGATTAAAAAGGTTAAGTCTAACTCCTTCAATATGGAAGGCCTTAACCTCGTAATCCTTAGGGTCTTTTATGACAAGTTCGAGATTTTCGTGTGTTAGGAACGGTATATAACCGTTACGACCGAATAAAGCGAAGTCATCACGGCTCGAAAATAAAAAAACAGGCAGCCAGTATTCAATAAAGCCTCGTTTAAGTTTATACGGTCGGGCCAAAAAAATATCCACCAATTCCTGAAGATTTCTTTTGCCTGCGTAGGTCGATTGCAAGAAGCGTGTACACTCCTCCCATAGATGCGAAAGCCCTGCGTTTTCGTTAGTAGGTTCTCCTAATACATATCCCCCCTTCTCGTACCTGTGAATCCCGGTTTCCCGAAGCAATGATAGGTAAATTGTTTTCTCAGGGGGGAATTTACTGTCCTCAAAACCTAAATCCCTCTTATCCCAATTATCAACTAAAGCTTTAATGAAACTTTTTCTAGCAGCCTGAATTGGACTTGACAACCTCGTCTTATTCACCATCTCATTCTTATAAGATGGTGTTCTACTGTAAACCTGCCGGCAAATCGTACTCAAAAGTCTGTTAAACGATTTTCTGTCTTTCACCGAACACTCCCTTCCCTTGTAAAACCATTTCAAATAGGAACTTTCCCGATATAAGCTGTCAATGACATAATGATTGAGCAGTCTTATTTGGTGCTGTAAAATGCTTTCAAGTTCCCGCAGCGCTACCTTATCTTCAAAATGATTGTCTTTAACCTTTTTAATTTTATCTATTTCAAAGAGAAGTTTCCTAATCTCAGTATTGTTCTTATACCAGCCAATTAAAACGGCATGCTTGGCATGCTTGGAAGCATTTACGATATCTTGCTCTCGGATCGTATCGGAAAAGATCAAATTAACGTATCCATCAATTTCGCCTTCCGGAAAATCCTGGATAGGAGCTTCACTAAGTTTGAATGCGAAAAAACGCGGAGTGCCATGTTCATACTGCACCGCTTTCGCAGACACATAAGGAAAGTCGAAATATTTGTTTAAGTGATGAACTACATTTGTTACCTTTTCCACCAGCTCGCCAGCGTCATTGATCGCCATTTCAATATCCAGATCTGTGCCCTCGAAAAGAATAAATCGCTGACTGTGTTTGACATAGCGAACAATCCGCAAACCTTGCAGTGATTTTAGAATGTTATCCACGTCTTTAATCCCTAACGTAATTCCGCAATAGGCATTCAGAAACTCGATATCCATTTTTATGGCCGCTGATGAAAATATGTTCAGCAGTCCGATGACTTTCACTATTTTAACTGTATCTACCAACCTATCCTGAATAGCTCCTTCTACCCGCTCAATGGCCGAACGTATTCCCGCCCATTGTGTATAATCAGAATTATACCTTGTAGTGAGTAGTGAATAAAAATTTTGCATTAGGTAGTCATAAACACAATTCAAGTTATAATAGGGGTTTAGCTTTTGGTCATAATTATTCAACCCAAGGGGATCTTTGGAATTAATAAATGAAAACAAGGATCTTTCATTCTGACCATAGCGTTGCAAGGAAATTGTCAGTACTGCGGCTGACAATATATCAAACGGCAAGAGCTTTTCCGCATAAGTTTCACTTAAATAATCTTTTAATGGAAAAGCTTTTGACTTTTCAATGGTCTGAAAAAGTTTGACAAAGTCTCTATTTTTCTTTCCTATCGAAAGTACTTCCAGCCGTTCCGCAGCAAGAAAAAGTAACTGTTCTACAGGTTCGTTAAATGTAACTTCTTTCAATCTGCCTCGGACCTTATCCCACTCGTTCATTTGTAACTTGGTCAGATCTCGGGCATATTCATTAAAATCCTGGTGAAGCGTAGTTATAAAAATTATTTCTCTTTCCGTGTCATTGACAAACTCTGCGAGCTGTTGAATAAAATACAATTCACTTTCGGGATGGTTTTTGGCCGCATGCTCAAGTATCTTCCCAAATTCATCAACCACAATCATTAGACCTTGTCCTTTCCTTGCCAGCTGAGAATAACGCTCCTTCAGTGCTACCAGAATGTCTTTTGGTCGTTTTTTTCTTTTGTCGATTCTGATTTTTTCGCTGATGATATCAATGAATGAAGCATGCTCGCCAACCATCCTAAGGACATCAAACGATTTTACTTGCAGAAAGGGCCGGTCTGAAAAGTAAGTTTGTTCACGGTTAAAATTCTTTTCAAGCGCCAACAGAAAAGCCGATTTACCGGTTCCAAACGCGCCGACAATATTAAACGATCTTGTACCGGTTTTGTAATTATTTACAATTTGACTAAATACCTGTTTCGAATTAGGAGTAGGAATATAGTTAAGGTGTGCTTTTGCGTCTCTGATGATATTAACAGAGGGATTAGACAGCTGAACAGAAAATCTATTATCCTTGGTAATACTCATTTAGAATAGTTTGCTTTTGCAGATTCCCTTTAATTTGAACGACCTGATTTCCTGCTGTCTCCGTATAAACAATTTGCTCGTACTTGTCGGTAAGCAATTCAATTTTATTGTAAAGACTGTCGGCAGTCAGAGTAAATATTGCACCCGGGGAATCGAATCCGGTCAGCAATTCACGAAAACTGATACTTCGCTGGCTATTATAATTATCCAAAATTGCATATAGTATAATTTCCACAGGTAGATCCCGGCGTTCCTGTGCTTCAATTTTATACCTAGTAATCATTCCCTGATCGGTTCGCTGTTTATAAGCTTTAACGATATCCAGATCAATCATTATTCCTGAGAAGTCATCCTCTACATCAATTTTGTCGTCCCGATGAGGTTTGACATAGTTGCGAAGAAATACATTAATATCAGTAGTAATAGTATTGGCGTTGTAAGTGGAGGAACTAATTTCCTCACACTTTCTTTTCAAAAAACCATGCACTTGATCTTTTGTAAAATCCACTCTTTCCTTCCGAAATTCGTTAAATATGAAATTATAAATTGATGCCTTATTGGTTTTCACCAGGTTATAATGTAATAACCAAATAGTTCCGAAATCTTCTAGGAAGGGATCCTTTCCGTTTCTTCCAAAAATAAACTTGGCCAAGGGTGATACAACATCATTATCATCAAGTACGCCAAACGCCCGGCCCCAGTATCGCAAAGAAGCAACCATATTTTTACCTACCCCCAAGTTCACAACAGCTGCTTCCTCGTTGAATCTTTTGTTTGACTCTGCAAAGTCAAAGACTTTTTTAAGCCAGAACTGCTTACAAATGAATGACTCGTGTCCAGAAAAAGCAATTTTTACTGCCATAAAATCTCTAAAAATTTAAAGGTAACTAATTGAATTTTAATTTGTTAATATAATTCCGAAGTGTGGATTAAATGTGAAGAGGCTCTCTATTTGTCGATTTTCATTCTTAAACTACTCAACACTACTTACAAAACCTCCCAATTTACGCGGTGTCCTTAAAGTGTTTAGTTGCCCCGCATGCTTTTGATTGCAAGGCAGCAAGAGCACCAAAGCTCAGTCCTATAAAGATGGCAGAAGCAGAAACTGTAAGCCCCATGCACGACGTATAATAACTGGAGTGTCGGTTGACCACTGAATCACTTCTCCCGTAAGGGCTTGCTAAACATTTCTATATCGTCATACGTTCCACAAAACTTCCCGTCGTTAACCGACATGAAAAGCCCTTTAAGCGAAAATGGGAAATTGTCATGTAGCCGCTATGAGGTCAAGATCGAGTCAATGATGCTTCGCCCCCAGATAGACAGTATTGAATAAAAGTTCTTGCAAGTCTCCGAAATGGTCATAATTGTTCATTTTAGCCAATCGCCATAAAACTGATTTCGATATTTAACTGACACTAAATAATTATTGGCCTCCACCTGGACTCCTCATCAAGAATAATACAATTATCGCGAATTAAGTAAAATCTCTTTCTTGCCTATCAACTGCAAAGAATTTGCGTTCTCCCAGCATGAGCGACTTAAATTGAATATGAAGATCTTCTCATCAAATCAACATACCTTTTTGAACGTTTTATACGCCTAAGGTGCGGCTTCTCGCCCTATTTTTGTTTCGCTGCTCGGTCTTTAATGCTCTATTGGCGATATCAAGCAAAAGATTATCAAGTTGACGCGGATTAAGAGTTATATCATAAGTGCTTTGTATTACCTGTTGAAGGATGACACATTTATGAAAGAACTTAGCATAAGCAGGGTCTGCAGATCGGGGACCTGGCATTCGAAAATCTTTTGGAAGCCTAATCCCAAACTGTGCCAGCCCGTACAACGCGCGAGTGTCATAAAGAAAAAATAAATAAGGAAGATGAAAATGCAAATACTTAGAACTAAAAGACCTTTTATTTTGTTGGGTTAGGGGAGTAATTAATTTCATCAGATATAAATGAAGCTTAAGAATGGCAGAAACATGACTGTCGCGAATTCGGCGCTTAGATCTTAAAGCAAGCGTTAAAGTATCCAGCCGAGACCGCATGAATGCCGGCACTACTTTAGTAGTATAAAAATCATGACTAGTATGCCTTTTTACTTTTACTCTATCTAACGCGACAGAATAAGCCTTTCCAATCAATTTAGTTTTGGCTAGTATGGATGCAGGCTCCCTATGATAAAAGTGCTGAGTGCATAATTTATACAGCACTTGATTTCCAAGATCTGCGGGACTCGGTTGTATCGCAACAGCCACAGCATCTTCATGTACCAATATTGAGAAGTCCTTCATCTTATGCGACGGCATTTCCGAAATTAAATCCTATAGCACTTGCAGGTCTGCACGGGAAACATATAATATGGTGGCAGTTTTTTCAAAAGTATTATTCCATGACTGTGCCATTTAAGTTAACCCAAAGAAACCGAATGCCCGCCTTTTTTAAATGTGGAATAATGGGAGATAAAACCCTGCGAATATATTCGTCCTCGGGATGAGCAATTGCAATCTGAGCATTCGGAAATTTATTTCGCTCCTTTAAAACCTTTATAATAGCCATGCCAAAGTGTGTGTTAATTTGACCACTATTAAACTTATCCTTTTTTGTGGAGGCATGCTCAGGGTTTCCCTTGGCGCCTTTTGCTTCGATAATAAACACCTTTGTCCCCTTTTTCGCTAAAATATCTATTCCTCTTTTACTGCCCTTACAAAAACTTGTTATGATCCATCCATCATTTGATAGCCACTGCATCAATATATCAATAATTTGATCTTCTAGAATTAATTCCTTTCTTGATTTTTTCATAGGAACGGCTGTTTATCTGTTATCATTGCCACTCTTAATAAATGGTGCAAATATTGCATAAATTATGGACAAATAAGAGACATAACAATGCGAATTTGGCTTTCCTTCATTTTCAATTTTATATATGCTGGCCCCTTTTACCCTGCAGTCAATTGAGTTCCTGCTCTAACCATTTTATGTTGGGGAGGAATAACATTCTGTTGCCTATGTGCCGGTTATCCAGCAACAGTAAAATCATTTAATAATTCCTTTGCATCGGCTTTCAATTTTTCATTTACGGTTTCCAATTTTTCGGCATATTCTCTGAATGATTCGGCCAAAGCATCACTTTGTTGCTTAATCAAATTCATTGTTACACCCGCATTCCTCAGGGTTGTAGTTATCTCTATACTTGCTGGCTCTGATCTGTATCCGTTCATCAAAAACTCTATTACCGGATCAACCAAAATTGAAATCCCCAAACCGATATTCTCAACAAATGCACTTCTTTCCTTCGCCTCTATAAATTCCTGAATGGTTTTCCCGAAAAAATCCTTCAGAGGCGTTGGCAAATGGTTATCCAGCGTGGCAATGGCCATCATCTCTTCCGCTTTTTCCAGAAACTGAAAATATCTTTTTTTCTTTTCTACCAGGGATTCCTGCTCATTTGGGTAATATTCCCTGATTTGATTGAGCACCTCGTACGTATAGTCTAGGTTATTATAAATATTCCGGAAAGTTGTCAGACTAAGCTGGCTTCGATTGTATCTCCTTCGAAAAGCATGGAATATCTTTTGCTGGTCTACTTTATCTACAAGCCTTGTCAGGTCCGAGTTAATAATAATGGGAAGCAATTTCACATTGGTGGAATTTCCAATATTTTGTCTGGCAAAGGCATCGCAATTTTTAGCCTGTCTATGAATTTTTTCAATAACACTATTAATCAACATTGCGGTATATTTCAGGATATCATTTCGTTCCCGTCTAACCTGT